>Ga0207991_1002277_pt1 | contig 10819 bp, 8 predicted proteins | sample ETN07SmetaG_FD_185786 | JGI IMG/M metagenome (GOLD analysis project Ga0207991, IMG submission 185786) | Marine microbial and viral communities from oxygen minimum zone, Eastern Pacific Ocean - ETNP2014F14-07SV275 (SPAdes) (version 2) | ecosystem: Environmental > Aquatic > Marine > Oceanic ... | reverse complement strand
AACGTTGAACGATCAGCTGAGGCCTTGGTGGGGAAAACTACTGCAAGGTATGAGATATATTCTAACTAGGACTGGCCCGTTAAGTTTAAGTGTTAACCAATCTGGTGGCTTTGTGCGAACTCGAGATAATCTTAAAGCGCCAAATATACAGCTTTACTTTTCACCTGTTAGTTATTCCCTTGAGCTACCAGGAAAGCGAGCTATGCTAAGTCCAGACCCTTTTTCAGCTATGCTTTTAGGGGTGTCTAACTGTAAATCAAATTCAAGGGGGCAGATTCGAATAAAGAGTAGTGACCCAAGTGTTGCGCCAGTAATTGAACCTAACTATCTATCGCATAAGGATGATGTCCAAGATTTATTAGAGGGCGTAAAGTTGTTGAGGAAACTAGCCAAAACTGAGAGTTTTAGTAAGGTCATTCTTGACGAGTTTCGACCTGGTCCTGAATGCAAATCAGACGCTCAATTGGTCGAAGATATAAAAGACAATGCATGGACTGTTTTTCACCCTTCAAGCACTTGCCGAATGGGTCCTGATCCACTAAAAGATGTTGTTGATAGTGACCTTAAAGTCTATGGTATAGAGGGTCTTCGAGTGGCCGATGCATCAATATTTCCGCAACTAATATGTGGTAATATTAATGCCGCTACAATTATGGTGGGGGAAAAGGCTTCCGATCTAATTTTGAAAGATATAGCAAAGCATTAAACTTATTAAAGCATTTATTTATGAAAATAATTAGCATTGAAACTTTTACTAATGAATACATCGGCTTGGTTCGCGTTCGAACTGATGAAGGGGACGAAGGTTGGGGTCAAACCTCGACATATAATGCTGATATAAGTGCTCAGATTGTTCATCGCCAAGTTGCTCCGCATATTTTGGGTTGGAGTGGATTGGATATTGATGATTTAAATAGAGAAGTTTTAGAAAGAGAACATAAGTTTCCTGGTACCTATCTTTATCGCGCATTATGCGGACTTGATACTGCGCTTTGGGATATTCGGGCTAAGCGTGACAATATGAGTGTTTGTCAGCTTTTAGGCGGAAGCTCCAAAGCTGTGCCAGTTTATGCTTCAAGTATGCAGCGAGAGATTAGTCCTGAGGCTGAAGCTGAAAGACTGCTTGGTCTTAAGGAAGCGCATGGCTATTTTGCATTTAAATTTCGAATTGGTCGAGAGTGTGGGCATGATATTGATCAATGGCCTGGTCGAACAGAAGCTATTGTTAAAGAGGTTCGTAAGGTGTTGGGTGATGAGGTGTCTTTGTTAGTGGATGCTAATAGCGCTTATAGTCCAGCTAAGGCCATTGAGGTCGGACATATGCTGCAAGATTATGGTGTTAGTCATTTTGAGGAACCTTGTCCATACTGGGAGCCTGATTGGACTCGCCAAGTTAAAGATGCATTAGAGATTGATATAAGTGGTGGCGAACAGGACAACGATATACGAGTCTGGAGGCATATGATTGATACTCAGGTAGTAAATATTGTTCAGCCTGATGTGTGCTATATGGGAGGTATTTCTAGGACTTTAGAGGTTGCTAAGTTGGCACAAAAGGCTGATTTACCTGTAACTCTACATTCAGCCAATCTCTCATTGGTAACGTTGTTTTCTGCACATATTATGGGTTCTATTCCGAATGCTGGAAAGTATTTGGAGTTTTCAATTGAGGGGCTTGACTACTACCCTTGGCAAGACAATATATTTACTCCAAATTTTGAGATTGTTAACGGGCATCTTCAAATGCCTCACAAGGCTGGTTGGGGTATAGAGATAAACCCAGAATGGTTGTCTCAGTCAAATTACCAAGTAAGCTATACAGGTTCACGCTTATAGCTTGTTCCATATTGGTTAATTTTAAGAGTAAGCAGCCTTTTTATTGACTAGCAAAATCCTGTATAATTTCTTTTTTTTTAATAAGTTACGGATTAGATTAGATGAAGACCTCATTAACTAAACTCGAAGGGCTGAAAAGATCCCTTACGGTTGAACTGCCAGTAGAGGCTTTCAATCAAAAAACAGACAAGATTATTCAAAAACTTTCTCAGACAGTGCGGATTGATGGCTTCAGGAAAGGTAAAGTTCCAGCTGCAGTTCTGCGCCAACGCTTTAGTGCTAGTGCTATGTCTGATGCTGCAACTGAGATTGTTAGTGAGACCTTAGAAGATGCTTTGAAAGATGCTGATGTTATACCGGCAGCACAGCCTTCTTTGACAAATGTAGATACAGAAAATACTGACAGCTTAATTTATACAATTGAGTTTGAGGTCTATCCTGAGATCAAAGTGGGTTCATTATCCAGCATCAGTATGGAGCAATTAAACGCAAAAGTTACAAAAGAAGATGAAGAGCGCGCTTTACAAGATTTACAGGACAAATCTGCTGAATATAACTCTGTTAAAAGAAAATCAAAAGATGGAGATCGCTTAATCATTGATTTTGAAGGCTTATTAGATGGCGAGTCATTTGAGGGTGGTGCTGCAGAAGGTTTCGAAATAGTTCTAGGAAAGGGAGCAATGATTGTAGGTTTTGAGCAAGGTTTGTTAGATGTTGCTCCTGGAAAAACAGTCGAAGTAAATGCAACATTTCCAGAAGACTATCATGTTGAAAATTTAGCAGGAAGAGAGGCAGTATTTAAAGTTAAGGTAAACGAAATTGGCTCGCCTAAGGAAGTTAAGCGCGATGATGAATTTGCAAAAAAATTTGGTGAAAAAGATTTTGAAACTATGAAAACCAGAATGAGCAACCAAATGCAAATGGAATTAAGTTCTCGCCTAGTACAGCAAAATAAAGACACTGCTTTTAATGCGCTTCTAGCTGCAAATGATTTTGAGGTGCCTGAGGGAAGTGTCAGTGCTGAATCGCTAAAATTACAACAAGACATGGAATCTAGGATGGAACAGCAAGGTATGCCCTCTAAAGGTAAATTACCTGCAGAAATGTTCCAAGAGGAAGCCTCTAGAAGAGTCAAGCTTGGTTTGTTAATTAATAAAATTGCAACCGACAGGGAAATAAAGGCTGAAAAAGAGCAAGTTGATGCTAAACTTAACGAAATATCTTTACAGTATGGCGAGAGTGCGCAACAAATGATTGACTGGTACAACACTGATCCATCAAGAATGGCAAGTATTGAATCTATTGTCGTTGAAGATCTTGTTGCTAAACATGTTGCAGAAAAAGCTAAAGTGAAGACTTCTGAAAAAACTTTTTTAGAAATAATGAATCCTCAAAGTTAATATGGCAATTCAAAACTTAAATCAAATTCCTATAGTTATCGAAGACTCTGGTAGAGGAGAGAGAGCTTATGATATCTATTCAAGACTACTTAAAGAGCGTGTTGTGTTCATGGTAGGACCAGTTGAAGACTACACAGCAAATGTGGTAGTTGCTCAGCTTCTTTTTTTAGAATCTGAGAATCCTGATAAGGATATTCATTTATATATCAATTCGCCGGGTGGTTCTGTTTCAGCAGGTATGGCAATTTATGACACAATGCAGTTTATTAAGCCAGATATTTCTACGCTTTGTATAGGTCAAGCAGCAAGTATGGGAGCATTGCTGCTCACAGCAGGAACGAAAGGCAAAAGGTTTGCTCTTCCTCATGCTAGGTGTATGATTCACCAGCCTTTAGGTGGTTTTTCCGGGCAAGCAAGTGATATCGATATTCATGCCCAAGAAATTCTCAAAGTCAGAGATAATTTAAATACAATTCTCAAGAATCATACGGGGAAAAGTATGAAAAATATTCAAAAGGATACTGATCGAGATAACTTTATGTCGGCAAGTGAGTCTGCTAAATATGGACTCATCGATAAGGTAATTTACAAGCGCTAAACTATATTTCGCCTATGGCTCAAAATACAGAAGATCTTCATTGTTCATTTTGCTCTAAACACAAAGACGAGGTTGGGCGCTTAATAGCGGGCCCTGGTGTTTATATCTGTAATGAATGTGTAGAATCATGTTATAGTCTTATTCAGGAGCAGACTACTAAGGATATAACTGATCAGCATCAGGATTGGAACTATACGCCTAAGCAATTATTTGATTTTTTAAATGACTATGTTATTGGTCAGTCGCATGCAAAAAAAGTTCTTTCAGTAGCAGTCTACAATCACTATAAGCGTTTGAAAACTAATTTTATATCTAACGACATTGAGTTGGATAAGTCAAATATATTGCTTATAGGCCCTACTGGGTGTGGAAAAACACTTCTTGCTCAAACTTTAGCTCGCTTTTTAGATGTCCCTTTTGCTGTGGCAGATGCAACAACTCTAACTGAAGCAGGTTATGTTGGCGATGATGTAGAAAATGTCATCAAAAGTCTACTAGCTAAATGTGATTTTGATCCACAAAGAGCTGAGCAAGGCATTATTTTTATCGATGAAATTGATAAAATTTCGCGTCGATCAGACTCCCCCTCAATAACTAGAGATGTTTCTGGTGAAGGGGTTCAGCAAGCAATGCTTAAATTGATTGAGGGCACAATTGCATCTGTCCCACCTCAGGGAGGGAGAAAACACCCAAATCAAGAAACGATTGATGTTGATACTTCAAAAATTTTGTTTATTTGTGGCGGCGCATTTGATGGGCTAGAAAAAATTATAGATAAGCGCATTGATAAAGATACAGGCATTGGTTTCTCTGCAAAAGTTAAAGATGAGAATAGCAAAAAAACATTGACTGAACTTTATAATTTTTTAGAGCCAGATGATTTAATTAAGTTTGGCTTAATTCCTGAATTGGTTGGTCGTTTAGCTGTTCATACTTCTCTTGATGAGTTAGATGAAGATTCCTTAGTTGAAATTCTTACTAAGCCAAAAAACTCTGTTGTAAAGCAGTTTCAGCAGTTTTTTGCAATCGAAGGCGTGAAACTAACTGTTAGAAAAAATGCTCTAATAGCTATTGCAAAGCTCGCTATCAAAAGAAAAACAGGTGCAAGAGGTTTGAGGGCTATTTTGGAAGATCTACTATTGGATACGATGTATGAGATTCCATCGACTCCAGGTGTAAAAGAAGTTATTATTGATAAGGCAGTAGTTGAGAGAAAAAATAAGCCAACTATTCTTCATTTTCCTGAACAAAAATTAAATACTATTCGTAAAGCTAGTTGATGACCTTCTTTTTTATATGCTGACGATTTAAGAATGCCTATGGAATTGTTTGATCGTCAAAAAGATGCAGTAGGCCAAGGTGAACGAACAGTTTTGATTCATGTCGAGTTGAACTCTGGAAGGCATACACCTAATAGTTTGGGTGAGTTTAAGCAGCTCGCTTTATCTTCTGGTTTAAATATTGTAGACACAATAACAGTAAAAAGAAATTTTACTAAAGCACAATTTTTTATTGGCACTGGTAAGGTTGATGAATTATCAGTCATTGTGAGTGAGCATGAAATTGGTTTAGTTATTTTTTCACTTGAATTATCTCCCTCACAAGAGCGCAATCTAGAAAAGGCCTTAAAGTGCCAAGTGATGGATCGTACTGGTTTAATTTTAGATATTTTTGCGCTACGAGCTAGCTCGTTTGAGGGCAAGTTGCAAGTTGAATTAGCACAACTGCGTCACCTGTCTACTAGACTTGTAAGAGGATGGACTCACTTGGAAAGACAAAAAGGTGGTATCGGTCTTCGTGGTCCTGGTGAAACTCAACTTGAGACGGATAAGCGTTTAATTTCAATTCGAATTAAAAATATCAATAAGCGACTTGCAAAGGTCCATAAACAGCATGATTTAGGTCGAAAATCGCGTCTTAAAAAGGAGCTACCTATGATCTCACTTGTAGGCTACACTAATGCCGGAAAGTCGACACTTTTTAATCGATTGACTAATGCAAATGTTTATGCAGATGACAAACTTTTTGCGACACTAGATTCAACTATTCGTCGAGTGATTTTGCCTGCTGCTGGAGAAGCGGTTATAGCTGATACAGTAGGCTTTATTCAAGACTTACCTCACGAGTTGGTAGAGGCTTTTAAATCAACTCTTGAAGAAACACGACAGGCTAATGTTCTTCTTCATGTGGTCGATGCATCTGATGCCAATAATAGAGATAAGATTGAACAAGTAGAAGATATTATTGAGCAGATAGATGCGCAAAATATACCAAGCATTATTGTGATGAATAAGATTGATGAAATTGGTGATTTTAGTCCAAGGGTGGACAAGGATAATGATGGAAACATTTATCGAGTTTGGCTTTCTGCTCACTCAGGTGAGGGAATTGACTTGATTTATAAAGCATTGTCTCAAAGCTTAAGCGGTATGATGACCTGTGCCAGAATTCAGTTAGATGTTCAGTCGGCATTTATTAGGAGTGAAATACATAAAATTGGTTTTATCGAAAAAGAAATAATGAATGAATTTGGTCAGTGGCTACTTGAAATTAATGTTACGAGACACTATCTAGAAAGATTACTAGTTAAGCAAGGCGTTTCATTATTATGGGAACAGAAGTCACAATAGAGTCAAACGGCATAGAGAAACAGTCAATACCACTTTTGCCACTGAGAGATGTGGTGGTTTTTCCTCACACCGTTATTCCTCTATTTATTGGAAGAAAATCTTCAGTTAATGCCATTACTCAAGCAATGGAAGCAGATAAAAATGTTTTCCTAGTAACTCAAAAAGACGAAGCTATTGAAGAGCCGAATAATGAAGACCTTCATAAGGTTGGCACATTGGCAACAATCCTTCAATTACTCAAACTACCCGACGGAACTATAAAGGTTTTAGTTGAGGGAATTAAAAGAGCTAAAATTGAAGAGTTTGTTGATCTTAAAGAGCATACTGAAGTTATTCTTAGTGACTGTACTTTAGGCTTTGAAGACGATACAGAGATTAAGGCGATGATGCGCTTAGCTCTAGAGAATTTTGAGAAATATATAAAGCTCAGTAAAAAAATTCCAGAAGAGGTATACAAGGTACTCAAAGAAATCACTGATATAGAACGTTTTAGTGATGTCATTATTGCTAATCTTAATCTTAAAGTTGAAGAAAAGCAGGCTTTACTTGAGAGTGGCCTTGCTAAAGATAGATTGGAAACAATCCTATCAATACTTGAAGGGGAATTGGATGTTTTAGGTGCCGAACAGAAAATTCAAAGCAGAGTTCGCAAACAAATGGAGTCAAATCAAAGAGACTACTATTTAAATGAGCAAATGAAGTCTATCCAAAAAGAGCTTGGAACGCTTGACGATGAAAATGAAATTGAAGAATTACAATTAAGTATTAAAAAGGCAAAAATGCCTAAAGAGGCAAAGAATAAAGCACAAAGTGAGCTCAATAAGTTACAAAGAATGTCTTCACAATCATCTGATGCTTCAATCATAAGAACCTATATTGAAAACTTATGTGACGTGCCTTGGAGTAAAAAAACAAAAATAAACCAAGACTTAATCAAAGCAAAAAAAATACTCGATGAAGATCATTATGGTTTAGATAAAGTAAAGGAAAGGATCTTGGAGCATTTGGCTGTACAAAGTCGAGTGACCCACAACAAGGCAAATATTCTTTGTTTGGTTGGGCCTCCAGGGGTTGGAAAGACATCACTTGGAGAGTCAATTGCAAAATCAGTGAACCGAAAATATGTTCGTATGGCACTTGGTGGGGTTAGAGATGAAGCTGAAATTCGAGGCCATAGGCGAACTTATATTGGAGCTATGCCAGGTTCAATTGTTCAGAAAATGCAAAAAGTTAAAGTCAAAAACCCATTATTCTTACTAGATGAGATCGATAAAATGGCCTCTGACTTTAGAGGTGACCCCGGTTCTGCGATGCTGGAAGTTTTAGATCCAGAACAAAATCACACCTTTAATGACCACTACTTAGAGGTTGACTATGACCTTTCACAAGTAATGTTTGTTGCAACTGCAAACTCCTTGGATCTTCCGGGCGCATTGATAGATCGAATGGAAATAATTCAGATTTCTGGTTACACAGAGGATGAAAAACTTGAAATTGCTAAGCGCCATTTAATTTCAAAACAAATGAAAAATAATGGTGTCAAAGCCTCTGAAATAGTATTCAAAGATTCTGCAATAATGGATATTATTCGTTACTACACAAGAGAAGCAGGTGTTCGTAATCTTGACAGAGAGATTAGCGGTATTTGCAGGAAAGTTGTTAAGGAAGTGACGCTTAAAAAACGTAAAGCAAGAGCTATAATTAATTCGAAGAGTTTACCAAAATTCTTGGGGATGAAAAAATATCGCTTTGGCCTTGCTGAGGAACATAACCAGATAGGTGAGGTGACTGGTCTTGCGTGGACTTCAGTAGGCGGTGATTTGCTTACAATTGAGGCCTCTTCATATAAAGGTAAGGGTAAGCTTAATTACACAGGGCAGCTAGGTGATGTTATGAAAGAGTCAATTCAGGCTGCTATGTCTGTGACACGTCTTCGTGCAGATTCTTTAGGGATTGCAGATGATTTTCATGAAAAGCTTGATATACATATCCACGTTCCTGATGGTTCTACTCCTAAGGACGGTCCAAGTGCAGGAGCGGCAATGTGCACTGCTTTAGTTTCAGTTTTAACGGGTCGAAAAGTAAAGGCTGCTGTTGCAATGACTGGTGAGATTACACTTAGAGGAGAAATTACACCTATTGGAGGGCTTAAAGAAAAATTACTTGCAGCAATGAGAGGCGGCATTAAAACTGTCATTATTCCTGAAGATAATGAACGAGAACTGTCTGAAGTTCCAGAGAAAATCAAAGGCAAGCTTGAAATTATAAAAGTGAAGTGGATAGATCAAGTTTTAGATATCGCGCTCGAGAAATAAAAATCAAAATTTTATAGATTCTTTATGAGCTTGGCATAGTAAAAGCCATCATATTTATGCTCTGGAAGCTGTTGCTTTCCAATTAAACCCTCTCCCCATGAGAGTGCTATTTGCTCATTTTTTGCATCCCCAACTCTTTGAAGAAAAGCATTAATCTGGTTTTCATTTTCATCTTTTAGAACTGAACAAGTGGCATACACTAGCTCTCCACCTGGCTTTAACAAGGCCCATAGATTGTCGAGAATTAATGCTTGAATTTTAATAACTTCGCTAACATCTCGTGGCTTTCTTAACAGCTTAATGTCTGGATGCCTTCGAATAACTCCTGTTCCTGAGCATGGAGCATCTATTAAGATTTTATCAAACATCTTTTTATCCCACCAGTCTTGACGAGTAGCATCACCCAGTATAATTTTGACATTTTTATTTTGTAGACGATCAATATTTTCTTGAACCTTTAAAAGTCTCATTTTGTCATTATCTATTGCAATTATATCTGCATCAGGGCAAAGCTCAGCTAGGTGAGTTGTTTTTCCACCAGGCGCACAACATGCATCAAGAATGCGTTCGCCTTTTTTAGGAGAAATTAGTGGGGCTGCTAATTGTGTAGAAATATCTTGAACATAACAAGATCCATTTTCAAAGCCTGGCAGACTAGTTATATTAACTGCATCATCAAGGACTAGAGCTTGAGGGGCAATTTTAGATGATTCGCTCGATATGTTGTCATTTTGAAGTTTTGTTTTAAAGTCATCTCTTTCAATTGAGGGGTGAACTCGAATTGACATTGGGGCTTGTTTATTGTTTTCAATGAATATTTCTTGATAATTATCTGGGTAATCTTTTTTAAATTTCTTCACCATCCAAGTTGGATGGGAATGGTGAGATGATTTTAATATTACATCTCGATCCCGGTCAATACCTCTGAGTATTGCATTCACGAATCCTTTTGCCCAGTTTTTTCCTATTATCTCTGCAATATCAACAGTTTCTTTGATTGCAGCATGGATAGAAATATCAGTATAAATAAGTTGATATGCCCCTAAAATTAATAAGCAGTGAATATCAAGATTCTTTTTTTCTAAGGGTTTTTTGATCCTAGGCGTGATTAAGTCATTAAGGTGATGATAAAAGCGAATTGATCCAAATGTTAAAGATTTTGCAAAGGATAAGTCATTAGCTTCAGCTGGAAAAGTTGCTTCAGATAGAGATTTTTTTTCTAAAGCGATTAAGCAAATAGCTCTATGTGCAATAACTCTAGCGTTGTTTTTATTGAGCAATTTTAGATATGATGCTATTAAGAAGCTCTTGTGGATCTTGGTAACCAGGGGTGTTAGAACCATCTGCAAAAAATAGTGAAGGTGTGCCATCAACTCCCAATTGTTTTGAAATGGCTAGTTGTTCTGCAACTGGATTCTCACATTCAACACTTTCCGGTAAAAAGCGCATTAGTTTATAGTTGTGAAGTGCAACTGATTTATCTTCAGCGCACCAAATTTTTTCCATAGCACTCTGTGCATTAGGATGGAGCTGTTCTATTGGAGAGGCTAGATACTTTATGGTGATTCCTAGCGAATTCATTTTCTCCATATTTGCATGTAGTTTGGCACAATAAGGGCAATCAACATCAGTGAAAACATGAACAATGTATTGCTCATTTTTTGCTTTAAATACAATTTTGTCATTTTCATCAATACTATTTAATATGTTTTTTCTTATAGAATTTATACGAGTTGAAGAAAGATTAGTCATTAATTCTAAATCTGTCACAGCACCTTGAATGACGTATCTTCCATCGAATGATATATACATAACATCAATCCATGGGTTGATAAGTACTACCTCATAAAAACCATCTAACTCTGAGTTGCTAATATTTTCAGCGCTTATGCTTGGAAAGTATGGCTGTAATTTATTAATAACTGTATCTATATTTGCGAAGGCAGAATTAGTAATTATCAAAAAAAAGAATAAAAGTGACTTATACATAGTGAAAATTCATTATTAAAGAGGTAAATTTTACAGTTTTTTGGTAGAATA
>Ga0207991_1002271_pt1 | contig 10830 bp, 9 predicted proteins | sample ETN07SmetaG_FD_185786 | JGI IMG/M metagenome (GOLD analysis project Ga0207991, IMG submission 185786) | Marine microbial and viral communities from oxygen minimum zone, Eastern Pacific Ocean - ETNP2014F14-07SV275 (SPAdes) (version 2) | ecosystem: Environmental > Aquatic > Marine > Oceanic ... | reverse complement strand
AAGTGGTTAAATCCCTGAATTCTGATGGTAAAAGCAGTCTTGGTGTTAATCCGGTTGAAAACAGTGTTTTCCAGAATTTATTTCCATTGCCTGCATAGTAATAACCCAGATCTGCAGATTTTCGTCCCGCTGCTGTCCCGCAAAACACTATTTTTAGGTCTGGTCCTAATACGTCAGGTAGAATAGATAATAATATTCTCATTTTAGTTCATCCAAAAACTGATTTTACGACTTACAAGCCTAAATATCAAAAAATAGCGTACCAATGCGGGTAAGAATGACCTCCTCTCAAAATTTTTACCCCACATACACATGGATAAGTACCCATTCCATGGTATGGGGGTGTGTATCCTGCACTTTTGTATCCTTCAGTAGGGTATTTCTGGGTATTTTTATTAAGATTTGAATATTTAATAAAACAAAATGCCCCGCCTATTTATCGAAGGAAAACAGTGCTTTCTAACGGGAGTAGCCCGTAGGGGAATCGAACCCCTGTTACCGCCTTGAGAGGGCGGCGTCCTAACCCCTAGACGAACGGGCCATTGGTACACCCGGAAGGACTCGAACCCTCAGCCTTCTGGTCCGTAGCCAGACGCTCTATCCAATTGAGCTACGGGTGCATATTTTTGCTGGGGCGCAGGGACTCGAACCCCGACTGCCAGGGCCAGAACCTGGTGTCCTGCCGTTAGACGACGCCCCAATACCCTGTTGAAAATTTATTCCCCAACGGGGGGCAAATTTACTGCCGGTAGTTTGTCTCTCCAACCGTACTTTTCAGGATATAGTATGGCGAATACTACTTCAGCAGGAATGCTTTTTGCGAGTAGCGCCGCAGGGGTGTTTCCACTTGAATAATGTATACGCCGGAAGAGAATTCCGTACCATCCCAGGTCACGTTATGATGCCCAGGCCGCAGGGCACGTTCTTCCAGTAATATATCTACTAATTGGCCTGTAATATTGTATACCGCCACCCGGGTATACATTTCAAAGGGTATGGAAAAGGGAATCGTGACTGCAGGGTTGAATGGATTGGGATAGATCCTGCTGAAGTTCACCTGATTCGATAATTCCAGTTTTTCCACGGCCGGCTGCCTGTAGGTTACAGCTGTATTGATGGCCTGGCCAATATTATTGCAAACCACAACATTCTCAGGCGCGCCGGATAAACTGCCCGGCAATGTGAAAGACACTTCTTTGACCGGATGATTACCAGAGAGATCTATCGCTAATATGCGGATCATATCGTTTAATTGACGCGTTTCAAACAGCCAACCCGTGGGCAGTGTCAATTGATCCATATCCTCTTCGCGGAAATTATTCACTGGAATGTCCACCTGGAAACCGCTGATCAGGTCATCGCTGTTAAAGGTCATGGATGACATGCCGGGTTGGTCAGTAATGACCAGGGTACCCGAACCTGCCGCTACTCGACCGCCGCTATTATCTTGGCCCATTACCTGTAAAATCAGGATAATGACGTCAAGCGTATTGAAAGTAGAATCCTGGTTGATATCTGCTGATTCGATGCTGCAGCCTATATAATTCTCATTATCAAAATCATCATCAAGGATGCGGTCCACCAGGAATAATACATCGTAGATATTGATGATCGGCTGATCATTGGCCAGGTCACCATTTAAGTTTCCTACTACGTACACATTAGCATTATCACAGGGATCGCAGGCATCGCCCATGCCGTCGCCATCCACATCCTCCTGCCCTGCATTATATACTTCCATACAATTATCTTCACCATTGAGGATACCATCTCCATCCATATCGATATTCATTTCACTAACCCTGGACCACTCGGCCTGCAGCACATCCTTGGATGGATAATTCTGCACAAAAGCAATTACATTCAGGTCCGAAATATTCCAGGTAATATTCGAATTGGTATTGGGCCAGGTCGTTGGCATAGACCAGTTGAATTCTTCTGTGATATCATTCACACCATCCAGGTCAAGACTCTGGCCGCTGGAACTGGTGAGAAAATCAATGAAGACGTTTTCAAAATTATCATATGCAGAAGGACTGTTATAATAGACAGAATCAATGCTTGTACACACAAATAATCGCAAATCCGTGGTGGATAGATTACTTTCACTTGATACAGTCACCGACACTTGTAATTCATCACCGATCATGCCACCATTAAAGACGATAGATACCGGTGTTGGATCACCAATACTAGAAAGACCGGAGCTGCGCCAGGTGGCAGCAGAACTTCCAGCTGATGAACCATTACCAAATCCAGCGGGGATGCCGTTCACACCATAATAATTTCTTCGGTCATTTTGTTCAGTGGGATTAGCAAGATAAAATGGATCGGTGCTTGAGGGCCAACTCATGCTGTACTTAACCCGCGCCCAATTGGCCACATTCTCATCACCAACGTAGTTTGGGTTGGTCGGATCAAAATAAGCATCGAAGGCCGCATCCTGCGGCCCACAGTATGGTCAGGTTTCGTTCGTCATGATCTCCGTCAGTGCTTTCTTTTCGGCACCAAGGATAAACGACGAGACAACCAATGCGAAGAATAGAATTTTCTTCATATTTTTATTCACTAATATAATAAAAGCCTATTAATTTACAACCAGCAACCATCAAAATACAGCTATAAGCCCAAGCTTGAAACCATCATCGAATGGTTCAATTATACGACAGACACCATTCTTACAAAGCAGACCCCCTTTGAGTGATCCGTACATTAATGACAATCTCATTGACTGCGTGAGATGATAAACAAATTCTATATTGACCCAGTTCTTTTCATGGTCAATCCCCAACAGATCTTCAAGTGGGTTCACTATTGGTTCTGTACTGCTAAAAACTTCTTTGATGGATGTTTGATCCGTAGTGAAGGTCACAGACCATTTTGGTGATTTACCAATACTCAAACTGATAAACGAATTTTTTTCATTGTCAACACGGTTACCTTCATCATCAAGAAAGATACTCATCAGGCTGTCAGCCACTACCTGATCTTTTTGTTCCTCATACCACCAGTACCCTTTTTGCAGCCACTGCAGTTCGACTTTGGCATCTAGGCTCCAACCATTACCAAAAGCATAACTAAGATTCAGAGGGAATGTTTTGGCTGACGCAATGCTGTAAGTCAAGGTCTGACTGGTATCCGTCATTGTATTCTGCAGCAGATCAACAATGTCCTCACTGTCTGCATAGCCGATTTTCAGATAAAGGCTGTTCTGCAGCAGGTGAAATATTAATTCACCATAAAATTCCTTGAAGGGCATCGCCGTCGGGTCAAATGATGGGAAAAATGATAACTTTTTCTGTTGCTGCCAGGTATAATCTTCATTCATTATCCAGGTGTGGGTGCGATTGGACTGAGCATAGATGGCCAGAAATTCAATATTGTCTACTAAGGAACCCATGAATTCAGCCTTGAAGCCAACCTCATTATTAAAATCAGTCTGGTGCGAGATTCGGTTCATTAGCACATTTTCATGAATATTCATCGCAATCGGCGGGTTCTGATAGGGCTGATAGTTTCCATAATTATCGACCACATTCCAGCGTGCAATTGGATCAAGTATACCAAAATGATAATTTATATATTCTAGATTTAAACTAAATAAATTAAAGTAAAGGTTTAAGTTACTATAAAGGCCCCTACCGTCCTTGTGTCGCCCCCACTCGTTTTCAGTGAACGTAAAGGATTGATTCATGATGTATTCCGCATAGAAATCAAATGCTGCCTGGGTAACACTGTAACTGATACTACTAAGCTGGTTCTTTACATCCAGGGTATCTACGGGAAATGTATTTACCGGATGCTGTTCCCGGGATTGCAAAAATGAGACACCAAGATCATGGTCTCCCACTAGTTTATTCATGGTCAAGCCATAGAGGTTATAGGGCAAATGATAATTATGAGTACGGGTATCGTAATCCAGGGCATAAATGGTGCTCTGGCTGATATCGGCCCGTCCCGTAATGAATTGCCCTGCAAATGAATCGGTTGCATAGAGCATACTAAGGCCGCGAATACCCGTGTCTCTGTCAATTGGCTGGTCGTCTACTGAATTCAACACCAGACCTCGGCCCCATATTTCGTAAAGGTCACCCAGTTTCAGCGTAACCGGACCATTTTCATATTCCAGACGGAGTTTGCGGACACCATTTATCCTGCGGCCCAGTTCCGGTGGGTCGCTGAATTCCAGTTGGATCCAGTTGGTGAAGGCACTATACTGGAGATTGGTATTAATCAGCGTTTCATTATAATAGAAACCGTTGGAACTTTCTCCGATCCGGGTTTCCGTATTCCCTGAGAATGACACTTGAGCCGAAACAGTCGCAATAGCCCAAAGTAAAAGAGCATATTTTCTCATTCACCTTCCTTTTCCTGACCCAGTTCCAGCACAGTACGTATCTGTGCTTCGATCTCTTTCTCGTCACCGGGTATGAAACCCTGGTGATACCAGGATACTTTCCGGTCCTTACTGAGGATCAGCGTTGTTGGCATAAGCAGGGCATTCATTTTTTTTGCAATTTCCTGGTTTGGGTCAAGGCCCACCATAAACGTATACTTCTTGGCGCGAATATAACTTTTAACCTTGGACATGCTTTTTGGTGAATCAGTGCTTATGGCCAGTACCCGAAAACCATATTCATTATATTTTTGATGGAATTCTTCGAGGAAGATCATTTCTTTTTTGCAGGGTGCGCACCAGGTAGCCCAGAAATCTACAAGCAGCGGTCCTTCTTCCAGCAGCGCAGACAGGCGTACTTGTTTACCGTCCAGCAGTTTCACGGAGAGATTGGGCAGCATAATATCCCGCTGTTCATCGGAGTAAACTGCGGTAAAAATCATCGTAATCAGAACAAAACGTTTAAATAATTGCATTATATAGCATCTAAGAAAATGGGTTAGCCGCTAATCTATAATCTTTACGGCTGAGTCAAAAGAAATACTCAATGAAATTAATATCGAACTATTGGGTAAACTGATGGCCTACTTCCCAGACTGAAATTACAAATGGGGAAAAATGATCGCCCCAAGTTCTGCCTCAGGTACGAATTTCAAACTTACCCGGCTGATGCGATCTACCTCTTTGATTGACATCTGCAACGAATAATGCGCTTTGATTTCTACATCCTCCAGGGCGACCTGCAGCGACCAGCCCCCCATCGTGAAATCAACCAGAGGTGAAAACTGATGCAGCGGTATAAAATAAATTTTATTGGAACTCACATTGTACCAGCGGGATTCAGGCGTATCAAGAATAATAGCCATGACGATACCGTCTTTATCGAGGAAACGAATTACCGGCACCGCCCGATAATTACCCAGTGAGATATTCTTGGTCAATTCCGGTGAAAAATTGAAATTTTCCCGATCAAAATGCACGATCATCAACGATCCATCCTGTTTCAGCCCCGTGTAGGGTAATGAGGTCAGCATATCATTTATGATATCACCTTTGATACCGTAATCGACGCGCATATTTACAGTGATCATTTTATCATCTACATCTTCGTCATAAACATAGGTCGGCTTGTAAAGGAAAACATCATATGGTTTGTCCATGAGATTAGCCAGCACCTGTTCCAGCAAAGCAGTATTGTTCACATTCTCTGGTGTAGGTTCATTGAACGGCCGATTATTGATATCAACTACCCATTCATCTTCCGCGACAGGTACCTTTGCCGGCGCTTCTTTCGGTTTACCTCGGGCACCAATTACAAAATCCATAGACCGTTCCAATTCGATAAGAGCATCATCGATGGATGATGTAATGACCGCTCCCCTATCGCCAAATGTTTTTGGGATGGCCGTTGCCTGGGGCGTGGTGAAATCGGGGTATATTTTTTTGGTAGTTTTTTTCTGGGGCAGGTATGGAGTACACACAGTTTTTACCACTTCGGCCAGTTCATTATTCAATTGCGGTACATTGTTATAGCTACCAATTACCTGTCGTCGGTCCAATTCTTCCCAGTTGGCTATATCAATAAACTGCATGTCAACAGCTATTTGATCCATCTTGCGGGAATATTTACCCAATGCCAGGATATTCCGTGAATCTCGAGGCTGTTTTAATAGCAGTGCCCGGTTATTCATGATATTTTCCAGATCATCCTGATTGCGTAGGAATAGACCCTCTATGGTCGTCATTTCCTTGGTTAACATATCCGCAAATCCCCCACCAAGCCAGGCAATGGCCTGTTCGTTATTAATATTATCAAAGGGCAGTAAATACAGGTATAGTTTTGGTGCGGCTGCAAGGAAATTGACCGAGATGACCATCATACAGAGATTGTACAATGGTCTTTTCGCGAGGTTCATGGTATGTAAATTAGTTGCAAATGAATTAGTATATCCAGCGCAAAATTGTCGATCGGTTTACTATTTTTTTCCAATCCTGGCCCAGGAATCTCGTAGTGGTACCGTTCTATTGAAGACCGGACTATCGTTTGTGGTATCTGAATCCGCGCAGAAATAGCCCAGTCTCTCGAATTGTACTGTTGTACCCGCTGGTACATCTGCCAGCGAGCGCTCCAGCATGCAACCGGATAAGATATCCAGGGAAAGCGGATTCATTGCCTCGAGAAAATTATCTGTCGAGTCTGGATCCGGTACAGCAAAAAGGCGATCATATAAATGCACTTTGGCCTGTACCGCACCCTGGGTATGGACCCAGTGCAGGGTGGCTTTTACCTTTCTGCCGTCCGGCGCGTTACCGCCTTTCGTCTCAGGATCATAGGTACAGTGCAGTTCTACAGGATTACCCTGGTCATCTTTGAGCACTTTTTCACAGGTAATAAAATAGGCGTACCGTAGGCGCACTTCCCTGCCCGGTGCCAGGCGAAAGAATTTTTTAGGAGGGTCCTCCATAAAATCATTTTGCTCAATATAAAGTTCCCGTCCAAAGCTGATCTCCCGCACGCCGGCAGCGGCATCCTCTGGATTATTAACAGCGGTTAATGTTTCCGTGGCCTCTGCCGAATAATTGGTGATCACAACTTTTAAGGGATGCAACACGGCCATACGCCGTTCGGCGTGTTTATTGAGATCTTGCCGCAGGTGATATTCAAGCTTGGCCAATTCCATGACATTATCTCGTTTAGCCACACCTACTTCGGCCATAAATTTGCGGATCGCAGCAGCCGTATATCCGCGCCTACGCATACCGGATATTGTCGGCATTCGCGGATCATCCCAACCAGTCACATGTTCCTCATCAACCAGCTGTTTCAGTTTTCTTTTTGACATAACCGTGAAATCAAGATTTAACCGGGCAAATTCAATTTGCTGGGGATGATAAACACCCAATTTTTCCAGGTACCAATCATATAATGGGCGATGATCCTCGAACTCTATCGAACAGAGAGAATGGGTTACACCCTCTATCGAATCTTCCAGGCCGTGGGCCCAGTCATAGGTTGGGTATACACACCACTTGTCACTCGTTCGATGGTGACTGGCGTGGATGATGCGGTACATGACTGGATCACGCATATTCAAGTTTGGATGGGCCATATCAATCTTTGCCCGCAATGTCCGTTCCCCATTGGAAAATTCGCCGGCAGTCATACGGGCAAACAGGTCCAGGTTGTCTGCCACACTGCGCTTTCGGTAGGGACTGTTCTTCCCCGGTTCGGTCAAGGTTCCCTTTGTCGCTCTTATTTCATCGCTGGTCAGGTCACAGACAAATGAATCTCCCTGTTCGACCAACTGGATGGCTAACGCATGCATTTGCTCAAAATAGTCGGAAGCAAAGCATAATCGGTCTTCCCAATCGTACCCAAGCCAGGCTACGTCATTCTGGATAGCATTGACATATTCCTCTTCTTCAGCTACAGGATTGGTATCATCAAATCGCAAGTTGCATTTACCCCCATATTCTCCCGCAATATTGAAATTCAAGCAAATAGCCTTGGCGTGACCAATATGCAAATGACCATTTGGTTCTGGCGGAAAACGGGTATGGACCCGCTGGTCAAATTTGCCGGAGATATTATCCTCATCAATAATGCGTTGAATGAAGTTGCGCTGTTTCTCAGTCATTGGTCAGTGGAAATATAGTTAATGCTTTACGTAGCCGTCGAATACAAGTCATTTTCCCCAGTAATTCCAGTAATTCAAACAAACCCGGGCCCTGCGATTGCCCAGATACTGCCAAACGTACTGGATGGATTAGTTTGGCTGCGGACACAGCCATATCTTCTGCGGTGGTACGTAGTGCTACATCCAGGTCAGTAGCGGACCATTTGGCGGTATTTTCGAGACACTGAATATATCTTTCAATTAATTTATTCACCGACTTGTCTTTCCAGCGCTTGGCAGCTGTGTTCGGATCAAATTTTAACGGGTCGGAAAAGAAATAGCCGGTCATATCTTTGAGTTCATTCAATGTCTTGCCTCGTATCTTCATCAGTTTCAGTACATGATGTATATATTCATCTTTGGCATGGCGTTGCCAGTTCGGTTCTTCGCCTCGAATTGCCTGTAATATCTCATCTTCAGAGGCTCTGGCTAAATGCTGCCCAGCAATCCAGTGCAGCTTTTTTTCATCATATACAGCACCTTTTTTCTGCACTTTTCTAATGTCGAAATGGGCCACCATTTCTTCCCGGGTGAATAATTCCTTTTCTGTTCCTGGATTCCAGCCCAGCATCACCAGATAATTCAATAATGCATCTGCAGAATACCCTGTATCCCGAAACTCCTGTATTCCTGCCGCACCATGGCGCTTGCTCAAGCGTTTTTTATCTGGACCAAGGATCATTGGCAAATGGGCAAATTCAGGGGCAGGATAACCCAGCGCTTCATAGATAAGTAATTGTTTTGGGGTATTGGATATATGATCCTCCCCGCGGATCACATGGCTGATTCCCATTGTATAGTCATCCACTACCACCGTAAAATTATAGGTTGGGGTCCCATCGGAACGAGCAATGATAAAATCATCAATTTCTTCATTATTCACGCTGATATCCCCGTAAATATGATCCTTAAAAAGAGTCTTTCCGGGTGGAATTTTCAACCGGACAGTAAAGGATTGGCCCGCGTTCAATAGCCGCTTTTGTTCCTGCAATGGAATATCCCGGTATGTTTTAGGCACACGAAAATCACCTCCCTTGGCTTGGGCTTTCTCACGGGCCCGATCCAATTCATCTCTGGTAAGAAAACAACGATAGGTTGACCCATTATCCAGCAATTTATGGATAGCGTTTTTGTAGGCACCAGTTCGCTCCGATTGGAATAATAATGGTTCAGACCACTGCAGGCCTAACCAGTCCAGGGAACCAATTATCTGACCGGTATATTCTTCCTTGGATCGTTCCCGGTCCGTATCTTCAATGCGCAGAAAAAATTCACCCCCATGATGCTGGGCGTACAGCCAGTTGAATAGTGCTGTACGGGCCCCGCCTAAATGTAATTGACCAGTCGGGCTTGGTGCGAAACGTACACGAATAGGCGGCTTGTTCATCAGGTCAATTTACAAAATAGGAAATCGCGGAGGGGGAGGGATTTGAACCCCCGGACCTTCGCAGGTCAACGGTTTTCAAGACCGCCGCATTAAGCCTCTCTGCCACCCCTCCGAAAATCAAGGTCTGCGGAGAGAGAGGGATTCGAACCCTCGATACGGGTGAACCGTATACACGCTTTCCAAGCGTGTCTCTCTCTAAGGATAAACACCGTGGAAATTATTAAAAGTAGTACTATAGTAGTACTTTTTTAAGTTTTGGTGCTTATAAAAGTTGAGGATTTAATAATAATAAAAAATCTAGCCGCTACTGGGCGGGGCTTGATGCTTATTAATTTAGTTTATTAATTAAGATGATCTACAAGTTCCCAAATCTCAGATCTAAGAAAATTTCTTGATTTTACTGTTGCTTCATTCACTTCACTAAAATCAACATCTGGATGGGCTTTTTCTACTGCTTTTGTAAAAGTGTTACTATTATATGAATCATCTATCGTAGAAAAAGTAGTATAATCCTCCCAAGTAACATAATCGTGATCTAACTGTGTTTGTCCAAACGCTACAAACCTTTTTGTTAAAACCTCCCATGAATTGATAACTTTCCGCTTAATCCTTTCTTTATGGATAGGTTTCCACCATTTCGATTCAAGTCCAACAGCATCCTGACCTGCAAGAGTTTGCATGAAGGTAACAGTTATATCTTGACCTATTTTACCAGAACTAAAGGCGGATAATTCTTTATTATTACCCTTTAGGGCTTGATCATAGACAAAAAAGACATCTCGTCCAGTATGTAAACGAGCTTCCGAAGTTCTATTCCAAAATCCACTTAAATCTTCATTTGAATATATTTTACTAATAATCTCTTCTTCATCATCAATATTTCGATCTAGACTACCTAATCCATCATAAACAGAAACTGTAACATAATTGTAGTGATTTTGTGTACCAGCTCCTCTTACCCTATATAATGACCAAGATACTTCGAATTCATGTTTTTGATATGCTTTGTGAACAGGCTTCCATACTTCACTTTCAAGATTTATATATTCATCAACACTAGCAGGTTTGACATTCATGTAATCGAAAGTTACAAATGCTCTTGATTGAGCAAACGAAAATGAAAATACCACTATTGAGACAACTATCAGATTATTCAACATTGATTTTATAGACACTTTACCCTCCTTTTATTTATTATCTTGAAATTAACTAGCCTTTATTGATTGTTATCAATTCACCAAAAGCATCGGCTACTAACTGTAGGAAATTATTAAACACCAGTCCTAAATGTCTATAAACAAAAAACCCCGCTACTGCGGGGCTTGATGTTGTGAAATTGATATTACTTCAGAAGAATCATCTTCTTTACT
>Ga0207991_1002269_pt1 | contig 10836 bp, 6 predicted proteins | sample ETN07SmetaG_FD_185786 | JGI IMG/M metagenome (GOLD analysis project Ga0207991, IMG submission 185786) | Marine microbial and viral communities from oxygen minimum zone, Eastern Pacific Ocean - ETNP2014F14-07SV275 (SPAdes) (version 2) | ecosystem: Environmental > Aquatic > Marine > Oceanic ... | reverse complement strand
AGAAAGAAATTGTTAAAGAAAGACGTTGTTTACAAGTTAATTATGTTTCATTTCCGACAGATTGGAAAGTAGAATAGTTTAAATATCCTGAAGAGAAGTAACTGTTATTTTTTTTGTTTTAAGGGATTTAATTCCTTCCAGACAAGCATAAGCAGTAGACATGTTTGTGCAATAAGGAACTTTATTAATTAAAGTCGCTCTTCTTAAGGAAGTGGAATCAAGGACAATAGCAGAGCGCTTTCCTCCTCCAGTATTAATTACCAGGGCAATTTTTTTTGCATTTAGTACGTCAACAATATGAGGAGAGCCTGCGCTTACTTTATTTACTGTTTTACATTTAATGCCATTTTTTTTTATTATATTTGCAGTACCTGGGGTTCCACACAATGTAAAGTTTAATTTAACTAATTTTTTTGCTAAATCCACACCTTCATTTTTATGTTTATCTTTTAAAGAAATAAATGCTAGTCCTTTTGTTGGCAAAGAGTTTCCAGCAGAAATTTGACTTTTAGCATATGCAATACCAAAATCTTTATCTATTCCCATTACCTCGCCCGTAGATTTCATTTCAGGACCTAGCAGCACATCAACATTGGGAAATTTATTAAATGGAAATACAGCTTCTTTAACTGCATACATATTTTTATTTTTATTCTTTAAATTAAACTTGGATAATTTTTCACCAGCCATCACTCTTGAAGCAATTTTAGCCAATGGAATTCCTTTTGCTTTTGAGACAAAAGGAACAGTTCTGCTTGCTCTAGGGTTAACTTCAATAACATAAATTTCATCATCTTTAATTGCAAACTGGATATTCATGAAACCTTTAACATTTAACGCTAGAGCTAGCTTTTTTGTTTGTTTTTCAATTTCAGTTAATAGTTTTTGTTTAATTGAAATTGGTGGCAAACAACACGCAGAATCACCCGAGTGAATGCCTGCCTCTTCAATGTGCTGCATTATTCCTGCAACAAATACTTCTTTACCATCACATATGGCATCAACATCAATTTCCATCGCATTATCGATAAACTTATCAATTAATACTGGGTTTTTTTCAGCAGCTTTAAAAGCTTCCTCTACAAAATTTTTTAACTGACTTTTTTCATGAACTATTTCCATTGCTCTACCACCTAAAACATACGAGGGTCTAACCATCAAAGGTAAGCCAATTTTTTCAGCAATTTGAATTGCTTGTTTGTAGTTTTTTGCTATTCCACTTTCTGCTTGTTTAAGTTTTAATTTATTGAGAAGACTTCTAAATCTTTCTCTATCTTCAGCTAAATCTATTGAAGTATACTGAGTTCCAAGAATTGGTAGCTTGTTATCATATAAAAATTTAGCAAGTTTAATTGGAGTTTGACCGCCAAATTGAGCAATTATTCCAACAAGATTACCTTTCTGTTTTTCTCTATTAATAACATTATAAACGTACTCTTCTTTAAGAGGCTCAAAGTAAAGTCTATCACTAGTATCATAATCAGTTGAAACCGTTTCAGGGTTGCAGTTAATCATTATCGTTTCAAAGCCCACTTCTTTAAGTGCAAAACTTGCTTGGCAACAACAATAATCAAACTCTATTCCTTGGCCTATACGGTTTGGACCACTACCTAATATTATAATTTTTTTCTTCGACGATGGGTTTGATTCACATTCTGAATTTAATGAAAAATTTCTTTGATAAGTTGAATACATATATGGGGTAAAAGACTTAAATTCTGCAGCACAAGTATCTACTTTTTTAAAAACTGGTATAATTTTTAGAGCACTTCTTTTTTTTTTAACTATTTCTTCAGATACTTTTGTTATTTCAGATAATTTTTTATCAGAAAATCCTATTGATTTAATTCTATTAAATTCAACATAATTTTTAGGTAAGCCTTTTTTTTTAATTTGAATTTCCGTATCTACAATTTCTTTTATTTGCTCCAAGAACCAATTATCTATTTTAGATAAACTTTGTATTTTTTTAATATTAATTTTTTTTCTAAAAGCTTCAGCAACAAGTAAAATTTTATTAGGAATATTTTCTTTAAGTTTTTTTTCAATTTGTTTTTTACTAAGCGGAAAAATTCTATCTAATCCTGAAAATCCAATCTCCAAAGAAACCAGTGCTTTTTGTAAGGACTCTTTAAAGTTTCTTCCAATTGCCATAGCTTCACCTACTGATTTCATTGAAGTTCCCAGAATTGCTGGTGAAGATGGAAATTTTTCAAAAGTAAATCTTGGAATTTTTGTTACCACGTAATCAATAGTGGGCTCAAAAGATGCAGGGGTTGTTTTTGTAATTTCATTTTTTAATTCATCGAGAGTGTATCCTATTGCAAGTTTTGCAGCGACTTTTGCAATTGGAAAACCTGTAGCTTTAGAAGCAAGAGCTGAAGATCTTGAAACTCTTGGATTCATTTCTATTATTACCATTCGCCCATCTTTAGGATTAATTGCAAACTGAACATTTGATCCACCAGTTTCGACTCCAATTTTTCTAAGGCATGCAATGGAGGCATTTCTCATAACTTGATATTCTTTGTCAGTTAATGTTAGGGCAGGAGCAACAGTAATTGAATCTCCAGTATGAATTCCCATAGGATCAACATTTTCAATTGAGCAAATAATTATACAGTTATCTTTTTTGTCTCTGACAACCTCCATTTCAAACTCTTTCCAGCCCTCAAGACATTCTTCAATTAAAACCTGATTGACGGGAGATTCGTGCAAACCATCTTTAGCTATTTTAAAGAAATCTTTTTTATTTTTAACAATACCACCACCTAGCCCCCCCAAGGTAAATGCTGGCCTGATTATTGCTGGCAAACCAATTTGTTTAAGAGCTCTGTTTGCATCTTTAATATGATTAATAACCTTGGATTTTGGTAAATCTAAACCTATATTCATCATGTTTTTTCTAAATTTTTTTCTATCTTCTGCGTTTGAAATTGCTTTAGAGTTTGCTCCAATGAGTTCAATTTTATACTTTTTTAAAATACCTTTTTTTTCAGCATTCATTGCTAAGTTTAAAGCAGTTTGACCTCCCATAGTTGGAAGAATTGCATTGGGTTTTTCTTTTTTAATAATTTTTTCCAAAATCTCCAATGTTATTGGTTCTATATAAGTTTTGTCAGCAACACCAGGATCTGTCATGATAGTTGCAGGATTTGAATTTATTAAAATAACTTTATAGCCTTCATCCCTTAATGCTTTACATGCCTGCGTTCCCGAATAATCAAATTCACATGCTTGACCAATTATTATGGGTCCAGCGCCAACTACTAAAATTTTTTTAAGATCTTTTCTTTTTGGCATTTTTTTTCATGTTGTTAATAAATTCTTGAAATAAATAAACACTATCTTGTGGACCAGGATTTGATTCAGGGTGATATTGAACAGAAAAAACAGGTTTATTTTTTAATCTTATTCCTTCAATACAGTTATCAAATAATGATTTATGAGTAACTTCAATATTTTTTGGCAAACTTTCTTTAATAATTTCAAAACCATGATTTTGACTTGTAATTTCCACATTATTTTTTGTTAAATTTTTAACAGGGTGGTTTGCTCCTCTATGACCAAGTTTCATTTTTTTAGTTTTTGCACCAAGTGTTAAAGCGAGTATTTGATGTCCAAGGCAAATTCCAAAAATAGGCATTTCTTTTTTTATTAATTCTTTGATAGTGCCTATCGCATACTTTCCAGTAGCTGCTGGGTCTCCAGGTCCATTTGATAAAAATATACCATGGGGTTTTAATTTTAGTATTTCTTTTGCATTTGTTTTGCAAGACACAATAGTAACTTTACAATTAAAATCAGAAAAATATCTTAGAATATTTTTTTTAATTCCATAATCAATAGCAACAACATTTAATGATTTAGTTTTATTTTTAATAAATCCGCTTTCTTTTTTCCAAGTTTTTAATCCTGACCAAATATAATTTTTATTAGTAGTAACTTTTTCAGCTAAATCTAAATTTTTTAGACCATCCCATTTAATTGTTAAGTTTATTAGTTTGCGAATATTAAATTTACCATTTTTTGAAACAGAGATAGTTCCCTTGGGAGCACCTTTGTCTCGAATAAAGTTAGTTAAACTCCTAGTATCAAGGCCAGTGATACCTACTATCTTATTTTTTTTTAGCCAGGTATCTAAATTTTCTAGAGCTCTATAATTCGACGGACTTGTGATTTCTGAATTTAATATTATTCCCTTGGTCCAAATTTTATCAGACTCATGATCTTCTTTGTTGGTTCCTACATTGCCTATGTGAGGGAATGTAAAATTAATTATTTGACCAGCATACGATGGATCTGAAATAATTTCTTGATATCCAGTTAATGAAGTATTGAAACAAACTTCTCCAGTCGCAGTTCCTTGATATCCAATACCAATGCCTCTGTATATTGTTTTATTTTCAAGAACTAAAACGCCTGTGTGAATCTGTGAGATTTTTTGTGAGTTAATTTTTTTCTCTTTTTTGATCAATTACAACTCATGAGTTAAAGGTTAATACAATAAAAGCTTAATTACCGCAACAGCTCTAATATATATTTTTAAAAAAACAATTTTTCTTTTGAAGAATTTTGTCTTTGCAGTAGATTAAAAAAATGTCATTAAAAGATAAAATCGAAACTAACTATAAAAATTCTCTAAAATCAAAAGATAAGGCAGCAATATCAACTTATAGGTTAATTTTATCCTCTATAAAGGATATTGATATCGTAAATAGATCTGGTCAAAATAAAAAAGAAACAGATGACGAAGATATCAAAAAGCTCTTAAAAAAAATGATTAAGCAAAGAGTCGAATCAATCGATATATATAAAAAAAATAATAGACAAGATTTGTTAGAAGTTGAGCAAAAAGAACATGAAATATTGTCAAGTTTCTTACCAAAACAATTAAGTGAAGAAGAAACAAAAAATATTTGTAATGAGTTGGCCAAAAAATTAAACGCAACGTCTATTAAAGATATGGGAAAAGTAATGGGGGTTTTAAAAAAAGAATATTCTGATAATTTAGATTTTTCTAAAGCTGGCTCTTATCTTAAAGAAACATTCGACAAATAATGAAATACCCTAAAGAATATTTAGATGAAATTAAAACAAGATTAAAAGTTTCAACTGTTATATCAAAATCTGTTAATTTAAAAAAAAGAGGCAAAGAATTTGTTGGGCTCTCTCCATTCAAGACAGAAAAAACACCTTCTTTTACAGTAAACGATGAAAAAGGTTTTTATCATTGTTTTAGTACATCCGAACATGGAAACATTTTTGATTTTATTATGAAGACTCAAAATTTAAAATTTGGAGAAACAGTAAAATCACTTGCAAATTTGGCAGGTATGAGACCATATACTTTTTCAAAACAAGACGAAGAAAGAGAAAAGAATTGGAAAGAGTATTCTTTAATTTATAATCAATACGTTCAATTTTATCATGATGATCTTTTGAAAAATGAAAATTCGAGCATTGCTAGAGAATATTTAAAAAAAAGAAATTTATCCAAAGAAGAAGTAAAAAAATTTAAAATTGGATATGTAGATAAACAGGTAAATTTTTTTGATAGATTAAAAAAAGATTTTAATAAAAAAATTTTAATTGAAAGTGGCCTTTTTTATTTAGATGAGAAGAAAAATATATACGTTGAAAGATTTAGAGAAAGAATTATTTTTCCAATCAATAGCATTTCGGGTCAACCTATTGGACTAGGAGGACGAACAATTCAAGAAAATAATTACTTAGCAAAATATATTAATTCTCCCGAAACGCCTTTTTTTAAAAAAGGATCAAATTTGTATAATTTAGATCTTGCAAGAAAATTATCTAATAAAATTGATCATGTTTATCTTGTCGAAGGTTATATGGATGTTGTTGGGCTAAGCAAAAATAAAATCGAAAATGTAGTGGCCAATTTAGGAACATCATTAACAGATAAACAAATTTTAATTTTAAATCAGTTTTTTGAAGACATTATTATTTGTTTTGATGGTGATGAAAGTGGCTACAAGGCTGCATTAAGAGCTGCAGAAAATTCAATAAAAGAATTACAACCTGAAAAACAAATTTCTTTTTTATTTTTACCAGATGGGGAAGACCCAGATAGTTTTGCAAACAAGAATGGCAAAGACTATTTTATAAATTTCACTACACAAAATAAAATTTCTATTCATCAATTCATATTTGAGCACCATAAAAGACAAACAGATAATAATCCTTCATCGATGGCTATTTTTGAGAAAAGATTAAGAACAATTGCAGCTACTATTAAAGATGAATATATTAAAAAATATGTATTAGAATATTTTTTAGAAAGAGTTTTTTCTCTTACACCTAATGTAAATAATAAAAAAAAATTTATTCCAAAGAAAACAAGATCTTTAAAATTAACACAAAAATACTTTAATGAAAGTAAATCTATAAGCCAAATCGAAATAAAAGAATTTTCATTATTATATTTAATTTTAAATAATTTAAAAATTTTTCAAGAAAATTTTCATTTAATTGAAAACATAAAATTATTTACCAATGAAAATAAATTAGTTTTTGATGCAGTTTTATCTAGGTTAAAAAACGATGGTGTATTTACGATAGATGAATTGTTAATAGATAGTCAATTAATTGATAAGATCTTTAAATTTGCATCAATCAAACATATTTTAAATAATAATCAAAATAATCATGATAAAATATTTGATTTATTAGAAGAAATTATGAAAGACCTTAAGAACTATGAGCTTGAGCTTAGAATAGAGGAGTTAGAATCGAAATTTGCTAAAGATCTAAGCGAAAGTACTTTTGATGAAATTAGAAAGTTAAAAAAATCTCAAAATATCAATTAAATTGAATAATTTACTTATAGATTTTTTTAAAATTGCTATTATATAGACCTTCCGGACTTTATTACTGTGGAAAGAATAATTACAAAATCATTTGCAAGATTGATGGGCAGAGGTGTCCATAGAGGTTTTATTACTTTTGAAGAACTAAGCAGATCATTAGGAAAAAGAAATTTAAGTGAAGAAAATCTTTCGGAAGCATTTATTCATATTTTAAACGATAAAGTATCATTAGTAGAAAAAAAATCTGATTATAAATCTCATAGAAAGAAAGATAGCGCATCCAAAGAAGAAGGCAAAAGTATCGAGAAAAGTGACGACCCTATAAGAATGTATTTGAGAGAAATGGGAGGTGTTGAACTTTTATCCAGAGAAGGTGAAATTGCTATAGCAAAAAGAATTGAGGCAGGTAAAGATGTAATGCTTAATGCTTTGTCTCAAAGTCCAATCACAGCGCAACAGTTTTTTGAATGGGATAGCAAGTTACAAAATGATGAAATTTTAGTTAGAGAAATTATTGATATTGATACAAATTACATGGAAGATGATAGTACAGGACAAAGTGCTAAACAAAAAAAATCAGGCGATGATTTAAAAGAAAAATCAAGTAATGATTCAGAAAATACAAATGAAGCAGAAGATGAATTTAATCCAACGCTTGCTGCCATGGAAACTGAAATTAAACCAAAAGTTTTACAAACAATTTCTAATTTGAATAAAGAATATAATAAGCTTATAAAATATCAAAAAGAAAAACTACAATTCATTTTAAATTCTACTAATTTTTCTCCAGCAAAAGAAAAAAGCTACCAAAAAATTGTTAATAAAATATTAGAACATATAAAGTCGCTACAATTATCTCCATCAGTATTAGAAGAATTAGTTCAAAAACATTATATAGAAAACAAAAAAGTCATATCTCTTGAAGGTAATTTATTAAGGTTAGCTTTAGACAATAAGGTTCCTAGAAGCGAATTTATAAAATTTTATATAGGTAATGAAATAAATCCAAATTTAAAAACTTTTTTGGATACAAACTTAACTTGGAAACAGTTTTTTCAAAAAAATAAAGTAGAGTTTAAAAATATAAGAGAAAGACTAGTTGAAGTTAGTCATAAACTTGGAATTTCAGTTACAGATTTTAAGAAATTAGTAAGCAGAATACAAAAAGGAGAAAAAGAATCAAGAATAGCAAAAAAGGAAATGGTAGAAGCTAATCTTAGATTGGTTATTTCAATTGCCAAAAAATATACTAATAGAGGTTTGCAATTTTTAGATCTTATACAAGAAGGAAATATCGGATTAATGAAAGCAGTTGATAAATTTGAATATAGAAGAGGTTATAAATTTTCTACTTATGCCACGTGGTGGATTAGACAAGCAATTACAAGATCAATTGCTGATCAAGCACGAACAATAAGAATTCCAGTACACATGATTGAAACAATAAACAAAATTGTAAGAACTCAAAGGTTAATCCTAAGTGAATTCGGAAGAGAAGCTACACCAGAAGAATTATCAAAAAAATTAAGAATGCCTTTAGAGAAAGTCAGAAAAGTTCTTAAAATTTCAAAAGAACCAGTTTCTCTTGAAAAACCTGTTGGAGACGAAGAAGACAGCAGTCTGGGTGATTTTATAGAAGACACAAAAGCACTTGCTCCATTAGAGCAAGCCATTAAATCGAATTTAAGTGAGGCTACAACAAAAATATTATCTACTTTAACTCCACGGGAAGAAAGAGTTTTAAGAATGAGATTTGGTGTTGGAATGAACACGGACCATACATTAGAAGAAGTAGGTTTGCAATTTTCAGTAACAAGAGAAAGAATTAGACAAATCGAGGCCAAAGCACTAAGAAAACTAAAACATCCAAGTCGTTCAAAACAATTAAAAAGTTTCTTAGAAAGTTAATCGGGGCCGTTAGCTCAATAGTAGAGTACTGCATTGACATTGCAGGGGTAGTTGGAGCGTAACCAACACGGCCCACCAAGTTTTTATTTAAAAATTTTAATTTAATTTTTTTTTAAATTATTAAACATGGGTTGTAACCAAGGTTCATATTTTTTCCATTGCTGAGAACTTCCTTTATACATTTTTTTTCGTACTTGAATATTTGATGCTGTTTGTACCGCCCTACTGTTATTATGAAATTCAAGAACTGAGTTTTCCCATTTTATCCCTAAATAATTAAATATCTTTCGACTTTCTAGTTCTTGATTTTCAGTAAGTTTATCATAATTAAGTTCATAGATTTTTTTTGGAAATTTTTTTTGCCAAAAACCCATAAGATCTTCATAAAGCTTGTAGTATTCAGTAACATCGACTTGATCAAAAGTAAAAGCCAGGCCACTTTTAGTAAAATTAGCTTTATAATTTGACCAGCAAGTTGCCATTGCATCTCGTTTTACATGTATAATCTTTGCATTTGGAAAAGCATAAGCAATAAAACCAATCCATCTAAAATTAAGAGGCATTTTGTCTGTAGTATAGGCAGACTTAGAAATTTTTTTTAATTCATTAATATAATTTTTTCTAATTTTTATTACATCTTCTTTTTGTATTTTATTATTTTGCCAATCAATTAAATTAACTGCATTGTCTAAAAAATCTAATTCACCTGCACCATAAATAGATGAATGACTTGACAAAATTTGTTCAGCCAGGGTAGTACCAGATCTTGGCATTCCAACGATAAAAATTGGCTGACTAATTGAATCAGGGCTAGTTTTTTCGTTTTTTATATTTAATTCGATAAAATTATTTTTAATTTTATCGAATATATCTTTTGATTTTTGGATTTTATATTTTAATTCTTTTTTACGTAAAGAATTTCCTGCGTTTATTAATTGTAAGCCTTTTTCGGGGTTTCCAATATCAAGTTGTGCTTTTCCCATTGCAAAAAATAAACAAGCACTATCTTTTTCAGATAAATTTTTTTTGTTAATTAATTTATCTAATTTTAATAAAATTGGATCATTAATTTGTATTTTTACTGAATCGGTATAATTATTATAAGCTTCTGCAAAATCTGGTTTAATTTCAATTGCTCTTTTATAACTTGATACTCCTTCAGGTATTTTTCCAAGTTCTATTTGTGCGCCACCAATTTCGTTATAAAATTCTGCAACATCTGGCTTAATTTCAATTGCTCTTTTATAACTTAATAAAGCTTCTGGTAATTTGCCGAGTTCTTTTTGTACATTTCCAAGGTTGTTGTGGGCTTCTGCATAGTCTGGCTTAATTTCAATTGCTCTTTTATAACTTAATAAAGCTTCAGGTAACTTACCAAGCTCTTTTTGTGTTTTGCCAAGGTTATAGTGACCTTCAATAAAATTTGGATTGAGTTTAATCGAGGTATAAAAACATTTTTCAGATTCATTTAATTTTTTTAATCTTGCATTTGATGCTCCAAGAATATTCCATAAAAATATTGAGTTTGGATATTTTAATATTAGCTGCTTTGTTTCTTTAATAAGCTCTAATAGTTTTCCTTGATTAAATAAAAAAGTAAGTTTTTCAATTTTATCTTTAGAGATATTTTTTTCTCTATTTTGTTTCATTTTCTAACTCTATAATATAATTATATAAAAGTTGAAACACCGCTTGAATGAATACTAAAAACAAAGTAAAAGCTAGATAATTGAGTAGGGCCTGTAGCTCAGTTGGTTAGAGCAGTACACTCATAATGTATTGGTCCCAGGTTCGAGTCCTGGCGGGCCCACCAAAATTTAGATAACAAGCCATTTTTCAAATTCAAAGTTTTAAAAATTTTTTCAGTTTTCATAAATTTTGCACCTGAGAGTGTACGAGAGTGTGTACAAGGAAAATTATGCACAATTTCAAACTTGTTTGTGTTAGCATCAAGTAAATGAAAAAGCTTTTAGGGATCTTGGTTCTGGGTTTGTTATGTTAGGATCATAGATTATGAAAAAACCAACTTTTAAAGAAAATGTTGATTCATTTGTTACACTGACTAGCAAAATAATCCGTTTTCCAAAAGATGTAA
>Ga0207991_1002265_pt1 | contig 10844 bp, 10 predicted proteins | sample ETN07SmetaG_FD_185786 | JGI IMG/M metagenome (GOLD analysis project Ga0207991, IMG submission 185786) | Marine microbial and viral communities from oxygen minimum zone, Eastern Pacific Ocean - ETNP2014F14-07SV275 (SPAdes) (version 2) | ecosystem: Environmental > Aquatic > Marine > Oceanic ... | reverse complement strand
GTCCAGGGCCGCGATCCAGTTCGAGAAACTGGTGGTAGCGGTCTACGATACGCCTTCTAAGAATTTGCTCTTCACCACCGATGAGAGAGAGCAGCTTATGAAGGATGCCTGTAGCCACATCTCTAATGTGGAGGTCGTCAGATTTTCTGGTCTGGTGGTCCGGTTCGCAAAAGACATTGGCGCAGGAGCGATAGTCCGGGGATTGAGGAGCGGCTCGGATTTTGAATATGAATTTGACATGGCATTCATGAACCGGAAGCTGGAGCCGGAGGTAGACTTGGTTTGCTTCATGACTTCCCAAGACTACATGTTCGTCAGTGCCAGTTTGCTCAAGGAGGTAGCGAGGCTTGGTGGAGACATCAAAGATATGGTCCCACCCAACGTTGCAGAAGCGGTCTATTCTAAATTTGGATTACCGGTCGGAGAAGGGTAGTGACCGGGGAGGGGTGCAGTCATCGACATCATAAATATCATCGACCGGTTGGAAACTCTGGTCGAAACCAGTAAATCGGTGCCGGTTAGCGGCAACATCCTAGTCGATCGAAAAAAGGTCATGGAGTTGGTGGACCAATTGCGTCTGACAATTCCCGAAGAGATTCGGTCAGCCGAGGACGTACTGTCCCAGAAGGACCAGATCCTAAACACGGCCCAGAACGACGCCCGCCGGACCAAGTCCATGGCTGAAGACGAACTCCGAGAGCGGTTGAACTCCAATGAACTGGTCACCCAGGCAGAGACCAGGGCCGCGGAGACGGTCAGGGACGCTGAAGAGCGCATCACTCGGATGCTACAGCAGTCCGAGGCCGAAGCGCTGTCCCGGAAGACCGAGGCCGACACCTACGCACTGCGCAGCCTACGGGCGATGGAAGTTGAATTGGGCAAGCTGACGGGATCAGTCCGGAAGGGCATCGAGGTCCTAGCCGAGCAGGCTTCCAGCCACATGAACACTCGCCGGTACGCCCAGGAAGAGGAAGCTGCCGCAGGTATGCTCACCTAAGCTCCTGGCTTCCCGCAAGCGTCTCTAGTAAAAAACGCACTGCAGATTCCTCCCTTTGGAGAGGTCAGTTTGCGGTGCGTTTTTTGTTCGATGATTTCGAAGCCGCTAGCTGCCGTTGGAAACCAGACCCTGATAATAGCCGCGCATCGAGTCGTTGAGTTCGCCGAGTCTTTTGGCGATGAGATGATTCACGGTCCCCTCCGGGAACTTTCCGGCTGCGTCGGCTTCCCCGGCAGCCGTCCCGGTCAGCACCTCCAACCCCTCATCGATCGTCTTGACGGCGTAGATGTGGAACTTGCCTTCTTTAATGGCATCCACCACGTCTTCCCTGAGCATCAAATTCTTGACGTTCTGATGCGGGATCATGACTCCCTGAGTCCCGGTCAGAGTGGAGGCGGCCCGGCAAACATCAAACATCCCTTCAACTTTCTGATTGACCCCACCGATGGGTTGAATCTCGCCTTTCTGGTTCACCGACCCGGTGACGGCGATGTCTTGGCGGATGGGCAACCCCGACAGGCTAGAAGAAATGGCGTATATCTCAGTTGAAGAAGCGCTATCGCCGTCAACACCGTCATACGATTGCTCGAAACAGATGCTGGCCGACAGCGTGAGAGGCCGGTCTTTGCCGAACTTTGCCCCAAGGTAGCCGCTCAGGATCAGGATGCCTTTGTCGTGGGTACGGCCGCTCATCGAGGCTTCACGTTCGATGTTGATGAAGCCTTCCCGGCCGGCAAAAGTCTCCGCCGTGATCCGGGATGGACGGCCAAAACTGAAGTCCCCAAGGTCGTAGACCGCCAACCCGTTGATCTGCCCCACCGTTTGACCGGTAACATTCAGCAACAGCGAGCCGTCGGAGATCATCTCCATGAGGCGCTCTTCCACCAGGTTCAACCGGTAGATCTTATCGTCGACGGCCTTTCTAACGTGTATGTGCTGGACAGTCTCCGCGCCGTCTTTGCGGGCCCAGTAATCCGCCTCGATCAGCAGGTCTTTGATCTGCCCGAACCTGGTTGAGAGCTTGGTCTGGTCAGAAACCTGCCGGGCGCCGAACTCCAAGACGCGGGCCGCGCCACTGGCCTCGAATGCCAACAGGTTTTCTTCTTCACAGGTGCGGCAGATAAAGGCACAGTAGGCCATCATGTTCTCTTCGTTGAGGTCAACCCTGTAATCGAACTCCGCTTTGACTTTGAACAGGTCCCAAAAATCTTCATTGTCCGAAGATGTTAAAAGCCGGTAGATGCTTTCGTCGCCGGTGACGATCACTTTCAGGTCAAGCGGCACTGGTTCGGGCCGGAGTCCTTGGGGGATGAAGAGCCCGGTCTGCTCGGCGGGGTCTTCCAAGCGCACTTCCTGGTTTCGGATGGACCTTTTCAGGCCTTCCCAGGCGCCGGGTGCGGTAAGGACATCGCGAGCGTTCAGCACTAGGTAACCGCCGTTGGCCAGGTGCGCTGCTCCGGGTTTCAACATGCCATGATCGCTGACGTAGGTTCCCATCACCGCACGGCGTTCGATTCGGCCGAACAGGTTACCCCAATTTGGATTGGGCTCGACGATGATTGGCAGCTTCTCCACCGAACTGTTATCAACCAGCACGTTCAACTCAAAGGGCAGGAAGGGGTTCAGACCCAATGCCGCGCCCTCTACAGCCAAACCCGGCGTCACTCCTGGAGGTAGCGGCGTAGGACTCTCAGCTTCCTTGAAAATTCCGATATGATCTAGGGCATACTCGCCCAGGTCTGTAAGGAAATTCTGCATCTCTGGGATATCTTGAGAGAGGGCATGGAGGTCGAACAAGACCTGGTCGACCAACTGGTTTCCAGCGCTACGCTCCAGTTCCTGAAGGCGTTGGTTCGAGGCTTTCTCCAGCTCTCTGATCTTGGCCATCGTCTCCTGGGTCTCTTGCATCAGACGTGCGCGAACTTCGTCTATAGCTTGTTTCGGTTCGGGATCCAAGGCCTGATACTCCTCTGGAGTCATGGGCCGGCCTTCGGTCATGGGAAAGATGGTGATTCCGTTGGGCGTGAGCTGCACAGCGAAGTTTTCTGCCGCACCGTCTTTTTCCAGACTCGCCATCAATTCCTGGGTCGCTCTGCGATCCGTCTCTTCGTGACCACGGACTTGGTTCTCGAAACTTTCGCTTCTGAGCGTCTTGGGAATCTCAACTTGAAGTGTCCGCAACGTCGCAGAAAGCTGTTGCCGATAAACTTTGCCGGTACCCCTTGGCAGGCGGAGCGCCTGGGGCCGGTCTGGGTCCTCGAAGTTGTACACGTAGGCCCAGTCGCTGATGGGCCGGCGTTTCTCCTGGCTGTCCAGGTCATCGACAATGCTCTGGAGATGGGACTTGATCGCGCTGGTTTTTCCGGTGCCGGTGAGGCCCGTCACGAATAGGTTGTAGCCTGGTTTATCCACCTCTAAGCCAAATCGAATCGCGTCCTGTGCCCGGTCCTGCCCGATGAAACGGTCAAGGGGGGCCAACTCGTCAGTGCACAGAAAGCCGAATGACTCAACGTCGTGGGTCCAGGTGGTCTTGTCCCAATCCACTCTGAATCTGGCTGCCAGACCGTCTGTGGATTCGTTGGGTTTGCGTCTAGGCATCAAGTCCTCCGGGGAACGCTGGAGAGATGGGTCCAATATTCATGACCCTGAGGGACATTATTATACATTTCAGGCTGGTCGGGGCATAAAACCAAGAACACCGCCAGAACCCAACCGGGGAACCGGCTGATCCGCTCTAAAATCTCAGATAGTGTCCAATATCATCGTTCTTGCTGATTCAGATTCTTTTATGTCCACCTAGGTTCAAGTTAGGCGATATTAAGCCGTCCATGGACATAACCTGACATCGGGCTAGTCACGAATCACGCGTGACTCGGGTTGACACGCAAATTGCGCTAGGACTACAATTTTGCCAGAGCAACGGACGATTTTCGGAGGCCACCAACTGCATGCTCGAGATGACCGTAGATAGCATCCGGGTCAGCCCCATGAACTACCAGCGCGTCGTGATCCTCAAAGAGAAGGAATCTGACCGGTATCTTCCTATTTGGATCGGCCCAGCGGAAGCCGACGCCATCGCGGTGAAGCTCCAGGACCTGAGCGTCCCGCGGCCGCTGACGCACGACCTGCTGGGAACGATCATCGACTCCCTGGGTGGCACCATCGACCACATCTTGGTGAGCGACCTCCACAACGACACTTTCTTCGCCAAAATCACCATCCAGTCCAACGGGGAATCCAAGGAGATCGATTGCCGGCCCAGCGACGCAGTTGCCTTGGCCGTGAGGGCGAAAGTGCCGATCTACGCCAACGAAGAGGTTTTGGACAAGGCGGGAATCCACCTGGATAAGGAAACCGGCAAGCCTCTGGGACAGGGAACAGCAAGCGATGGCTCTCCTTTAGAACCTCAGGCTGAGGTGAAGCCGGAAGAACTGAAGAGCATGTCTGCATTCACCGACTTCATCGATTCCCTGGACCTAGAGGACTTCGGCAAGCAGTCAGGCGCCCGCTGAAGGCCTTCGGAAAATGAGGATAAACAAACAGCCCTGTCGCCAGATTGACGGGGCTGTTTTTTCGTTGAGAAGGCCAACGAATTTCGTAGATTCAAAGCTAATTGACTTTTAGAATACCCGGTGATAACATCCAAATCGCTCTGGCGGAGACATGAATCTGATGGTCTTGGCCCTACGCCTAACCGGGCTCGGATGGTACGTCGCCATCTGTATCGTGTTTGGGGTTGTAGGGGGCCTTGGTTTAGATAAGTTAGCCGGCACCGTACCCTTATTCACATTGCTGGGGACGGTGCTTGGCAGCATCGTCGCGTTTTGGGGTCTCTACAAGATGATCCAGCCTGTCCTCTCCGGAACGAAAAGCGGCGGATCCACCGATGATCGAGGAGAACAATAGTGCCGACTGGCGCATTGGGGAAGAAATTACTCCTGTTCACAGGAGTAGGTTTGGTTTTTCTGCTGCTGGCTGGTTTCATCTTCGGTGCTGTCGGTTCGGCCATGTTCGGCACCGACCAGTTTCTGGATAAGCCGGAGATTCACCTCCCTCCCCAACCCATTTTCCCCTCCTCCACCCGCGATGAACACCTCGGACTAGTGCATGTGGAAGGTGAATCAAGCGGAGAATCCGGTGAGGTGGCCGAAGGCGAGGGAGAAGGCCACTTCTCACCTCTCGGGGCCACCGAGTTTGCGGTAACCAACACACTCCTCTCTTCCTGGTTTACCACCATCGTTTTGATTCTTATATTCGTCACGGCTGCCCGCAGGCGCTCGGTGGTCCCGGGACGATTCCAAGGATTCGTCGAGTCGATGATAGAGGGTGTCTTGGGATTCTCCGCCGCTGTACTAGGGGCTGAGATGGCCCGCCGTACTTTCCCGATCGTTGCAACGATCTTTTTCTTCGTACTGTTCAACGCCTGGCTTGCATTACTTCCCTTCTATCAATTTCTGGGCTTCACCGTGGACGGTGAGATTAAAGCCCATCTGATACGCTCCGCGGGCACCGACATCAACATGCCGCTGGCTCTGGCGTTAGTGTCATTTGTGTTCGTCGAATATTGGGGCTTCCGAGCGGGCAGCTTCGGTTACTTGAAGAAATTCTTCCAATTGGGCAAGTTATTCCGCGGCAAACCCGCCGGGCTGATTGACGCCTTCGTAGGGCTTTTAGAACTAACCAGTGAATTCGTCCGCGTGATCAGCTTTACTTTCCGGTTGTTTGGCAACATGACGGCGGGCGAGATCCTGGTGGTGATGATCACATTCCTGGTGCCGTTCGTTGCAACTCAATTTGTCTTCGGCCTTGAATTGCTTGTAGGTTTGATCCAAGCGGTCATCTTCGCCGGGCTGACCGTCGTATTCCTGTCTGTGGCCACGACCCACGATGAGCACTAAATAAAAATACACACATAGATAGCCAAATTTCCGGTCCGCAAATGGGCGGCCGAATCCCGAACAAACAATTTTAAAAGGTTGAGAGGAGAACGGTGATGGACTTAGTTCTGTTGCAAATAACTGATGAGGCACTGAAATTTAGCGAACTTGGCAAATTCATCGGGGCCGGCATTGCCATCGGTCTCGGTGTGATTGGCCCTGGCATCGGCATCGGCATTCTGGGCTCAGGGGCTATGGGCGCCATCGGAAGGAATCCCGAAGCAGCGGCCGCGATACAGACTAACATGATTCTGGCCATAGCCTTCGCCGAGGCGTTGGGGATCTACGCCCTAATCACGGCGGTGATCCTACTCTTCGTGGTCTAGCATGTTACTGCTAGGAGTAACCGAACTAGGGATAAATCTACCAAGCTTAGTCGCTTACTTAGTCAACTTCATCCTCCTGCTGGGAATCCTTGGCTTCTTCGCCTACAAGCCCCTGATGCGGATGCTGGATGAACGGACGGAGCGTATCCGGGAGAGCCTGGAGGCCGCCGACCGGGCGCGTGAGGAAGCCGCGTCTGCCCAGGAGGCCATCCAGGAGCAGATAGCCGAGGCCCGGCGTGAAGGTCAACGCATCATGGACCAAACACGGGAAGCGGCGGAGCGGTTCCGGACCGAAGAGATGGACAAGGCACGCCAGGAGGCTGAAGCCTTCGTGGAACGGGCAAAAGCGGACATCGCACGGGAGCGGGACACCGCCCTTCAAGAGGTCCGGGCCAGTTTCGGCGACCTCGCCATAACCGCGGCAGAACGGGTCATCCGCAGTTCTCTGGACCGCACGGCCCATGAAAGCCTGATCAACCAGGTATTAGAAGAAGGCGAATCCCTGAGAAGGGGCTAAAGCACCCATGGCCCAACAGCTCTCAGGAAAACGGTACGCACAGGCCATCTTCGACTTGGCGCTGGAGAACAACCAGGTTGAACAATGGGGCGAGGACTTGGCAGTGGTGGCCGAGGCGTTTGAAGAAGCCGACTTCGCCGCTCTCATGAAACACGCCGACATGTCCAGCGTTGACAAGCTGGCCGCCACCGCAACGGTGCTGGCAGGGGTCAATGTCATGGTGCGTAATCTGGTAGACCTGTTGGTGTCCAAGAACTCAGTCGACTCGATAGTTGGCGTATATACGGGTTATATCGAATTACTCGACAACCACCTGGGGCGGCAACGGGTTGAAGTCACTACCGCGGTGCCACTGGAAAGCGCCGAAGCCGACCGTATCAACAGCTTCTTGGCCGGACTGGTCCGCCGCGAAGTCGTTCTGACCACAAATGTCGATGAGTCAATCATCGGCGGCCTGGTGATTCAGATCGGTGACCGGCTGCTGGACGGCAGCACCAAAGCCCGGTTGGACGGGCTGCGAAACCGCTTGCACACGGAGATTGCCGCCTCGGCTTAGCAATCTCTTTTAATCGTTAGAGTAAGGAGTACCTCTGATGGCTACCAGAGGACAGGACATAGTCTCGCTTATAAAGCGTCAGATCGAAGAATTTGGCGGAGATTTGGCCTTGGTGGATGTGGGCACGGTGGTCCAAGTGGGCGACGGTGTTGCCAGCATCCAAGGCCTGCAGGGCGTCCGATCCAACGAACTATTGGATTTTGGGGATGACGTTCTCGGTCTGGCCTTGAACTTGGAATCCGACATCGTCGGCGCAGCCATTCTGGGCGACCCCAACTCGGTGAAAGAGGGCCAACGGGTCCGGTCCACCGGCAGGATCATCGAGGTCCCCGTGGGCGATGCGCTCATCGGCCGCGTGGTTGACCCCTTGGGCCGTCCTCTGGACGGCAAGGGTCCAGTGGCGACTACCGGCACCCGCTCAGTTGAGAAAGTAGCCCCCAACGTGGTGTCCCGCCAGTCCGTTGATCAGCCCGTACAGACCGGCATCAAAGCCGTCGACTCAATGATTCCCATCGGCCGCGGGCAACGGGAACTGATCATCGGCGACCGTTCCACCGGCAAAACCGCCATCGCCCTGGATACCATCATCAATCAGAAGGGCGGCGACCTGATCTGCATCTATGTGGCCGTCGGCCAGAAACAGGGAAAGGTGGCCCAGGTTGTGGGTTCCCTCGACGCTGCTGGGGCCATGGAACACACCATCGTCGTTACCGCCGGAGCATCCGACTCCGCGCCCATTCAGTACATAGCTCCTTACGCCGGCTGCGCCATGGCTGAAGAGTTCATGGCCCAGGGCAAAGACGTCCTTATCGTCTACGACGACCTGACCAAGCATGCCTGGGCCTACCGCCAAATGTCGCTTCTTCTGCGCCGCCCGGCCGGCCGTGAAGCCTATCCCGGAGACATTTTCTACCTCCACAGCCGCCTGTTGGAGCGGTCTGCCCGGCTGGATGAAGCCAACGGTGGCGGTTCCATCACTGCTCTGCCGATCATTGAAACTCAAGCGGGCGACGTTTCGGCGTACATCCCAACCAACGTGATATCGATCACCGACGGCCAGATTTACCTCGAGCCCGAGTTGTTCAACTCCGGCATACGCCCTGCAGTGAACGTGGGACTGTCCGTTTCCCGCGTGGGTGGCGCGGCCCAGACCAGGGCCATCCGCAAGGTTGCCGGTCAACTCCGGTTGGCTTTGGCCCAGTACCGGGAATTGGCCACCTTCGCCCAATTCGGCACAGCCGACCTAGACGCAGCCACCAGAGCCCAGTTGGCCCGGGGCCAATTGGCCACCGAAGTGCTGAAACAGGCACAGTACATGCCGCTATCCCTGGCAGATGAAGTGGTAGTCCTGTTCGCGGTCAACGAAGGCCTTATGGAAGATGTTGAGATCGAGAAGGTGGGGGCGTTCCAAGACCAGCTCTTGCGTTATATCGGCGGTTCTCACCCCGACATCCTAGCCACCATCACTGAGTCTAAGGACATCTCCGACGAGGTGTCGGCCAACCTGACCAAGGCGATCAACGATTTCAAGCCGACTTTTACCGGTTAACCCGACCTGGACGATGATTAGATAGATGCCTAGCGTTAGAGACATACGGCGGCGAATACGGAGCGTGGACAACACGGCCAAGGTGACCAACGCCATGTCACTGATAGCCGCTTCCAAAATGCGGCGCGCTCAGAACTCCGTGCTTGAAGGCCGGCCTTATTCGGTCAAGATTCAAGAGGTCATCGCGCACCTGGCCGCCCAGCCCATGGACGACGAATCCAGCGCCCAGCCGCTACTGGCCGTCCGCCCGGTGGAAAAAGCCACGGTGTTGATGATCAGTCCCGACCGGGGTCTCTGCGGCGGCCTCCACGCCAATCTCAACCGGCGCGTAGGCCAGTTCATCTTGAACCAGGAAGTCCCGATTCAGGCCATCGCCGTGGGCCGGAAGGGCCGCGATTTCATGGCCCGCACCAATCAAGACTTGAAAGCAACCTTCACCGACCTGGGTGAGACGCCTTTGTTGGTCGACACCCACGCCATCTCTCACATGGTCATCGACTCATATTGCGATGGCGAGGCCGATGAAGTCTACCTAGCCTACACACAGTATGTTTCGACCATGGTCCAAGAGCCGGTGATCGAAAAACTGTTGCCCATCGCCCCGGCGGAATTAACGGCCTCCGAGAGCGTGGGCTACATCTACGAGCCCGGCAACCTGGCCGTGCTCCAGAACCTGCTGCCTCGTTTCGTGGAGATGCAGATCTACCACGCGATCTTGGAAGCCATAGCCAGCGAACAATCAGCCCGGATGGTGGCCATGCGCGCCGCCACCGATAACGCCAGCGAGCTTGCCGGAGACCTTACCCTGACCATGAACAAACTGCGACAGGAAAGCATCACCAACGAACTGCTAGATCTCATTGGCGGCCAAATAGCCTTAGAAGGTTAATACGCCCCATAGCCAGAAACCCTTTATCAGGAGAAACCAATGGCCACCGGAAAAGTCGTCCAAGTAATCGGAACCGTGGTTGACATAGAATTCCCCGCCGACGAACTGCCCAATCTGTTCGACGCTCTTGAATTGGACAATGTTGGTGAGAAATTGGTGCTGGAAGTGCAGCAGCACGTCGGCAACAACTGGGTCCGCTGCCTGGCGCTGGGCGCCACTGACGGCTTGGCCCGCGGCGTGGAAGTGACCGATACCGGCGCCAAGGTAACCGTTCCGGTGGGGCCGGAGACCTTGGGTCGGCTGTTTGACGTAACCGGGACGCCCCTTGATAACCTAGGACCGGTGGAGTCGGCCGTGCAATGGCCCATCCACCGCGACCCGCCTGCCTTCGACGACCAGAACCAAACAGTCGATATCCTGGAGACTGGGATCAAAGTCTTCGACCTGATCACCCCCTTCATGAAGGGCGGAAAGATCGGCGCGTACGGTGGGGCCGGAGTTGGCAAGACCGTCATCATTCAGGAACTGATCCGCAACATCGGCGCCGTCCACCAAGGGGTTTCGGTTTTCGCCGGCGTTGGCGAACGATCACGGGAAGGCAATGACCTGTGGCATGAGATGCAAGACTCAGGTGTGTTGGCCAGCACTGTGTTGGTCTTCGGCCAGATGAACGAGTCCCCGGGCGTTCGCGCCCGCATCGGCCTCACCGGTTTGACCATGGCCGAGTACTTCCGTGACGAGCAGAACCAAGATGTGCTGCTCTTCATAGATAATATCTACCGGTACATTCTGGCGGGCATGGAGGTTTCGGCGCTTCTGGGACGGATGCCCTCCGCAGTGGGTTACCAACCCACCCTCAGCACTGAGATGGGCGCGCTTCAGGAGCGCATCACGTCCACCAAGTCCGGTTCTATCACTTCGTTCCAGGCTATCTATGTGCCTGCGGACGACTACACCGACCCCGGCATCGTGACCACCTTCGGTCACTTGGACGGTGTGGTGTCATTGGAGCGGGCATTGTCCGCCCAGGGCCTGTATCCGGCGGTGGACCCGCTTGCCTCCTATTCCAGGAT
>Ga0207991_1002258_pt1 | contig 10860 bp, 14 predicted proteins | sample ETN07SmetaG_FD_185786 | JGI IMG/M metagenome (GOLD analysis project Ga0207991, IMG submission 185786) | Marine microbial and viral communities from oxygen minimum zone, Eastern Pacific Ocean - ETNP2014F14-07SV275 (SPAdes) (version 2) | ecosystem: Environmental > Aquatic > Marine > Oceanic ... | reverse complement strand
CGTTATTAATCATTTCTTTTGCTTTTTTTGAGTTGATTTCAGTAATTAATTTTTTATTTTTATCTAGCACACCTTCAACATCACTGATTATTAATAATCTTCTAGCCTTAAGTTCTTTAGCTATTGCGCTAGCTGCAGTATCAGCATTTATATTAAAAGTTTGATTATTTTCATTTATTCCTAAAGGAGCAACAACAGGCACTTGATTTTCATTAATAATTTCATTTAAAACATTGGTTTTAATTTTATTAGGTGTTCCAACAAAACCCAAATCTTCATTTTCTTGTTTAACAAATATTATATTGTATTCTTTAGGAGTAATTCCTTTTGCTCCACAAGACAGATCTTTAAGTGCATTTATTATTTCTTTGTTAAATTCTATTAGAACATCCTCAACTATGTTTATAGTTTTATCATCAGTAACTCTTAATCCTTTAATAAAATTACTTTTAATATTTAATTCGTTTAGTTTGTTATTAATTCTTTTTCCTCCCCCATGAACAATTATAGGAGATAGGCCAAGTTTTTTTAAAACTGCAACATCTTGAATAAAAATATTAAATAAATTTGGATCAATTAATACGCTTCCACCACATTTAATAACTATAAACTCATCATTATATTTATCTAAGTACTTTTTAATCTCTTCTAATGATGGGCCATCTTTAGGAAGGATATTGATTAATTCTTCTTCTTTTAACGATGACATCTAAGTTGTTTTAATAGTCATTTTACTTTGTATGTAATACTGCTGAATCATCGTAAAAATATTATTGAAAGTCCAATAGATCACCAAGCCGGCAGGAAAAGGAGCTAATATCACGCAAAGAAAGATAGGAAAGAAAGCAAAAATTTTCTGTTGTATAGGATCTGGTGGTTTTGGATTCAGCTTCTGTTGAATCCACATTGAAATTCCCATCGCCACGGGCCACGCTCCTATTAGTAGAAATGTTGGAGGATCCCACGGAATTAAACCAAAAAGGTTAAACAATGATGTGGGATCACGTGATGATAGGTCTTTGATCCAACCATAAAAAGGCATATGACGCATTTCAATAGTAACAAATAAAACTTTATATAAAGCGAAGAAAACTGGGATCTGCACGAGTATCGGCAGACACCCGCTCATAGGATTTACCTTTTCTCTTTTGTAAAGCGCCATCATCTCTTGTTGCAACTTCATTTTATCACCCTTATGAAGCTCTTTTAATCTTGTCATTTCAGGTTGAAGAAGTTTCATCTTTCCCATCGATCTAAATGAGTAATTAGCAAGAGGGAAGAATACTAACCTAATAGAAACAGTCACCGCTATAATTGCTAAACCATAATTACCAAGTAATTTAAAGAAATAATCAATTACAAAGAATAATGGCTTCGTCAAGAAGTACATTACACCCCAATCAATAGCTAAATCGAACTTATTAATATTTAAGTTTTCAGCATAACCATCAATTACTTGAACTCTTTTTGCGGCAACAATAATTTGAATTTTTTCTTCTATAGCATCATTGGGCCCAACTTCGGTACCTTCAGAAGATATATAATTAGCCCTAAATTTATTTTTATAATCAAAAGTTGTTTTAAATTCTTTACCTCTAGGTGGAATAATTGAGGTCAACCAGAATTTATCTGAATACCCAAAAAATCCTTCTTGAGCAGTTTGTGTAAATTTCTTTTCTTGGATGTCATCATAATCTTCTTCAATTAATTGATCATCAAGTACAGATAAAAATCCTTCATGAAGGATATAAAAGCCTGATATTTCAGGAAGTTTATTTCTAATTATCTGTCCATAAGAATAAAAATTATAAGTTTTATCTGATGAATTAATTACTTTTTCTTTAACAGTAAATAAAAATTGATTGTCTAAACTTATATGTTTTTCAAATGTAATACCTTGAGAGTTACTCCAGACTAATTTTATAGGATTATTTGTAGTTAATTTTTTATTTCCAGAAATTTTCCATACTGTAGATGAGTCTGGTACATCTATATTTTTATTAGTAGTTATAAAACCACTCTCTATTAAATAACCGTCCTCAACTTTTCTTGGGCTTAACAAAGTAACTTTTTCATTACCATTAAGTTCAACATTATATTCTTTAAAAGTTAAGTCATCTATTGCGGCACCTTTAAGAGAAATAGATCCAATTACATTATTATTTTCAAATTGAATTCTATCATTTTCTGATAAAGCATCTTTTCTAGTTAGTTTGGTTAAATTTTCATTTTTATCTAAGCTAGGAGTATCTGAACTTTCAACAGTTTTTGTTTTTTCAATTGGATCTTTTTTAATTTTACTAGGATCTGGTTCTGGTGCAAAAAAAAGTGACCATAATATTAATACTGCTGCAGACAATGATATCGCGGCAATAACATTTTTAGTGTCCATGATTATTTTTTTCCTTTAATTTATGAACTGGATCAAATCCTTCTCCACCTCCTAAAAACTTTATTGGGTGGCAAGTTAATATTCTTTTAATTCCTTTATAGAAACCTTTTATTAGACCGTATGTTTTTAAGCAGTCAATAAAGTATTCAGAGCAAGTGGGCAGATATCTGCAGTTATTACCCAGGTATGGTGAAATAAATAATTTATATCCTTTTATAAATTTTATTAAAATATCAGATAAAATTTTCATTATTTAATTTTATTAAATTCAGTGAACATTATTTTTTTAATATCCAAATAATCATTTTTTAAAATAGTTTCTTTAGCAATTACTAAGTATGAATAATCAAATTTCAATGATAATTTCTTTACAGCTTCATTTGTTATATTTCTTAGTTTTCTTTTTATTTTATTTCTTTTAACTGCATTTCCTAATTTTTTTTTTGCAACAAAACTTATATTTAGTTTTTTATTATTTTTATTTGTAAGTTTTTTAAAAAAAATTGTAAAATATTTATTACTATTTTTTCTTCCTTTAAGAATTTCTTTAAACTCATCATTTTTAGATAGACAAATTATTTTGCTTCTCATTTATCTAGCTAGATACAGTAAGTTTTTTTCGTCCTTTATCACGTCTTCTCTTTAGGAGTTTTCTTCCGCCTTTAGTTTTCATTTTAGATCTCCACCCATGTTTTTTAAGACGTTTGCCGACTTTTGGCTGATAAGTACGTTTCATAATTTGATTTCAATTTATTAAAATTTCGCTCTTTATATTAATTATATATATAAATAGCAAATAGAAGATTTTATAATAGTTCTAATTACATATGAAAAATTCAAGAAATATTAAAATTTTAATAGGTTTGCTTTATTTAGTATTACTTTTTATTTTTTTATACTTATTTTTTAATAAATTCTCTCTTGAAGAAGTCACTAACTATAATTTTATTAAATCTAACAGTGAATACTTAGTAAATTTTAGAGAATCTAATCTCTTTCTGGTTTCTATTGTCTTTATATCATTGGGAATATTATGGATTTCAGTGCTTCAAGGATTTGGCTCTATTCTTGTCTTAGCCGCAGGGTTTTTATTTGGAGCTTATTTTGGAACAGTCATTGTTGTTATAACTTTAGCTTTAGGATCAAGCCTAACATATATTATTGCTAATTACTTTTTTAAGGATTTAATTAAAGAAAAATTTACAAATAAATTTAAGTTTCTTGAAGAAAAAATAAAATCAAATGAATTTTTTGTAATTTTTTTGTTACGCATAATTGGAGGCATTCCTATTCAGATTCAAAATGTATTACCAGTATTATTTAATGTTAAACTGAAGAACTTCTTCCTGGCCAGCATTGGTTTTGTACCTCAAGTTTTCGTATTTTCTTCTTTGGGAGCAGGTTTAGAAAATCAAATTAAAGAAAATTCAGAACCACCATCTTTTTTAGAGCTCATAACTTCCTTTGAAATTTATGGTCCAATTATAGCTTTTTTCTTTTTATTAGTATTTGCTTTTTTATTGCGAAAGATATTTTATAAAAATTAAATTTGGTGCCCATAACCAGAATCGAACTGATGACCTTTTCCTTACCATGGAACTGCTCTACCGTCTGAGCTATATGGGCTTAAATTGATAATTATAAAAAACTTAATATATAAAACCAATTTATTCAAATTATTGCCTTAATTTTTTTTGTATAATGAATTATACCTAGTAAATAAAAAATTTTTTATAGGAAAAAAAATGGGAATTCATTATGATTATAAGTCTACACGTGGCATGAAAGCTATGGAAAAAGTAGCAAAAAAAGAACGTAAGCTTGCAGAGAAAAAAGCCAAAAGAGAAGCTAAAGAAGGTAAAAAAAAAGAAAATATAGTTAATTCTCTTAATGTTCAGGAGCCAATTACACTTGATTTTATAACTAATCCAAATAAAAATAAATGAATAATAAAGAAAAAATTATTAAACTCGAGTTAGCACTTAAAAAAAATTTAAAGAAGCGAAAAATTTTTCAAAAAAAATTCAAGAAAAATAAATAGATAAATGCCAGTGCTTTCTGATAAGTGGATTAAAAAAATGGCATTAGATGGAATGATTGCCCCATTTGAAGAAAAACAAATTAGAGAAGGAAAGATTTCTTATGGATTGTCTTCATTTGGTTATGATGCAAGGGTTTCAAACGAATTTAAAATTTTTACAAATGTCAATTCTGAAATTGTAGATCCTAAAAATTTTAAACCAAGTAATTTTGTAACAAAGAATGTTTTAGAGTGTATAATACCACCTAATTCATTTGTTTTAGCAAGCACTGTTGAATACTTTAAAATCCCAAAAGATGTTTTGGTTATTTGTTTAGGAAAATCAACGTATGCAAGATGCGGTATTATTGTTAACGTAACACCCTTAGAACCAGGTTGGGAAGGAAATGTAACTCTTGAATTTTCTAACACAACCCCTTTGCCTGCAAAAATTTATGCCAATGAAGGAGTAGCTCAATTTGTATTTCTTAAAGGAAATGAAAGACCTGAAATATCTTACTCAGACAGAAAAGGTAAATATATGGGGCAAACCGGAGTTACTTTACCCAAAGTATAATAAATGGAAAAATTGGAGGTTATAGGAGGCAAAAAGCTCAAAGGAAATATTAAAATTTCAGGCTCAAAAAATTCTTCTCTTCCTATTTTAGCGGCAACTTTATTATCAAATAAAAAAGTTAAAATATTAAACTTACCAAAAGTTAAAGATATTGAAACAATGCTTTTATTATTACGTTCATTAGGTTCAAAAATAAAGTTGAACAAAAAGAATAAATCAGTTGATATTGATAATTCTAAAAATATAAAAATATTTGCTTCTTATAATTTAGTTAAAACTATGAGGGCGGGCATACTTGTGTTAGGATCTTTGCTAGCAAGGTTTGGACAAGCTAAAGTTTCTTTGCCAGGGGGGTGCGCTATCGGAGCAAGACCAATAGATATTCATTTAAAAGCGTTATCAAAATTAGGCGTAAAGTACAAAATTGTTCAAGGATATATTTATGCTAAAGTCACAAAAGGATTAATTGGCAACACAATAAAATTTCCAAAAATATCAGTTGGTGCAACAGAAAATTTAATTATAGCGTCTAGTTTTGCAAAAGGAAAAACAGTTTTAAAAAATTGTGCTATTGAGCCTGAAATTAAAGATTTAATTAATTTTTTAAAAAATATGGGAAGTAATATTAAATGGACAGGTCAAAGAACAATTACAATTGTTGGTGTTCGGGAGTTAAAAAAAACACAATACAAGGTAATGTTCGACAGAATAGAAGCAGGAACTTACATGATTGCTTCAGCTTTAACAGGAGGAAATTTAAAAATTACAAATATTAACCCAAAGATAATTAACACAGAGATAAATATTTTAAAGAAAATTGGTGCCAGTATAAAAATTAAAAATAAAGAACTTAATATTATAGGAAGAAGCAAAATTAATAATATAAAATTAAAAACATCACCATACCCCGGATTTCCAACTGATTTACAAGCGCAATTAATGGTTCTGTTGTGTAAGGCTAATGGAAGGTCAGAAATTACTGAAAAAATTTTTGAAAATAGATTTATGCATGCGTCAGAGCTAAATAGAATGGGAGCAAAAATTAATATTTTAGGCAATAAAGCTATTATTAATGGCAACGTGAATTTTAAAGCGGCAGAGTTAATGGCAACCGATTTAAGAGCTTCAGTTTCATTAATACTTGCTGCATTAAGTGCAAAAGGCAAATCAATTATTAATAGAATTTATCATTTGGATAGAGGTTATGAGGAAATAGAGCAAAAATTGCGAAGTGTTGGAGCAAGTATTAGAAGAATTTCTGAGTAGATGGATAAAAAATATTTAGCAAAAATTATTGCAAAAGATAATCAGGGATTAAAATTAATATCAGCATGTTGTTTTAAGGCAAAAGTTAAAATAGAAGAATTAAAATATTTAAAAAAAAATCAAATTTTTTTAATTTTTTTACATAGATTTAAACTGGAAAATGAAAAAAATAGACACAAGATCAATAGCGTTTGTAAATTTGAGTTTGTTGAAGCTGTAAAATCAATAAATATTGATCAAAATAACAAGGATTTAAATTTAAAATTATTAGCAATAGATTTATTAAAAAATAAAGATAAATTTGAAATAAACTTAATTTTTAATAATAATTCTTGCATAACACTCTCTACTGAAATAGTTGAGGTAACTTTAGAAGATCAAAACAAAATTTAGATGATTAAAATATTAAATTGTAGAAAAAAGAATTATCATTTTGAGCTTAATAAATTGCTAAATAAAAGGTTGAACGGAATAAAAATTAATTCAAATGTGGTTAAAAATATAATTAGCGATGTGAGAAAGAATGGCGATAAAGCTCTTATAAAATATGAAATGAGATATGCTAAAAATAATGAAATAATTTCTAAAAAAAAAAAAATAACAAATAGTATTATATCGCTCGATCTAAAAATAAAAAAAGCAATAGATTTTTCATATAATAGAATATTAAAATTTCACTCAAAGCAAAAAGTTCAAAACATATCTTATAAAGATAATTTAAATAATAAATTATATTATAAATATGTGCCGATAGATTCTGTTGGAATTTATGTGCCTGGTGGAAATGCAAGTTTTCCTTCAACAGTTTTAATGAATGCTATACCAGCAAAAATAGCAGGAGTTAAAAGAATCGTTATGGTTAATCCAAAGCTTAAAGGACAGCAGAGTCCTGGCGTTTTATATGCTGCTAAAAAAGTTGGTATAAAGGAAATCTATTCTGTAGGTGGTGCTCAGGCAATTGCAGCTTTAGCTTATGGCACAAAAAAAATTAAAAAAGTTAATAAAATTGTAGGCCCAGGTAATATTTTTGTTTCTTCAGCTAAAAAAGAAGTGTTTGGAGAAGTTGGAATTGATATGATTGCTGGTCCCTCAGAGATTGTAGTTGTTGCAGATAAATTTTCTAAAGCAGAGTGGGTTGCCGCAGATCTTTTAGGCCAAGCAGAACACGATGTAAATTCTCAATGCATACTAATTTCAAAAGAAAAAAATTTTATAAAAAAAGTAAAAATTTTGCTTTCTGATCAATTAAAAAATTTACCAAGAAAATTAATTGCAAAAAAAAGTTTAGCATTAAATGGAATTTTAATTTATGTTCAATCTGATAAACAAATTGTTGATATTGTTAATATGATAGCCCCAGAACATTTAGAATTGAATATTAAAAATTATCAAAATATTTTGAAAAAAATTAAAAATGCAGGTTCAATTTGTCTTGGAAAATATTCTGCTATGGCAGTTACCGATTATAATGCTGGTAGTAATCATATTTTGCCTACAAATTCTTCAGCAAAGTTTTCAAGTGGATTGTCTATTTATGATTTTTATAAAAGGATTTCTTATATAAATTTATCAAAAAAGGGTATTGAAACTCTTGGACCTTCAGCTATAACTCTAGCAAATTTTGAAGGTTTAGAAGGACATGCTAAATCAATCAAACTAAGAATTGGGAGAAAATAAATTTGTCAAAACAAGATTTACTTGAGTTCAAAGGCAAGGTAATTGATTTGCTTCCTAATGCAATGTTTAGAGTGCAACTGGAAAATAATCATATTATAACTGCCCATACTGCAGGTAAATTAAGAAAAAATAGAATTAGAGTACTACAGGGTGACAATGTTACGGTTGAAGTCACGCCTTATGATTTGACAAAAGGAAGAATAATTTTTAGATTTTAATCTATTTTGGCCTTGTAGCTCAGTAGTAGAGCAGTACCCTGAAAAGGTATGTGTCGTTTGTGCGATTCAAACCAAGGCCACCATCAATAATGGTAAAAACACATATTTCATTTAGCTTGCAATAAATATTAAAATCTACTAATTAGTCACAAGCTAGAGTTTAGCTAAAGTAAAACAATAAAGGAAAGAGTAACAATGAGTCTAAAAGGCAAAGTAAAATGGTTCAATGGTAAAAAAGGATATGGTTTCATTGAACGGGAAGATAAAGAAAAAGATGTATTCGTTCATGCTTCAGCAGTAAGAGAAGCAGGTTTAAGATTTTTAAACGAAGGTGATGAACTTACATTTGAAGTTGAAGATGGAGATAAAGGCCCTTCTGCAGTAAAATTGCAAAAAACCTCTTAATTCTAATTCACATAAACTTGTATAGGGTTATTTTATACTAAAATAATCAGGTGTACTTGCTCTATACAATTATATGTTGCATATAATTTTTTTTTTGTTAAAACATCTACAATGATTAAAAAAGCAACATACAACAGTACTTACAGGCACATTCATGCTGGCTAAGGCTAGCTATTAATCATTTATAATTTAAATTTAAAATCAATTAGTATAAAACAAAAGAGGATGCACCGGTAGCTCAGTTGGTTAGAGCGCTAGTTTGTGGAACTAGATGTCGGCAGTTCGAGCCTGCCCCGGTGTACCAAAAAATGGTAAAAGAAAAAAAATTACAACCCAATTTACCCTTAGGCTTTACTGATAGGTCAGGAAAAGAGTTGGCAATTAAGGATAAGTTAATAGGAGTTATAAAACAGAATTTTGAGAGATTTGGTTTTTCACAATTAGAAACACCAAGTTTTGAGATATTAGAAAACATTGGAAAGTTTCTTCCCGATGAGGACCGACCTATGTCCGGAGTATTTGGTTTTCAAGAAGTAAATAATGATTGGATATCTTTGAGGTATGATTTGACAGCGCCTTTAGCTAGATATGTTTCTAAAAATTCTAATGAAATTAGCAATCCTTTTAAAAGATATCAGATAGGAACAGTCTGGAGAAATGAAAAGCCTGGACCTGGACGTTTTAGAGAATTTACTCAAATTGATGCAGATATAGTAGGGTCAAAAAATAACCTAGCAGATGCTGAAATGTGCAGCTTAATTTCAGATACCTTGATTAAATGCGGATTAGAAAAAAAAGACTTTGTAATTAATTTAAGCAATAGAAAATTAATTCAAGGATTGATTAATCAATTAAAGATTAATAGCGCAAAACAGAAACTGACAGTAATTAGGGCAATTGATAAATTAGATCGCATAGGTATGTCAGGAGTGGAACAACTATTAAAAAAAGGAAGAAAAGATCAGTCAGGAGATTTTACTAAAGGGGCAGATCTCTCAGATGCTCAGACAACAGAAGTTGTAAATTTTTTAAAGCTAAAAAATATTTCAGATATTAAAAATATTTTAACCGATAAACTGGCAATAGAAGGTATTAATGAAATTCAAAAAATTTTAGAAGGAATTAAATATAGTGGGTATGAATCTCAAATAAATTTTAATCCTACGGTTGTAAGAGGATTAGAATATTATACAGGAGCGATTTTTGAAGCAAATTTAACTTTTAAAGTTAAAAACTTAAAAGGAAAAGAAGTGGAATTTGGATCAATTGGAGGAGGTGGCAGATATGATAATTTAGTTTCAAGATTTAATAAAATTGATTTACCTGCTACAGGAATATCAATAGGTCTTGATCGTTTAATATTTGCATTAATACAATTAGAAAAGATTAACTATAGCAATAAAGAACCTGTAATTATTTGTATTTTAGATGAAAAATATTTACCAAAATATTATGAAATTCTAAAAGAACTAAGAGACACAGACATTAATTCAGAAATATATCTAGGAGATTCAAGCCTTAAATCACAACTTAAATATGCTGATAAGAGAAATTCTCCAGCAGTAATTTTATGTGGCGATAACGAATTTAAAGAAAATAAAATAACTATAAAGAATTTGAAAAAGGGAAAAATAGAGTCTGAAAAACTTCAATCTAGAGAGGATTGGAAACAAAGTGAAAATATTCAAGCAACTTTTCCAAAAGAAAATCTAATCAATGAAATCAAAAAACTTATCTGAAAAAATCCTTAGATCAGTTCGTTCTAAAGGATTTAAGTATATTGAATTAGAATCAGTGGTTGAAGCCAATCATATTGTTCAAAGATCTGGAGAAAATTTTAGAAAGTTTATATTTTCCTTTATTGATCATAATGGAAATGAGTTATGTCTTAGACCAGATTTAACAATAGCCTCATGTCTTAGGTATTTGGAAAATAATTTAAAAGGTAAAGAAAAAATATTTTATAGAGGTGAAGCTTATCGCAAATCACAAAACCGAAAAGATTCAATAATTAGAAATCAAATTGGATTTGAAATTATTGGATCAAAAAATGAGAAGATTGATGATAAAGAAATCATTAATACAGCAATAAAATCTTTATCAAATCTTTCTTATTCATCGGGCACTTTAAAAATTGGTAATGTTGAAATATTTAACTTATTGATTTCTAAACTAGATATCCCAAAAAGGTGGAAATTAAGATTATTAAGACATTTTTGGAGAGAAAAATATTTTAATGATCTATTAAAAAGATTAGAAACAAACTCTGATGTAGACCCTACGGTTGTTGAAATTGACAAGAAGA
>Ga0207991_1002257_pt1 | contig 10863 bp, 11 predicted proteins | sample ETN07SmetaG_FD_185786 | JGI IMG/M metagenome (GOLD analysis project Ga0207991, IMG submission 185786) | Marine microbial and viral communities from oxygen minimum zone, Eastern Pacific Ocean - ETNP2014F14-07SV275 (SPAdes) (version 2) | ecosystem: Environmental > Aquatic > Marine > Oceanic ... | reverse complement strand
ATTTGTAGCCAGTAAGAACCCTGAAGTTTTCTGATTTATACCAGCTAATAAGCAATTTATGCTCCAATGAATAATTCCCTTTAAGGCCCGGCAATAATCGTAAATCAAGATCTACCAAAACACCAATCTTCTCCGAAATATATTTTTGGACATCCGCCCCAACATGAATTCCCCATTTATTATAATATACCCCAAGGCGATGATAGACCAATGGAATGTCAATCGTGGACCGTTTATCCAAGTCCCCGAAAGCAAATCCCAGATCAAGACCTCCATTTAGCGTTAGATTCACTCCGGACATATTTTTTGACATGAGCCAAGATGCAGAAAGTCCCAGCATAGGTGGCATCCGGAACTCCTGAGCAATAATGCCCATGGTTCCTTTTTTTGCAATCATATTTAAAAATGGTGTAGGATAAACTATTTTATATTGGGTTGCAGTTGTAAATCCGGCCAAGTCATTTTGTGGTTTCTTGATGGAAAAATTTGGCAGAACAAAAAACCAGAGTGGGTAAACACTGTATTCCAAATTTTCAGAATATCCGTATCTAAAGGGCTGAAACAGCCCCATCTCCCAACGCTTTTGCGGGAGTAAATAGGCGGAGTGAGAATCCCAGTTTCGGGTTTCAGAAAATAAAAATCCAGCAAGAAGCAAGTATGAGATAATTCGTTTCATCATATCACCTAATTATCCTCAGCGGACAATACCGCACTCACAGGTAAATGGTCACTTAATTCCCACGCATCCTGGTGGGTTTGAGATAAACTATCTATCCAACTTCCATTGGTAAAAAGATAATCTAACTTACGGTCAAATTTTATATCATTGATCTCATAACTGGTGCTGGGACCATGAGTTAAATGAATAGGAAGGTTTACATCGGCAGAATCAATGGCCGAATTGTAAGCATTATATAATGGGAGTAAAATATCGGGCTCTCCTTCAAAGTTTTCAAAATAACTTCCCTCTTTATGATATTCTTCAGCACCATCTGTGTGGTAATCTTCACTGGCGCACATATCACTTAAGCAAAAATCAGTCACTGATCCTGGTGGCACAGAATTTAAATCACCGCCAGTTACAAATAAGGCTCCGGACGAATGAATGTCTGAAAGTGTCTCCACATATTTATCAATGTGCTGCTGCTTAGTATCGTCCGTGGCAAAAGCTGTGGCATGAATATTGACGGCGAATAATTCTTTTCCACCCTGTGTTAATGCTGGAATTTTTGCTTTTACAAGATTTCGTCGGAGATAAAAATATTGGGTTAATCCATCCTGATCTGTACGCAAGCGGAGTTGGATTCGTTCTGCGTCGGTTAATTCATATTTGGATAAAATGGCATTCCCTGCATCGATGCGCCCAATACCATCACTGGGAATAAAATCTGCTTTCCACATGGAGGCGTAACAGCCATAATTCAAATTAGTATTATCCAATAAATACTGTACCTGGTCCATATAACCGGTTCGCTTAGAATTCACATCCACTTCCTGCAAAAGTACAATATCCGCATCCATGACATTGAGAGAATCAGCAATGGCAGCCATGTTTTTTTCGATGGTGTCATCATCCAAGATCACATCATCCCCGCAGGAATCACCAAAGAATGGAAACCGGGCGATACCGAAGCGGATATTCCATGTAACTACTTTAATATTGCCGCCACCATATGTGGAATTATCTTGACTGGCCGATTCGTACAGAACAGCTACAGATGTGTCGGGGAATTCTGTAACAAAGGGTTCACATCCAAGAATCATCAACAAGCCTATTAGAGTTATGAATTTTTTCAAACGACTCTCCTTTTATTCAAGTAAAGTTAAAACTTTTTCCGGCGGTCGACCAATGACTGCTTTTTCGCCTAGTACTGCCATGGGGCGCTCCATAATCTTGGGATATTTTTCAATGGCTTCCGCCAACGCTTCATGGTCATTTAATAATTTACCCAATTTATTATCCTTGAAATCTGACTCATTTTTTCTAACAAACCCACTGGGAGGCAGACCAAGTTTTTTGGATAAAGACAAAATTTCATCCTTATTTAAGGGTGTTTTCAAATATTCTATTTTGGTGAATTCCACACCGTTTTCTTCCAGGAGCGACACGGCTCCCCTGCTCTTACTTCACCGAGGGTTGTGATATAAAATGTAATCTGACATCTTTTCTCCTTTTACGATAGATGTAAAGTACAACAGCACAACGAAACACTAAAACAATGATTAATTTTACATTATTTAATGTACATTGCTTATTTATTTAAAATATTTAATTATTTGTGATATATTTCTTATTTATTACTTGTATTATGGTATATCTATTAAATAATTTCATTTCTTAAATTTATACATTAATAATGAAACTTGATTTAACTGACAGAAAAATATTAGCTGCACTTCAAAAAGACGGGCGCGAATCAGCCAGTCATATTGCGGAACGAATCGATGTATCCGTACCAACAGTAACAGAACGGATTCGCAAACTTCAGGATGCGGGTATCATTAAAAGATTTCAAGCTGTCGTCGATCCAAAAGCCGTGGGGTTGGATGTAGCTGCTATTATTACTGTCATGTCTGATTCCTCTCAGTATTATAAGGAAGTGACTGTTGAAGCCCACAACGCACCGGAAGTAGTTCAGTGTTTTTCCACAACGGGAACAGGATCTCACACATTGTTAATTAATACAAAGAATTCAAAAACACTGGAAGACCTTTTAAGAAAGGTTCAGAGTTGGCCCGGTGTGATCCGGACAGAAACACAAATTATTTTATCATCCTATAAAACCGGGATGGTTGTTCCCATCCCAGACGAAACAGGCTAACCCAAGGAAATAATACCCATGAGTAAAATTAGAGCAGAATACATTTGGATGGATGGGCACCAACCCACCCAAAAACTTAGATCAAAAACTAAGGTCTTTGATGGCCCAATTACAAATCTTGATGATATCCCAGACTGGGGATTTGACGGATCCAGCACCATGCAAGCGGTTGGGACCGACAGTGACTGTCTCTTAAAACCTGTCTGTTTTATCCCTGACCCAATACGGGGTGGTGATGACATATTAGTCATGTGCGAGGTCATGAATGCAGATGGAACCGTTCACCTATCCAATACACGAGCACGCCTAAGAAAATTGGCTGAACAACATGCAGATCAAGATGCATGGTTTGGCATTGAGCAAGAATATACCCTTTTTCAAGGTCGCTCACCTTTGGGTTGGCCGGAGGGTGGGTACCCTGCACCCCAGGGACCTTTCTATTGTGGTGTGGGTGCCGATGAAGTTTTCGGGCGAGACATTGTAGAAGAACATTTGGATCTTTGTATCGAAGCAGGATTGGAAATATCCGGCATAAATGCAGAAGTAATGCCCGGGCAGTGGGAATACCAAATTGGCCCGGTTGGACCCTTAGCTTCCGGTGACCAAATGTGGTTATCACGATGGCTCCTATATCGCATCTCTGAAGATTATGGCGTGAGCGCAACGCTTCATCCAAAGCCCGTAAAGGGAGATTGGAATGGTGCAGGTGCCCACACAAACTATAGTACAAAAGCCATGCGAGAACCCGGTGGAATGAAAGTCATCGAAGAAGCCTGTGAAAAACTGAGCCAAAAACACCACGAGCATATTGCCGTTTATGGTGCCCATAATGAAGAACGTCTTACCGGGCTTCACGAAACATGCAGCATCAATGAATTTCGGTATGCTGTAAGTGACCGCGGAGCTTCCATCCGGATTCCCATGCAAACAGCAAAAGACGGATATGGATATCTTGAAGACCGAAGACCTTCGGCAAATATGGATCCCTATTTAGTGTGCGCTATTCTTTTGGAAACAACTTGCGAATAGATTTTAAAATTACCGAACCCAAGACAAAAACGCCTCGATTATTCGGGGCGTTTTATTCACGGATACGAGATCCTTTAAACAGTTTATCCAACATTAAATAATAATTTTAAATTATTCGGGGAATCTCTTTTTATTGCTTTAAAAGGATTTCTTCCTTCTTTTTCCGTAAAAAGAAAAATACCAGTATCAATAAACCCATTGCGCCAACAATCAATCTTGAAATAGGAGATTGGGCTTTTGTGGGATTCAGCCATTTACCATTTTACCATCATTTCCAAAAGGGCCAAGGTCCTTCAATCATCCTGATTGAATGTTGTAGAGGTACAAGATTAGGAATTTATACAGTATATCAAGATGAATGATCGATCCACCCAAATCAAAACAACGTCGTTTGGTCTCCCCCAACATCAATATCAATCTCTTCCCCATCCCGTTGCGCTTCTACGGCTAAATGGGCTTGGCGGATCGGTTCCGGCCGGCGATAATGGGTTGTGCATTCTAAAGTAAATTTCATAGTAGAAAACAAATCCGCTTTATGCCCAACTGAAATAAACATAGGGCTTACTCCATCTTTTGTCCTTAAAGCCAGCCCGATCTCTTCCCCATTATGGATCAGGGGTGCATGATGTCCTTTTTTTGAATCAATTTCATCATGAAAACCAATTAAAACACGGTCGGCCACTCCGATGGAAGGAATATCAAATAACACTCCAAGATGACTGGCCAAACCAAACCGTCTCGGGTGGGCTAATCCATGGGAATGAAATAATACAAGATCCGGTTTATGCTCAATCCGTTTCATCAGTTTCATGATAGGTGGAGCCTCTCTGAAAGCAAGAATACCACGAACATAAGGAAAGGTTATTTCTTCTGATAATCCATGGCGCTCCACCAACTCCAAATCCGGGAATCGTAACACAACCAGGGCTGCATGAATAATATCATTGTTAGGATCAATCGCTACGGATGTACCAGCTACCAAATGAATATCGCTCGGCAGGGGTTGAATATCCACTTTATCCCGAAGATTGGTCTGAATGGCAGATGCTTCATTGGGTGAAACATTCCATGAATGAAATCGAATTGGCTTCATTTTCAAATCTAACGCCAGAAAGTGAAATAATGAAATGACAGTCGGTTTTAATAAAATAAATATATTGGTTTAATAAAACATGAATAATCACCTAAATTTTTCCATGATGAAATTGATTCAAGCACTCACTCCGTTACTTTTAATCAATGGAGCTCTTTTTGCAAATCTCGAAAAAGACCTTCAAACTCAATTTATCTTGGCAGAACCCGGTGATACAATTTCAATCCCGGAAGGGCACTATCAAATTCAAGGAACGCTTTCTGTTGAAGGCAAAGAAAACTTGGTTATACGTGGCTTTGGAAAAGATCGCTCCATTCTTTCATTTCTGAATCAATCGGAAGGCGCACAAGGCATTAGTATTACCAATTCAAAAAATATTTTACTTGAAGGATTTACAGTTCAAGATTCCAAGGGTGATGCTATTAAAGTACAATATACGGATGGGATTATTTTTAGAAATATTAAAGCAGAATGGACCGGCGGCCCGAAAGAAACGAATGGCGCCTATGGTCTTTATCCAGTTCAATGCGAAAATGTGTTAATCGAACATTCTATTTCCATTGGCGCTTCAGATGCTGGTATTTATGTTGGACAATCCAATGATATTGTCGTTCGGTACAATGAAGTGTATGATAATGTGGCTGGAATCGAAATTGAAAACTCCAACAATGCTGAAGTGTATGAAAACTACAGCCATGGTAATACGGGTGGCATTTTGGTATTTGACCTCCCGGATCTCATCCAGAAAAAAGGCGGGAATGTTCACATATTCAATAACAGAATTGAATCAAATAACCTTTTTAATTTTGCACCAAAAGGCAATATTGTTGGAAAGATTCTTCCCGGAACCGGTATTATGATTTTAGCTTGTAGCAATGTTCATATTTTTGGCAATACCCTTACAAATAATAAAAGTATCGGCACAGGTGTTGTGAGCTATTTCATGACGGAAGAAGCCCTAAATGATAGTCTGTATAATCCCTATACTGCTGACATCCATATTTATAATAATACCTTTGATCGGTGGCCTGGATTTCCAGATTTGGGGTATGATATTGGCCAATTATTGGCGGTGAAGTATGGCCGAAATACACCCGATATAGTTTATGACGGCATGCAAGATCCGGAAAATCCGATAGGATTATGCATTCAAAATAATGAGGATGCCCGTTTTACAGATTTGGATATTGAACACAATTTTGAAGAATGGTATTCCCCCTTCATTTCCAACTTTTCCGAGGAAATGTCTCCCCATAATTGTGGTAAGCAACATCCCATGATTTCCACCACTAAATAATGTCTAAAATTTTGGGTAAAACCAACCGATTGGTTTTACTCACCCTTTTAATTTCTTTCACCTTCGCGGGTAATCCGCTCAAATATGCCAAGCCAAAATTATCTGATTATGGGTTTTTTGAAGGACACATGGCGAATCATCAACCCGCAAATGGTGTTATTCCCTATGATGTGTCTGCCCAATTATTTTCTGATTATGCATTAAAATCACGGTTTATTGTAGTACCCAATGGAAAACAATTGATATATCAAAAAGATGGCACTTTTGATTTCCCAAAAGAATCTATTTTGATAAAAACATTTTTCTATCCTGCGGATTTTCGCACTCCCGATCAAAATATCCGACTCATTGAAACACGGCTTTTAATAAATACGCCAGAGGGTTGGCTAGGTTTCCCCTATGTTTGGAATGCAGAGCAAACTGAAGCTTATTTAGAAATTGCAGGAGAAAGACTGGGTGCATCCTTTGTGAATTATTCCGGTGACCAAGTGGATTTCAAATACAGTGTTCCAAATTTTAATCAATGTAAAGGCTGCCATGTTAATCAAAATAAAATGGAGCCCATCGGTCCAAAAGCTAGACTTTTGAATCATAGCTTTGATTACGTGGATGGCGCCATGAACCAACTAAAAAAATGGACATCTTTAGGCATAGTCACCGGTTTACCTGAAATCTCAACTTTAGCACACACACCCGATTATAATAATCCAGAAGATGGATCCGTTAAAGAACGAGCTCGGGCTTTAATAGATATTAATTGTGCTCATTGCCACCGATTGGGCGGCCCTGCAGAAACATCGGGCCTTTTCTTAAATATTGAAGAAACAAATCCCACAAAATTAGGGGAGATGAAACCGCCTATTGCTGCAGGACGTGGGGCCGGGAATCTGAATTATACCATTGTTCCGGGCGCACCAGAAAAATCAATTATGATTTATCGAATGGAGTCCACCGACCCAGGAATTCTGATGCCCGAATTGGGACGAAAGCTGGTTCACAAAGAGGGTGTGGAGTTGGTGAAGCAATGGATCAAAGAAATGGATTAAAAAAATGTTTAAATAGTGAAGTGTTCGTGTACTAATGCGTTCACCTAAACACCTGAACACTTGAAAACATGATCACTTAAAAAAATTAAATCTCTTCAAACACGCCTGTGTTTCTATTTTTTCGAACTTTATCCCAATCAAAATATCGGCCATTCATGGCAATGTAAACACCATACGGTAACGCTTGAGCAAAAGCCAGTGCGCCGCCAAAATTGAACAATCCATCGCTACTTCCAAACTTATAAGGAATCATGGCGCCGGTGAGTACAATGGTTTTTTCTAAATTCGCCTCGGCAATTACTTTTGCCGTTTCTGTCATGGTATCTGTCCCATGAGTAATCACAATTTGATCTTCTGATACCCGTTTACAATTATCCAAAATAACGGCACGATCATCATTCGTCATATCTAAACTATCCACAAGCATGAGTGTTCTGATCTTGACATCAAGTTTAGATCTTCCCAGATCCAAGATTTCTCGCATATGCGTATCCTTGAAATAAAGCATCCCGGTGATCTCGTCATATTCCTTATCAAATGTTCCACCGGTAATTAAAATTCTAACAGACATCTTTTCTCCTATTTCAAATTATTGTAGCAACGTCCTCAAAAGATTTCTTTTTCAGATCGGGCACTTTAGCATCTTCGGCGGGATACCCAACCGGAATCAATAAAACCGCCTTTTCATTATCTGGGCGATTCAAAATCTTTTCTAAGAAACCCATGGGACTTGGCGTGTGGGCTAAGGTTACCAATCCAGCATTGTGCAGGGCAACCAACAAAAATCCTGAGGCGATTCCAACTGACTCATTCACATAATAATTTTTACGTTTCTCGCTTTTACCCAAATCATAATTCTGTTTAAATACTACAATCAAATAAGGCGCTATTTCTAAAAATGGTTTATGCCAATCTGTGCCAAACTGATTTAGGTCTTCCAGCCAATAATCCGGTGCCCGGTGTTCATAAAATTCTTTTTCTTCCTTTTCGGCGGAAATCCGAATTTCTTTTTTAACGATGGAGTCTTTCACAATCACAAAATGCCATGGTTGTTTATTTGCACCGGAAGGTGCTGAAGAAGCAGCTTTAACTGCATTATTAATAATCTCGATTGGAACCGGTTTATTAGAAAATTCTCTTACAGTTCTTCTCTGATGAATGTGACCCAAAAAAGATCGTGATTGTTTAATCATTTCTGATTCTGGTATTGTATTATATATAAATTTTTGAAATGCCATAGCTTAATAACTCATTGTATTTTCTACCCCCAATTTACAATCATGAACTGAATGCGCCCTTTTGAAATACTAACTTTAATTCTCATCTCGGGGACACTTATCGCTCTTTTCACCCACAAAGAACGGAAGGTGTTCCTTTATCTTTTATTTGGGTCAATAGTGGTAATGTTTCTCCAATATTTTTTGGAAGGACATCGGTGGCAATTTGCACTAGCGGTTTATTTATTACCAGCTATGTATACTTTTCATCGTTTTCAACAACCATCAATTAATATTATTACAAAGGGGTTCCTTTCTGTCTGGTTTTTCCTTGCGGTTCTGCTACCTTGGATTATTCCTGTTTTTTCTTTGCCAACGCCTGAAGGTCCTTACTCAATTGGAACTGAAATATTTCATTGGGTTGATTCATCGCGGACAGAATGGTTTACAGATGAAGATCCAAATGACATGCGTGAGATTATAGTTCAAGTATGGTATCCTGCAAAAATGTCGAATGACCTACAACCAGAGCCATATTTAGATTTTATCGACCTTCGTGCAAAAACGCTGGCTGGGGCCGGAGCCATTCCTGAGTTTTTTCCAAGTCATTTGAACCATATTTTTACAAACAGTTTTAAAAATATTCCCATCATTAAATCGGATCAATTAATGCCTGTCGTCATTTTTTCACATGGCATTACAGGAACACGGCATTTGCATCAAGCTTTGTACGAACACCTAGTCAGCCATGGCTACATTGTGGTAGCACCCGATCATAGTTTTGATGCGAATTTGACCATATTCCCTGATGGACACATGGCAGATTATCGGTCAAACATCACTGGACATCCCGACAGTGTCAATGTCCGAACTATGCAAATGGATACGCGGGCGGCAGATATTAGTTTTATATTAGATCAAATAGAAAAAATGCAATCTGGAGAAATTGAATCACAAATAAACAGGAAAATTGATTTGGAGAAAATTGCTGTTGGCGGGCACTCCTATGGCGGTTCAACAGCGATGGTAGCATCTCAACGCGATGAACGAATCAATGCCTGTTTTGTATTGGACAGCTGGATCAGTCCCGTACCACAGGAAACCATTGAGGCGGGCGTACACGTCCCATTTTTGTTTATGGGCAGGCCAACATGGCAAGGATCGGACTACCCTGGTAATTATCCAAGGCTTGATAGTCTTATGGTGCATTCTTCAGATCCAAAATACCGGCTTATCATTAAGGAAACGGAGCATCTGGATTTTTCAGATATTCCACTTTTCTCCCCCCTAATAGGATATGTTTTGGATGTAGGATCCTTGTCTGCATCTGTTTCAATCCCGCTTATGAATGAATTGATTCACGGGTTTCTTGAAAAATATTTAAGAAATTTGGAATCATCAAAATTTGATTCCACTCTTCAAAATAATTTGATTATTTCTATTCAATGATTAAAAAAACCACAAGGGTAACATTTGGAATTTTATTAGTCATTATTGGATTAATTGGTGGACTTATACCCATATTCCAGGGATGGCTGTTTGGTATCCCTGGTCTCATTATATTGGCTGATTATTTTCCCCCTGCTAAACGCATATTGAACTGGGCAAAAGAAAAAGCAGGATTAAATAAAAAAGATTCTTAATTGCCATTTTATTCCCCGTTTTTCTATATAATTTCTAGGGAATATTTTATCTATTTTCGTGACGTTTCCCGCCACCCGACCAAACCAGCCATCGGCATAACGTGTCTTCCAACCCGTCTAAAATCACTGTAATTGTTGGCGCTCAGTGGGGCGACGAAGGCAAAGGAAAGATCACTGATTTCTTTGCCGGTGAATCCGATTACGTGGTCCGTTTCCACGGTGGAAACAATGCCGGCCACACCATCATCGTTGATGGCAACACCTTCAAACTTCATCTTATTCCTTCGGGAATTGTCTATGGCGAACCCATGTCTATTATTGGGAATGGGGTTGTTGTGGATCCCAAAGCGCTTCTCGATGAAATTGCTTACGTGCAGGAAAAAGGCATTAATCCAAAACTCATGGTGAGTGATCGGGCCCATGTGATCATGCCCTATCATATTGCCATGGATGGCGCCCTTTCCCTTCACCAGGGCAAATTGGCTGCGGGAAGTACCAACCGTGGAATTGCCCCGGTTTATGCCGATAAAATGTTCCGAAACGGTATTCGCATGATTGACCTTTTAGAGCCAATTGTGTTCAGAGAGAAGTTGGAAAAAGGGTATGCTTTTGCAAAAGGAATTATTGAAAAAACGCTCAACCAAACTTTAGATGTTTCCATCGATCAAATTTTTGACGCTTATTTAGATTATGGCCAAAAATTAAAATCCTATATT
>Ga0207991_1002255_pt1 | contig 10868 bp, 12 predicted proteins | sample ETN07SmetaG_FD_185786 | JGI IMG/M metagenome (GOLD analysis project Ga0207991, IMG submission 185786) | Marine microbial and viral communities from oxygen minimum zone, Eastern Pacific Ocean - ETNP2014F14-07SV275 (SPAdes) (version 2) | ecosystem: Environmental > Aquatic > Marine > Oceanic ... | reverse complement strand
CTATAAGTACTAATTTTAAACTCTTTAAATACTTAAGTTTTTCTACAAGCGCTAATTATAATGCAACAATGGTATTTAATACTATTGAAAGAAGTTTTGATATTGAAAACCAGGAAGTAGTAACAATTGATAATAAAGGATATGATGGATTTAGTACGTATAACTTCTCAGCTAGTTTAGGTACAACAGTTTATGGAATGTATGATTTTGGAAATGAGAAAAACTTACAAGCAATTAGACATGTTCTTCGTCCATCAATTAGCTATAGCCTTGCTCCTGCTTTTAATCAATATTATGACACCTATGAGGTAGTTAGTGCTGATGGACTTACAACATCAGATGTTGAATATAGCAGATTTGAGGGATCAATTTTTGGACAACCTAATAAAGCTTATTCTAGTTCTATAGGTCTATCTTTAGCAAATAATGTTGAAGCAAAAGTAATTGATAAAGAAACTGATGATCTAGAATCAAAAAAGATTGTTATTCTTAATAATTTAAATTTTTCAACTTCATATAATATTGCGGCAGATTCTTTAAACTTAAGTCCTGTAAGAATGACAGGAGGAACTCAGTTATTTAAGAATAAAATGAATATAAATTTTGGCGCCACTCTTGATCCTTATGCACTTGATGATAATGGAGTTAAAATAGATAAATTCAATATAAACAATGGCGGAGGGTTATTTAGACTTACAAGTGCAAATCTAACATTGAATTACTCATTCAGTAGCAGTGATACAGAAAAATCTGATAAGAATGAAGCCTCAATTAATGAGTCAGTTAGAAATGGTGGTAGAGATGATGATTTATTTGGAAGAGCTATGGATTTCTCTGATAATAGATTCAATCAAGAAAAAGAAGAAGAAAAAGAAAAAAAACCTAACGATTTATACAATTACAAGATACCTTGGAGTCTACGAATAGCATATGCAGTAAATTACAGTAATTCAATTGGTCAGAGTGAAATATCTTCACACTCATTAATGTTCTCAGGTGATATTGAATTATCTCCAAAATGGAGTACTGGAATTTCTACAGGATATGATTTTAAAAATAAGGGAGTGACCTATACTCAGTTAAGATTTGAAAGAGATTTATTAAGTTGGCGAATGAATTTTAGCTGGATTCCTTTTAGCAGTAATGCGTCTTGGAATTTCTTTATAGGAATAAAATCAGGAATGCTTAATGATATTAAATATGATAAAAGAAGACAAAGAGACAAAATATTATAATCCACAAAGCACACAAATTTTTTTTCTGTAAGTCTAGTAATTTTTTTTATTGCATTGACTTACAATGCTTTTAATAATAAAAATAAAACCGATATGAAGAGAATAATAAACACATCTAATGCACCAAAACCTATTGGCCCGTACAATCAAGCAGTAATTTCAGGAGATTTAATGTTTATATCTGGACAAGTAGCATTTGATCCAAATACAGATGAGTTAGTTCTAGATGATATACAAACAGAGACTAAACAAGTTATGGAGAATCTAAAATCAATTCTTGAAGAAGCTAATTTATCATTTAAGGATGTTGTAAAAACCACAATATTCTTGTCTGATATGAATGATTTTCAACAGGTTAATGAGGTTTATGGATCCTATTTTAGTAATGACCAAGCTCCTGCTAGAGAAACTGTTGAAGTAAGTAGATTACCTAAAGATGTAAATGTTGAAATTTCTATGATTGCCTATAAATAGTTCTCTAATCTATAAGTTTTCTTTGTGATAATTTAATAATCCCTCAATTGGTCTTCTAATAATGTTTCCTGCTTTTAAATTATATTTTGTTAAGCAAGATTCTAGTTCTTCTCGAAGATAAAAAGAAATAGAACCAGTAAAATGGATTAATACTTCTTTGGCATCAGGAAATTGAAGTATCTGTCTTTCAATAAATAATTCAAACCCTTTTTTAATTAATGACTGGGCATATTCTGAATCATTATTGTTAATTAAAAACTTAGCAAAGGTTGCAAGATAAGTATTGGGGTTAGGCTGTTTATATAGCTTATCTTTTATTGTGTCTGCTTTTAAATCAAACTCTGATTCAAATTTTTTAGATATTTTTTCAGGAATTCTGTTAAAATAAAAATCTCTTAGTAGTTGTCTGCCGAAATAATTGCCACTAGCATCATCCATTAGTATATAACCAAGAGAAGTAACTTTTTGATGAACTTTACTTCCATCAAAATATGTGCAGTTTGATCCTGTTCCAATTATACAAACTATTGATTTTTCACCAATATTTGTAGTTGCGTATATTGCTGCATGTGTATCTTCTTTTACTGATATTTCGGTAGCATTGATGAAAGTTTCTTCAAATACTTTATTAATCAATACTCTAGGGGGTTCAGTACCACATCCAGCTCCATAAAAATAAAGCTTATCTACCTGTTTCCTGAATCTGTAGACATCATAGTTGTTCACTATTCGTTCCTTAATTATATTGCTGTCTAAAACTTGAGGATTTAAACCTAAGGTTTGTGTCTCAAAAACTACATCTCCCTTTTTATCTACACCTATCCAATCAGTTTTAGTGGAACCACTCTCTATAATTAAAATCATTATTGATTGTTTTATTAGCTTTTATTATGTATTTCTGCCATTAGTTCTACAAGTTTTGTAGAATACCCATATTCATTATCATACCATGAAATTATTTTATAAAATGTAGGACTTAATTCAATCCCAGCATTTGCATCAAAATTGCTTGTATAAGGAGAGCCAACAAAATCTTGTGAAACTACAGCTTCTTCTGTATAGCTAAGAACACCATTTAATGAGTCTTTAGCTGCTTTTTTGAATACATTTTTAATTTCTTCGTATGATGTTTGTTTCTCTAACAAAACTGTTAAATCGACAACAGAGACATCTGCTGTGGGTATTCTAAAAGCCATTCCTGTTAATTTTCCATTCAGAGAAGGAATAACCTTTCCGACTGCTATCGCAGCTCCAGTTGAGGAAGGAATAATATTGTTTAATGCAGATCTTCCAAGTCTATAATTCTTTGCAGGACCATCAACAATCATCTGAGTAGCAGTAGCAGCATGAATAGTAGTCATAAGACCTTCTTTAATTCCAAAATTATCATGCAAAACTTTTGCAATAGGCGCTAAACAATTGGTTGTACAGGAAGCATTCGAAACAATTTTATGCTCTTTTGTAATATCATTACTATTTACACCCATTACAAACATTGGAATATCTTTAGATGGGGCTGAAACAGCCACTTTTTTTGCTCCAGCATCAATATGAGCTTGAACCTTTTCTATAGTAGTAAAAATTCCTGTACATTCTGCTACGACATCAACATCAAGTTCTCCCCAATTTATATTAGAGGGGTCTCTTTCTGATGTTATTCTAATAGAATTACCATTTACAATTAAGGCCGATTCAGTAGCTTCAATCGTATCTTCTAATTTACCATGTACAGAATCATACTTTAATAAGTAAGCTAAATGTTTTATTTCAAGTAAATCATTAATAGCTACAACTTCTATATCACTTCTCTTTAGAATGGCACGAAATGTAATTCTTCCAATTCTACCAAAACCATTGATTCCAATCTTAATTTTACTCATTTTTAATGTTTTTATATTGACATTATATCAGATACTCTTAATAATTCTGAATTTATTTTACTTTTTCCTTTTACTGCATCAATTAATGGTGTTAGAGACATTTTATTGTTTCTAATACTAATCATAACTTGTGTCTTATTTTTTAATAAACAATCTATAGCTTTAACTCCCATTCTACTTGCCAGAACTCTATCAAAACATGTAGGACTGCCACCTCTTTGAATATGACCTAAAACAGACACTCTAGCCTCATAATCTGGTAAATGTTTTTCAACATAATCTTTTAGCTCAAAGACATTCTTGCCAATTTTATCTCCTTCAGCAACTACAACTATACTTGATGATTTACCTGTATTTTTGCTTCTTTTCAATGATTTTATTAATCTTCTAAGTCCTAGGTTTTCTTCAGGGATTAAAATTTCCTCAGCTCCTGCTGCTATACCACTATTCAAAGCTATATGTCCAGCATCTTTACCCATAACTTCTATAAAAAATAATCTGTTATGAGAGCTTGCCGTATCACGAATTTTATCGATTGCTTGAACTACGGTGTTTAAAGCAGAATCAAAACCTACAGTGTGTGAAGTTCCAAAAATATCATTATCTATGGTAGCTGGAATTCCAATTACAGGGATTTTGTGTTCTTTATTAAAGATATCTGCTCCAGTAAGGGTTCCATCACCTCCAATTACAACTAGAGCATCTATTGAATTATCTAAAAGATTATTATAAGCCTTTTTTCTACCTACTTTAGTTTTAAATTCAGAAGATCTTGCAGTTTTAATAATAGTTCCTCCTTTATTGATTATTCCTTTTACACTTCTAGCATTCATTTCTTCAAAGTTGCCTTTAATTAGTCCGTCATATCCCTTATGAATAGCTACAGGTGTAATATCATTATAAACACATGACCTAACAATAGCTCTTGTTACTGCATTCATTCCTGGAGAATCTCCTCCAGAAGTTAGAAAAGCTACTTTTTTAATTTTATTTTTCACAGATATAAATATATGATAAAACTAATAAACTTATATTTAGTTTTTATATAAGTTTTTAATTTATTTTGTAATATCAAATTGTATCTAATTATATTATTTTTTTAATTGAAAGAGCACGATATATACACACTTGGCATTGAAACCTCCTGCGACGATACTGCAGCAGCTATACTATTGAATAACAAGGTTTTAAGTAGTGTTATCTCAAGTCAAGATATACATAAATTATATGGAGGGGTTGTCCCGGAATTAGCTTCTAGAGAACATCAAAAATTAATTACTCCAGTTGTAAATGAGGCTATTATTAGATCAGGAATAGATAAAAAACAAATAAATTCAGTTGCTTTTACTAGAGGTCCTGGCCTATTAGGATCATTGCTGGTTGGAACTTCTTTTGCAAAATCGCTTTCTATTGGATTAGATGTGCCTTTAATAGAAATAAACCATATGCAAGCACATATTCTATCCATTTTTATAGATACTGATCAAAAACCACCTAATTTTCCATTTCTTGCATTAACTGTTTCAGGTGGCCATACTCAGCTAGTAATTGTAAAAGATTATTTTCAAATGGAAGAAATTGGTAGAACATTAGATGATGCTGCAGGAGAGGCTTTTGATAAGTCTGGAAAGGTTATAGGTCTTGACTATCCTTCTGGCCCAATAATAGATAAATTATCAAAAAAAGGTGATCCACATGCTTTTAAATTTACAAAACCGAAAGTAGAAGGACTTAATTTTAGCTTTTCTGGATTAAAAACTGGTTTTATGAATTTTATTAAAAAGGAATCTTTAGCTAATAAAGATTTTATAAAGAATAGAATTAATGACATATGTGCTTCAATTCAAAACACAATAATTGATATATTAATTGAAAAAATTATTAGAGCAGTTGAAATTACTCAAATAAAACATATAGTGATATGTGGAGGGGTTTCTGCGAATTCAGTGTTAAGAGAAAAAATAAACTCTATAGGAGGAGATAATAAATGGAAAGTATATTTCCCAAAGATTCATTATTCTACAGATAATGCTGCAATGATAGGTGTTGCGGGATATTTGAAATATAGAGATTCAATAATATCAGATTTATCCTGTTCGGCAACTGCTAGATATGAAATCTAATACAATGCAACTATTTTATAATTCAGAAATAAATATTAATGATGATGATCATATTATGTCAGATTCAGAGCATCATTATTTAACTAAAGTTCTAAGGAAGAAAATAAATAATAATATTAAATTTATAATATGAAATTAGATCAATTAACTCAATCTATATTAAAATCTATTTTATCATTGGCATGTATTACATTGTTTTTGATTTTTTTGATTAAGGTGAAAATCGTAATAATCTATATCCTTGTCTCTATGGTATTGACATTAATATTTAGCCCATTTTCATCATTTCTTAAATCAAAACTTAAATTTAATAATCTGTCTTCATCAATAGCGTCATTATTCCTTTTAATTATTGTAATTATGATATTAATAGGATCATTTATACCATTAATCATTGAACAGAGCAAAAATCTATCACTTTTAAATAATAGTGAATTAAAATCTAACATTGAAAGTTTAATTTTTAGCATAAACAACTATTTTGAATCAAACAGTCTTACTGTGTATGATTTCTTATCTGAATTTACCCTATTATCTGATATTGATTTTTCCTTTATTCCGAAACTATTAAATTATATTATTTCTGAAGTCGGCAGCATAGGTGTAGGTCTATTATCTATACTATTTATAACCTTCTTTTTCATGAAGGATGGTGATGAAATATTAACTAGAATTAATAGTATTCTTCCTAAAAAAGTTAAGAAAAATTTCTTATCCTCTATCTCAAAAATTAAAATATTACTCTCAAGATATTTCATTGGCATCTCTGTACAAATTACTATACTATTTATACTATATTCAATAATGCTCTCAATAATTGGAATAAACAATGCACTTGTAATAGCTTTCTTATGTGCATTACTCAACATCATACCATATATTGGACCTTTAATTGGTTTAGTATTAATGGGGCTTTTAACAATGACAAATTATATAGATCCTGTTTTAGTTAAAGAGATGCTTTCAAAAGTAATATACATTTTTATAGGTTTTTCTGTAGTTCAATTAATTGATAATTTCATAATGCAGCCATATATTTTCTCAAAAAGTGTAAAATCACACCCTTTAGAAGTTTTTATTGTTATTATTACCTCAGGTGTTCTGTTTGGGATTATCGGTCTTATAATAGCTATACCGCTATACACTAGCTTAAAGGTTATTTACTCCTCATATTTAGGTAAAGAGACGTAGAGAATGCCACCTGTCAATAATTTTATAAATCTTTCATCAGAATATGTTTTTGCAAGATGGCCTAATCCTGTGTAGAATGATTTTCCGCCCTTATATTCATGAAACCATGTAATTGGGTGGTCTTTTCCATGTTTTCCACCAAAATAAGTTGTCTCATCAAGATTCAACAAAACAGTTATGTTAGGATTAATATTACAATAATTATACCATTCATCTCTGATCTCCCAAGTGCTTTCTAAGTGTTTTGTAGCTATGTGAGGAGTATTAATTGTATTTATAGTTGCAAATGATGTTCCTGGTGGGTGACTTTCGAAATAAGCACCAACTAATTCACCATACCAACTCCACTTATATTCAGTATCTGCAGCAGAATGAACACCTACAAATCCTCTACCCTTACTTATAAATTCTTCCATTATTTTCTGTTCAGTGACATTTAATATATCTGATGTAGTATTTAAAAATATAATAGTATTAATATTTTTTAAATTCCCTACTGTTATCACATTTGAATTCGTTGAATGAAATACATTAAAATTATTATCAATTCCAATGATTTTGATTAATTCTATCCCCGCTTTTATTGCTGGCCGATGAATATAGCCTTTAGTTTCAGTAATAACTAAAACTGAAAAAGTATTTTGATCTGAACAATTTAAACATTCAATTTCTTGTTTGGGAAATAGAAAAAAAATAAAAATGTAGAATATTATGGAGCAATTATATATCATTATAAAATTAATTACAGGAAGTTAATAAAAAAACTCAATTAATTGAATTTGATAATGAATAGTTTATTTTAAAGATGGATTAGTAAAAAAACATATCCAAAAATTGGACATACTAAAGATCAAAAATTATTTAATTATCACTAATTTTATAGATCCGAAATACTTTTAATATGATTACTGATACTATTTTGATTATCGGAGCTAATGGTCAATTAGGCTCTGTATTATCCAAAGAACTTCAAAAAATTCATGGTCAAAACAATGTTATAGCATCTGATGTTTATTTAAATTCTACTTTTGATGGAGTTTTTGAAATAATTGATGCTACAGACATAAAGGCTATAGAAAATATAGTCAATAAGTATGCTGTAAATCAGATTTATCATCTTGCAGCAATCTTATCCGCCAAAGGGGAGAAAAACCCTTTATGGACTTGGAATTTAAATATAAGAATGATGCTCAATGTTTTTGAAGTAGCAAGAATAAGTAATGTAAAGAAAGTATTTTTTCCAAGTTCTATAGCCGTTTTTGGAGATAAAGCACCACTTGTGAACACTCCTCAATCTGCATTTTTAAATCCTGCAACTGTGTACGGGATGAGTAAGGCAGCAGGAGAGAATTGGTCACAATACTATTTTACTAAATATGGATTGGACATTCGTTCAATTAGATATCCTGGAGTTATTGGTTATCAATCTATGCCTGGAGGGGGTACTACTGATTATGCAGTTGACATTTATCATAGCGCAGTTAAACAAGAGAAATACTCATGTTTTTTAAATTCAGAAACTACATTGCCAATGATATTTATGGATGATGCTATAAGATCAACTATTGAATTGATGCAAGCACCAAAAGAGGACATTAAAACACGAACATCTTATAATTTAGGGAGTATGAGTTTTAATCCAAGTGAAATTACAGCAGAAATTAAAAAATTATATCCTAATTTTAAAGTTGAATATAATGCAGATTTTAGACAAGAAATTGCAGATAAATGGCCAAAGAGTATTAATGATAATGAAGCAAGAAAAGATTGGAATTGGAAACCAAAATATGATTTAAAATCAATGACATTAGTAATGTTAGAAAAGTTAGAAGAAAAATATAATACCACCGCATTAAAATAAAACGATATGTACGGAGCTATTAAGACGAATTTACAAAAGGAATTAAAAGAGATTAAAGAAGCAGGGTTGTATAAGACAGAACGTATTATAACTACCTCTCAAGATGCTGTTATTAAGGTTTCTACTGGTGAAGAAGTAATTAATTTTTGCGCAAATAATTATTTAGGTTTATCTAATAATAAAGAAGTTGTTCAAGCAGCAAAAGACACGCTGGATTCTCATGGTTTTGGAATGTCTTCTGTTCGTTTTATTTGCGGTACACAAGATATTCATAAACAATTGGAGTATAAAATTGCTGAATTTTTTCATTGTGAAGACACCATTTTATATGCTGCTGCTTTTGATGCAAATGGTGGAGTTTTTGAGCCTTTATTAAGCAAAGAAGATGCGATAATCTCAGACTCTTTAAATCACGCTTCTATTATTGATGGTGTACGTTTATGTAAGGCAATAAGATACCGCTATTCAAATAATGACATGGATGATTTAGAAGCCCAATTAATTGAGGCAAATAAACAAAATCATCGTTTTAAAATTATTGTAACTGATGGTGTTTTCTCAATGGATGGAATCGTAGCTCAGTTAGATAAAATTTGTGATTTAGCTGATAAATATGATGCGTTGGTTATGGTAGATGAGTGCCATGCATCTGGCTTTATTGGAAAAACTGGTAGAGGGACCATAGAGTTGAAAGGTGTTTTAGGAAGAGTTGATATTATTACAGGAACACTTGGTAAAGCCCTTGGTGGTGCTATGGGTGGATATACTACTGGTAAAAAAGAAATTATTGAAATTTTACGTCAGCGATCAAGACCTTATTTGTTTTCAAATTCTTTAGCACCAACAATTGTTGGTGCTTCTCTAAAGGTTTTTGAAATGATTTCAAAAGACACTTCATTGAGAGATACATTGGAAGAGAATACTAATTACTTTAGAAACGAAATGGAAAAAGCAGGATTTGACCTTGTTGGTGCAGATGCTGCAATAGTCCCAGTGATGCTATATGACGCTAAGTTATCTCAAGATATGGCAAATTTGCTTCTTGAAGAAGGTATATATGTTATTGGATTTTTCTTTCCAGTTGTGCCAAAAGAGAAAGCGAGAATTAGAGTTCAACTATCTGCTGCACATACAAAGGAACATTTAGACAAAGCGATTAATGCTTTTATAAAAGTTGGAAAACAATTGAATGTAATTTAGAAATCTGAATTGACGGTGGAGAATATGTCAACTATGATTTAGTTTTTATTATTCATAAAAAGTGTCTTCGTCAACTAAAATAGTTGTCAATTCAACCGTATGGTTGTCTGGGTCTTTTGTGTAGATTGACAGGAAATAATGGTGGTCTTTAATGTTAAAATCTAAATTAAGTTCTGTGTAACGCTTTTTAGCTTTTTCGAAATTTTCTTTATTTACATTAAATGCAAAGTGGTCAATTTTGATATTTTTAGATTTTGCATCAATTTCATTCTCATCAGTATTCGTAGGGAATAAAGCAATCCCAGATTTATTTGCTAACATAAAAATCGGGTAGTCTCCCCATTCAGGTAATTGATGTTTCTTAAGTCCCAACACTTCTTCATACCATTTTGCAGAGGCTTCTAAATCCATTACTCGAATTGCCACGTGGTCTAAAAATTCAATTTCTATTTTATCTTTTTTGTTAATCATTTCTCAAAATTACACTCAACGTGTAATACACAAATATATTGATTATCGGTTAAATATTACGAGGTTTATAAGTTGCTGAATTAACTGAATTTGATATGCCTATGGTTTATAAACTAACTAAAAGTTATATCTAACACCTACACCTAGTCTAAAACTATTATAATCTGAATCATCTTCAAATGTCTCACCGTCAATTTGCATTTCATCAAAATTACCTATCAGATAATCAAAATCAATAGACCAAGTAAATCCTTGTTCTCCACCCATTACGAGAGAATTTTAAAGGTGATAAAAGGTGGTGTTTTGGAGTAATTTTAATACGTTATGTGCTGTTTATTAATTCTCAGTTGTAATTAATAACACCAATTACCTCTATGATCCGAGGATTATTTATGCTTTAATGATGTCATATTTAGCATGTTTTTCTCCTTTT
>Ga0207991_1002251_pt1 | contig 10883 bp, 12 predicted proteins | sample ETN07SmetaG_FD_185786 | JGI IMG/M metagenome (GOLD analysis project Ga0207991, IMG submission 185786) | Marine microbial and viral communities from oxygen minimum zone, Eastern Pacific Ocean - ETNP2014F14-07SV275 (SPAdes) (version 2) | ecosystem: Environmental > Aquatic > Marine > Oceanic ... | reverse complement strand
GTTGCTTTCGGTGGGTTCCAGAGGCATTTCGGCGTCGATAAGGGCGAGGATCTCATCGGCTGGCACCACGTGTTCCGACCGCCAGCCGTTTCGGTTCCCCACGTCCATGTATTCGATGTAGCGGACGATATGGCCCGTTCCCTGGAAGTGGCGGGCCAGGTCGACGATCGTGTGGTCGTTCACGCCCTTCTGCACGACGCAGTTGATCTTGATAGGCGAGAGGCCGACTTCAGAGGCGGTCTGGATTGCTTTCAAGACGCGCTCGGTAGTGAAGCCGCGGCCGTTCATGGCCTTGAAGACCTCGTCGTCCAAGCTGTCCAAACTGACTGTGATGCGGTCCAGCCCGGCGTCCTTCAACTCTTGGGCGAACTGGCTGAGCAAGTAGCCGTTGGTGGTGAGGGTGAGGTCGTCGATGCCCTCGATGGCGTTCAGCATGCCCACTAGTTGGGGTAGTTCGTTGCGCAAAAGGGGCTCTCCGCCGGTGACGCGCAGTTTCTCGATGCCCTTTTCGGCGAAGATGCCCACCAGCCGGGTCAACTCCTCAAAGGTGAGGATGTCGGCCCTGGGCAGGAACTCATAGGCCTCACCATAGATCTCGGCGGGCATGCAGTAGGGGCACCGGAAATTGCACCGGTCGGTGACAGAGACACGCAGGTCCCGCATGGGTCGGCCGAATTTATCAGTAAGTATCAATGAAATATCAGCTTTCAGCTATCAGCGTTTTTAGGGTTTCCACCGCTTTTTGGACGGCGTTAGCCCGGTGGCTGATCCTGTTCTTTACGTCCAACGGGAGCTGGGCAACGGTCTTATCATACGAGGGTAGATAAAACACTGGGTCGTAGCCGAAACCGTCGTCTCCCTGAGGGTTGTATTGTATCATTCCGGCCACGGAGCCCTCGGCCTGAGTGACTAGGGTGGGCTGGTGGGTTTTCCGCGGCTGGGCAACAGCGATAACGCTCCGGAACCGCGCCCCGCGCTCTTCCCAAGGCACGTTCTCCAGATTCTTAAGCAATAGATTTACCCGGTCTTGGTCGCTGGTGCAAGAATCACCGCCGTAGCGTGCTGACCGTACCCCTGGCTCGCCGGATAGGGAGTCAACTTCCAGGCCCGAATCGTCGGCCAGCGTCAGGAACCCAGAGATGGCGGCGTACTCCGAGGCTTTAAGCCACGCATTTTCCTCAAATGTATCCCCCGTCTCATCGACTTCGTGGGTAATGCCCAAGTCCCGCAGCGAGACCAATTCGAATGGAATATCCCGCAGCAAATCGACGTATTCCCGCATCTTGCCGGGGTTGCCGGTGGCGATGAGAAGTTGATTCTGTTTAATGATTTTATTGTTCATTGATCTTGGTTGCACCAATTTATGGGTTATTGGTTGTTGCCTTGCGCTTGGGCGTTAGCCGCCCATTTTGTCGCGATTTCTGAAGCTCGCGCCTCCGTGCACTAAATTACGCCAGAGGTTGCCGAAGTTGTTCGGCCTCTATAAAGATTCGACATGGTTCATGATTATCAGGCAGGTCGCACTTCACCCCTGTGCCTCAGACATCCAATTCGTCGTGAACAAATAGGCTGAACCCCTCTTTGCCCTCCACATAGTTCAGCAATTCAACTAGCAGCGATTGAATTGATCCGATGCGACCGTGACCTTGTAGCATGTCTGCGCGGTCGGCTGCTCTTAGTGCCTCGATTGTCGCTGTAATCGTCTTAGATTTGGCAAATTCATTTTCGTTACCAAGGTTTTCTATAAATTCGTAAATCGGGACAGAGTCGAACTCGGACCCGAACTCCCCTGATCGCTGCATCACAGCTGATCGGCCTAGCGCTGTTTGCTCCGGGCGTCCAAATCGAAATGGAGTGTTACCCCAAGGCCGATGGTTCGCGAAAGCGCCCCTAATTTTCTCGGTAAATTCGACGAAATTTTGATCCTGCCCGTAATCCGTATACCGCCTTATAAGTCCGACCCATCCAAAATACTGAGCGATGAGAAACAGAGTCCAACGCGCGTATTCCCCATGCGGTTGTTGGTCCCTAACCAATCCAGATCAAAATGTTGTAGATTCGTCCTTGGAGGTCGTAGCACGCGTCAAGGAAAGGGTTTACGTACAACGCCGATGTTTTTTATCAGCTGTCTGCAACTCCTTTTGTCTTTGCAATACCCAGCCGCCGATTGCGATCGAAACCGTTGCGAGAGTCGCTGCGACGGCTACCAATAACTTTGCCCATTCCATTTTAAATCGTCCCCTGCCCGGTCATCTCAGCCAACTCACCCTCATCCAACCCCAGCCACGAGCCGTAGATGTGCTGGTTGTGCTCTCCGACAGTCGGGCCCGCGTGTTCTACCGCACCGGGAGTTTCGCTGAACTTGGGCACTATTCCCAGCATCTTGGTCTTGCCTAATTCCGGGTCGTCGATGTCGATGATGTCCTCGCGGGCCTGATAATGGGGGTCGGACATGATCTGGGGGGCGTCGTAGACCGGACCCACCACTCCCCCAGAGGGTATGAGTTGGTCCATGGTCTCCTCCAAGTCTCGCTGCCCCAGCCAACCTTGGAGTTCGTCGTTCAAGGAGTCCCGGTTCTCCAGGCGGGCCGCGTTGTCTTTGAACTCGGGCCGGCTGATCAGGTCGGGCATCCCCATGGCCTGGACCAGGCTCTCAAAGGTGCTCTGAGAGGTGGCCGAAAGTCCTAGCCAGCGGTCGTCGGACGTCTTGTATAGGCTGCGGGGAGCGGCGTCCGGAAAGTCGTTGCCCACCCGTTCCCGGTTGATGCCCAGCATGTCGAACATGGTGATGTGGGGTATGCAGAGCCGGAACAGGGGCTCGAAAAGGCTCACATCCACCACCTGGCCTTTGGCGTCCGGGTCGCCTGAAGCGTCCCGATGATAGAGGGCCATCATGCCGGCCATGGCCCCAAACACCCCGGCGATCTCGTCGGCCAGCGGTATCGGCGGCAGATTTGGCGCCGTGTCCGGGAATCCGGTCATGCTAATGTAGCCGCTCATGCATTCGGCGATGGTGCCGAAGCCGGGCCGGTCTTTATAGGGTCCGGTCTGTCCGAATCCCGAAAAACGCAGCATAACCAGCTTGGGGTTCACTGCTTGGAGGTCGTCTGGTCCCAGTCCCCACCGCTCCATTGCGCCGGGCCGGAACCCCTCGATCAGAACATCTGCCTGGGCCGCCAGTTTTTTGAGGATATCTTGGCCTTCGGGCGTAGCCAGGTTCAAGGTGATGGATTTCTTGTTGCGGGAGTGGACCTTCCACCACAGCGAGACCCCGTTTGCGAAGGGTCCCCAGTTGCGCAGCGGGTCGCCGGCGCCGGGGCGTTCCACCTTGATCACCTCGGCCCCGAAGTCGGCCAGCAGGCTGCTGGCGGTTCCCCCGGCGACGATGATGGACAGGTCTAGGACTTTCAGGCCTGCGAGCGGCCCTTGGGCTGTGGTCAAATCTTCCCCCGTTTTGGCCTGTTCTCAAGTCTTGAGAATGGTCTGTTTCAAGTTGGTTAATACTACCAGTCGGCTTGGAGCCGGAAAAGGCGGCCGCAACACCTCCCAGAACCACCTGATCTAGTCTGTAACCGTGGTGGGGTCTCTGCTATAATCTGGGACGATTCCGGGGCCATCACCGGCGGCCTCGATACGCCCAGGTTAAACAACCGCTATGTTAGACGATTATTTCAGGCAATACGGGCTCATCGCCATCTTCACGGTGGTGGCCATCGGAGTTCCCATCAGCATGCTGATGATGTCTTCGATGGCGGGCCGCATCGGCCTCCGCCCTAACAACCCTACAGAGATCAAGTCGGATACCTACGAGTGTGGTGTCGAGCCCATCGGCGGACGATGGGAGCTATTCAACTTCCGCTATTACATGTTCGCCATCCTCTTCGTCATCTTCGACGTTGAAGTGGTGTTCCTTTACCCCTGGGCGGCCAAGTTCCAGCAACTTGAACTGTTTGCGTTGATCGAGATGGCCGTATTCGTAGGCATCCTTGTCGTTGGCCTGGCATACGCCTGGCGCAAGAATGACCTGGAGTGGAGTTAGGCGACGCCGATGTCATTGGAGATTGGGCAAGGGGACGGACCCCTACAGTCACGGACTTGGGACCTAGACCGGCATGAGGGATCAATGGTCCAGGACCTGAAAGACGCGTCCATCGAACCCCTGGCCGAGCCCACCATCGAGGTCCCCGACGACCTCAAGAACAACCTGATGATCACTTCGGTGGATGCCTTGGTCAATTGGGGTCGAAAGTCGGCCCTCTGGCCGGTGACTTTCGGCCTGGCCTGCTGCGCCTTCGAGATGATTGCCAGCGCCATGGGCCGTTTCGATATCGCCCGGTTTGGCATGGAAGCCTTCCGCGCCTCACCCCGCCAGGCCGACCTGATGATCGTGGCCGGGACGGTGACCTGGAAGATGTCCCCGGCGATCAAACGCATCTACGACCAGATGGCCGAGCCCAAGTGGGTGATTTCCATGGGCGTCTGCGCCACCAGCGGCGGCCCTTACTACGGTTCCTACAGCGTGGTTCCCGGTGTGGACCATATCATCCCAGTCGATGTTTACGTGCCCGGCTGCCCGCCCCGTCCCGACGCATTGCTCTACGGCATCATGGAGCTGCACGAGAAGATAAAGAGGTACCACAACCTGCCCAATGGCCCCAGGTTGAACCCCTTCGGGCGGAGCTCCAAACCGGAGAGCCCCTAGATGGCCGTTCAACAATTGACCGGCGAGGAACTCTCAGAAAGGGTTGGCGCAGCGGTTCCCGATTCAGTGGTTGCATCCGATGATGGCATCCTTTTCGTCGAGCCGGCAAAGATCGCCGACGTCGCCGGCTTCATGAAGTCGGACTCGAGACTGGATTTCAACTTCCTAAACTCCATCTCGGCCGTCGATTACATCAACCATTTCGAGGTCGTCTATCATCTGACCTCCATGAACAAGCACCACACGGCCATCGTCAAGACCCGCCTGGACGGCCGCGACGAACTGACATTACCTTCGGTCTACCACCTGTGGCGGGGGGCCGATTTCCAAGAACGGGAGATCTGGGACCTGATGGGAATCAGTTTCTCAGGACACCCAAACCTAAAGAGAATCATGCTGTGGGAAGGCTTTGATGGCCACCCACTGCGAAAGGACTATTTGTAGCCATCAGCTATCAGGCGCTAACCGCTGAAAGCTGAACCCTGACTGCTCTCTTATGCCGATCCAAACCGAGCCGATGACGGTCAATATCGGGCCTCAGCACCCCAGCACACACGGGGTGTTTAGGCTGCGCGTTACCTTTGACGGCGAGGATATCTTGGAAGTTGAGCCGATCTTCGGCTACCTCCACCGTGGCACCGAGAAGCTGGCCGAAGAGCGCAATTACACCCAGATAGTCACCTTGACCGACCGTTTGGACTATGTTTCGTCCATGATCAATAACCAGGCATACTGCCTGGCGGTGGAAGAACTGATTGGGGTCGAAGTTCCCCAGCGGGCCAAATACCTGAGGACCCTGACCGCCGAACTGCAACGGGTGGCCAGTCACCTGATGGGCATCGGTTTCTTCCTCCAGGACCTGGGCACACTGGGAACGCCCCTGATGTATGCCTTCCGTTTGAGGGAACGGATCCTGGACCTGTTTGAGATGCTCTGCGGAGCGAGGATCACCGTGAGTTACATGCGCCCCGGCGGCGTGTTCTTCGACGCCCCGGACGATTTCTGGCCGGCCTTGGAGCAGTTCCTGAAGGACTTCGACACCGAATACAAAGAGCTCGAGCAACTGATCTTGGAGAACGAGATCGTCATGGTCCGCACTCGAGGAGTCAGCCTGCTGCCTTTGGAACTAGCCATCAACAACTCGGTCAGTGGCCCATCGCTCCGGGCCAGCGGGTCCGATTGGGACTGGCGCAAGATGGCCCCCTACGACGCCTACGACCGCATGGAATTCGACATCCCAACCGCCACCGGCGGTGACAATTACGACCGGTTCTGGGTGCGAATCCAGGAGATACACCAGAGCATCCGCATGGTCCGGCAATGCATCCAGCAGATTGAGCCTGGTCCGATTCGCGCCGATGTGCCGTTGGTGTTGCGGCCCGAACCGGGCGCTGAGGCCTACGGGCGGGTGGAGGCATCCAAGGGCGAGCTGGCTTTCTATCTGGTATCGGACGGCGGGATCAGTCCCTACCGCTGCAAGGTGCGGTCGCCTTCTTTGATGAACCTGACAACGATCGAGCATCTCCTGGTTGGCTGGAAATTGGCCGACATGATCGTGACGTTGGGCAGCCTGGACATAAACCTGGGTGAAGTGGACCGATGAACTGCGTTCTAGGCCCCGACAACATCTTGCACGATACCCTTTTGTTCCGGGTGATTTACGAGGGCGTGGGCAACGTTTTGCCTTGCGGCTTGTCCTACGTGGTAGCCGGTCTGGCCATAATGATGTTGCTGGTCAATGGCGTGCTCTTGGGCGCCGGGTTGTTTTCCTGGGTGGAGCGCCGGCTGATCGGCCGGTTCCACAACCGTATCGGTCCCAACCGCTGGGGGCCATTCGGTTCACTGCAACCCTTGGCCGACCTGGTCAAGTTGTTATTTAAAGAGGACCTGACACCCAGGGGCGCGGATCGAATCGTATTCGCCATCGTGCCCGTGGCCATGTTGGCCCCGGTGGTGCTGATGATGGCCGTGGTGCCCTTCGCCAAAGACACGGCCCTGGCCAACCTGAACGTGGGCGTCCTGTACATCCTTGCAGTCACATCGATTACGTCCATCGCTATCTTTATGGCTGGATGGTCTTCCGACAACCGGTACGCTATGTGGGGTGCGTCCCGGGGCGTGGCCATCCTTATCAGCTACGAAGTCCCGGTGGTCATGTCCTTGTTGGGCGTGGTGCTGGTGGCCGGATCCATGTCCTTGGACGACGTGGTCTCCGCGCAGACCGTCCCATTCCTTTTGGTCCAACCGCTGGCCTTCTTCGTCTTCTTCGCCGGCACATCTGCGGAGCTGAACCGGACGCCATTCGACTTGGCTGAGGCCGAGTCGGAGATCATCGCCGGGTATCACATCGAGTACAGTGGGGTGAAATTCGCCCTGATCCAGGCCGCCGAGTTCGGCGCCGTCCTGACCTCTTCGGCGGTGATGGTCACCCTGTTCCTCAGCGGCTGGTCAGGCCCCGTCTCCAACTACCTGGGTTGGGCCTGGTTCCTGATGAAGATCGGCGTCTTGGCCTTCATCTTCAGTTGGATCCGGGCCACATTCCCCCGCCTGCGCATCGACCAATTGCTGGCCTTTGCCTGGAAGTTCCTGCTGCCCCTCAGCATCATCAACCTGTTCGCCACCGCGCTGGAGGTCTATTTCCTCCGCGACGGCTCCGGCGCCCTGGATACGACCGACCTATGGATCATGGCCGGAATCAACTTTGGGGTAGCCTTTGGCTGCCTACTGATCTTCGGTACATTGATCAAAGAGAAAGTACGCCCGGCGGGGCCAGTTACGGGAGCCACTCTCTCCCCCGGGGAGGCCGACTGATATGTACGGAATAAATTTGGTCAAAGGTCTGATGGTCACGATGAAGAATCTGACCAAGAGGCCGTTCACCGTCCAATACCCTGAAGAGCGGGTCAAGCAACACCCCCGGTTCCGCGGCGAAGAATTCGTCTGGTACGAAGAGCGATGCACCGGCTGCGCCTCCTGCGCTAAGTACTGTCCGCTAGGGATAATCGAGATAGTGACCACCCCCAGCGAGACCGCTCCGGCCGAGGGCGACAAATACAAGTTGGAAGTTTTCGACATCGCCATAAACCGGTGCATGTTCTGCGGACTGTGCGTCGAGGCCTGCCCCTATGACGCGCTATATATGGGCAGCGGGTTCGAGCAAGGCCAGTATTCCAGGAAGAATATGGTCATCGATATCGACCATCTGCGCCAGGCCGAGAAACGCCCCAGCACCTACTTCCGGCCGCAGCTTGAGGACAGCGGCTACGACCCCAGAGGTGGCCGCCCCCTCCATTGGCAGGAGGTAGGCCGGGAGGGCTGGCAGTGGCATCAGAAAGAGAAGGCGGGCATGAGGATCGACCGGCCTGTGCCTTCGGACCTGCTTGAACAAGAGCCACCGGTGGACTCGTCATTCGTAGAAGACAGTGAGGCTGCGCCCACTCCCGTTGAGGAAGCCGAGTAGATGCTCTTCCAAGACGTAGTCTTCTGGATCCTGAGTGTGATGGCCGTGGTCGGAGCTCTCGGTGTGGTGATGGTGCCGGACCTGTTCCGGGCCGCGCTGCTCTTGATCGTGGTCTTCATCGCAGTGGCCGGGTTCTTCATCCTGCTCAGCGCCGAGTTCTTGGCCGTGGTCCAAGTACTGATCTACGTTGGGGCCATCGCCATCTTGATAATCTTCGCCGTGATGTTGACCCGGGACGTCCAACACGGCAATCTGCCCAATCGAATGCAGATGCCGGCGGCGGTTCTTGCCGCCCTGCTGTTCGCCGCCTTGGTAGCGGTGGCGGTGGACACCCAGTGGGAATTCCTGCCCGCCGAGCAGCAAGAGCGCGTCGATCTGGTCCAGACGAGCGCAGTGACCACGCTGACCGGCGACGTTTTGACTGAAGCCGGAATCACCGACCCCGAAGAACAAGCCGAGGTCCAAAATGCGGGTCTGGCAGACCTTTTGATAAGTGATTACGTGCTGCCTTTTGAGGCAGTTTCGGTGCTGCTGCTAGCGGCGCTGATCGGAGCTTTAGTCCTGGTGCGGCCCAATCCGGGAACGGGGAGGGGCTAGCCGGGCATGTCGTTTGAAGCAATCATGGTCGTTTCGGCCATCTTGTTCTGTATCGGCCTCTATGGCTCCCTGGCCCGGCGTAATGTCCTGGCCGTGTTGATGTCTATTGAACTGATGTTCAACGCCGTCAATGTGACCCTGGTCGCCATGGCTAAATACTTGGCGCCGGCCGCCCTGCAAGACGACATCAGCTCGGTGCTCACCGGACAGGTATTCGCGGTATTCATCATCACCGTGGCCGCCGCCGAGATCGCCCTGGGGTTGGGCATCGTCTTCGCCATGTACCGGACCAACGAATCGGTGGACCTGTCCGAGGCCACCGCATTGCGGAACTGACCCCTTCGGGTTTTAAGAGAATATGTGGGTTGAATTCAAACAAGCGCCAAACCTGATGCTGGCGGAGATGTGGAAAGAGGTCCTCGAAGGCGAGGGCCTGCCGGCCCGCATCCTGCCGGAGGGCGACATATTGGACTGGGCCGAACGGGTCCCGTTCAAGATCTACGTGCCCAAGGGTAGAGAACACGTCGCTGAAGAGATACTCCGGAAGCTATAGATGGTAAGCCAAGCTGTGATCTGGTCCATTTTCTTGCTGCCTTTGGGTTCATTTGTATTCGCCGCGTTGGTGGTCCGGCCCTTCTTCAACCGATTTTCCCTGGTTAGCGGACTAGCCACCATCGCCGCCCTGGGCACAGCGCTAGGATTCTCAATCTGGACCCTGCGCTCGGTGATCCTGGGCCACGAACTGGAATTCGGGCCCGTCGAATGGTTGGAAGTCGGCGGTGCGACCATCGATTTCGGTCTGCTGGTCGACCCATTGACGGCGCTGATGTTGGTGGTGGTCACCGGGGTTAGCCTACTGGTGCAGATCTACTCCCTCGGTTATATGAAGGGTGACGCGAGCTTCTCCCGTTACTACGCCTACATGTCTCTGTTCACTGCTGCCATGCTGGGGCTGGTGTTGGCGTCCAATATCATCCAGCTCTATGTGTTCTGGGAGTTGGTGGGTGTGTCGTCCTACCTGTTGATCGGCTTCTGGCATGAACGGCCCGCTGCGGCTGCCGCAGCCAAGAAAGCGTTCATCATCACCCGCATCGGCGACGTTGGATTCCTGATCGCCATTCTGTATCTGTTCACCCAGGCAGATAACTTCGCTGCAGCAGGGCTGAACGCCTTCCATATTCCGGACATTTGGGAAGCAGCCCGGCCCGAAGCTGCCGCCGGAGCCATACTTGGCGGCGCGGTTCTGACCTGGCTGGCCCTGGGCATCTTCGCCGGGGCTGTGGGCAAGTCGGGCCAATTTCCGCTGCATACTTGGCTCCCCGACGCTATGGAGGGCCCAACCCCGGTCAGCGCCCTGATCCACGCGGCGACCATGGTGGCCGCCGGCGTTTTCCTGGTGGCCAGGTTCTTCCCGGTCTTCGAGCACTCAGCCGACGCGATGACTGTCGTGGCTTTGGTGGGCGCATTTACCGCCGTGTTCGCGGCGTCTATGGGCCTGGTGATGAACGACATCAAGCGGGTGATGGCCTACTCCACGATCAGTCAACTGGGCTACATGATGGCGGCCCTCGGGCTGGGGCTGTATGCGCCGGCCATCTTCCATCTGGTGACTCACGCGGCCTTCAAGGCGCTCCTCTTCCTGGGGGCAGGCAGTGTTAACCACGCCACGGGCACCTTCGACATGCGTTACATGGGAGGCCTGCGGAAGGTCATGCCGGTCACCTACATCCTAGTGTTGGTCGCGGGCTTGAGCTTGGTAGGAATCATTCCCCTGGCTGGGTTCTGGAGTAAAGACGAGATACTTCTGGGCGCCTGGAACGGCGCCGGCCTAGTAGACAATTGGGTCAGCAGGGTGACCTTCTCCGCGCTGATTGCGGGCGTGATAGTCACGGCTTTCTATACCATCCGGATGATCATCCTGACGTTCCATGGCGAGTTCCGTGGCGGCATCGAGAAAGAACTGGCAGACAGGGCCCAGAACCAACCAGATGCGGAAGCTCCCCACGGCGGTCACGGTGGCCTGCATCTGCACGAGTCGCCGTTCGTCATGGCGCTGCCAATGCTGGTGTTGGGTGTGATTGCGGTACTTGTTGGCTATTTGGCAAATCCCCAGTGGACCGAGGA
>Ga0207991_1002247_pt1 | contig 10909 bp, 11 predicted proteins | sample ETN07SmetaG_FD_185786 | JGI IMG/M metagenome (GOLD analysis project Ga0207991, IMG submission 185786) | Marine microbial and viral communities from oxygen minimum zone, Eastern Pacific Ocean - ETNP2014F14-07SV275 (SPAdes) (version 2) | ecosystem: Environmental > Aquatic > Marine > Oceanic ... | reverse complement strand
TGGGCCCGTTGGCGGCCTTCCTGGTGGCCCTGGCGGCGGTCACGCCGGCCAGCCACCTGCTCGGATCCAGGCTCACCTGGAGGGGCGTGCGGTCCTGACGTCAGGCCTCTCCGGCCCGGCGGAGCCGGTCCCGCTTCTCGAACCACAACCTGCTGCCGGCATCCACCGTGCCGTAGGCGTAATCGTCCAACTCCAAACGCCCCGAAGGCAACGTGTCGAGGATCCGCCTGTCCTGCCTCTGGACCAGCCCGTACTCGAATCGCCCACCGATCCATGCGGCCAGACGGCCGAACGGTACGTCGGCGTAGTAGCGGGCGAACACCCAGGTCCGCTCCTCGTCCACCGGGGTCATGATCGCCAGGAGCCGGAACCGCGGGCTCATCTCCAGGTACAGCAGGTTCGGCATGCGTACCTTCAGGACGAACTCCTTCCGGGCCCGTCGGCCCGTACGCCCCTCTGCCAGTCCGTTCGCCGGCCCGTCCGAATCAGCGCCCAGGGTGACCCTCATGTCGATGTGGTCCCCGTGGTCCTCCACCTGCTGGTCGACCACGACCGGACCCAGCCCGGGATTCAGCGACCGGTGTACGAACGGGAAGTGGTAGGCGTCGAAGTTGGAGTCCATGAGCCGCGTGTAGTGGTACGGCCAGATCGACCGGGTCTGCCACGTCCGGCCACCACCCGGCGGCAACCCCTCGAACCAGGGAAGCTCATCGGCAGGTTCGGCGTTGCCATACCAGACCCACACCAGGCCACACGCCTCCCTGGTCGGGTAGGCCTCCACCCGCCAGGTGGAGGGGATGTCGAACTGGCGACCCATGAACGGGGCCAGCCTGCATGCGCCCGTGGCGTCGAACCGGAGCCCGTGGTAGGGACACTCGATGCAGCCGTCGGCGATCCGCCCCAGACTCAGCCGGGCTCCCTTGTGGCTGCACCGATCCCGCTGGACGACAGCCTCGCCTGCGTCTGTTCGCCATGCGACGAGGCGCTCACCCAGGCGTTCGATCCCCACCGGCTTCCCTGTCAGGGAGCGCGACTCGAACACCGCATACCACTGATTCGGGATCAAGGCCTGCTCCCTCCAGTCGCCCGGCAAACTAGTTGTCCGAGGGTCCGGCCCGCTGACGGATCAACCGGTTCGATAGCCGTTCCAACGTTCGGCCAGGGCAACCCGAAAGCCGTCGTCACCCATGGCAGCCTCCACCCCGTCGGGTACCTCGAGATCAGGGAGGGCTGCAAACCGGTCCAGCACCTCGTCGAGGCCGATCCCACCGATGCCCGCCTCGACCTCCATTCGCTCCGCCTCGTCGCGGTAGACCTTCGCCTTCCACGAGAGGGACAACCGGACCTCGCCCTCATCGAAGGCGGCCAGCACGTAGTCACCGTCGGACACGATCCACCGGGACCCGTCATGGTCCAGGGAACTGTCGATCGTCAAGCCCGGCGGCGGCAACGAGCCAGCGGGGCCCGTTCGTTCCACCTGGTGGTGCATGAAGTCGTTGTCGCCCACCACGCCGAAGTTCCAGACATCCTCATGGCGCACGCTCACGGTGTCACGACCTTCCGGCCAGTAGCGGAAGTACCCCCGCTCGCCCCGATAGAACCACGACACCGCTGTCACGATCGGAACCCTGACGTCCTCGAAGAGACGCGACACACCCATGGCCTGGAGCAGCCACCCGGGAGCATTGGATCGGTTCACGCCGACGAACTCCGGAATGTCGGTGTGGGAGAACCCCTGACCCGAACTGGGAGTCGTGAGGTTCACGAAGACCTGTTCCGGGACTACCACCGCTCCGCCGAACATCGCCGACGCGGCATCGGCGAAACCGGTGTGACCGAGAAGGGCAGCCGCTCCGTCCACCAGCGCCCGACCTCCCACCGCCCAGTCACCACGCCAGGTTGGTCCGATCAGGTGTCTCGGAACGTCGACGCGCTCCCGCCTGCCACCGTCGCCTGCCTCCTCGGCGGCCCGCCCGTCGACCAGATAGCGGGCAGGCATGAAGTAGGGACCGTTTGCCCTGGCCATGGCACGGATCGACTCCGGGTCGGCAACCACCTCGTCGAGGAGCACCGGAGCAAGACATCCACCTGGCCGATCGGGTCGCATCACCACGCCCGGATCGTAGATACCGGATCGGCAGCCACGCGAACCGGCCCCCGCTCCTTGGCGGGGGCCGCGTAATGGCTCCGGGGGTGGGGATCGAACCCACGACCTGCGGATTAACAGTCCGACGCTCTGCCAGCTGAGCTACCCCGGAAAGGGCGAGCGCCACGATACCAGAGCGACCCCCGTCCCGGGATCCCGGAAAGGGCCCAAAAGGGACCCGCCTCAGCCCTCGCCGAGGCTGTGAAATACAACCCCTGAATCCGGCCCTGGTCCGGCAGTTCGGTAATGCAATCCTCCGAGAGGACGCCAGGGGCTCCAGGATCACCAAGAACCACAAGGGCAGTTCCCGCAAGATAGATGCCGCCGTGGCCTCGCTGATCGCCTACCACCGGGCAGCGGTCTGGCGGGAAGTAGAAGCCCCCGCCGAACCCCAGTTGCTGGTGCTCTAGGACCGGAAATAATCAATGGCATCGAGGATGGACTGTCCATTCCTCAACTTCCAGATGATGTCGCCGTCGGGGGTCGAGATTGTCACGGTGTCCCCAGTCATCTTCTTCTGATTGCTCATTCTCTCAATCTTGGCGAGGGGGAGCCGTGCCTCCCACCGCAGCGTCTTTGAGGTACGAACCACCGAGGCGGACGTCACCTCTAGGCGCACCGGCCTACTAGTTCCATTCTCATCGGTCTCGTTGACGTGCTTGAAGGTTGCCATGCCCCAAGTCTTCCAGAGGTTCCGATGCCTTTGCTCTAGGTCCGGGCGATTGCCTGATTCAACTCCGCCACAAAGTCGTCGGCGTTGGCCACCTTCCAGGCGAACGTCGCCCCGGAAGTGATGACCGTGACGTCATCGGTCTTCATCCGCTTCCGGTCGTGATTGACCGAGGAGATCCCCTTCAACGGGATCATCTGCCGATCGTCCTTGCCGAGCCGCTTGCTGATCGTCCGAATGAGCGTGCCCTCCACGATCTCGACCGATCCGTTCTTTCCGCCTTAGCGGATCTTGTAATTACTCACGGTTCTATCCACCTTCCGCCGCCGTCGGTTCGAGTCTTCCCGTAGGAGGGCCCCCGTGTCCACCACACTCATCTACGGTCCACCGTGCGGCGACAAGTCCACCCTCGTCCACGAGATGCACGAGCGCGGCAACCTCGTCCTGGACTTCGACCAGATCCACGCCACCCTGGCGTGACTACTCTGGGCGGTGCCGGAAACAGGTGTTGTATTTCACGGTCTCAGCCCTCGTCCAGGTAGTCGCGGAGCTTCTGGGAGCGGTGGGGATGCCGCAGCTTGGCCATGGTCCGGGCCTCGATCTGGCGCACCCTCTCACGCGTCACCCCGAAGTGCTTCCCCACCTCCTCGAGTGTCCGCGGTTGCTCGCCGTCCAGGCCGAAGCGCATCCGGACGACGTTCTTCTCCCGCTCGTCCAGGTCCTCAAGGGAAGCCAGGACCGCATCTCCCAGGAGCCGACGGGCAGCGGCATCCGCCGGGGCAATGGCCGTTATGTCCGGCACGAGGTCCGCCAGGCTGATGTCCCGCTCGTCGCCCATCGGTGAATCCAGGGAGAGGGGGTTGTCCTGCTCGCTGGCGAGGCGCAGGAGCTTCTCTACCTCGCCTGGGTCGAGGACCGCCCGGTCACCGATCTCGGAGTGTGACGGCTCGCGCTCCAGTTCCTGGGCCAGGTCACGTTGGGCCCTCAGCACACGGTTCATGGCGTCCACCTTGTGGACCGGTATCCGGATGGTGCGCGACTGGTCGGCAATCGCCCGGGTTATGGCCTGTCGAATCCACCAGGTGGCGTAGGTGGAGAACTTGAAGCCCTTGGTGGCGTCGAACTTCTCGACGGCCCGCATCAGCCCCAGGTTGCCCTCCTGGAACAGGTCCAGGAGTGGCAGGCCCCGCCCGCCGAACTTCTTGGCCACCGAGACCACGAGACGCAGGTTCGCCCGGGTCAGCCGGTCCCGGGCCCTGTCGCCCCGACGTTGTCGCCGGCGTAGCCGTGCGACCTCAGCACGGTCGGCCTTGTCCAGTCCACCTGATGCAGCCAGTTCGGCCAGTTGCGCCTCGGCTTCATTGCCGTCGATGATGGCCCCCGCCAGCTCCACCTCGTCGGCGGAGGTGAGTAGCGCCACCTGGCCGATCTCCCGTAGGTAGAGGCGGGTCGAGTCGCTCGCCGAACCCTGGTCGGAACCTGACTCCGGCCGCACCTTGTACTCGCCCCGGCTGGCCCTCACCAGGCGCATCACCTCGTCGGCATCGGTCTCCACGGCGACCGTCTCATCGAATTCGATGCCCTCGGTCCGCAACGAAAAGCGGATGTCCACGATCAGGTCCGTGGTCAGCTCGGCGTCCCTGACGACGTCGAGCACCTCGTCGAGGGTGAGCCTTCCCCGGGCACGACCGCGTCGGAGCAGGCGGGCAACCTCGTGCGCCGAAACTCCGGACCAACTTGAAAGCCCGGAGGTCGTCTCAGGCATCAACCCTCCCCTCCGAGTAGTCCACCAACCACCGTAGTAGTGGCTGGATGGTGGCGAGTTCGGAGGGCGCCTCCCGCAGCCCCATTATCTGGGTGCGCAGGTACGAGATCGACGGCTGGTAGGTAGCCAGGTCGCCGGAGAGACGGGCCTCCGCCTCAAGGGCGACGGCAGCGCGCTCCGCCGCCAGGAAGAGCAGTCGCGACAGGATGCCCCGCGGCTCGTCATCGGAAGCATCCTGGACCGCCAGCCGGCCCAGGAGGTCGGCGACCACGCCGTCACCCGCCTCCATGGCCGAATGGAGGTCCTCGTGGTCGCAGAGGGCCCCAAGGGCCGCCCGGTTCAACGGGTCGTCGAAGAGTGCGGCCACCAGGTGGTCGCGGATCTCCTCCGGCCTGTGTACGAGTAGACGCAGCGCCTGGTGCTCCGGGGTGAGGTGACCCGGCCCGACCACACGGGAACCCGTGTCCACGCCGACCCTGCGTCCCCGCTCCCCCGACCCGGAAGCCGGCCGCTCGCCGCGACGCCGGACCTCGTCGGCGCTCACCATGCAACGATCCGCGATCCGCATCACGTACTGGTCGCGCACCAGCGAGTCCGGATGCTCCACCACCAGGCGCATCGCTGCGGTGGCAGCCAGGACACGACCCTCCGCCGATCCCAGGTCGCCGCGGCCCAGCTCCCGATCCACCCGGAACTCCAGGAACGGGCGTGCCCCCTCGATCGCCGCCCGCAGCGCCTCCGGGTCGCTTCCGGCCAGGTCACCGGGATCGCTGCCCTCGGGTAGGGCCGCCACGGCGAACCTCAGGCCGAACTCCTCTTCCCACTCGTAGACCCGTTCTGCGGCCGCCTGCCCGGCACCGTCGGCATCGAACGCCAGGACGATGCGCTTGGAGAAACGTGCCATGGCCCGGGCGTGCTGCGGGGTGAGGGCCGTTCCGCATGTGGCCACCGCCCGCTCTATGCCAGCCAGGTGGCAGCCGATCACGTCCGTGTAGCCCTCGCAGACCACCAGCTCGTCCATACGGCTGGCCTCTGCCTTGGCCCAGTTCAGCCCGTAGAGCACCTGGCCCTTGGAGTAGAACTCAGCGGCGTCCGAGGTGTTCTTGTACTTGGGTCCCTCCCCGTCGGGGAGCTTCCTCCCCCCGAAGCCGATGGCGTTGTCCTGGGCATCGAAGATCGGGAAAAGGATTCGGGCCCTGAAGAAGTCGTACTGGCCGCCCCTCTTGTTGAGGCCACCCAGGCCGGTGGCCGTCCAATCCTCGTCGGCCAGGCGAAGGTGGCGTGACAGCTCCGACCACTCGTCCGGAGCCCACCCGATGTTGAATCGCCGGGCGACGTCGCCGCCGTAGCCCCGCGATCGGAGGTAGTCGCGTGCCGGACGGGCCGCCGGATCCTCCAGCAGCCGCTGGTGGTAGAACTCCACCGCCTTCCCGACGTGCCCCGCATGCTCCCTTCGGCGGTTTCGGCTGCGACCCTCGTTGCGATCGGTGTACCGCAGGGCTATGCCCGCCTTGGAGGCCAGGAACTCGACCGACCCGGCGAAGTCGAGGCCGAGCGCCTCGCGCACGAAGTCGATGGCATCACCCTTCGTCTGGCAACCGAAGCAGTAGTAGACGCCCTTCTCGGCGTTGACGGAGAACGACGGGGACTTCTCGCCGTGGAACGGGCAGAGCCCCATCCACTGGGAGCCCTGCTTCTTGAGCTGCGTGTGCTCCGTGATGATCCGGATGATGTCGGTCTCGTCGCGGACACGTCTCACGTCGTCGTCCACGATGCCCATGGGGCGAACGTACCACCGGCCTCCGGCCGCCTCTCCGGTGAGCCACCCTCTTCCCCGGACCGGATCCCGGCAACCGGGATGCTCAGGCGTCGAGCGAGATGAGTGCCTGGGCCACGGCCAGCCGGGCCACCGGCACCCGGAACGGCGAACAGGACACGTAGTCGATCCCGGCCGCCACGAGCAGGTGGATGGACGTCGGATCTCCGCCGTGCTCACCGCACACACCCACCTCGAGGTCCGGGTGGGCCAGGCGTCCGGCCCTCGTCGCCGCTGCCACCAGCGGAGCCACCGCACCCGGATCCAACTTCTCGAACGGGTTGTCCGGAAGAAGGCCCCTGGAGAGGTACTCCCCCATGATCCGCTGCTCGACGTCGTCGCGGCTGAACCCGAACACCATCTGGGTGAGGTCGTTGGTGCCGAAGGAGAAGAAGTCGGCGTGTCGGGCCATCTCGCCGGCCAGCAGGGCGGCCCTCGGCGTCTCGATCATGGTGCCGACCAGAGGTGGCTCCGCTGGAGCCGCAGCGGCGATCTCGTCCAGCACCCAGCCCCGGACAAGCTCCAGTTCGGCCGAGGTGGACACCAGCGGAAGCATCACCGCTGCGTGCGGGTGGCTCCCGGACTCCCGCACGTCGGCCATGGCGGCCAGCAGGGCACGTGTCTGCATGCGGTAGAGGCCCTCGCGCATCACGGCCAACCGGATGCCACGCTCTCCCAGCATCGGATTGTGTTCGGAACCCAACGGTGAGTCATCGCCGAGGAACTCGTGAAGTGGAGCGTCCAGCAGGCGGACGGTGACCGGCAGGGGCGCCATGACCTCCAGAACCCCAGCCAGGTCGAGGCGCTGCACGGCACCCAGCTCATCGAGCGCTGCCGCCTCCTCGTCCGGGTCCGTCGCCAACATGAACCTTCTGATGATCGGAAGGCGGTCGCCCAGGAACATGTGCTCTGTGCGACAGAGGCCGATCCCCTCGGCCCCGAAGGCCCTGGCCCGGGCGGCGTCGTCAGCCCGATCGGCGTTGGCCCTCACCCCGACCCGGTCGCCGCGCACCTCGTCGGCCCATCCCAGCAGCACGTCCAGCTCGGGAACCTCGGCGGCCGCGGCCACCCCGGCTGCCCCCGCGAACACCTCGCCGGTCGTGCCGTCCAACGAGATGGGTGAGCCCTCGTCGATACGACGACCCCCCAGGACGACGTGGTCACCGGACACCAGGAGGTCGGTCAGGCCCACCACGGCGGGCACACCCCAGCCGCGTGCGACCACGGCGGCGTGGCTCGCCATGCCACCACGGGCCGTCACGATGCCTTCGGCCAGCTGCATTCCGATCTCGTCGGCCGGAGTCGTCTCCTCGCGTACGAGCACGGCGGCCTCACCACGGTCCGAGGCATCCAGGACCGCCTCAGCGGTCAGGCACAGGACCCCGCTGGCCGCACCCGGACTGGCCGCCACACCGGTTCCCAGCAGCTCCAGGTCATCTCCGCCCTGCATGCCCGCATGCAGCAGGGCCTCGACCAGTGACGGGGGCACGGCTGCGACGGCAGACCAGCGTGCCTCTGCACTGTCGGCCGCCACGGCATCAGCGACGAGGCGTCGAAGGTCGTCCAGGTGCTCCACGACGTCAGTCTGGCCCGCCACCTCGGATGCAACGCTGCCGGGAAGCCGGGTCAGGAGATCGGATGGCCCGTCAGGCAGGCAGCCGCCCGGCCATGTGGTCGACCAGGCCGTCGATCGGCACCCTCTCCTGGGTCATCGAGTCGCGATCCCGGACCGTCACCGCCCGGTCCTCGAGCGTGTCGAAGTCGATCGTCACGCAGTACGGCGTACCGATCTCGTCCTGTCGCCGATAGCGCCTACCGATCGCCTGGGTCTGGTCGTAGTCGCACATCCAGTGCGGCTGCAGAAGCCCCAGGACCTCGTTGGAGGGCTCGATCAGCTCCGGCTTCTTGGAGAGCGGTAGGACCGCCACCTTGTATGGCGCCAGACGGTGGTCGAGGCGCAGCACGGTCCGGACGTCGTCATTGACCTCCTCCTCGTCGTAGGCGGCCATCAGAAACGCCATGGCGGTACGGGTCGCCCCGGCCGCCGGCTCGATCACGTGGGGTACATACCGCTCGCCCGATGCCGGGTCGTGGTACTCCAGCTTCGTCCCGGAACTCTCGGCGTGCCGCTTCAGGTCGAAGTCCGTGCGGTTGGCGATGCCCTCCAACTCGTCCCAACCCCACGGGAACGCGAACTCCACGTCGGAGGTCCCGGTGGAGTAGTGGCTCAGCTCGTCGGCGTCGTGCTCCCTGAGGCGCAGGCGATCCTCGGGCATGCCCAGGTCCAGGTACCAGTCCATGCGGGCCCCACACCAGTAGCGGTACCACTCGTCGGAGTCCTCAGGAGGTACGAAGAACTCCATCTCCATCTGCTCGAACTCGCGGGTCCGGAACACGAAGTTGCCGGGCGTGATCTCGTTCCGGAAGGACTTGCCGATCTGGGCGATGCCGAAGGGCGGCTTCTTGCGCGAGGTGTTCAGGACGTTGGCGAAGTTGACAAACATGCCCTGGGCCGTCTCTGGACGCAGGTACACCTCGGCAGCGGACTCCACCATGGGACCGGCGTGGGTCTTGAACATGAGGTTGAACTCACGTGCCTCGGTGAGCGATCCGGACTTCCCGCAGGAGGGGCAGGCGTTCGGGTCATCCAGCTTGTCCTGACGGTGCCTGGCACCGCACTCGCGGCAGTCCACCATCGGGTCTGAGAAGTTGGCCAGATGGCCTGATGCCTGCCACACGGCCGGCGGCGACAGGATCGAAGCGTCCAGGCCGACCACGTCATGACGCAGCTGCACCATGCTCCGCCACCACTGCTCCTTGACGTTGCGGAGGAGGAGGACGCCGAGCGGCCCGTAGTCGTAGGTGGAGCGGAAGCCGCCGTAGATCTCGGCTGACTGGAAGACGAACCCCCTTCGCTTCGAGAGGTTCACCACCTTGTCGAAGAGCGTCTCGTCATTGGGGAGCATGGATGTGCAGGGTACCGGAGCACCCCGTGGCGAACGCCGACGATCCGGCCTGATCCGGGGCCAGAATGGGCCGGTGAACATCATGGAGCGACTCCGGGGCGGTGGCGCCACCACCAACGACCCGACGGCCGTCGCCAGCCGTCGCTTCGTGGCGTGGATCCTGGACAGCCTCTTCATGGCAATCATCATCCTGGTGATCCACCGCAGCGGCGTGGCGTTCCTGGACGAGGCCGGAAACCTGACCATCAACCCGTCCGTGATCTACACCGCGACCCTCCTCATGGTCCTGAACCAGGTCGGCCTGACGATGGCCACCGGGTTCAGCCTCGGCAAGGCCGTCACCGGGCTACGAGTCGTGAACCGTTACGACGGCGGCCTTCCCGGTTTCCGTGGCGCCGCCGGTCGGACCCTCCCGTGGGTGGTGCCCATACCGTTCATTCCGATCATCGAGGCTGGCCTGATCCTGGCCAGCAAGGGCCACCGCCGGATCGGCGACAGGATCGGAGCGACGCTGGTCGTGGACCGTGGCTGGGCCGGCCAACCCTTCTTCGTGCCCGGGCTGGACGAGATCCAGGGAAACGACCAGATTCCTGGCGACGACCTGATCTGAGTCGTCCCTGATCTGGATCGACCCTGATCCGAGCCGTCCAACCGGTCGGACCGAATGCCCTCAGGCGTGGTCCATGACCCGCCGGGACCGGAGCCGCCTCTCCAGGTGGTATTCGGCTATCGCCGTGGCAACGGCGTCGACCTCGCCGCAGACCCCGGGATCCGTCACCTCCAGCGCATTCGTCAACCCGCCACCCAGGATCGCCCGCAGCACGGCCAGGGCCGGTTCGCTGACCGGACGCCCCCTCCGACAGTCGACGCACATGACCCCGCCCTCGCCTATGTCCAGTGCCACCAGGGATTCCTCGGCCCCGCACTGCACGCAGGCGTCCAGCTGCGGGGCCAGCCCCTCGTTGGCCAGCAACTTCAGGTAGAAGGCCGGCACTATCAGCGCCGAGGGGCGCTCGTCCAGGATCCGCAGCGCGCCCAGCAGCATCCGGTAGCGACGCTCGTCGGGCTCCCGGTCGAGGCTCACCACGTCGACCACCTCGAGCAGCGCCGAGGCGTCGGCGAAACGGTCCGGATCCAGCCGCAGGCCCTCGAAGCGGTCGATGGTCTCGGTCTGGGTGACTATGTCCAGTTCTCCCCTTCCGGCGAAGAGCTGGGCTGCGACGTGGCTCGTCGGCTCCAGCCGTCCGCCGAACTTGCTCCGGGTCCTGCGCACCCCCTTGGCGACCGCCCGGACCTTGCCATGCCCGGCTGTGAACAACACGACGATCCTGTCCGCCTCGCCCAGCCGCCAGGTACGAAGCACGATCCCGTCATCGCGGTAGAGGCTCACCCGAGGATTCCAGCGTCCCCGTCGGCCTCGCCGACGCCGCCGTAGCGGCGGTCACGATCCTGGTACTCCTTGATCGCCGCGTACAGGTGCTCCCGCCTGAAGTCGGGCCAGAGCGTCTCGCTGAAGACCAGCTCGCTGTAGGCCATCTCCCAGAGC
>Ga0207991_1002241_pt1 | contig 10934 bp, 9 predicted proteins | sample ETN07SmetaG_FD_185786 | JGI IMG/M metagenome (GOLD analysis project Ga0207991, IMG submission 185786) | Marine microbial and viral communities from oxygen minimum zone, Eastern Pacific Ocean - ETNP2014F14-07SV275 (SPAdes) (version 2) | ecosystem: Environmental > Aquatic > Marine > Oceanic ... | reverse complement strand
GGTTTTTCGTAAAAAGATTTCTTTTTTACATCCCGTAAAATACCTGCGCGTTCCCATTTCTTTTTGAAACGGCGTAACGCTTTTTCCAGCGGTTCACCATCTCTAACGGTCACTTCGACCACGTGCACTCACCTCCTTTCAATTATCCTAGATATGTTCTAAGTGTTTTACTACGTGAACGATGACGTAAGCGACGAATCGCTTTTTCTTTAATCTGTCTTACACGTTCACGGGTTAAATTAAATTCTTCGCCAATTTCATTCAGTGTTAACGCATAATCGCGCTCAATACCAAAATACATTTTAATCACTAGGCGTTCTCTTTCTTTCAATGTGTCCAGAGATTGACGAATTTCATCTTTCAAAGAATCATTCATCAATGGTTCATCTGGGGAAGACTGGTTTTCATCCTTGATTACATCAATCAGGGAATTTTTATCGCCATCACGAAATGGAGCGTTCAATGAATGATGTCGTCGTGAAATACGCATGGCATCAATCACTTCATCTGGTGTCATTTCTAACTGACGACCAATTTCTTCTTCATTAGGTGAACGTTCAATCTCTGCTTCCAGCTTTTCAGCTGTTTTAGTAATCTTGCTGATCGTTCCTACTCGGTTCAACGGTAATCGCACGATTCGTGAATGTTCCGCTAAAGCCTGTAGAATGGATTGGCGAATCCACCAAACAGCGTAGGAAATAAATTTAAACCCACGTGTTTCATCAAATCGTCCTGCCGCTTTAATCAGGCCCAGATTCCCCTCATTAATCAAGTCTGTCAGGGGTAAGCCCTGACCTTGATAATCTTTTGCAACAGATACAACAAACCGAAGATTGGCTTTGACCAATTCCTCTAAAGCACGTTCGTCATTCTTGTGGATCTTTATCGCTAATTCAACTTCCATCGCCGGTTGAAGAGGTTCATAATTCCCTATTTCTTCCAGATAGCGGCTAAGGCTTCTGTTGGATTCGTTGACTGATCTTGCAGCTTTTGCCATAGTTTTCCTCTATAAATCGTTTCGAGATAAGTACGGTAATTTACACTAAAACAAAAGTTTTCTCAAGATATAGAGTGCAGTTTTTTAAATTATTTTTGAAAGTTCTGCAAACTCATTAATTGTAAGCGTTTCAGGACGGCGAGTGAAATCAATTTTCGCTTTGACTTCTTCAGAAATCCTAAATCCTGTAAGAGTATTCCTCAACATTTTTCTACGCTGGGAAAATGCGGCTGCTACAATTTTTTCAAAACGACTGAACATTTCATCAGAAACAATAGGTTCATCATGTTTAACCAGTTTTATTATAGCTGATTTTATTTTTGGTTTGGGAATGAATACTTCGGGTGGAATTGTAAAACATTTTTTTACATTCAAAAATGCTCCAATCATAACCGTTAAGCGGCCATAGGTTTTTGTTCCTACAGTACCTGTAAGTCTATCCGCCATCTCCTTTTGAACCATAAAATACGCTTCATTCCAATGGGAACGCTGCTCTATTAACCAAAATAATATGGGCGATGTAATATTATATGGAATATTACCGACAACGTTTAGCGGAGTAGGGATAGGCAATTCATTCAAATTCTGGCGAAGAACATCACCTTGAATAAAATGACAATTTTGCAGATCTTCACGTTTTTTTAAATATTCAATTAGTTTGGGATCAATTTCGATAGCAGCCAAATGTTTTACTAAAGGGAGTATTCTTTCTGTTAATGCACCTTCTCCGGGGCCCACTTCCAAAATGGAATCATCTGGGTTAGAATCAATCGTCCGTATAATTTTACGTAAAAGGTTGGTATCGGCTAGGAAATTCTGACCCCATTTTTTCCTAAATGTATGTTGAGTTTTTCTAACCACAGAAATAATGGAGATTTCTAAAGATTAAAGAGTTCAGTTGCATTTTCTGTCGTTTTATCAGCGATGATTTTTAAACTAACTCCATGAATTTCAGCCAGTTTTTCAGCTACAAAACGTGTTCGACCTGGCTCGTTTGGTCTTCCGCGAAATGGGACAGGGCTTAAATATGGCGAATCTGTCTCCACCAATAATTTTTCCAATGGGAGCTCTTTTGCTACATCGGGTAAGTGGCTGTTTTTGAATGTGAGGTTTCCGGAAAAAGAAATGTAAAAACCCATTTCAACAAATGTTTTAGCTGTGTCTAACGTACTTGAAAAACAATGAGCTACTCCCGTGATATTCGGGAATTCCGATAATAGTTTAATCACGTCTTCATCGGCCTCCCGATTATGAAAAATAACCGGTTTTTGTAATTGTTCAGCTAAAGCCAATTGTTCACGAAAAATGTTTAGCTGAATTTTAGGATCAGAAATATTACGAAAATAGTCTAAACCCATTTCTCCCACGGCCACCATTTTAGAGGATGTCATTAATTCGGCAATTTGATCAAGATAATCTTCAGGGGCATCTTTTGAATCATGGGGATGAACACCGGCGGAAGCATAAATGTTTTCATGAGCGTCTGCTAAAATCAGACATTCACGGGAATCATCAAGATTCGTTCCTACAGTAATAAAGCGATTTACACCTAATTCATTAGCTCGATTTAACACATTGTCTAAATCGTTTTTCAGATCTTTATAGAATAGGTGGCAGTGGGTATCAATCAATTCCATTATTTTCCGATATATTTAAAGTAAAAATAAATAATATTAATGCACTTTTTTCCCTGACTCTACCTTCTTCCCATCCACAATAATCAATGATAGTTCTTTTTTCCTTGAAGCTGCTAATAGCATTCCTTTTGATTCCACCCCACGAATAGTCGCCGGTTCTAGGTTTGAAATAATTACCACCATTTTACCAACCAATTCTTCTGAAGAATAATGATCTGCAATGCCGGATACAATCTGTCGCTCTTCATCGCCTAATTTAACTTTCAGTTTATATAGCTTATCTGAATCTTTCACTTTTTCAGCTACTAATATTTCAGCTGTTTTTAATCCAAGATTTTCAAAATCCGAATAATCAATAAAGTGTTCATTATTTTTATTTTTTTTCTGAACCTTGTATTTCTTTACATTAATTCGAGGGAACAACGGAGGATGTTGTTTTAACTCTGTTCCTGCTTTTAAACCACCCCATGTTAAATCTGAATCTTTCGCATTTAACGTATCCAAAACAAAATCTGTCCGGTTGGGCATTACAGGTGAAAGTAATAATGTACCAATCCGAAGCGCTTCAATTGCTGTATATAAAACTCGTCCGGCTGCTGCCTTATCTTCCTTAACTAATTTCCAAGGGGCTTGTTCGGCTAAATATTTATTCACACTTCTAATAAATTGCAGCGTCTCTTCGATGGCTTCATTTACTTTCATAGAATTGATTAAATCGTGAATCAAATTCACCGTCTTTTCGGCTGATGTTTTTATTTCAATTTCTGCATGACCATCTTCCCCAGGATTAGGAATAATGTTGTCAAAATTCTTTTCTATAAGCTTACTTATCCGGCTCAATAAATTTCCAAAATCATTGGCCAAATCACTATTATATCTTTTAATAAATGACTCAGTTGTAAAGTTTGCGTCTTGTCCCAAAACCATTTCCCGCATGAGGTAATAACGCACCGGATCAACGCCATATTCTTCGATCAAGTCAAGCGGATTAACCACATTACCTTGGGATTTACTCATTTTTGAATTATCCATCAACCACCAGCCGTGGGCAAAAATAGACTTCGGTAAAGGCATTTTTGCAGACATAAGCATTGTTGGCCAATAAACAGCATGAGTTGTCAAAATGTCTTTACCGATCAAATGATATTCTGCCGGCCACCACTTTTTATACGATTCATCATTCACGCCAAATCCTGTAGCTGTAACATAATTAATGAGCGCATCAAACCAAACATAAGTTACATAGTCATTATCAAAAGGTAGATCAATCCCCCAGCTTAATCGTGATTTGGGCCGGGAAATACATAAATCCCCGAGAGGTTTGCGTAAAAATCCCAATACTTCATTTTTCCGATGTTCAGGTTGGATAAATTTTGGATGATTATTTATATGATCAATCAGAGCTTGTTGATATGTTGACATCTTGAAGAAGTAATTTTTTTCCCTCAATTTTTTAATGTCCCTGAATTCTCCGCTTTCAGCTTCTTTTTCAGTAATAAACCGCTCCTCCGATACTGAATAAAATCCTTCATATTCATCTTCATAAATATCACCATTATCGTATACAACCTGAAGAATATCCTGAACAACTTTTATATGACGATCTTCAGTCGTGCGAATAAAATCATCGTTGGAAATATGCAGTTTCTCCCATAATTCCAAAAACCGCGGAGCCATTTCATTGCAATGAATTTTTGGGTCCACATTCCGATCTTCTGCAGCCTGTTGAACCTTTTGGCCATGTTCATCCAATCCGGTAAGAAAAAATACATCATCATTTTCTGATCGATGATACCTGGCCAAGACATCTGCCAATATTGTTGTATATGCATGGCCAATATGGGGTTTGTCGTTTACATAGTAAATCGGAGTGGTTATGTAGAATTTGCCAGCCATTTTAGGCTTTCCCTTTTAAATAATGTTGAATATCGATTAGCATATTTGTAAGTGTTAAGGGCATATAAAAATTTCTATCTATAGATGCTATTGTTGTTTCTATTACTGAATTAGCTGTCGTCAGGTTTGCTTGAGGGTAAGAAGTTGTAAATGTTTTAAGAGCTTCTCCAAACCCATTTTGTGCTAATGGAGATGAAATATTTTGACGAAAACGGACCGATTGCTGAAACCAAGTCTGTAATAAAAAAAGATGAAATTTGAAATTGTTTGGATCGCTCCGTACCATTCTGGACATATTATTAATATATGACCGCCAACCATCACCGTTTGAATTCACCACTGCTTCTACTTGATCTTTCATGGTTTTCAAAATTTCAGCAACAGTCCTATCAGCCAAAAACCGTGCTTTATGTATATTTCCATCAGCCAAGTTAGCGTAAAATTCTGCTTCACCAGAATGGATGCCTCTATCCGTTAAGTATGTACTGACAATATCATGGGAGATAGGCGGAAAATCAATTTGCTGACACCGTGATTGAATTGTGGATAAAAGCATTGATTTATGATCCGTAACTAAAATAACTGTGGTTTTTTTTGGCGGCTCTTCTAATAATTTCAGCAATGCATTAGCCGAAGCTCCATCCCCATCTGAAAGACAATGGGCATCAAAAATCAATACCATTTTATAACCAGAGTCAACAGATTTCAAATAGAGTTTTTTACGTAATTCACGAATGGAATTAATCAGTATTCTTTTTGCTCGGGGAATATTGATCTTTTGAAATGGATCTGTTCCTTTTTTTTGTAGCAAATCTGTTAAGAGCGCTGCATTGTCATCGCCAATTATTGATAAAACATCCGTATCTTTATCAAAGTTGGCTTTCTTGCGGGGCAATGGTATAATCACGTGAAGATGCTCATGCTGGAGCGATGAAAATCGCACACATGATGAACAACTGCCGCAAATTATTTCATTACCTTGGCAGTTTAATGCAGCACTAAATGCAAGCGCCGCAGCTTCTTTTCCTGTTCCTTCGGGACCGCTGAACAAGTAAGCACTGCCAATTCGGTTAGATGAAATAATCTTTGTAATGCGTTGCCATACATTTGGCTGAAAATGTCCCGGGTTATATTTCATTTTTTTACCAACCATTTTTCCGGATCCAGTTTTTGATCTTTGCCCCAAATTTCAAAATGAAGTTTAGCTCCATTGATAGATCCGGAATCTCCCATGTATGCTAGTATATCCCCTGCCTGTACTTCACTATCTACGTTGGTTTGAATTTTAGTCACATGGCTGTAAATCGTGAAAAAATCACCGCCATGATCAATAATAATAATATTCCCATATCCACGGATAAATGTTATAGTTGTAACAATACCACCCATGACGGCAGAAATCGGTGTGCCCGGTTTTCCTTTTATATCAATACCGGTATTGTTTGTAGTTGTTTTTAATACCGGGTTCCATTTCCGTCCAAATTTACTGATTACTTTCCCGCTAGCCGGCCAAGACAACTGACCTTTTAGAGACGAAAATGATTTTGTTTTTAATGCTTCTCTTTGGCGACGGATTCGTTCTGCTCGATCTGCTTTAGCTTTATCATCTTTAATTTTGCCAATCAACTCTTCCAGTTGTTTTACACCTTCTTCTTTTTGCGTAATATATTGAGCTAATTCTGTTTTACTATTCCGAATTTTTTCCAGTTCGCGTTTTTTCTGTCTGTGCTTCACGCGCAAATCTGCCATTTGTTTTTTACGCTCTGTTTTTAAACTTATGGCTTTGCGAAATATCGCCTCTATATTCAATTTCTTTTTACCAATATTCATCAAAAGCGATCGAATTTGTTTTTTATGCTGTCGGTCAATTTGGGAAATGATTTTCTGATACTTCGTACGATAAACAGCCTGACGCCATGAAGTAGAACTCAATACTTTTTCAATTTCGGATAATGTTCCTTTTTTATAAACTTGAATTGCACGATTTGCATATCGAATTCTTAATTCTTTCAGTTTGACTTCATTTTCCCCGATTTCCTCTTTCAGTTTTTTAATTTCACCTCGTGCGGAGTTTTCCTCTTTTTTTAGTTCGGTAATTAGTCTCTCAACTAATGAGATTTCTTCTTCTAAATTAACAATGGTCCGAGCGGCTGATTTTTCTCTATTTTCTTCAGAACTCAGTCTGCTGCGAGTGGATTTGATTTCATTCTTAAGATCCTGAATAGCTTTTGATTGATACTTCAGTTCTTTTTGGAAATCACGATCATCTATTTGCGCCCAGCTAACCTGACTTATTAGAAATAATATGGATATAATTCGCCTGAACATAGACCGGAAAAGTACCTAGTTCGTTAATCTTGATACAATGGGTTTCACATCATTTTAATTGAACGTATTCTTGACTAGTCTTCTATAAGGTGATTAGTTCAGTACCTTTAAACTCTCAGGAGAGAATTGTGAAAAGTCCACTTTGGTCAAATGTATTTAAAAACTGGAATTCGCAGGAAAGTGAAAAAGTCACTGCCCTTAAGCAAGTTCCGGTTTTTGATGGTTTAAGTAATAAAGAACTGGATGAAATTGAAAAACTCACCCATGAACGAACATATCAATCTGGTTAACATGTATTTAAAAACATGGCACCGTCCGAAGGAATGTTCATCATTATATCTGGTGCAGTTGAAATTTATTTGGATAATGCTGGTACCAAAAATGTCCTTGCTGAATTATCAGATCACGATTTATTTGGGGAAATTGCACTCCTGGATGAAGAGCCTCGATCAGCAGGAGCAATAGCAACAAAACCGTCTACCTTGCTTGGATTTTTCCGGCCGGACGTACTTTCTCTCATGGAGCGAAATCCCGCTTTAAGCAGTAAAGTTTTAACAAATCTCGGAGCTGTATTAGCCGAGCGTCTGCGTAAAACAAATGAGCTTTTGTCACCAAATAGTGATAATTAATGGATAAAGAAAAAAATTATATACAGCTCATATATCGATTAATGATCGGGCTGCTTGCCATAGCTTTTTTATATGTGATTTGGCCTTATATATCATCCGTTCTTTTAATGCTGATTTTTGCATTTCTTTTTACAACTATTCTTTTGTCTAGTGTTGATGCATTAGAAAGGAAAATAAGAAACCGCGGTTTAAGTGTTTTGGCTGTTACTGTAGGTCTTATTGCAGCCATTGCTATTTTCATAGGCAGTTTTGCCACTAACCTTGCGGATCAAGCCGGAGATTTTTCCCAGCGTCTGGAAACAGAATCATTTATGGATGATTTCAATGGATTCATTGACAATGCAAAAGAGAAATTACCGGATTTTGTGAAAGGCAGAGGAGATGATGTGGATGCAGCATCAAAACTGAATGAAGTAGTGGGTGATTTAATGTCCACACTGCTGACTTTTGCCGGTACCCTTGGGAGTTTTGTTTTTAACATGATTATGGTGATTATTTTTACAATTATATTACTGTTGAATTATCATCAATTCAAAAAATCTCTTGTGGATTTTATTCCCAATAAATATTTTGAGGTGGGACTCAGGCTTATTTTTAATATTGAACAGCAAGTTTCCAATTATTTAAGAGGTCAGCTTTGGGTTGCAACAAGTGTAGCTATTATGTCCATCATTGGATTATATATTCTCAATTTCTTTGGCGCCAACTTAACACTGGTTATCTTTATTGGTATTATTGCCGGACTGGCAAATTTGATACCGTTGGTGGGTCCCTTTATCGGTATGCTCATCGCTTTTTCAGTTGCATTAATGAATAATCTTGGAATTGAAGCAGCTCAAGCTCACATGTTGTTTAATTCGATTCCATCTCCATTTTATATACTTGACATTGCTTTGGTGTTTATTATTGTTCAGCAAATTGATAATAATTTTATTACTCCGTTACTTGTGGGAGAAAGTGTCGGACTTCATCCCATTATGGTCATGATTGCGTTACTTATTGGCGGAACGCTCCTTGGCCCAATGGGTATGTTATTTGCAGTCCCGGCAGCTGGAATTATAAAAGTCATTGGCCAGGAAGTATCTTTTATGACCAAAAGCGCACATTTACTTTAATATAAATTGAGCGATTCCATAAAATAAAAAAGAGGAATCAGTCATTTTGCTTTAAGCGTCTTTTTCGATTTTAAATAAAATATAATCCTTAAAAGATAAATACATTTCCCCGCCGTCTTCTAATGGGTAAATCCATAATTGGATGGATGATCCCTCTTTATCTTTTTTCTGTATAATATCTTTCGGTTGCCCAAGAAGTGATTGAATATCTGGAATAGTCATTCCTACTATTAATGAGGAAGTAGATTCCTTTATAATGGCTCGTTGGCGAACCACATCCATTCGCTGATCAATTCGACTTGTCATTTCACGATCTTGATCAGAATTGAATTTGATTAATAATTCATTGAGTACTTTTTCATTTTTTTCGCCTAATCCACCCGTCATTTCACTGGCATCAACAAGCAATTGTATTGCTGCACGTAATTCAGAATGATCAGAAATTTTATTAGCCATTTCAACCAAGTGCGTAGCCACTTGATAGCGCAATGTACTTACTTCAAATTTTAAACTGCTATCTTTATGCAAAGCTTCATCAAATAATGTTAATGATTTACTGTAAAAACCAAAGTGCAATGCTTTTTCTCCTTCCTGTAGAATTTGCCGAGCTTTATATATAGGAATTTTATCTCTGGCTGCTGTAGAATAATGACTGATTTTCTCCATCAACTCTACCGCTTGTGCTGCATTACCTTCAGCAGACAATAAATCAGCCTTCTCAATTTTCAGGATAGCAATATGATCAAGTTTGTATTGGATTAACTGTCGCATTTCATTATCTGATTTTCTCAACGCGTCTAGAAACCTAGCGATTGATTTGGATAACATTCCTTGCTTTTCAAATTCAATACCTTCTTCATAAAGCTGGATAGGAATTTTCTCTTTGGATAATGCAAGAAATTCTTCTGCTCGTTTACGATTAGTATGATTTGGGTAATCATTCAAAAAAGTTTCAAAATGTTCAAAGGCAGATATGAAGTCTTTACGATAGTAATATTCCTTGGCGCGATCTCCTGTTGTTAATCTACCGCCGTAAAAAACTGAAAATGTGAAGTGGATTCCAAAATCCTGTAAATGAAATTGCTTAATCGGAGTTAAATCATCCGGATCATTTATATCATTAAATTTTGTGTACGCATAGCGTAAATCAATGCCAAATGAAAATCTGTTTGATTTACCTTTAGAAGTATTTGAATTTTTTCTTTCACCAATAATAAACCTAGGACCAATGGAAAAAGACATACTTGGTCCAAAAGCAGTTGGTGTAGACAATAATTCCTTTTTTGTATCTAAATAAAATTTTGAATACGCATATCCCCACGTATACCTTAAATCAATATACCAAAATTCAAACCATTGCAGCATGGTGGTATGACTTATTCCCAAATTGAATACCCGAGGAGAAAAAAACATTTTTCCCGGATCCCAGCTTGGGTTCACACTTCCCCACGTTTCAATTCGATCGATTTCACCAGGAACCAATAAATTGCTGTAACGGAAATTCAAACCCGTTTGCATATCAAGCCAACTAGCTCTCAATAGAGTATAAAACAAATTTGTTTTAACAAAATCGATATCTAATTGGTGACCGAACCTTGCAGTTATTGCTCCTCCGTCATAACTAGATACATCATCTTCATATCTCATCCAATCGGATTTTATTTTATCTCCATCAACACCGCCACCGCCATAAATGAATACACCATAACGAACTTCTGCGGGTAAAAATTTTATAGGTTCGTGGAATTCACGGCGGTGAAGAATTCGATCTTTACGGTAACCCGGTTCGTAATCAATATCCTGCTTGGGACTGAACTGAATTAAACCCCAAAGATAGGATTTTGTAGAATCAGCATCTGCGCCTGTCAGATTGCAAAATGATACAAATATGATTATGAATAGTGTTAACCTCGGATGCATGATAGTTCAAAATAATGCCTATATACATTTTGAACAAGTATCTTGTGACTGTAAGTATGGTAAAGGCAGTGGGTCTTTGTAAATTCCCCGCCACTAATAAAAGGAACTATCTTACTCAAATTAAATTCCACTAATAAGATGAAATTAAAATATTTAATATTAGTGTGCTTAATGATGACAACTATCATGGCACAGCATTTTACCATTGCTCGCTTACATTACGGTGGTGGTGGCGATTGGTATAGCAATCCCAGCAGTTTGCCCAACCTGCTGCATTATTTACAAACTCATACAGCTATTATTTCCGCCGATAAAGAAGCCCGGATAAAGCTGACGGATGAGAATCTTTATTCATATCCATATTTATATATGACGGGTCATGGAAATGTCCGTTTTACTAACGCAGAGATTA
>Ga0207991_1002229_pt1 | contig 10980 bp, 10 predicted proteins | sample ETN07SmetaG_FD_185786 | JGI IMG/M metagenome (GOLD analysis project Ga0207991, IMG submission 185786) | Marine microbial and viral communities from oxygen minimum zone, Eastern Pacific Ocean - ETNP2014F14-07SV275 (SPAdes) (version 2) | ecosystem: Environmental > Aquatic > Marine > Oceanic ... | reverse complement strand
GGTGTACCGGGTATCAGGACTGACAATGAGGAGTGGCCTGATTTTCCGGAAATCGGCGATTCGGATTTCGTGAACACCGAACGACTCGGCGACATCGTAATTTCGCTGCCGCAGATCGAACGCCAGGCGGCGGGAAACGGGGAATCGACAGAACGAGAGCTCGCAATGATCACTATCCATGGGGTATTTCACCTCCTCGGGTACGATCATGCGGAACCTGAAGAAGAGAAGATAATGTTCGGCAAGACCGACGTGGTTCTCGCCGGAATATTCGGGGATTAATTCCCGTTGTAGATACTTTTGGGACCGATTGTTAAGTGACGACCAATCAGGTTTTTTACAGAAAGTGGCGCCCTACTCGTTTCGACGAAGTAGCAGGGCAGCAACACGTCACCCAAACCCTGAAACGGGCCATCACTTCCGATCGCGTCTCGCATGCATACCTCTTCACTGGCCCGCGCGGAGTCGGCAAGACATCGACCGCGAGAATTCTTGCCAAGGCGCTGAATTCTGAGGTCACCGAAGAGGGCGAGCCGATCGCGGATTCAGAGGTTTCGATAGCGATCGACGAGGGTCGGTATCTTGACCTGATCGAGATCGACGCCGCCTCGAACCGCGGGATCGACGCAATTCGAGAACTGCGTGAAAACGTCCAGTTCCAACCGGTTTCAGGCAAGTACAAGGTGTACATCATCGATGAAGTGCACATGCTGACTCCCGAGGCGTTCAACGCACTGCTGAAGACGCTGGAAGAGCCGCCACCGCGCATCGTGATGATCCTGGCCACGACCGACGCCCAGAAGCTGCCGGCAACGGTCATCAGCCGCTGCCAGCGGTTCGACTTCAAGCGACTCTCCAACGATGACGTAATCGAACGGCTGATCGAGGTTTGCGAGGCTGAAGAGATCGAGGCGGATCCCGGCGTCCTTGAAATGATCGCCCGAATCGCATGGGGCAGCCTGCGTGACGCCGAAAACCTGCTTGAACAGCTTTCGATTTCGTACGGACAGGCGGGCGATGACGGTGAGCCGGCCGAGATAACGGAAGAACAGGCGCGCGAGTTGCTCGGGCTCGGCGATACCGCTACCAGCACCGAACTGGCGACGGCGTTGCTGGAAAAGGACGCCGCGCAGGCCCTGACAATTATTAACCGTGAGGCCCAGCGGGGTGCCGACCTCCTCGCCCTGCGCTCGGGTACGGTCGACGCGCTACGTGTGGCTCTGCTGATGAAGGCAGGCGTGGAGGATTCGATCAGCCAGGGATCGGAGTTCTCTGAAACGATGGCGACCGCGGCAAAACCCGTCCGACTGAACCAGATACTGCATATCCTGACATCGCTCGGCCAGGCCGATATGAAGGCAAACTCGTCGTCACCGCTCCCCCTCGAACTTGCGGTGTTGAAGGCAACCACAAGGCTGGCGGCAAGTGCCGCTCCGGCCGCCCCCACCCTGGCTTCCTCAGGGGCCGCACCGGCTCGACCACAGGCCGCGCCGCAACAGGCTTATGCGCCCGCTGCCAGCACCACGAGTCCGGAGTCAACCCACCCTGCTCCGCGCCGTGAACGCACACCGAGCGAAGAACGGTGGGGGAAGGTCGTCTGGGCGATGCGACGCACGAAAAACCGCCGCTTCGTAGTCGGGTCGCTGCTGCGAAATATCGAGGCGCCGGAACCGGCCGACGGCAAGATCGCACTGCGTTTCAAGAGCAACGCCCTGAAAAACAATTTCGTCGAAGAGATGCAGGATCAACGCTCACGCGACGCGTTGAAAGCCGCGATCACCGAGGCGTACGGCTCTGAACTGGACCTCCAGATCAGGTCGCCGCACGAGGCCGGCGATAGTGATGAGGCCGCTGCGGGGAACGCATCTTCGCCCGAGACCGGCCAGCCAACGTCGGCCGCACAGGAAAGCGCCATGGTGCGCGCCGCCCTAGCAATGGGTGCAACAGTAGTCGCCGAAGAAGACGCTGAAGCACAAGCCGACGCCGGTGAGGGTGAAGGTGCGCTTTCCGAAACGCCAGATACCGATTCCTGAGTCGAGTTCTTTATCACCACCGCGACCACCAGACGGCTCCTGTCATTCTGAATCTGCCTGCCCCGAGCGGCGAACAAGTATGATTATCGGATTCGCCTTTACTCTCCGCACCGCTCACTTAATACGAGGAGCAGGACTCAAAACTTCATGATGAACCGCAACATGCTCAAGCAGGCCCAGCAGATGCAGGCCCGCCTTGCTGCCGTGCAGGACGAGATTGCGCAGGCACGCACAGAAGCCTCCTCGGGTGGAGGGGTGGTGAAAGTCTCGGTGATCGGCGGCTCGCACGTCGAATCGATCGAGATCGACCCTGAAGTTATCGACCCTGAAGATGTCGAAATGCTCCAGGACCTCATTCTCGCCGCCGTCAACGAAGCTATGGAGAGCGCGCAGAAGCTGGCCGCCGACAAGATGGGCGAAATTACAGGCGGGATGAACATCCCGGGCCTGATGTAGCTCAAATCGACCCAGTTCAACCACACGTAACCAGGCCCCGAATACGGGCCTGATGTGGTTCAAAAAGGACCCTGATGGCCCCTTCTGAAATCGCACCGTCCGCCGCCCCGCCGGTAGCCCGCCTGATCGAGGCGTTTCACAGGCTGCCCGGGATCGGCCCGAAAATCGCGCAGCGCCTCACTTATCACCTGATTCGTATGCCGCAGGAAGAAGCCGAAGAGTTTGCCGCGGCCATCCTCGGCGTCAAGGACAAAGTTGTTCTCTGTGAAACCTGCGCCAACCTCAGCGAATCGCAGGAGTGCGTCATTTGCAGCGACCTGCAGCGGGACCGCACCAAAATCTGCGTCGTCGAAGAACCGCTCGACGTGGTCGCAATCGAAAGGGCGCACGTCTACTCAGGCCTTTACCACGTTCTGCACGGTGTCATTTCGCCGGTAAACGGCATCGGCCCCAACGACCTCAAGCTACGAGAACTGCTCGAGCGGCTGCGTGACGGTTCGGTGACCGAGGTGATCGTCGCCACCAACCCGAACCTCGAAGGCGAAGCCACCGCGATGTACATCCAGCAGCTAATAGGCCCGCTCGGAGTATCGATCACTCGCCTGGCAAGAGGCCTCCCGAGCGGCTCCGACATTGAGTATGCCGACGATTCAACCCTCGCCCACGCCCTGGAAAGCCGGTCGGAAATCTCTTCACGTCCGGACGATCCAATTTCCGGACCGTGATCGGCCGCGTAGAACCACTGCCACACGCGCGGCCGGGATCATGTACACGGTATCGGTACCGGTGAACTTCGGTTGAAGATTGCTCGTAAATACACGGTAACCGCCGCGTTTCGAAAACGGAACCGAGGCCTTACGTGGAGTCGAAATATCCTGAGCCGTGTAGGTAGTTCGACAGGTACGATTTCAGAAATGGAATTCCTTCAATACGTCCGACATCGTTTTGCGAGAGCATCCCGGTCGAGTACAAAACTTCCGCTAATGCTCGGTTCAGTTGTGATCATCGCCTTCCTGTTTCTCAGCGCGTGCGGCACAGAACCGCTACCGGCCGCGGGTCGGCCCGAATTCCCGCAGCCGACGTTTGTTTCAGTCGAAGTAACCCCCGCACCGGTCTCGGTCACCGCCACGCCCTGGCCGAATTTGACAGAAGACGGCGTGCGGATGATTCCACCGGGTCTCGACCCCGAACTGTACTCACGGGCAGATCGCGAAGAAATTGTCGATCTGTGGACCCAGTTCCTGACCGGTTCGACCATGCAGGCAACTTCAGGCAATTTTTTCTTCCGCAGACGCCCCCGTTTCGAAGGAGAACTGCATCTCTGCCCGGGTGGGGCTGGATATCTCGAAGGCGAGCCGCAGGGACCCGCCAAATGGAGCGTGAATGCGTCGGCAGGGGCCTGGCATGAAGTGACCCTGACCCATGAGATACCGTTTTCTGGCAACAGCATAACCTTCGCGCTCGGTATTCACGATGGCATGCCCGCACGTTCGGGTAGTTCAAGCACTATCGAGTTTGTTGATAGCGATCGCTGCACTCTTTCCGAGCCGGGGATTCAGCCCGCGTTCACGGCCGACGAGCGCAAACTCACCGAGCCGGTCGAGCTGTTTGTCGCCGAGATCGAGGATATCCCGTGGGTCGATGGCCGCAGAGAATTCCCTGCCCGGCTGACAATTGAAGGCTCGCAGGGACTGGATGAGGAACAGGGCATCAACTACTGGTATGCCTATCTTTCAGGCAGTGTTGTCGACGTGGTGGCGTATAACTACAGTACCCGGGCGGTGTCCCAGGCCTTCTCGGGGTCGCTCCACCTGTGCGACGGGCGGGTTGCGGTGCTGGACGGCGATCCAGCCGGTATCGGCGAGTGGGGAGTGCAGTCGACGGGGCCGCACACTTATGATGCGAAGATCGTGTTCACGCTTCCGGACGACCCAACGTTCAGGACGCTTGTACTTGGCGTGAGCGACGAGGCTCCGGTCCGGATGGGCCGTTCAGCGGTGTCGGGTTTGATCGAGGCGACTCCACTCGAACTGAGCGAATCGGACGAGTGTGGGGGGTAAATGTGGATCCTCTTCCCGACCTTTGCGGAGGGATGCTTATAGACGGGAAACGGCGCCCAGACCACCGTTCGGCACCCTTGTCATCCTGGACTTGATTGGCTCAGTCGACGCGACGCGGACGCAACAAGTTGTCATCCCGGACTTGATCCGGGAACTCTCTCGGATGCGACATGAACCGCGGCGCGTGAGCAAGAATGCCCCGTTCTCAGATGAACGGTATTCGCTCACCAGAAAGGTTCTGAATTCAGTTCAGAATGACTATACCTACGCTGCGTTACATCGCACAAATGAATCATCTTTCGATCATGTCAACAGAGCCAACCCGATTCAGGACCGATGCCCGGGGCCGAGCGTCCTCATAGAATCACGTCTCACCAGACTCGCCATCTGAGACGTTCCGATTGCGCCGGGACGACTCCTACCAACACCTCTATCATTGAGCCACGATGACTTCGAGGCGCCCGATCACATACACCACCGACGGGGTCGTCGTGCGGGTTCTCGATCTTGGCGAGGCCGATCGCATAATCACGCTGGTGACCCCGGTCCACGGCCTTGTGCGCGGCGTGGCAAAGTCCGCACGAAAGCCGGGGTCGAAGCTCGGCGGGCACCTCGACCTGCTGCGGCACGTCAGCGTTTCCGTACGAGAAACCCGAACCCTGCACGGCCTGAGCCAGGTCTCGACAGTTAACGGCTTCAGGGGTTTGCGAGACGACCTCGAAAGGTTCTCCAGGGCTTCGTACGTTTCAGAAATGGCCGAGCGTTTTTCCGTTGAGGGAGGCTCGAACCAGCCGCTTTTTCGGCTATTAACTCAGGTACTGGGACTACTTGAAAAAACTGAAAACCCCGAGATGGTGGTTCGCTATTTCGAGATGCGGTTGCTGCAACTCAGCGGTTTTGCACCGGAGCTTTCGCGGTGTGTCGAGACCGGTGTCGAGTTGAAGCCCGGCGACCACCTGTATTCACCCGATCGTGGCGGGCTGGTAAGTAGCGAATCTCGCCCCGTCGGCGAAACGGCGCTTCTCCCGGCAAGTCTGAACACGATCAAACTTCTGCGGTTCCTGGCCCGCACCGACGCAGAACAGGCCGACAAAATGAGCGTCAGCGAAGACAAGAACAGGCAGCTTTCCCGAATCCTACGGGCACAGGTCCATTACGTACTGGACCGCGGACTCCGATCGGAGGCCTTCATGGACGAAGTCAGAACGCGGCCGTACGGGAGCTGACTCACATGGTCTCTTCCATCCGCAACAACATCATATTTCCCGAGCGTGATCGGGGGATGGGCCGCGTAAGTAGTCCCTTCTCACGCGGGGAGAAGGTTAGGTTAAGGGGGAACGCCCACGACACAGATCGCCCTCCAAACACCTCCAAAGGCGATGCAAACACCGTCTGAAAAAGGAGCTTGCCTTAACGCGGGGTCAACTTTCCGATGACTAATGTTCCGCCCGTGACCGGCAACAGATATGACACTCCGACCTCATACATTTGCGTCGAATTGCTACACTCGTTTCAACTGGTATCAAACTCGCGTTGATTGGATCCTCAGCGCGATGTCAGCAGCTTTTTCGACGAGGTCACTTACCACAAGGCCCGGCATTGGGCCTATCTTTTAAAGCATGCCCGACTCGGATATCGTCATTCGCGGCGCACGCGAACACAATCTCAAGAACTTCGACATCCGTATTCCGCGCGACACACTCACGGTCATAACCGGTGTTTCGGGGTCCGGCAAGAGCAGCCTCGCCTTCGACACGATCTTTGCCGAAGGGCAGCGCCGGTACGTCGAGTCGCTATCCGCCTACGCCCGGCAGTTTCTTGGCCGAATGGAAAAACCCGACGTCGATCACATCGAGGGGCTCAGCCCGTCCATCTCGATCGACCAGAAGGGTGTATCGAAAAACCCGCGCTCAACGGTCGGGACCGTCACCGAGATTTACGACTACCTACGGTTGTTGTTCTCAAGAGCCGGGCGTCCCCATTGCTACAACTGCGGCCGACCTGTCGAACGCCAGACCGTTCAGCAGATCGTCGACTCGATCCTGGCGATCGACGAGGGCACCCGGCTTCAGATACTTGCGCCGATGGTCACTCACATGCGTGGCGAGCACGAGCATATATTCGAAACGGCGCGGAACGATGGCTTCGTACGTGTGCGGGTCGACGGCGAAACTCGCGACCTCTCGGACGAGTTCAAGCTCGCCAAGACCAAGTGGCACGACATCGAGGTCGTTGTCGACCGGATCATCATTCGCGAAGACACCGAGCAGGGCAGGCTCACCGAGTCGGTCGAGGCAGCCCTGCGCCTTGCAGGCGGCAATCTGGTCGCCTCAAAGCTGGGCGTTGGCAAAAAAGGAAAAGACGAAGATGTCGTCTACTCTGAGCACTTCGCCTGCGTACACTGTGATATCTCGATCCTTGAACTCGAACCGCGCAACTTCTCGTTCAACACGCCGTTCGGCGCATGCCCTACCTGCACCGGCCTCGGATTCAGCCTCGAAGTCGATCCTGAACTCGTTATCCAGGACAAGTCGCTCAGTCTCAACGAGGGCGCGATCACGCCGTGGGCGCGGTCAGGCTCGAACTCTCCGTGGTACCACTCGACCCTCGAATCGCTGGCTGCGCACTACGGTTTTTCGATGGACACCCCGGTGCGCGAGATGGACCAGGACCAGCTGCGGATCATCCTGTACGGAACAGGTGGCGAGAAATTGGAGGTGTCGCACCAGACGCAAAAAGGCCGTGTCTACAGCTGGAATACCGCGTTCGATGGCGTGATACCGAACATGGAACGACGCCACGTCGATACTGAATCCGACAGCGTCCGTGAGGATATCGCCCGCTACATGGCGCAGCGAGCATGTGTCACCTGTGGCGGTGCCCGCCTGAAGCCCGAGGCCTTGGCCGTGACCGTACTCGGCATGAATGTTATCGAAGTTACAAGTCAGTCGGTCGAGAACGGCCTGAGATGGATACAGGCCTGCCGGACCGGGACCTGGCCCGAATCGGAAACTGGCGAGGCCGCCCAGTCCGGCAAGGCTGCCGAGCCGCTGAGCGACCGTGAACAGGCGATCGCCACGCAGATCCTGAAGGAAGTCGAAGCCCGGTTGGGATTCCTTTCGAGGGTGGGGCTCGATTACCTGACCCTGAACCGTGCGGCGGCAACACTTTCTGGTGGCGAAGGGCAGCGCATCAGACTCGCGACCCAGATCGGCTCGGGTCTGATGGGGGTGCTCTACGTCTGTGACGAGCCATCAGTCGGACTCCACCCTGCCGACAACGACCGCCTGATCGCGACCCTGAAAAACCTGCGCGATGTGGGCAACACGGTTTTGATCGTCGAGCACGACGAGGCTGTAATGCGGGCTGCCGATCACATTGTCGACCTCGGTCCGGGGGCGGGTCTGCACGGCGGTCATGTCGTTGTCGAGGGGACGATAGACGATGTCGTTGCCAGCAAAGAGTCGATGACCGGTGCTTACCTGAGCGGTAGAAAGTCGATTCCCGTCCCGAAGAAGCGCCGCAAGGGCAATGGCAACAGCATCGTCGTGCACGGTGCGAGGGCAAATAACCTCAAAAATATCTCGATTGCCCTGCCGCTCGGTACCCTGACCTGCATCACAGGCGTTTCCGGTTCTGGAAAGAGCACGCTCGTAAACGAGATTCTTTCTAAAAAGCTGGCGCAGCATTTCTACCGTTCAAAGGACCGACCGGGCGAGCACGACGAGGTAACCGGCCTCGAACATATCGATAAGCTCATCAACATCGACCAGTCAGCAATTGGCCGTACTCCTCGCTCGAACCCGGCCACTTACACCGGCGTCTTCACCACTATCCGCGAGATTTTCGCTTCAATGCCCGAAGCGAAGGCCCGCGGTTACAAGGCCGGCAGATTTTCGTTCAACGTGAAGGGCGGAAGGTGCGAAGCGTGCAGTGGTGCCGGGTACGTTCAGATCGAGATGCAGTTCCTGCCCGACGTCACGGTGCCGTGCGAAGTATGCCTGGGTGCACGCTACAACCGGGAAGCGCTCGAGATCAAGTTCAAAGGCAAGTCGATCTCCGATGTGCTCGACATGACAGTGTCGGAAGCCGCAAAGCTGTTCGAGAACATTCCGTCGATCGCAAACCGAATGAAAACACTGACCGATGTCGGACTCGGCTACATCCATCTGGGGCAGCCGGCGACGACGCTCTCGGGCGGCGAGGCGCAGCGAATCAAACTCGCATCCGAGCTCTCAAAGCGTTCGACCGGCCAGACGATCTACATTCTCGATGAGCCGACAACCGGGCTGTCGTTCGATGATGCCGCAAAGCTGATGCTGGTCCTTCACCGTCTGGTCAATGTCGGAAACACGGTAATCCTGATCGAGCACCACCTCGACATGATCAAAAACGCCGATTGGCTGATCGACCTCGGGCCACTTGCCGGCGAGCGCGGCGGTGAACTCGTCGCCCAGGGGACCCCTGAGTACGTGGCATCTGTGAAAAAGTCTTCCACCGGCCAGTATTTGAGGAACATGAACGGCATCAGGCCCGACTCGAAGGCACCCGGCACTATTCGTCCCCGCAAACTCAAATCGTCGGTGAACGGTAAAGTCGTCGATGACATCACGTTACCGGATAGACCTGCCAGTTCGCCCAACGGTGCGACAAAGTCACGTAGAAACACACGCAGGTGGCGACGTCGCCGACGTGGTGCCGCAACAGCCGGCTGAGCCTCCCCGAACGGGTGAAGCGAGTCGCGTGAACCCGCTGGCTCACCGCGGCGACACGGGTGGCTCATTTTGATGGGTGATGACTCACAGCCGCGTAGTGTAGCTAGCTTGGAGCCGACCATGTCTGTCGAGGCCTAAAGTTGTAGTCATCAGATGAACAGGCACTTACTGCAATCAAAAGGGCACCGGGTAATTGATCTGCGGCACGACAAAGGGCAATACGATGACACTCATCAACATCAAGAGCACTTCAAACGGCACTGCGATCATCCCGGCAAGGGGTGGCCTCGGACTCTTGCTCGGTTCAGGTGAAGAGGGCACAGTTTGCCCCGAGGGTCTTCGAGGACAGGGTGCATTCTTTGACATGGTGTCACGTGGCCAGATCGCCGAGCAGACACGACTCGGCCGTTCGGCTCGCATCGTGAGCTTCATGCACCCGACCGACGACTTCAACCAGGCCGCCTAGAAGTCAAAACCGAACCACCAGCGTTTACATATTGAACAGGCCCACAGCAATGTGGGCCTGTTCAATATGTGATTACCGGTTGCGGGATACTAAAAAACTCATCCTGAGCCCGTCGAAAGGACGACAGAGGGTCCACACCGTTCGCCTTCAGGATGAACTGTCAGCCAGTCAACCAGATCACCCGCGGCAACTTGGACAGGACTTCAACTCCGGACTCGGTCACCACGAAGTTGTCTTTCCACTGAATAAAGTCGATCTCGTCTTGGCCAAACGGGATCTCTATCGCGCCGTACATGCCAGGCATCCGCGGTGTTACGTCTTTTGTTGGATAGTCGGCAACTCATGGACCGAAAAGCCGATTCCATGGCCGATGTAGATGCCCGCGGCATTGCCAACGGCGTTGGTGAGCGGGCGACGGAACTGCCCGAACTCGAGGCCGATGTTCGCAGCCCCAAGTCCGAACTCCCTGACCGTACTTGCGAGAAGATCGATGTTTGCCATCCCGCGCGTGCCCCATATGCGCACATCTTAGAGGGGCGATGTCTGGCGTGCGTTTTCGTCGTGTACCTGGTCGACGAACAGCACGGGCGGCGAGGCCAGCTTTCAGCATTTCGCCCTGCAGGCTGCTGAACCTGCCTTCGTACTCCGCAAGCGGAAAGTCGAGGTAAGTTGCATCTCGCATACTGAATCCTTCCCGGTAACTTACGGTCGCTCGGTATCGAACGACGGACCCTAAGGAATGGCGTTCACCAGGTTTTAGCAGGCCGAAATATCGGACTGACAGAGCAGGACCATGTTCCCGGCGACCATGTAGGCGTGGTAGCTGGTGTGATTTCCGGTCGAAGTAATAATCCCGCCGCCCGAGTTTGAATTTGGGGAGCGTCCAATAGCAGCCAGCGCCGATTCGACGCCTGCCGAGTTGGTATCGGCGTGACTGGCGTACTTGCGGATCTCGATATCACGTCGTTCCGAGAAACTGTAATAGACGTTTTGTGCAAGCGGGACGGTATCGACGTCAAATTCCTTTAAAAGCTTGAAACCGGCAGTCTCAAACTGGTCGACCGTGAAAGTCTCGCCGGTGCGGACAATTAGCGCCTGATCTTCGTCCGCCGCCGCACCGATAAAGGTTTCGGTACTCGAATCGTCGGAACCGCAGGCCGCCAGCACCACAGCCGTCAACAGTAAAAGTGCGGCAATGCCAGCAGATCGCAGATTCAAGTCGCCCCCCTCCCCCCAACTGGGTCGCCAAT
>Ga0207991_1002228_pt1 | contig 10988 bp, 12 predicted proteins | sample ETN07SmetaG_FD_185786 | JGI IMG/M metagenome (GOLD analysis project Ga0207991, IMG submission 185786) | Marine microbial and viral communities from oxygen minimum zone, Eastern Pacific Ocean - ETNP2014F14-07SV275 (SPAdes) (version 2) | ecosystem: Environmental > Aquatic > Marine > Oceanic ... | reverse complement strand
TCCCTAAGATACTGCTGTAACCTCTTAAATGACTCAAAACTTGAAACGAACATAATAATTTTTATTTCCCCTTTCAGACCCTGAGGTTGGCCAAAAGTTCCTATGTGAACTATATTCTTTTTATTCACACTAGTTACTCAGAGGTTTTAACCTTTTCTTTATCTTCTGCCGCTGCAGGTTTTGCGTCTTCTGCTTTCGCAACTTCTTCTGCCGGTGCTTCTGCCGCTGCAGGTTTTGCGTCTTCTGCTTTCGCAACTTCTTCTGCCGGTGCTTCTGCCGCTGCAGGTTTTGCGTCTTCTGCTTTCGCAACTTCTTTTGCTTTTTTTGCTGCAGCCAACTTTTCTAGTGTTTTTTTCTTTGGAAGATGTTTTTTTGTTTTTTCTGTGATAATCGGCTTCTCCCCAACACCCATCGAACTTAAAAATAATTTAACACGGTCGCTTGGTTGAGCTCCTTTACTGATCCACTCTTTTGCCTTCTCTACATCTATCTTCACCCTTTCTGGATTGTCTTTGTTTAACATAGGATTGTACGTTCCTACTTGATCAATAAATTTTCCATCTCTAGATCGTCTTGAGTCAGCAACAACGATACGATAAAATGGGTGTTTTTTAGCTCCTTTTCTTGATAATCTAATTCTAACGGGCATAATACTTCCTTTCCTGTTGTTAATGAATATTTGGAGGCAGTTTTCCTTGCAGTTTTCGCATAAAATCATTAGGTAAACCGCCCTTGCCCATTGACTTCATTTTTTTCATCATCTTTTGTGATTGAAGAAACTGTTTTAATAATTTGTTTACATCCTGAACTTTTGTTCCTGAACCTTTAGAAATTCTAATTTTTCGTGAAGCTTTAATTGAATCGGGATTTGCCCTCTCTTTTTTTGTCATGGAATTAATAATAGCAATCTGATGATTAATCAGATCATCCGAAATTTTATTTTCAGCCATCAATCTTTGAGCTTTAGAAATACCGGGAAGCATGGATATAATACCTGACACTCCGCCCATCTTGCCCATTTGTTTTAGTTGTTTCGCAAAATCGTCTAAATCAAATGTTCCTTTTGACATTTTTTCTGTTAGGCTTTCCATTTCTGCTTGATCAATATTCTCAGATGCTTTTGCAACCAGAGAAACAATGTCTCCCATGCCCAAAATACGATTAGCAATACGATCTGGATAAAAAGCTTCTAGCTGTTCAATTTTTTCACCCGTTCCAATGAATTTAATGGGCGCGCCAGTGATGGATTTAATTGATAACGCAGCGCCCCCTCTTCCATCACCGTCTACACGAGTTAAAATAGACCCTGTAATAGTGACAGCCTCATTAAAACTTTTGGCAATGTTAGCTGCATCCTGACCTGTTAAAGAATCGGCAACTAAAATTGTTTCTTGGGGTTGCAATTGTTTGTGTATTTTTTGCAATTCTAACATCATCACTTCATCGATGACTTGGCGTCCCGCTGTATCAAATAAAATAATATCAAATAAATTTTTTTCAGCAAATAGCAGGGATTCACTTGTAATAATTTCTACCGATTGTGAATTCTGATGATCAAAAAATTCCACATTTACTTGCTTACTCAGAATTTTCAATTGATCTTGTGCAGCAGGACGATAAATATCGGCAGATACAAGTAAAATTTTTTTCTTAGATTCTTTTTGAATGTGATATGCGAGCTTGGCAACTGTGGTTGTCTTTCCTGATCCTTGCAATCCACAAAATAAAATTTTTGTTAAGCCGTTTTTTTCAATCTTGAGAGGCTGGTTGTTTGTTCCTAGAATTTGAATTAGTTCATCTTGTACCAGCTTAATGATCATTTGATCGGGCTTGATTGATTTGAGAACTTCTTTACCAATAATATTGGCTTTAACATTATTAATGAACTCTCTAACAACAACCAAAGCTACATCTGCCTCCAAAAGAGCGATGCGTATTTCACGCAATGTTAAATCAAGATCAGCTTCTGAAATAATTGCCTTTCCTCTTACGGAACGAACAATTTTTTCTAGTCTTTCATTCAATGTTCCAAACATGTTTCTCCAATAGACAATTGCACCAGGGCACGATACTCGTGGGCTGATGTACCTATCAATAACTTGATAAGTTAGTAAAATCACAATTAAGGAATTTCAGCGAACGCATATTAAAATAGGGTTATAAAGTCAAGTTCTGAAGGTAGATAGATTTTGTGTGGAATTTTGTATAAAAACAGTCATATAGAGATTTTATGCAAAAAATTGATTTCATTAAAATGCACGGATTGGGCAATGATTTTGTCATTATTGATAACCGTATTGAAAATATCGATATTTCAAAAAATCTTATTCATCAGTTAAGTGACCGCAAAAGTGGAGCAGGATGTGATCAATTGATTACAATTAATTCAAGTAACGAGTCAGATATAGATGCAAGTATAGAAATTTTTAACCCAGGTGGAGATAGAGCAGAAGCATGTGGTAATGGTACACGCTGTGTAGCAAAACTGTTATTTGATGAATCTCAGAAAAAAAAACTTAATATACTCTCTGATGCAGGTATTTTACATGCCATTAAAAAAGATGATTCCAATATTAGTGTTAATTTAGGCAAACTCTCAACGGACTGGAAAAAAATTCCACTGTCTGAAAATATTGACACCCTTAACCTTCCCTTAACAATTGATGGATTTAGTAATGGAGTTGCTGTTAATATTGGCAATCCTCATGTTGTTTTTTTTGGAAAAAATATTGATCAGGTGGACTTGGCCTCAATTGGGCCAACAATAGAAAAGCACAATCTATTTCCCAATAAAACAAATGTTGAGATTATTGAAATAATTAATGATCAAAAAATTAATATGCGTGTATGGGAAAGAGGAGCAGGTCTCACCTTGGCATGTGGAAGCGGCGCATGCGCTTCTGTATATGCTGGACAGTTAAAAAAATTATTAGGCAACGATGTCGAAGTGCAATTGGAGCGTGGATCGTTGTTTATCACCATCGATAAAGGAGAAGCTATCATGACTGGTTTAGCGGAAATAAGTTTTCGTGGCAATATAGAGGTTTAATTTGTATGAAAACAAATGATGTTGATATTATAAATCTTGGTTGTCGATTAAATATTTATGAGGGAGAAGTAATCAAATCGCTTGCTCATAAAAACAATCTCTCTAATTTTACAATAATTAACTCTTGTGCAGTTACACAAGAGGCTGAAAAAAAGGTAAAATACGAAATTCGTAAATCTAAAAAAAATTTCCCGGAGAAAAAAATTATTGTTACGGGATGTGCCGCCCAAATTAATCCTCAAAAATATGCCAATATTGATGAAGTGGATTTTGTGATAGGCAATAAAGAAAAGCTTCAGAAACAGATCTGGTCTTCTCTACCAAATAGTAATCCTGTTCAAGTTAAGGATATTTTTGCTAATAATACTATTCACAACAATATTGTTGAAAAATTTGAAGGAAAATCGCGTGCTTATATAGAAGTACAACAAGGTTGTGATCATCGGTGTACTTTTTGTGTTATTCCTTTTGGCAGAGGAAATAATAGAAGTGTACCATTGGGTGTTATTGTAGAACGCATCAAAACCTTAGTGAACAATGGATACAATGAAGTGGTTCTCACTGGAGTTGATATTACTGACTATGGAAGGGATCTCCCAGGCCAACCTAATCTTTTCCAACTAGTCAAACGTATTTTAAATCTTATTCCCGATCTCAAACAACTGCGACTATCCTCGATTGATTGTGCAGAAATCACCGATGATTTCTGGCCCTTGCTTCAAGAAAAAAGGTTGATGCCACATTTTCACTTAAGCTTACAAGCGGGTAATGATTTAATCCTCAAGAGAATGAAAAGGCGGCATACTTGTCAACAAGTTTTTGATTTTTGTCAAAAGGCGCGCTCTATAAGAAATGACATAGTATTTGGAGCTGACATTATTGCTGGTTTTCCTACAGAAACAGAAGATATGTTTCAAGATTCCTTAAATATGATTCGAGATTGTAATCTTACACATCTGCATATCTTTCCTTATTCAGTAAGAGAGAACACTCCTGCAGCACGTATGCCACAAGTTCCAAAAAATATAATAAAACAAAGAGCAAAACTTTTACGAGAAGCAGGTGAGAGACAAATGAATAAGTATCTTAGCACTCAGATAGGAATATCAGCCATCATGCTTGTAGAACAAACAAAAGAAAATATTTCATTTGGTAAATCTCAACATTTTACTAAAATTGAAATTAATGATGTAATTAAGGAAGGGGAAATTGTTCACTGTATGATAACTAATATAAATAAGGGTGTCTTAAACGCTCATATTATTTGAGATAATGAACATATTTAAACATTTTCAATCAGGTCTTAAAAAAACATCAAATTTTCTTTCCACAAACATTATAGGCGCACTTAAATCAAAAAAAATTGATCAAGAAACACTAGATGAGATAGAAACAATTCTATTATCATCTGATATTGGTCTAGAAGTTACAAATCACTTAATTCAAAAAATACAATCGACAAAAATTTTTAAGTCAGAAAACGCTAACTCAGTTTTAAAACTTCTAGCAAATGAATTAGAATTAATTCTTCAACCAAGAGAAAAGCCCCTCCTTACATCTAGAGACTATCAACCAACAATTTTGATTTTTATCGGTGTTAACGGCAGTGGAAAAACAACAACTATAGGTAAATTAATTAACATCATTCCTAATGATAAAAAAATTTTAGTTGGTGCTTGCGATACTTTTCGAGCAGCTGCCGTGGATCAATTAAAAAAATGGACCAAAAATCAAAAAGTAGATTTTCATCAAGGTTCGCTTGAACAAGATCCTGCTAGCGTTGCCTATAGTGTCTGCCAAAAAGCACAAAAAGAGCAATATGATTATGTTATCATTGATACTGCTGGACGTTTATCAAATAACACTAATTTATTAAATCAATTGGTAAAAATTAAATCTGTTATTAGCAAAAAAATTAATGCTGATAATATTAAAACAATTCTTGTGTTGGATGGAACCAACGGTTCCAATATGGTTAATCAAGTAGAAACATTTGGCCAATCAATGAATGTTAGTGGATTAATTATTACAAAAATAGATGGTACGGCAAAAGGAGGGGCGCTCATTTCAGTTGCAAAAAAATTTGAATTCCCTATACACTTCGTAGGTCTTGGCGAAAAAGCAGAGGATTTATTTGAATTTAATGCAAAAAAATTTTCTCACTCAATGCTGGGAATAGAGGAATAATAAATGAATAGTATTTTAAAAATATTGGTGGATATCGGTCCGCTAGCCGTATTTTTTATTTTTTATACTCGTGGAGACTTGCTGTCTGCCATCCTACCTTTCATGATTGCGACCGTTATTGCAGTGTTATTCTCTTACATTGTTGCAAAAAAAATACCTATTATGCCAACTGTAGGCGCTGCTATTATTCTCGTATTCGGTGGGTTAACTATTTATTTTGATAATGAGGTTTTTTTCAAAATGAAACCAACAATCATTAATATTTTATTTGGAGCAATCCTTTATGGTGGAATGCTAATTAATAAGCCTCTTTTAAAATATCTTTTAGGGAACGCATTAAAGTTACAAAAAGAGGGATGGATTATATTGACCAAACGGTGGATTGGTTTTTTTATTGCTCTAGCAATACTAAATGAAATTATTTGGAGAACACAGTCAACCGATCTGTGGGTTAATTTCAAAGTATTTGGCATTCTTCCAATAACTTTCATTTTTACTATGACTCAATTTTCTTTGATAAAAAAATATCAAATAGAGGACTAACTAATTATATGTATTTTCTTTGAGTGCCGTCACTCCTGGTGATTCTTTTCCTTCAAGCCACTCTAAAAATGCTCCTCCAGCTTTAGATATATAAGAAAAACCTTCCTCAGCTTTTGCCATTTTAATTGCAGAAATTGTATCTCCCCCACCTGCAAGAGTTGTAATATTTAATATTTTGGCATTATTTTTAATAACATTCGCTACTTCAACAGAAGATTGTTCAAATGGCTTATATTCAAAAGCTCCTAAGGGGCCGTTCCACAAAACCATGCGAGCTCGCAAAATAATTTCCGCAATTATTTTTGAAGTTTTGTTACCAACATCCAAGACCATTTGGTTGGGCAAAATGTTTTTTATGTCACAACGACGAATACTTGATTGATCATTAATATTATCTGCACAAACAACATCTAATGGTAATACAATTTTACAATTCAAATTATCAGCTTTTTCCATTATGGATAGCGCCGTGGTTGATAAATCTTTTTCACATAATGAATTTCCAATATCAATATTCTGTGCATTTAAAAAAGTATTAGCCATTGCTCCTCCAATCACAATTGTATCAAAAAATTCTGTTAAATTATGAAGTAAATCAATTTTTGTTGAAATTTTTGATCCTCCAATTATTGCAACATTCGGTTTTTTTGGCTCATTAACAAACGAATCTATATTTTTTATTTCTTCCAGCAAACTTTCTCCAGCCAAGGAAGGCAAATATTGTGGTGCTCCCACAATAGACGCGTGATTACGATGTGACGCAGAAAAAGCATCGTTCACATAAACATCAAAACTTTTACAAATTTCTTGAATAAAATTTGAATCATTACTTTCTTCTCCAGGATGAAAACGGATATTTTCAAATAAACATATTTCACCAAAATCCATTTTATGAATTTTATTTTTGATATCGCTATCGTTAAAACTTTCTAAAAAATGAATTCTATTTGTTTCAAATTCTTCTTGCAAAGTTGAACAAATGAATTCTAATGAATATTCTTTGCTAAACTGCCCTTCAGGCCGTCCAAAATGAGATAGCAAAAAAATTTTATTTTTTTGATTTAATAATTTTTCAATTGTGGGCTTAATTGTATCTATACGTGATTTTTCAGTGATAATTCCATTTAAAACCGGAACATTCAGATCTACTCGAATAAGAACATTTTTCCCTTTAACAACGTAATTGTTAATTGTTTTCATTTTAATTTGATTGATTTATAACAATAAATCACAGTATTTGGTCTTTTTACACAAAAAATGACAGTTTTTTGATTTTATTAATACATATTTAGTATACATATCAAACTTAGATACTATATGTGGTATAATTATAATTTACACTAGGATTAAAGAATGCCTTGGAATGATGAGAATGTTGGTCGGTTAAAAGAGTTGTGGGATCAAGGCCTTCCGACAGCTCAGATTGGAAAATTACTGGATTTTACTAAAAATGCCGTTGTTGGTAAAGCGCACCGAATTGGCCTTGAACGTCGACCTTCACCTATTAGAAAGACAGCTGTAAAACCTGATAGAAAAAAAGCCCGCTCTCCTGTGATGCCAAAATTAAACTTTGAGAATAATCCTGTTGCAAATACAAATTATGTTTCCGAGGTTAAGACCTTCCAGCCGTCTGTAAAAAATGTATTTACGGTAAATGCCAAGCGAGGTTGTGAATGGCCTGAGGGACATCCGGACGAATCCGAATTTCATTTTTGTAATAAAGAACGATTTGAGGATAAGCCATATTGTCTAGATCACTGTGCTATTGCTTATGTTATACCAGAAAAAGAAGAGGCTAAACAAGTTACACAGCCACCAAGATTTATATAAATTCAGATATTTTTTATATATTTACTATTAAATATTTTATAGCTAGATATTAATTTTTTTAATGTCTCACAATAAACAAAATTCTATTTTTACACCTATATTGGTTGGAGGAAGTTTAATTTTACTTATAGGTTTTGCTATACGCTCTACTTTTGGATTGTTTCAAATACCTATTGCTGAACAATTTTTGTGGGCTCGTTCAGAATTTTCTTTAGCCATAGCCATACAAAATTTAGCTTGGGGAATTGGCACTCCAATATTTAGTGCTTTTGCTGAAAAATTTGGCGACAGAAAAGCAGTTGTAATTGGTATTTTGCTATATGCCATTGGTTTGCTGATTAGCAGCTCAGCTTCATCACCAGAAGCACATCAATTCTTAAATGTAATTATTGGATTTGGAATAGCGGGCACTGGATTTGGTCCTATATTAGCAGTTGTTGGTCGCACCGCTTCTCCGGACAAAAGATCTCTTGCACTAGGAATAACAACTGCTGCGGGCTCAGCTGGTCAAGTAGTTGGTCCACCATTAGCTGCTGCTCTCCTTAACATCATGCCCTGGTCTTCAGTATTTGTAGTTTTTGCAATAATTAGTTTACTTACAATTATTTTAGTACCTTTATTAAAATCAAATCCCAAAAATTCGAAAAATGATGTCCGAGAAAATCTTAGCGATGCTTTAATGCAAGCAATTAAAGATCCCTCTTATGCAATGCTCTTTTTAGGTTTTTTTTCTTGTGGTTTTCAACTAGCTTTTATCACTGCACACTTTCCCGCCCTGATAGCAGAAGCAAGTTCACCAATCGTAAAAAATAGCCTGATCAGTTTAGTGTGTAACTCCACTGCTTCTCTTGGAGCCTTGTCCATTGCCGTCATAGGATTGTTTAATATCATAGGGTCAATTTCAGCAGGGGCCCTTGGTAAAAATTTTTCTAAAAAATATCTTTTATCCCTTATCTATTTATGGAGAACTATTGCAGCCATTTTATTTATTATGTTACCTATCACGCCACTTTCAGTAATTATTTTCTCTGTTGTGATGGGTACTTTATGGCTTGCCACCGTCCCCCTAACTTCAGGAATTATAGCCCACATATATGGTTTGCAATACATGGGAACGTTGTACGGAATAGTTTTTTTCTCTCATCAGTTAGGTTCTTTTGTGGGAGTATGGCTTGGTGGTTTATTTTATGACATCTATGGTAATTACAACATAGTTTGGTGGGTTGGAATTGGAGTGGGAGCCTTTTCAGCAATTATTCACTTACCTGTAAAAGAAATACCATTGGTTAATAGAATGCATCCAAGATTTACTTAGTTTGTTGTAGAATGCATGACGTACCCGACGAGATTCAAACTAACATCCTCTAGATTAGGAATCTGCTCAAGCCTCCTAGTGCCTGAACGAGCAATTTACATTTTTCTTAATACAATGGTTTTTCTCCTACCAATTGTTTAAGTTTATGCAAAAGTACATGCTCGGAGTGGTAGGGGTGTGGCCAAAAATTCCTCTCTTAAACTTTGAGGGAATAAGTGTATAAAATAAGTTATAAAAAATGATTAAGTTAAAATATTTTTAATATTTAATTAACTTTTTTTAGATATAAAACAAATTCTTATAAGGAAAGGACAGAATTATGGAAAAAGAAATGCTCGTACTGGTAAAATTTAAATCGGGAGATGGAGTCTTTGAAAAATTCATGGGATGGATGCAGTCTGAAGAAGGAATGGGCGTAAGGAAAAGCATTGCTGATGTTGAAAAAACAGTTCCAGGGGTTGCCCCAGATAAAGGTCATGTTCTGTTTAAAATCTCCGTGCATAATGAAGAAGGAATGAAGGAGTTCGTTTCAGGTAATAATCCAATAGCAAAACCCATTTACGATGAATGTATTGAAAATGTTCAAGTGTGGGAATTGAGCCCAGTGGAATTATAAATTACTGAAAGAAGTATTTATGATTGAAAATTTTGGTAATATTTTTTATTTAATCTTATTTATAATTAATATATTTTTTTTGGGATATTACGGATTCAGAATAGTATTCGCCCCGAAAGGAATGTTAACTGAATATGAATTAGAAGATACAGCTATTTTGCCATTAAGGATAATTGGAACATTTGTTGTCCCATTTGTCATAGTTGGTATATATCTCTTGTTTAGAGCTGATGGAGTAGAAGGTGCTTGGATATACTTTATATTAGGTTTTCTCATTTCATTAGGTCAATTATTATACGATATCCTTCAGCGAATGAAAATAGTTGATAGTGATTATAAAATAAAGCAATCAACATTAGATACAATTATCTCAATTGCATTTGTTTTAATCAATGCTATTTTAATTTATGGATTGGCTGATAAAATTTATCTTTAGATTTTAATATCGAGGGCACTTTAAGTGCCCTTTAAAAAAAAATTATAGGTTTAAAAATTAATTCTTGTTGGAATGATTTAATTCTACTGTTCCAACTTTTGTATCTACAGAAGCAAAGTGGTCTTTTTTAGAATCCATGCGTCTTGTTCGTGCCGCTGAAGCTCTTTCCATTGCTTCATTGTTTTCATACAAAGATACTGCCATTACTGTTGTATCATCCACTCTAATTTGTAAAAGTTGTTCTGCTTCAGGAAATTCGGTTGGTGCGTTTGTAGAATAAGATTGAACAGTATTATCTGCTGCTTCTTTTGTATTAAAATTAATAGTAGTAACTCTAGCTACCGACATTGAATCCTCCTTAAGTTAAAATATAGATTAAAAATAAATACTATTAATATTTTTTCATAACTTCCTCAATATATCCTCTGTCTTTAAATATGTTAACTAAATTTCAGTGTGGTCAGAATGTGGCCAAACGATTTGATAGGTGTTTTTTTGGCGTGCCCGGCGAGATTCGAACTCACGACCCCCAGATTAGGAATCTGGTGCTCTATCCTACTGAGCTACGGGCACTCTTTGTTTTTCAACACTTTTTCTAGTCCGACTGAACTTTAAAAAGTTCATGGTACCACCATGGTACCACCATTTTATTAAAATATCATATATTGCTAGGAATGGCGATGCATTTACTGTCAACATTCCTCGTGGTTGGTGGTAGGATAATGTAATGGGAAAATTATAATTTAAAGAATATTATTTTGTTCCTATCGCAAAACCTCTCAAAAGATATTTTTGAAAATATATCAACAATAGGATTGTTGGAATTGAAGAAACGATTACCCCTGCTAGTGAAGTTCCCATATATTCTTGTATTCTTGCTCCAATTTGTAAAGCAATACCAACTTGTAGAGTTCTCATTTCTTGAGTGGAAACAGAAATTATTGGCCAAAGATAATCATTCCAAGCAAATCCAAATGTTACAATTGCCACTGTTGCCATTGCAGGAATTGAC
>Ga0207991_1002226_pt1 | contig 10998 bp, 5 predicted proteins | sample ETN07SmetaG_FD_185786 | JGI IMG/M metagenome (GOLD analysis project Ga0207991, IMG submission 185786) | Marine microbial and viral communities from oxygen minimum zone, Eastern Pacific Ocean - ETNP2014F14-07SV275 (SPAdes) (version 2) | ecosystem: Environmental > Aquatic > Marine > Oceanic ... | reverse complement strand
AGATATTTCTAATGTCCCCTCCTAAATGTACGTATCCACTGGAATTTACGGACATTCCCTCCTCTTATTAAAGCCATATTTAGCCTCTAATAAATAGTGTGATTCAGGTCACAGAAAAGGCAATATTTTAAACTGCCGGAAAATGTCGTGTAGGGTATTATATGATTAGGGCGGGGTGCCGGTGAGGTTTTTCTATATGGATTTACGTTAACTTTGGTTTTTTTCAAAATATGCTGTAGAATGGGTGTGCTCCTTATTCAATGACCCTACCCCCTTCGGTTTAAGCCCTATTGGGGGTTGAATAGGTTGAAATTATGGTTTGTATCCTTAATTTCTGTATCCTTAATGGGTATATGTTTGAATAAGTATGGGAAAGTATGACAACCAAAAAACCCCCCAATTAAGGAGGGTTTTGAAGGTGGCTCGGGGCGGAATTGAACCACCGACACAAGGATTTTCAGTCCTCTGCTCTACCAACTGAGCTACCAAGCCAAATTATCCAATAAATTGAATCATAAAATTTAAAACGATTTTAAAATATGGACTATCATATTTTTCCTCCAATTTTATGCATTTTTTCAATTGAACCATGAGGGGTCATTTTTATAAATAATCTAACCGAATTATCGCTCAATCTCTCTAATTTTCCCGCTGGATATGAAAATAGTATTAGCAACACATAACAGGGATAAATGCCGAGAAATGGCTTCTATTTTAAGTGATTTCCCTATTGACATTCTCACCCTGGATGATTTCCCTGAAATTGGTGAAATTATTGAAGATGGGAGCTCTCTTGAAGAGAATGCACTCATCAAAGCTCGAACAGTGTTTAAAGAGACAAAACTTCCCTCCTGGGCTGATGACACGGGTTTAGGGGTGGATGCCCTCAATGGAGAGCCGGGGATTTATTCAGCCCGCTATGCAGGTAAATCCTGTAGTTATTCTGATAATGTGACAAAATTAATGAAAAACATGCTGTCAGTCCCTGAAAAAGATAGAACTGCTCGATTTAAAACAGCTATAGCTTTCGTGGGTGAAAATATGGAACTTGTATCAGGGGGTACCGTTGAAGGCTTAATCGCTACAGAGCCGAAAGGTGTTGGCGGTTTTGGGTATGACCCTGTATTTTATGTACCTGAGAAGGGAAAAACTTATTCAGAAATGAGCATGAAAGAAAAAAATCAATTATCTCATCGGGGAAAAGCAATTCAGAATATGATTATTTTGCTTCAATCCCGCCTGCCCCACATATTTCACCAAATGGAGGACCTTGCCTAATACCTAATTGTTACTATTGTGTCAATTACGGCAAAGGTTAAATACGTGAAATCGGTTCTCCGATTTCTTCTGAGCTTTACGGCTATTTTTACTTCGATTGCTTTCTGTGAATCCGAAGGCGGGGATTTTGTGTCCATTTCATCCGTAATAAAATTTTACCCAATGCTGCCTCAACTGATAGACCCCTTTCCACCTCAGGTTAAAACATTAAGTCTAAAAAGCAGCCATCCCTTTTGGAATGGGCATTCAATTGGCAGGGTAGTATCCAAAGCGAATGCCACCAAAAAAATGCGAAAAATAAAGCGAGATAATGAAGCCGGACTTGTTGACGGCACCATCCTTATGTATCATCGCTATAAAGATACAGATTTACAGTTACCGGCAGTATTGACTATTAATTGGTATAAACAGATTGCAATGGTAGAAAATACCAGGCAGGAATTCCGAGAATATTTTATCAAAAAGTTATCCAAAAAGTCCCATGGCAGATCCGGTGCTGGCGCTGGCATAAGCCTGATTAATACCAAAATTGGTGAAACCGATGTAGAACTCAATATCAGTGGAAATATTAGCGTAGAAGGGGCGTTGGTATTTGAAGAAAAGGATTTAATTACAACCAATTTAAGAGAAAGTAAATCTTGGGATTTAGAAATTGAACAAACTCAGAGATTTAGTATTGATGGAAATATTGGTGACCGTTTTTTTGTGAAAATAAAACAGGATTCTGAAGCCGATTTTACCTGGGAAAATGATCTCACCATTGAATACAAAGGTCAAAAAAATGATATCCTTCAAAAGGCAGAAGCAGGAAATATCAATCTCTCTTTGGAAGGAATGGATGCAGTAAACCTGGGAGGGGCAAACTCTAGTTTATTTGGTATAAAAATGGTTCATCAGCTTGGACCCGTAGAAATACAATCGGTCATCGCTCGTGAACAGGTGAAAAAATCTGAAAAAACGATGGAGGGGGGTGCTGAATCCGGCACGCCTACATCAATTAATGATTATAATTTTATTAAAGACCGCTACTTTTTCATTGATGATATTTTTAAAGCAAACTATTATCCTTTAAGTGGAACAAATGCCCACTTTTATGATGCGAGCTATGTAATAGGTCAATTTGAAATATACCAAAAAGTAACTACCGCTGAAAATCCAGCCCTTATTCAAGCAGATGCATATGTATATCCACAGGATTCAACCAGCTACAGTGTTGGCGGCACCTGGGTGAAACTTGAAGAAAATATGGATTATGAAATTGATCGAATTTTAGGATATATTCGAATGAATTCTGTTCAAAATGCTATTGCTATTGCTTATACAACAACCTCTTTTGATCCCAACAACCAATCTTTTGATGCAGTTCAAGACACCACAAATGGCACCAATTTTAAATCTGTTTATGATGAATGTGTTGAAAGTAGTACGGATTACCAGGAAGAATGTAAAGGGCTCATCACCCTTAAATTATTAAAGGATATTAATCCCTCAACTCCAAATTCTCCAACATGGTCTCTCATGTTTAAAAATGTCTATTCCCTGGGAGGGTCAAATATTGAATCCAGTGGACTTGAACTAGACATTGTCCGGGATTTGGGGGGAGGAGATGAAAGAACTCATAGTGAAACCGGAATATCATATCTCTCCATTTTCGGGTTAGATTCTGAAAATGAGAATCATCAAAAAGTTGATGGAGGTGATGGAAAAATTGATCTTTATGGCAGCCTGTTAAATCTTGCCTATGGTGAATTGATTTTACCAACATATTTACCTTTTGCTTATGATAATACACCCCGAAGAGATGCCTACGGAAATCTAATAACAGAAGATTTTGATAGCTATTGGGGAATGAATAATAGTGATTTGGAGGGAGTTCTGGAGGTTGCATTAAAAGATGATGATGGAGATTTTGCAGATGAAGGAGATACCGGGCCTGCTATGTATTATGATACCAATCAAGATGATATTAATGCAGAACATGAATTTGTTATAAAGGTGAAGACATCTTCAAGGAGCTCATCCATGTCCCTGGGATTTATGATTGTGGAAGGTAGTGAAACCGTAAAATTGGGTGGTAGTATTTTACAGAAGGATATAGATTATACCATTGACTATTTTTCTGGTACAATAAATTTTATTAATCCAGCAGCACTAGACCCTACCGCAGAAATTTCTGTATCTTATGAAGAAAATGAATTTATATCTTTTGATCAAAAACTGCTCATAGGAACTCATTTAAAATATGCCTTTGGGGATAAAAATTATCTTGCTGGCGGTATGTTTTATTATAATCAGTCCATAGCAGATGAAAAAGTGGATATTGGTTATGAACCTATGCAGAATTTTGTGTGGAATATTAAAGGAAAGTATCAAAATGAACTGGGCTTATTAACACGGGCTGTAGATTTGTTGCCTTTTATCGAAACTACTAAGGCATCCGTTTTGTCAATTGAAGGCAACTATGCTGAAATTAATCCCAATCCCAATCCGCTCGGGCAGGCATTTATTGACGATTTTGAGTCTGCCAAGCGTACATCCTCTTTCAGTATTATGCAGAGACAATGGAAAATGGCATCACCTCCGGGAGATACAACACATACAATAAATAACCGGGGCAGGATGATATGGTATAATCCTTATGAGGATGAGCTCACTAAAAATATCTGGCCGGAACAATCTACATCTACGCGAGCAAATAATAACACCTCTAAAACCCTTTATCTGGAAACAGATTTCCCGGGTGATTCCGATAATTCTTCTTATTGGAATGGCATCATGATTCCTCTTTATTCCAGCGAACATGATCAGAGTTTAACCAAGTATTTAGATATTTGGCTAAATGCCGAAGGCGTAACGGATGATGACTTTAAAATTCATCTTGACATTGGGCATATTAGTGAGGACTGGAACAATAACAATATTCTAGATACTGAAGATGAACCGGTTTATGGTCCTGGTATGGGTGATGGTATATTATCTGATGGAGAAGATATTGGAGTAGATAATTGCACCAATAGTTTCGAGGATGGCTGGGGCGGATGTCTCTGTAATTCCTACGATGATATCCGTTATGAAAGTAATCTGGATGGAATATATAATCACCCTGAAGAATTCTGTATTGATCCGGAATCAATTCGCTATGAGGATGCACTTTTATTAATGGAAGAATACCCTGATTCCATATCCGTAAACCCCAATGTAGTAGATATTGAAGATCCCAATGGAGATAACTGGTGCTATAATACAACGGGGTGTAATAATACTTCTAATTATTCTCGAGCGAATGGAACTGAAGGCAATGGACAGGCCTTGGGTTATCGATATCCAGATAATGAAGATTTAGATAAAAATAATACTCTGGATACTCAAAATAATTATTTCACCGTTAGCATCTTGCCAAAACGACACGTAGATCATCCTGAAAGTATGGTAGTAACAGAAACATTGGCTGATGGAAATCCCACCGGTTGGAAACTCATCAGAATTCCGTTAACAGGATTTTCTACGTGTGAAGATTGCGATCCTAAATGGAATGATGTACCTACATTTAGAATTCGTATGGAATCAGCTGAAACGGTTGCACAAAGTTTAAAAATAGCAAAGATTGAATTGGTGGAAAATGACTGGCGGGAAATGGGGGTTGCTCAAAAAAATACATTGAATGAATTTAAAGAAGATCAATATTTCTCAGTATCTGTCATCAATACGGATGAAAGCACGGAATATAAAAACTCATTGGATGCTCTGGATATTGTATTAGAGCATGATGAATACAATGATATTGATATGAAGGAACAATCACTGGTTATTTCATTTGAGGAAAACCCGGATTATCAGGCTGGGGAAGATGATAGTTTGAGGGGTGGAATTCCGGGAGAATATGCAGTGTTGATAAAGAATACTTTTCCATCTCTGGGAAGTAATGCCAACAGTTATTTTGCTTATAAGAAAATGGAGATGTTTGTGCATGGGGGGGATCCCGTATCCAATCAAAGCTGTGACTGGTGTGATACAGATACCTCCGTTGTTGAAATATTATTTCGAATAGGCAAGGATGATAATAATTATTATGAGATCCACCAACCGGTTTATGAAGGCTGGAATGACAAAAACCATATTAAAATAAATATAGATAAACTCACCCAACTCAAAATACCCACCATTGAATCTCCTGCTGAGGAATTAAGTGATGTGGGATTGGATGGAATATCAAGCTTTCCAGTTAATTATGAAAATGGCTGCGTTAATTCAATTAATGCTCCATTTGGCAGTGGTTTTGAACTATACAAATATGACCAGATTTTAGATTCGCTGAATATTTCTTCAGATGCACTGGATAAAGAAGACTATTCTTTTCCAGAAGACGATGATATATTGACTATTTGTGGGCAGCTATGGTGGGATAAAAAAGGGTGTACGGCTTGTTCTAATGATGACCCAAATGGAGATGACTGGGAAGATTGTGAAATTGATACTATTTGTCCTGAAAATGAAAGGTTTGAGGGCAATGCTAAATATGACCAATTAGACATAAATGGAGATGGACTTATCTCTAGTGGTGAAGCTGAACCTGCTGAAGAAGATTTTGATGGTGATGGTATTTACACTCCTCACCCAAGCTATGATTATGAAAATGAATTTTACTATTGGGATAATCCTGGTGATATATCTAATGCCTGTGGAAATTGTTCACAATTAAAGGTAAAGGGGACGCCATCCATCAATAATATCCAAACTATTGTTATGGGAGTAATTAATAATTCGCAAGAAAGAATTTATGGTAAAGTATTGGTAAATGAGCTTCGGATGACGGGAGTGAAAAAAAGACGGGGGCGATCTTATGGTATAAGTGGCTCACTATCCTTTGCGGACCTTATGACAATTTCTGGAAATTACAAAAAGAAGGATTCTGATTTTCATAAACTTCAGCAGCGACTTGGAACTGGAAATTCAGATGAGTCATTCTCTGCAACATTAAAACTTCATCCCAATATTATTTTGCCAACCCGATGGGGAATTAAAACGCCAATAACATTGGGATATACAAATTCAGTAGCAACTCCCAAATACCATCCAGGGAGTGACATTTTAACCGATTCAGATAATGATAATTTTGATATTGAAACAATTCAAACCAAAAGTGAAAAAATTAGTTTTTCAACCTCTTTAAATAAATCAACAAGAAGTACCAATTGGCTGCTTAAACAAACGATTGATAATATCTCCTTAAATTTTTCTGCCATTCAAAACAACAAGTCTAATAATCAGACTCTCAAAGAAATTAAGAATAATTATGAGGCTTCCAGCAGCTATAGCTATACCTTTGGAAAAGAAAACTATTTAAGTCCTTTTTCCTTTACAAAGGATTGGTTCTTCATTGGTAATATTTTAGGTGAAGCCCGCTATTATTATACTCCCAATAAAGTTAGTGCAACTATTAAATTTAATGAGGCTGCCTCACGAAAAATTCAACGGGTAAGTGTGGATGATACAACCAAATCCTATAGTTTTAATTTAAGTCGGAAATTCACACTAAATCATAAATTTACAAAAACCTTAAGCAGTAATTACACCAAACAAATGGATAGCAACCTTGATGAATTTCGGTATAACAAATTGGATATGGTTCAGCAGATGAATCCTGGGTTGGTAAAATCAATTAGTGAGAAACTCACCAATACCTACTCCCCGGATTTTTTAAATTGGTTAAATCCAACCATAACATATAACCCAACTTATAATTGGAACTTAAATATTATTGATACACTTTCAACTGCCAATGTAAAGTCATCATCTACATTTAAAACAAAAATTGGACTTAGCCTGAAAGAATTGGTTGAACTGGTTTATACTCCTGAAAATAAGGGAAAATCATCCAGTTCAAGAGGCAGAGGGCGGGGCAGATCATCTTCATCTAAGAAAAACAAAAAGAATTTCAATGTTAAAAATCCTGTGCTTCGATTTATGCTGGGGGGAGTTCATACTGTTGTATCAAAATTAAATAAAATATCCAGCACATATACCTATACAACAGCCCATGATTATAATAATATTTCTTCGGATTTATCGACTTCATATCTGTACCGCTTAGGGATTCAAAAATCTCCCTTAAATGCTTCCGGTGGTGTTTTATTCAATGATGATTTTAATGCAAATAACAATTTGGTTGGGTCATCATCCAGTAGTTATGGCAATGATTTGACAGTTAGTACAAGTGTCAGCCTTACCCGGGCAATAGTGACGAGTCTGGATTTTAGATATTCTAATTCATTATCCATACCTTCCACAGCTTCAAGAACAAAAAATGAATCATTTTCATTTTATCCGCTCGGGTTGAGGGGTGACGAAGGAATTCCCATTTCTAATTGGAGTGTAAATTGGTCGGGGATTGAAAAATGGTGGTTTATGGATAAATTTTTTAAATCCATCAATATTTCCCATGGGTTTAATGGCGAACGGTCCATGTCCAGTAAGGATGAAAATAACGATGGTATAATAACCGATGATGAATTGCAAAATGAACAATATAGTCTTAATTATTCGCCAATAATTGGAATTACTACCAAAACCAAGGGAAGAAGCCCGGTTACCTTTAAGGTGAATTACAATTTAAATCAGACCATTAAAAAAATTGATGAGTCCACAGAACGAAACCATGGAAGTCAAATCAGCAGTTCCATATCATTTAAAAAATCAGGTGGACTTACTATTCCCTTTTTCTTTTTTAGAGATTTTTATATTCCAAATGATATGGATTTTACCCTTAATTTCAACTGGAATACTGACCAAAAGCTAATGACCTCTACCGTTGTAGATGATTTAACAGGTTTTAATGAGCAGATGAATAATACTTCATGGTCTTTGAAACCCAATGTCAGTTATAGTTTTACCCGCTGGGTGACTGGAAATTTCTTTTTTGTTTATGGAATTTCTGAGAATAAAACCACAGGGAGAAATGAAGAAAGAGATTTTGGTTTTAATGTGAATATTAAAATACAGGGTTAATTTGAAAAAGATATTAGTACTCATTTTATTTGGTTTATGCTTTGGGCAAAACGCACCCCCATTTGATGGAAATCGCGCCATGAATTTGCTTCAAACCCAATGTGATTTTGGACCCAGATTTCCTGAAAGTGAGGGTCATGTAAAAATGAAAAAATTCATGGTGCAGTTTTTACAGCCGCTTGCAGACAGTCTATACATTATGGATGAAAAAATCCCTCATCCTTATAAAAGACATTATATTACGCTTACAAATTTACTGGCGAGATTTAATTTAGATGCAGGTTATCGAATTATGCTGATGGCACATTGGGATACGCGGGAATTTGCTGATCAAGATCAAAATCCAGAGAACCAATCCCTCCCAATTTTAGGTGCAAATGATGGTGCCAGTGGTGTTGCTGCCTTGTTAACTTTGGCAGAAATATTAAATCAACTTCCCCTGCTCAATATTGGCGTTGATCTCCTTTTTGTAGATGGTGAGGATATGGGCAAAAGTGGTGATGCGGAAAAGTTTGGACTGGGAACCCAGGCATTCGCTAAGCATGTTCCAGAACCCCGGCCTCAATTTGCTATTTGCCTGGATATGATTGCAGATCAGGAACAGCATTTTCCTATTGAGTATTTTTCACTACAACAGGCTCCTGAAGTAGTTCAGGCAATTTGGACCTTGGCAAATGATTTGGGATATCCACAATTTGAAAATAGAATGGGGCAGGCTGTTATGGATGATCATTATTATCTTTACAAATATGCAAAAATTCCAGCCATTGATATCATTGATTTTGAATATCCTAATAAGGATGTCAATTATTGGCATACGTTACAAGATATTCCACAAAATTGTTCTGCAAAAAGTTTAGAAGCTGTGGGATCTGTCATTACCCATTTCATTTATAGTCAAGATGAAGGAATTAAGGAATGAGTTCGGTACCAGAATATTTTGATGTACTAACTATAGATGAAAAAAATGAGAAAGTTGATATTATTCAATCTCTCATTGGAACTGATTGTTTAGGGTCTTATTTCGAAAATGGCACCGCCCAACTATATTTTGATGGTGGAAAAAGAGACTATATTGAGGTAAGTCTTCAAAATATTAATGCAGATTTTCATTTTCAGTGGAAGTGGGAAAAACAAAATAAAGAAGATTGGCATTTGGCTTGGAAGGATAATTTTACCCCAGTTGTAATTGAAGACAAATTGGCTGTAATTCCCCATTGGCAAAATGAAATTTCAGCAGATACTGTAATAAAAATTAAACCGGGCATGGCATTTGGTACAGGGCACCATGAAACCACCTGGCTTATGCTCAATCAAGTTTTGAAGCATGTTAAACCTGGAATGTCAGTTTTAGATTTGGGGGCTGGAAGCGGAATTTTATCTATCACAGCTAATAAACTGGGTGCTGAAAAAGTAGATGCTGTGGAATTTGATTCAGACTGTGAATCCAATTTTAATGAAAATTTGCAATTAAATCAAATTGAAGAAAATATTCACTACTACCACCACGATGTTCTCAATTGGGAAAATTTTAATTATGATATTATTTTAGCAAATATCAATTGCAATATTATTGAAAAATTAATCCCCAAATTCAAAGAGACAAAAGCAAAAGTGATTTTGTCAGGTTTATTAAAGACTGACTATAAGACCATAGAACAAATTTGTATAAAACAAAATTTCCAAGTGAAAGAAAAAATGATTAAAGGTGAGTGGATATGTCTGGCTCTCTGATTTTAAGAAAAAAACGTTCTCTTCCAAAGTTTAAAAAACTATTTATATTTATATTTATTATTACATTTCTAGGCAATTGTACTAAAGAAATCATTTCAAGTAATAATACGTCCGAGTTTTCATTCACTGTATCGTATTTTAATTACAATAATCATACAAATAAAATTTTCTTTTATAGTGAAATTGAAAACATCACCAACGTTTCTTTCATTGATTCAGTTTGGGTTTTATTATATAATGAGGATGGCGATGAAATAAATTCAAGCGAATTAAACCCTGAATATCCAGACAGTAATTTTAATTCAATGATAAGTGTCTATTCATCTGTTATTACTCTTAATAATCTTGAGCCAGATGTGTATTTTGTAGCCTTTAATATGCAAGATCAACTTGGAAACCATTTTGATAGTCAATCGGAAAGAAAATACCTTACAACAAATACTAATCCTGTTAAACCTGAAATAATAGGATATTCAATTCCGGGAACTTTTGCATTACATCCAACAGAATGGACAATTTTACCAATAGAATTACATATATTTGATGAAAATGGATTAGAAGATATTTTAAAAGTCGAGTATAAAACTCTTAGAATATTCAATGGCTGTAATGCAGATAATAATAATAATGGTATTATTAATGAACCAATTAGTGATAATGATTATACAAATTTAGGATTTGATGACTGGCTGTTAATATTTAATAGATTTGGTCCCAATAATATTTTTATTTATACTATAGAAATACCCATGCGACCTTTCGATGGGTCAGCCCTTATTGATTCAGATGGAAATGTTTTGCCAGGGTTTGAGGCTACTGACTGTGGCAGGACTGGTGATGTATTTTTTAAGTTTCAAGCTACTGATAACTCAGACTTAACAGATTCAATTGAAGATATACATATAGAAATTATCGCACCATGAAAAATATTTTTATCATTATCTCTCTGTCATTGCTATCTGCTCAAATGCCATTTGACTG
>Ga0207991_1002223_pt1 | contig 11003 bp, 12 predicted proteins | sample ETN07SmetaG_FD_185786 | JGI IMG/M metagenome (GOLD analysis project Ga0207991, IMG submission 185786) | Marine microbial and viral communities from oxygen minimum zone, Eastern Pacific Ocean - ETNP2014F14-07SV275 (SPAdes) (version 2) | ecosystem: Environmental > Aquatic > Marine > Oceanic ... | reverse complement strand
GCATGGACCCCTTGAAATGGGCGGCATGTTTTCGGTCGTGAAGGTGCGCGAAGGCATCGACGCGGACGACTACGAAGATCCCGGCTGGTATGAAAACCCTCCGGGCACCGAGGCGTATGAATGGACCGGGGAACTGCCGGACTTCGCGCAGAACCACAGCCCGAAAACCCAGATCACGCCGAAACCAACCTCCAAGGGCTAAGCGGCTCTTGGATTATAATCATCTCTAAAACCATACAGGAAACATCATGAACAAACTTCTTCTCTCGACCGCCCTCAGCCTTCTCATCACGGCCCCGGCCTTTGCTGCGGGCACTCATAGCGGCGGCCACGGCGATGACGGCCACGGCGACATGCACAAGGAGATGGCCGTGGGCATGCCCGGTAAGGCCGAGGCTGTTGACCGCACCATCGACGTGATTATGCGCGAAACCGACGACGGCGAGATGATCTTCGAGCCCGCCGAGTTCGACATCCAGAAGGGCGAGACCATCCGCTTTGCCGTCACCAACAAGGGCGAGATCGAGCATGAGTTCGTGATCGACACGATGGAGGGCAACGCCAAGCACAAGGAAGCCATGGCCAAGATGGACATGGAGCATGACGACCCGAACTCGGTCCGTCTCGACTCCGGCATGGACGGCGAGGTGATCTGGACCTTCGCCAACGAAGGCAGCTTTGAATTCGCCTGCCTGATCCCCGGCCACTACGAATCCGGCATGCATGGCCCGATCACCGTGGAGCAGTCCGATGACGCGCCAGAGGCGCCCGCGGTCTATTCCACCGGCAAGATCAAAAAGGTCGACGCCAAGGGCAAGAAGGTCACCATCATCCACGGCCCGTTGGAAAACCTCGACATGCCGTCGATGACCATGGTGTTCAAAGCCGATGAGGCGCTGATCGCCAATATGAAGGAAGGCCAGAACATCGAATTCGTGGCCGACCGTGTAAAAGGCAAGCTGACCGTCACAGCGATGAAGTAAGCGCCGACAGCAGGGCCGGTGAACGGGCTGGCCCTGCTCTTTCCACCAAAAATAAGGCAGTTCGAGTAATGAGATCGCGTGGAACCACCGCCCTTTGGGCCATCGCTGCACTGCAGGCAATTGTGGCAATCTTCTTTTCCGTCTGCTTCCTGCTGGACGCCATGGGAATGGAGCCTGACTTTCTGATTTGGCAAAGCCACGAGTATCAACAAACGATCTTGGCCATCGGCCTGAACCTCGGCGTGGCGCTTGGTTGGGTCGCCCTCAGGACCAGTCTGCAACGTGCGCGGCTGGCCGAAGATAAGATGCGCCGCTGCACCTCGGAGTTCTCGATGGTGATGACGCAACATTTCACGGATTGGCGGCTGACCCCCGCAGAGCGGGACGTCGCGGTCTTTTTGGTCAAAGGACTAAGCACCCGCGACATTGCGGAACTGCGCGGCACCTCAGAAGGGACAATCAAGGCGCAGACAAACGCGATTTATCGCAAGGCTGCCGTCACCGGGCGCACACAGTTGCTCAGCACCTTCATTGAAGATCTGATGGATGACGCATTGATGCCCGCGGAGGCCCTGCAAACTGTGGCTGTGAAGGGTTCGACTATAGGCGCTGCAACCAGAACAAACGCCGCCCCCGCTTAATCGCCTGAGGAAAAGCCCCCAACAAAGCAGGTTGCCCCTTCATGATCCAAGCAATGCTTCTATCAGTTCTGGTCGTCAGCATCTGCACGGCGATCCACTATTTCGTGCTCAAATGGGTTTCCGATACCATCGCGCAGCGCAAAAGAGCTGCGCATGGCCAGAACCTTGGCTTGGCCATCGGCGCAATCACAATCGCGCATGTCATCGAGGCTTTCATCTATACGCTGTTCTTCCTTTGGGCTGTGCAGGGTTTGCAAATCGGCGCGCTGAACGTCTCCGGCCCGGCGGGCAAGCCCACCACGATGATGGATTATTTCTATTTCTCGCTGGTCAACTTCACCACCTTAGGGCGGGGCGACTTGACCCCCGTGGGGCACCTGCGCTTCCTTACCGGGATAGAAGCATTTCACGGCTTTCTCATGATAACGGCGTCAGGAAGCTTCGTGCTACAGATCATGGGGGGACGCGCCCCCCTGTCGGACAAGGGATGACCCAAGTGGTTCGACTCATTCTCTTTCCCGATAGAGAGCGCATAGGCGGCCCACCTCCAACCCGTCATCGGCAGTTGGGATCGGCCCCGGCAGGACATACCTACACGCCTCGGACATCGGCGCGCCCTGTGCCCCGTGGCAGCATTAATCGCAAATCACCCCGATAAGGCATGACATGAACAGAAGACAATTCCTCGCCAGTGTTTCCGCCACTGCGGTTCTGCCCCTTCCAAGCTTTGCTGGCGTGACGCCACTGAAGTTGAAGGCAGAAACAGTAAGTCAGCAGATCCTTCCCGAAGGCGAAGGCACCACCGCAATGCTGGGGTTCAACGGCTCGATGCCGGGACCAGAGATCAGGCTTAGACGGGATGCGCGGGCATCGATTGAGGTCAAGAATGCTATGCAAGAGGGCACCGCCGTTCACTGGCACGGCATCCGACTGGAAAACCGGATGGACGGTGTCCCGGTGCTGACGCAAGATCTGATCGACCCCGGTGACAGCAAAACTTACAGCTTCGTGCCACCCGATGCGGGGACCTATTGGTATCATTCGCATTATATCTCGCAAGAGCAGGTGGCGCGCGGCTTGATGGGGCCGCTGATCGTCGAAGACGACGCCCCTCTCGATCTGGATCATGACATCACCGTGATCCTGTCCGATTGGATCATCAACGAAGATGGCAGCCTTGTTGATGAATTCACCGATATGCATAGCGTCGCCCATGCGGGCTATATGGGCAATTTTGCCCGCGGTTTCCTATCGCGGAGCGAGGTGAAGCAAGGTGATCGCATCCGCCTGCGGCTGATCAATGCGGCGACCAATCGTATTTTCCCCCTGAGCATCTCTGGCGTCTCTGGTTCGGTTGTCGCCTTGGACGGCATGGCACTGCGCCAACCTCGCGCGTTCTCTGACCTCGTTCTGGCGCCGGCCCAGCGGGCCGATCTGATCGTCGATGTCACCGGCCCGGTCGGCTTTGACATGCCCACGCGACAGGCGCCTTACCGTCTGGCCGAATTGTCCATCTCTGGCGAGAATACGGATCGGCAGTCGGGGCCTCTGCCGACCTTGGCGGCACCGGACCTCCCGGCACCGGGCGCCCCCTACCAGCACCTGACGCTGACCATGATGGGCGGTGCCATGGGCGGTCGGCACGGCGGTGCCAATATCTGGTCCTTCAACGATGTCTCGGACCTGCCACAGGACCCCTTTGCCATCATCGAACGCGGCGAAACGGTGCGGATCACCTTGGTTAATGATACCGCTTTTCCACATGGCATTCATTTGCATGGGCACCACTTCTATGAGGTGGCCCCAGACGGGAGCATCGGCGATCTGCGTGATACAACCTTGGTCGCTGCCGGGGAAAGCCGCGATGTTCTCTGCGTTTTCGACAATCCGGGGCGCTGGTTGATCCATTGTCATATGTTGAGCCACGCGATCGGAGGGATGCGCACATGGGTAGAAGTTGCATGAAACGGGCTGCTTTGTTTTTCTGTGCGGCCGCATCAGCAGCGCAGGCCGATCACGAACTCGACGGCCGCGATCCCGTCGCGGGGCGCTCGCTCTACGCCGAGCACTGCGCCGCCTGTCATGGCGCAGACCTCGAAGGACAGCCCGACTGGCGCACCCCAGACGAAGATGGTGTGCTGCCCGCGCCGCCGCATGATGCAACGGGGCATACTTGGCACCATGATAATACGCTGCTGTTCGGCTACACCAAACTCGGGGGCGAGGTTGCGCTGGCGGCCCGGGGCGTGAAGGGTTTCAACAGCGGCATGCCCGCCTTCGGTGAGGTAATCTCAGACGAAGATATTTGGACCATACTTGCTTATATCAGGTCGACCTGGCCACCGCGCGCAAAAGCTGCTCAGGCCAGCCGAAATCGACCACATTGAGAGCCGGCAGCTTTTCTGGAGCTGGGCCCTAAACTGACATCGAGGCAGTAGGGGCTTAGATGAGCGACCTAAATGACCAGAGAATGCGACCATTCGTCCAAGCCTCGGCTTCGGTCGATAGAGGGTGTTTCGGTCATTCGCTGAAACTTGATCGAACGACCGCTAAGGGCCGGCAGCGACGGGCATCGTGCTCGGCCCCCGGTTCGTCCCGCCGCACTGCCGCACGTCCGCTTCGAGCCCTTTCAAGACATTCCCGGCGTAAGCACAGTCCCCTGATCAGACGGCGTCCTGGAGCAGCGGACGCAGCGCCACCTCGACCCTTTCGCGGGAGGCAGGCTCGAGCGACAGGATCGGACGCGGCGGGGTGATGCGCCCGAGACCGAGGATCTCCGCGATGGTAAACATCACGCGGAAGCTGCCGAACTCGCGGAACAGCGCCCAAAGGGGAGCGAAAGCGTGATCGATGCGCTCGGCTTCGGCCGCATTCCCGGCCTGAGACGCGCGGGTGAGCGCGAGAGCGGGTTCCGGCAAGAGGCCGGCCACGACGCTATACCAGCAGGCACCGCCGGCGAGCAGCGCGTCCTTCGCCCCCCAGTCGCCGCTATAGCCCACGGCGAAGCCATCCGGCGTCACGGCCCGCAGGCTCCGCATCTCGCCCGCGTAATCGCTGTCCGCCGGCAAAGGCATCTTGACCGCGGCCACGTTCGAGATTTCGGCCAGACGCGCGATCAGGTCCGGGCTGAAGGTGAATTTGGTGGTGCCCGGGTTGTTGTAGATGCACAGGGGCAGCTCGCCGGCCGCGGCGACGGCCTCGAAATGGCGAAAGACCTCATCATCGGTCAACGGCTGATAGGACATGGGCGCAAGAAGCAGGCCGTCCGCCCCGGCTTTCCGGGCGTCTCGCGCGAGGTCCTCGGCAACATCGGTCGTGAGAGCGCCGACACCGACGACAAGCGGTGTCCGTCCCGCCACGCAATCTACGGCGGCCCGGAGGGTCCGCTTGCGCTCTTCCGGTGTCAGGTAGGCGTATCCACCGGTGCTGCCGAGCAGTCCGATGGAATCCGCTCCCGCAGCCACGATCCGCTCGAGGAACCGTTGCAGAAGCTCGGATTTCAGCTGCCCCTCGTCATCAATGGGCGTGAGCGGGAAGGCCGAGAGGCCGGTGAACAAGGTCATGTGAACATCTCCTTCAAAAGCGTGACATGAGCAGGCGCAGGCCGGCGAACCCGAAGAAGGCGGCCAGAACGCCCTCGATTCCGCGTCGGGCCCGCCGGTAGAGGCGGATCATCGGTTCCGTGGAAAACACGACCGCGTAGCCGGTGAAGATCATCACGCTCAGGATTGCGCAACCTGCCAGAATGGTGGCCACATCATGCCAGGATGGCTCAGCACCGAGGCCAAGCGTGACGAGGGCGATCCAGGCCAACACGGCTTTCGGGTTCGCCAGATGCATGATCAATCCATGGCGGTAGAGCGCGGCCGAGGACGGAGGAGTATCGGATCGTGCCGGTCCGGTTGAGGTTGCCGGGTTGGAAGACAGCGCATTCTGGGCTGCGCGCCCCGCGAGGTAGAGCAGGTATAGGCCGCCGCAGATCTTCAGGAGGATCAGGGCCTCGGCATAGCGCGCGAGCAGCGCGGAAACACCGGTGGCCGCAGACAGCCCCCAGAACAGCGATCCGGAGATGACGCCCGCCGCCAGGGCCAGCCCGGCCCGGCGACCATGGTTCATCGCCACGCCCATGATCCGAAGGGTGCTCGGACCGGGGCTCCCGGCCGCGATCACATAGGCGGTGAAGACGACGAGCAGGTGGTTGAAATTCTCCATGACGTGTCCTCTCAGGTTCCGGCCAGCAGCTTGAAGGCGATGAGCCACATTACCAGCGCGATGAGCGTCTCCAGGACGCGCCAGGCCGCTGGCCGCTCGAACATCGGTCTCAACTTGGTGGCACCGTAGCCGAGAGCGAAGAAGAACACGAACGACCCCAAAATCGCGCCGATCGCGAAAGACCCTTGGCTGTCGGTGAACTGCGTGGAAATGGTCCCCAGCAGGACGACCGTGTCAAGATACACATGGGGGTTCAGCCAAGTGATCGCGAGGCAGGCGATCAGCGTGCGGAAGAGATCGGTCATCGGCAGCGAGGAATCCGCGGCCAACGCCTCATTCGAGCGCAACGCGGACAGAAGACTCTTCACGCCATACCAGATCAGAAAGGCCGCGCCGCCGTAGCGCATCACCGGCTCGAGCCAGGGCAACCACTCCGAGACGGTGTGGAAGCTGGTCACCCCGACGGTGATCAGGATCGCGTCCGAGACCGCGCAAGTGAGACAGACAGCCAGGACGTGCTCGCCGCGCAACCCCTGTCGCAGCACGAAGGCGTTCTGCGCGCCGATCGCCACGATGAGGCTGAGGCTCATCATCATGCCGGTGAAAAAAACTGCGATATCCATATGTGGGCCTCTGGTTCAAAAAACTGCCCTTGGACTATTCGGTCGCAGTAGATTAGACAAATTAAAGACGCTGATGCCAATAAAGGAAAACTAAATGGCTGTGGACTATGCAGCTCTTCGCGCCGTCGCTGCGGTCGTCAGGACCGGCAGCTTCGAAAGAGCCGCCGCTTCTCTCAACGTGACCCCGTCGGCTGTCTCGCAGCGCATCAAGCATCTCGAGGAACGCCTCGGCGCGGTGCTCATCGAGCGTGGAACGCCATGCACCGCCACGGACAAAGGCCTTGCGCTTTGCCGGCACATGGACCGCGTGGGGATGCTCGAAAAGGATCTCATGGAACATCTGCCTGAACTTTCCGGGGCGGAAGGTGCCGGACAGGTAACCCTCAACGTGGCGACGAACGCCGACAGCCTCGGGACCTGGTTTCTCGAGGCCATCGCCTCCTTCGCCAGGGCCACCGACTATCTCGTGAATGTGGCGATCGACGACGAGGACCATACCGCCGACTGGCTGCGGCGCGGTCGCGTGCTTGCCGCCGTTACCTCGCTGGAACGTCCTGTGCAGGGGTGTCGTGTCACGCCGCTCGGTGCGCTGCGCTACCAGGCGACGGCGAGCCCCGACTTCGTTGCCCGATACTTCCCTGACGGCCTCACGAAGGAGGCGTTCCAACGCGCGCCCGCTCTCACCTTCGACCAGAAGGACCGGCTCCAGAACGTCTGGGCGCGCGAGGTTTTCGGGCAAGACATGTCATTCCCCACGCACTGGCTTCCTTCGACGCAGAGCTTCCTTGAGGGAAGCCTCGCCGGCATGGGGTGGGCGCTCAATCCGGTACAGCTCGCCAGACGCCATCTCGAGCGCGGAGATCTGGTCGAGCTGGCCCCCGGACAGATGCTGGAGCGGCACCTGTTCTGGCAGATCAATCGGCTGGCCGCCGACCAGCTTCACGAGCTGTCCCGGTTAATACTCACGGTAGCGCGGCGGGAGCTCAGCTCGCAAGCATGACGCTCATTGGAAACGACAGCTTTGTCCGCTTAGCAGCCATCTGCTCCCCAATTTTGTGCTGAGACGCGGAGAATGTCTCCTCCGAGCCCAAAGTTCCGGACTCGCTGCGCAGTGGCGAATGTCGGTTTCCGGTTCGCACGTCAGCTTTTCCGCCAGATCACTCGGTTTCTGACAGATCACTCCGCGCATCCCGGATGATCATCCATGACGAATGCAGGAACAGCCCTGCGATGGCGAAAGCAACGATGAGGTCAGGCCAGGCACTGCCGAGCCAGGCGACCAGTCCGGCAGCGATCACCACGGCGAGGTTGCCGATGGCGTCGTTCCGGGAGAACAGCCATACGGCCCGCATGTTGGCGTCGCCCTTGCGGTGTTTTAGCAGCGGCAGCACCGAAAGAATGTTTACGATCAGCGCGCCCACGGCGAAGGCTCCCATTAACCCGGCCTCTGGTGTCGTCTGATTCAGGACACGCCAGATTGTGCTGCCGACAACGCCAAGCCCCAGAAATCCCAAGAACACGCCCTGGATCATCGCCGACCGCGCCCGCCATGTCAGACTCCAACCGATAGCGAGCAGGCCCAGAAAGGTGATTGCGCCGTCGCCCAAAAAATCCAGGGCATCTGCTTTCAAAGCTTGCGATCCGGACAGGAACCCGCCGAACATCTCGATCACCCCGTAGCCGAGATTGAGCAGGACTACGATCCAGAGCGCGCGGCGATAGCTCGGGTCTTTGTAAGCCGGATCGGACGATGTATCCCCGCTCTTGATCAGCTCAAAGCCATAGCCGGTTGCGTCCAGTGCTGGACGCACTTTCGGCAAGTCGTCTTCGGCGATCCGCAATGTCATGACATGGGTTGCGGCAGACACCTTCACATCGCCTTCAGCCACGCCCGCAGACCGAGCGGCCCGTTCGATCTCGGCGGCATCCTTGGCGCAGTCCATGCCATGCACCCGCATCCGGATCGGCAAAGACGTTGTAGGCAATGTGGTGTTATCTGCTCGGCTCATATGCGATCCTCTTGAAGGTAGCGTGCGAAAGAAGTCGCCGCTAACGTATCAGTGGATAATGATATGACATTGCAAAACATTCAAGACGATCTTTCGGCAGCTGACACCCTTGAGCCGCGGGCAAAGCTCTTCCGGGGTCTCGGCGACCCCAGCCGTCTTGCGATCCTCGATGCGCTACTGTCGGACGAACGCAGCGTGCAGGAAATCGTTACCCAAACAGGGCTTGGTCAGCCCAATGTCTCGAACCATCTGCGCTGCCTTTTGGATTGCGGTCTGGTCAGTCGCAGGAACGAAGGTCGGTTCGTCCGGTATCGCCTTGCGGACAGGCGGATCGCTGATCTCATCCGCGACGCAGATCAACTACTTGCCTCGACAGCCGTAGGGGTCGATGCCTGCCGAAGCTATACGGATTAACCGACGTGTCCTGCTGCAATGTTCTATTGGTGCGCCAGGCCTAAAGCAGCCATTTGCACAGCCGCAGCAAAATGGCGCTTTGTCCGCACAGCCGACTTCCACCTAACGAGAATGCTGCACGATGTGTGAATGGCCGGTCTCGGGAATCCGCAGTGTGGCATCGAAGACGGGGCTGAATGTCGGCTTCGGGCCGATCGCGCCAAGGCCATGCTGTCATACGCCCTTGTTTAGCCGATCCCTGTAACCTCCCAGTAAATTTGCGCGCGTCTGGTAAGCTTGGTGATAGATTTCGGTGGGGTCAGGCTCCCGCAACCAATATTCGCGAAGTATCGCTTTCAGAAAGACCCGCCCTCCCGGCGGGTCTTTCTGCATTTGGGGGGATGTCCCCTTGCTCTATCCCTGTTCAAATTCGTGTTCCGCCAGCTTTGCGAAGAAGACTATTTGCGTCGGTAGAAGGGAAGAGAGTTTAGCACAGGGGCGGGTCAGCGGTTCAGCGCCCGGTTCGAGCGTCTCCCATTGTAATGCGCCTCACCGTATCTGCCCCCGCAGCAGCCAAACGAAAAACACGCCGCCGATCAGTCCCGTAACGATGCCGATGGGCATATCGTCGGGGGCCATGATGGTTCTGGCCACGATGTCCGCCCATAAGAGGAACACGGCGCCGCATAGGGCTGAGATAGGGAGCAGGCGGCGGTAGTCGCCGCCGACCAAGAGGCGCACGATGTGGGGGATCATCAGGCCGACGAAGCCGATCACGCCTGAGAAAGCGACCATGACCCCCGTGATCAGGGCGCCAATGACGAAGATCGTGAGCCGGAAACGCGCCACGGGGATGCCGAGGGTGGTGGCGGTTTCATCGCCGACGGTCATGGCGTTCAGATGGCCTGACCTGAGCCAGAGATAGGCGCCGCAACCCAGTAGGATCACGGCGGGGTAGATGAGTTGGTTCCATCCCGCCAAGCCGAGGCCGCCGAGCATCCAGAACACCACCGTATGTGTGGCCCGTGGATCGCCAAGGAAGATCAGCACATTGGCGGCGGACATGACGATGAAGGACACGGCGACGCCGGCCAAGACCAGCCGGTCGGCGCTGGTGGCGGCTGCGAATTGCGTGACGGCGAGAACGATCAAGATCGCACCCAGCGAGCCGAGGAAGGCGAGCAGGGGGACGGTCAGCCCTCCGAGGAACAGCCCCGTGTGCAGCAGGGCCAGAATGGCGCCGAATGCGCCGCCTGCCGAGATGCCCAGCAGATGCGGGTCTGCTAGCGGATTGCGGGTGACGGCCTGAAGGCTTGCGCCGACGATCGCCAATCCCGCGCCGACGAGACAGGCGAGGATGGCCCTCGGCAGGCGGATGTTCCAGACGATGGCCTCCCGCCCGCCGGACCAGTCCACGGCCACGGCGCCGGGGGCGGCCTTGTTGGCCAAGATTCCCCAGACGGTTTTGACGGGGACCACGACGGCCCCCACGCTCACCGCAATCGACAGCGATGCCAGCAGGATTGCGATGCCGAACAGGCAAGTGATCCACACCCCCCGCGTGGGTTTCCGAGGCGCTATCGATCGCGGTTTAAACGTCATGAATGCTCACTGCCCCGAAACGCGGTGGCGAGGGTTTTGACCGCTTCGATGTTGCGCGGGCCGGGTGTGGCCTCGACATATTCCAGCACGACGAAACGGTCGTTGCGCACGGCATCGATGTCGGCGAAGGCGGGGTTCTCCATCATGAAAGCGCGCTTTTGATCGGCGGTGACTTCGCCATAATTGACGATCACGATGACTTCGGGATCGCGCGCGACCACGGCCTCCCAACCGACGGTGGCCCAGCTTTTCTCAAGGTCGTTCATGATGTTCGTGCCCCCCGCGGCCTCGATCAAGGCGTTTGGCATGGCATAGGCCCCGGCGGTGAAGGGCACATCTTCGCCGCTGTCATAGACAAAGACGCGGGGGGCGGTCTCAAGCGGGGGCAGCGCCGCTAGGAATGCGTCGAGTTCAGCTTGGTAGCCTTCGATCAAACTTTCCGCGCGATCCGAGACGTCGAAGATCGTGCCGAGATTGCGCATGTCGTTATACATATCCTCCATCGAGGATGGGGCTTTTTGACCGATATGGATGCAGCTT
>Ga0207991_1002222_pt1 | contig 11004 bp, 10 predicted proteins | sample ETN07SmetaG_FD_185786 | JGI IMG/M metagenome (GOLD analysis project Ga0207991, IMG submission 185786) | Marine microbial and viral communities from oxygen minimum zone, Eastern Pacific Ocean - ETNP2014F14-07SV275 (SPAdes) (version 2) | ecosystem: Environmental > Aquatic > Marine > Oceanic ... | reverse complement strand
GGTCACCATGGGCGTTGCTTATACCATAATTATGTCAGTAGTGATGGCATTTCTATTGCCTTTACTCTTTAAACCGGAAGTGGATGACTTAAGTGAAGCAGTTGATTTCCTGAAAAAAGATCTGGAAAAGCATGGCGCTATGACCGGAAAACAAAAACTGGTTGCAGCCATCATGGGATTGGTGGTATTCCTCTGGATAACAGATAAAACTTTAGTTGCAGGTTTACTCGGATTCTCACTTGGATTAGGTGGAATCGCTATTTCCGGTGCTGTTCTTTACATGTTAAGTGGACTCACCTCATGGAAAGATTATGAAGATAGAGTTAGTTGGGGCGTCATTGTCCTTTATGCCGGTTGCATCAGCCTGGGAATAGTTTTTAAGAATACAGGCGCGTCCAGTTGGTTTGCTGATCAAATTATGGATATGGTAGCACCTTTAGGACTTGATTCAGGTGTTGGTCTCGTGATCCTCATGTGTAGTATTGGTGCAGTTCTTACCAACCTTATGAGCGCTGGTGCTACCGTTGCAGTTATTGGTCCTGTTGTCCTGGACATGGCGGTTGCTTCAAATACCAATCCTGTCCTCGTTGGTGTTGGTCTTGCCATTGCCACATCGATGGCTTATTGGTTGGTCATTGGAACGCCTGCAAGTTCAATCGTTTATGCCAGCGGACAATTAGAATCTAAAGATTTTATTAGAATGGCAACTTTGGGTTGGCCTATAGCATTGATCGCTTTATCCATCATTATTGTGGTTTACTGGGTTGGGTTATTGGGAATTGATCCTGCAGGAATGGGATTTTAAAGGAGCTATAAAATGGATATTGCAATCATTGTTGTTCTAACTGGATTATTGATCTACGGATTAAATGAAAAACGAGATAAAAAACATGGTAAACTTGACACAGATCTTGCAGAAAATATGGTTCAAAAAGAAGAAGATGCCAATGCAGATATTGTTTCATATGGACAAGTTCAGGAAAGGAAAGGTCAACTCAATGAGTTGATTGATGCCAATCTTGGAGAACATCCTGAACAATCTGCACAGCTGAAAGATATTATCGAAGATTGGGCAAATCTCAAGATCGAATCATTTGAGAATCGCCGTTCCTGGGTTCGGAGTCCGGGACAAAAGAAAACAGATGATTAAGTAATGCTTGGCGGATGTTTTTGTGGAAAGATCCGCTTTTCCACAGCAAAAGATCCAACTTTTGTGGTGAATTGTCACTGCAACAATTGTAAACGGTCTGTCGGCGCTCCATTTGTCACTTGGGCTGTCTTTGAAAAGGAGTCTGTAATATTTAATGAATCTCCTCTAACACACACCGCAACAAACCGAGCCATTCGCACTTTTTGTGCTACATGTGGAACATCTATCACTTACTGGCACCCCAATCGTAAAAATGAATTGGATATTACAGTTGGATGTTTGGACGAACCGGAAAAATATCCACCGGGAAAAAATATCTGGACCAAGAAACGGTTATGCTGGATCGAAGATCCTGATAATATACCAGACTATTCTATTTATCCCTGAAACTAATAAAGGCAAAAGAGTAATCTTATTGTATTACAGTTATTAAATTACAATCCTTTCTGTTCGTCCATGAATTGCAGTAAGTAACACATAGGTAGTTGTGTTAATTTCTCTTGCAATAGTTTCCACCGCTATTTCATTACCATCCTTCTTTCCAAAAAATAAAACTTCTTCCCCTTCGTCTGGCTCCACATCACCAAAATCAACCATGAATTGATCCATACACACCCTGCCAGCTATTTTATAAGTCTGACCTTTATATCCCACAAACCCTTTTTCATACCAAGGCCTTGGAAAACCATCAGCAAACCCGGCTTGAACCACAGCGATATTTGTTTCTTTTTCTGTGGTGAATACACCGCCATAACTCACTTGTGTTCCAGCCGGAACCTTTCGAACATTCACAATAGGGCCACAAAAACTCATAACGGGCTCTACACTAATATCCATGGGAACTTCGTCAGATGGCAACACACCGTACAGGAGCATTCCAACTCGAATCATATTGAAATATGCGTTTGGTAGATTCAGGATTGCACCACTATTGGAACAATGAACATATTTGAAATTAATCCCTGTATTTTTACCTTTCTCAACAATTGCATTAAATTGTCCCAGTTGGAATTCTGCATATGAAAGATCACCTTCATCTGCCGTTGCAAAATGAGAATAAATTCCTTCCGGATTCAAATGATTATTAACGATAAAAGTAAAAACTGTAAGGGCTTCCAACACATCAAATCCTAATCGTGTCATTCCTGTATCAAACTTAAGATGAAATGTTGGGCAAGTTCCTGTTTTAACATGGAAATCTGACAATGCTTTCAAATCGGCCATTGTACATGCATTCAAGGTAAAGTTTAATTCACTTGCCTTTGAAATTAATTCGGGCTGGATCCGAGAAAAAATCAGTATCTCATTATCAATTCCATTATCCCGGAGTTCAATGGCTTCTTCAAATGCAAAAACTGCAAAGATAATCCCCGGTTCTTTTGAGAGAACTTTAGATATTTCTAAGGCGCCATGACCATAGGCATTAGCCTTCACCACGCACACTAGTTTTCTGTCTCCTATATGACGACGGATATTCCATAGGTTTTGTTTGAGCCTGTCCGTATGAATGTATGCTTCTGGACCGGTAGAAGTCATGACTGGAATTCTGTAAGAAGTGCTTTCTTTAATTCATCAAATGATTCAAAAGTTTCGGTTGAGCAGGATGAGATCCATCCGCTTAATTTTTCTATTGGAAGTTTATTTACCAAAAATATTGGTCTATCTACCCAATAGGCCATGGTGACCTCACCATGGGTACCTCCACCGTATAATATACTTTCATCCCAGAGGACAATTAAATAGTCCACTTTACCGGTGACTGCACGAAGATCTTGATTAATAAGTAATCGAATGAATTCCTTATATTTTCCACGATTAGTCGTTTTCCAGTCTTGATATTCTTCCCCACCATGAGCTAGGACTAATTTTTTCGATTCAAGTACTGGATCAATCGTGTCATGCCCAAGGTTTCCCTTTAACCAATTTGTCATGTCACTACGCCAATCCGCACCTTCATTTTGAGCATTTTCCATACCGCCAGATAAATAAGCAATCAATGTCGTAACTTCCATTTTAGAATTTTAGTATTAGCAATCACCCAAAATAAAACTAAAACCAAAGGATAAACTAGCATTTGCCAATCAATGATATTGGTATTTATAAACAACTGGAATACCTGGAACGGAATAGAAATGGGTTGCCATTTTAAAAATGAGGCGATGCCCGTTGGAAAAAAACCGAATTCAATGATAAAACCATTTCCAAATAAAATAAAAATAAACGTGATGAAAGTAATCATAGAAAATGTTGTCACTGTATTAATAAGTAATCCCATACTGATTAATAAATTTCCAAGGAGCAATAAGTACAACGAAAGACAAACTATCATGAAAAGTGTTTGAATCACAGATAATGGAAAGGAAGATATTGCTGAAAAAATACCTATTGAGATTATGCCAAGAATTATGGCTTCGATTCCTGAAACGATGAGATATCCACAGATCACAATGCGTTTCCGGTAAGGAGCGAGTACCACATGGACAAGGACTTTACGGTGAACCCTAAGGTCAAAGAAGTCCCGATAAATAAGAGGAAACAATCCCATAGATGAAATGATAAAAATGAAACCGGGAATGACCCAAAGTTCGAAAGGCATGCCAGATAAACTATTCCTCATGATATTATTCAATGAAAGACCTACCAATACAAAAAGTATAACAGGCAGAGTAAGCAATAATAGCAAACTTGGAACCAGGCGGTTTTTCCACGACCAGATTCGACGCATAAACAGTGCGTAAATCAATCCAATCCTCGTCCGGCAAATTCGGAATCCAGTAAATCCCGTAAACCTAATTTCTTTACATTCAAGTCAATCATTAGTTCGTCAGATGCTGTACGTATCACATCAAAGAATACATTCCGCGTTCGTCCATAAAAGTGAAAAATATTATCTAATCGATTTGGGGAGACAACCGTCGCCACATTAGCCAATTTTTTATACAATTCCTTGGATAAATTTTCAAATTCTATCTGAAATTGATGATAGTCTAAAGTGCTTTCCAACAATTTATCCAAATGTCCATCCATGAGAATTTGCCCTTTATGAAAAACCAGAATTCGATCATGTGCTTGTTCGATCTCAACCAACGCGTTGCTCACATAAACAATTGTTTTATTTCCTTTCAATTCCTTCAGTAGATCCCATGTCAGGCGAATAGATTCTGCATCCATATAACCCGTTGGCTCATCCATAATCAAAACATCTGGATCATGAACCAATTCTCGAACTAACATCGTTTTTTTCTGAGTGCCATGAGATACATTCATAGCCAATTCATTTAAATGTTGCGTGAGGTTCAGGGCATCTGCATAACGTAAAATACGAGCAGATGCAGTGGATTTACTTACTTTATACAAACTGGCTGTAAATCGTATATTTTGTTCAAGGGTTAACCATGGATCCAAGTCATTTTCATGAGGCATAAATCCAATAAGTTTACGAGTTTCCTGACGACGCTTATCCATATCCAATCCGTGAATAAAAACTTGACCATAATTGGGGTTCTCAAAGCCAGATAAGAGTTTTAGCAATGTTGTTTTCCCTGAATCATTTACGCCAACAATGGCAACAAGACTCCCTCGCTCTACACCAAAACTAAGTCCAGCGAGGATTGTTTTATCCCCTACCAGTTTTCCAACTTTTTTTAGTGTTATACTTGCTTCCATTTTATTTATTAACTACTCTACCTAATCTTAATTCACAATCCATCTTATTAATGCGCTTCAAACCAATTTTCGCCAATCCCATAATCCACAACTAGTGGGACAGATAACTTCATAGCATTTTCCATTTTATTCACAACCAATTTTATTAATAATTCTTCTTCAGATTCCGGAAATTCAAATAATAATTCATCATGAATTTGAAGGACCATTTTTGACTTCATTTTTTGTGCTACTATTTCATTATGAATGGAACACATGGCCAATTTGATCATCTCCGCTGCCGAACCTTGGATTGGCATATTTATGGCCATCCTTTCTGCGGCTTGTCGTTTAAGACCGTTATCAGAATTTGCATCCCAAACAGGACGACGACGGCCTAACATTGTTTCCACATATTTATCATTTCGGGCTTTTTTCAAAGTGGAATCTATATAATTCCTGATACCTGAATATTGATCAAAATAAGAATCTATTATAGCAACCGCTTCAATTCTTGGAATCCCCAATTCCTGGCTCAATCGAAAGGGACCTGCCCCATACATGATCCCAAAATTCACAACTTTTGCCGTTCGGCGCATTTCAGGTAGAACTGAATCTAATGGGACATTAAAAACATGGCTTGCTGTTCGCGAGTGTATATCTTCTCCATTCTGAAAAGCTTGAATCAAACCTTTATCTTGACTTAAATGTGCCATGACTCGAAGTTCTACTTGGGAATAATCTGCTGAAAATATTTTCCAACCAGATGTTTTTGCTCTAAATGCTTTCCGAATTTCCCGACCTTCTTCCTTTCTAACTGGGATATTCTGGAAATTGGGATTCGTACTGGAGAGCCGTCCCGTGGCTGCAATCGTTTGATTAAATGTTGAATGAATCCTTCCTGTTTCATCATTCACTAATTCTGGTAATGCATCCACATAAGTGTTTTTTAGTTTATTGTATTTCCGGTATTCTAAGATATGTCTTGGCAATTCATGCTGATTTTTTAATTGTTGTAAAACTATTTCTGCTGTACTTCGTTTCTTGATCTGGGGTAATTCCAAAATATCAAAAAGAATATTCGCCAACTGCTGGGTAGAATTAATATTGAATTCTGTTCCTGCTAACCGATGAATATCGGATATGAGTGCATCCAATTTTTTTCCTAAATCATCAGACATCTCCTTTAAAAAGTCCAGATCCACAAATGTACCTTTGTATTCCATTTCAATAAGAATAGGGATTAAGGGTACTTCAATAGTGGAAAAGAACTCATAGAGTTCTGATTCTTTCAATCTGGTTTTAAATAATTCAGTGAGCTGAAATACAATATCTGCATCCTCTATCGAATAAAATGCTACTTTTTCTAGAGGCACCTGATCTATTGTGATCTGGTTACGCCCCTTACCAATCAACTCTTCAATTGGCACCATTTCATAATTGAGATGTTCGAGACTCAAGATATCTAACTTTAATGACCGGGCCGCCGGATTCAGTAAATGAGCAGCAATCATAGTGTCAAATTCAATCCCTTTTACCGTTACACCACATTGCTTGAGAATCAATGAATCATATTTAATATTTTGTCCAGTCTTATAGATTGACTCATCTTCTAGAATAGGTTTCAATTTTTCTAGAACAATTTCCAGGTCATTTTCTCCAAAATTATTTTTTTCTTTCTCCAAATATTGAATAGGTACATACCAGCCGGAATCTGCTTTATTTGAAAAACTCAATCCAACAATGTCTGCCTTCATAGCGTGAATTGATGTTGTTTCAAGAGCAAAGGAAAACCATTTAGATATTTTCAAAGATTTTACAAGGTCGTTTAAACTCTTTTCAGTCAGGATTGTATTATAATTCTTATCTACATTTTCCTTTTTAATATTCACTTCAACATCGGATTCAGCGACCAATTGTTTTAAGATGGCATGAAATTCCAATTCAGTGAATTTTTCAACACATGCATCGATATTTATATCCCGTTTCTCTAATTCACCCACACCACAGGATAGTTCCACATCCGTGAGAATTGTAACCAATTCTTTACTTAATATGGCATTTTCAACATCATCTTTTAAACCATTGTGAGCTCGTTTATTGGTGACTTTATCCGCATTCTCTAATGCGCCTTCTAATGATCCAAAGGATTTGATTAGTTTTACTGCTGTTTTTTCTCCCACCCCTGCCACACCGGGCACATTATCAGAACTGTCGCCCATGAGTCCCAAAAGATCGATGATCTTATTGGGTGGCACGCCCCATTTCTCTTCTACCTTAGCAGAATTATATATAATGGGATGAGGTGTTTTCCGAGTTCCAGGTGCAAACATAAAAATATGGTCATTCATGAGTTGCATAAAGTCTTTATCACCGCTCACAATATAGGTATCTAACCCTTCTTTTTCTGCCTGGACTGCCAATGTACCGATGATATCATCTGCTTCCACACCTGGCTTTTTCAAAACGGGTAGATTCATGGCTTCCAACATTTCCCAAAGATGGGGCAATTGAAGTTGCATTTCGTCAGGCATGGGTGAACGGTTTGCTTTGTACTCCTTATACATATCATGGCGAAAGGTTTTTTCTTTGGAATCGAAGGCACAGGCAATATAATCAGGATTTTCAGATTTGATTAGTTTCAGCACTTGATTTGCAAAACCAAAAAGTGCGCTGGTATGAAGTCCATAACTGGTAATAAGTGGATTTCTAATCAACGCAAAATGAGCGCGATAAAGAAGTGCATATCCATCCAGTATAAAAAAGCGTTTCCTGTTAGTTTTGTTAGAAAACATAAGCGAAAAAATTACGGTACTCTTCTCTCCTGTACCACTCACAATTTATATAAAAAAAAGCCCCTTCCTTCAACAAACTCAGGATTAGGGGCTTTTTAATAATCAGATAGAATCTGACGTGGGTTACATCATGCCACCCATGCCGCCCATACCACCCATACCAGGATCTGGCATTGGAGGCATTTTATCATCTTCCGGTACATCTGTAACCGCAGCTTCGGTTGTCAGAATCATTCCAGCAATAGATGCAGCATTTTCAACGGCAACACGTGCTACTTTTGCAGGATCGATGATACCAGCTTCGAACATATTTACATATTCGTCGCATCGAGCATCATACCCATAATCGTCTTTCCCTTTGCGGACTTCTTGTACCACAATAGATGCTTCTACACCTGCATTTGAACAGATCTGACGAATCGGAGCTTCCAAAGCACGGCGCATAATTTCGACACCCACTTGTTGTTCTTTATCAACTTTCACGCCATCCAAAGCAGAAACAGAACGAAGCAGTACCACACCACCACCGGGAACAATTCCTTCTTCCACAGCGGCACGTGTTGCATGGAGTGCATCTTCCACACGTGCTTTCTTTTCTTTCATTTCTACTTCCGTTGCAGCACCAACATTGATTACTGCTACACCACCAGATAATTTTGCGAGGCGTTCTTGCAGTTTTTCACTATCATAGTCCGATGTTGTTTTATCAATCTGAACTTTGATCTCTTTGATCCGTGCTTTAATGGCATCTGCAGATCCACCGCCATCAACGATGGTCGTATTATCTTTGTCAGATACAATACGTTTTGCTGTTCCTAAGTAATCGATATTTGCATTTTCCAGTTTATAGCCGGCATCTTCAGAGATAACGGTTGCGCCAGTTAATACAGCGATGTCTTCCAGCATGGCTTTACGACGGTCACCAAAACCAGGTGCTTTCACAGCCAATACTTTGAAAGTACCGCGGAGTTTGTTTACCACCAGTGTTGCCAACGCTTCACCTTCAATATCTTCAGCAATGATAACAACGGGTTTACCGGTTTGAACCACTTTTTCCAATAAAGGAAGTAGATCTTTCATATTGGAGATCTTTTTATCGTGGATTAGGATATATGGATCTTCCATTTCCGCATCCATAGATTCAGAATTGGTCACGAAATATGGAGAAAGATATCCACGGTCGAATTGCATTCCTTCAACAAATTCAAGGAATGTTTCGGCTGTTTTGGATTCTTCAACAGTAATCACACCATCTTTTCCAACTTTTTCCATAGCTTCGGCGATCTTATCACCAATCTCTTTATCATCATTTGCAGAAATAGTTGCAACTTGAGCGATCTGCTGCGCATCCGGCAAGTCTTTAGACTGACCTTTGATGGCTTCCACAATCGCATCACGTGCAGCATCGATGCCACGTTTGATGGCCATGGGGTTTGCACCGGCGGTTACATTTTTAATCCCTTCGGTAATGATGGATTGAGCTAAAACAGTCGCAGTTGTTGTTCCGTCACCCGCAACATCGGATGTTTTGGAAGCAACTTCGCGAACCATTTGTGCACCTATGTTCTCGAGGTTATCTTCAAGCTCGATTTCTTTTGCAACGGTTACACCATCTTTAGTGATTGTGGGTGCACCGAATTTTTTCTCGATAACGACATTCCGTCCTTTAGGTCCCAGCGTGATCTTGACCGCATTGGCCAATTTATCCACACCGGTTCTTAAAGAATTACGAGCGTCGAGAGAATATGCAATGTTTTTTGCCATTTTTATTATCTCCTTACAATACGGCTAAAATGTCGCTTTCGCGCATGATTACATAATCCGTGCCTTCAAGAGTAATCTCAGTTCCGGAATATTTTCCGTAGAGAACTTTATCTCCTGCTTTCACGGTCATATCTACAATTGTGCCAGCATCACTGGCTTTGCCTGGTCCAACAGCAACAACAGTTCCCTGTTGTGGCTTTTCTTGGGCAGTATCAGGAAGAATGATTCCTCCGGATGATTTTTCTTCAGCTGCATCAGGCTCCACGACAACGCGGTCTGATAATGGCTTTAGTTTTAAACCCATTTCATAAACTCCTTTATGTGTTGATCTTTATTTAATTAAAATATTTCTTAAAAGCGGCGGCGAATTTACCGCACAATATGTTTTATATTCAACGATTAAGATAATGTCTCTAACTGCACATAACTTATACAAAGAATGTGCCAGAGTGACTTATAATTCATTTTGTAAGAACATGGTAAATAAAAACGTCAATATGGCATATTCTGAAATTATCTCCCTGTTGATCCAAACCCCCCCGTTCCTCGTGGTGTTTCTGTCAATTCGTCTACTAACTGAAATTGGATGGGACTTCCATCCATAGCAACCAATTGAAAAAGACGTTGCCTTTCTTCCACTGTATATGGCTCCAATTTAATATTATCCACAGCAGCCATGATTTCACCCCTATAACCCGCATCGATGAGTCCAATAGAATTGCATAGCCGGAGTGGCGTTTTGGCAATACTGGATCGCGGCATTAACAAATACGGTTTATTTTCCGTATTCTCACAGGCAATGCCCAAATGGATCAGGGTGGTCTCCCCTGCTTCAATGGTTTGTTCCTCGATTACGAAGAGATCAATCCCCGCATCACCATCGTGAAAATGGCCGTGATTTTCATAAAGAGATCTGACAGATCTGTTAAATGGCTTAATCTTTAAATGCATATTTTTTTGTTAATTGGTTAAATGGTTGATTTGGTCATTGGTAGAATAAATAATGATGGTGCAATTACTCTATCATTCAATTTTTTTCGATTAAGGTTTTTAATTTTTTAATATGCTGAGGTGTTGAACCACAGCAAACCCCAATTACACCAGGATCTTTTATCAAAATAGACTTCATTCCAATGCTGAAATTAGATTCGTCAATAATGTCAAAATAATCATTTTTGAAATCAGTTTTTCCAAGGTTTGGATAACTGCCCCAAATCCCTTTCCAATCGTTTTGAAAATGGTCGATGCACCTTAATGTCGTATCCAATTGGTTGCAATTATTCAGCAAATAGTCAATTTCAAAACCATTAATTAGTGAGATAACATCTTCAATTGGGGTCCCATCTAGAATATGATCGCCGTTTTTCATAATGAGACTTAACCCCACCTCATTATCAAAATACCTGGCAGTTTTCAGGGCGATGTTGATCTCACGTATATTGCCCATAGTTTCAAATAAAATAAAATTTAAACCTGCGTCAGCCATCCATTCCGTGGTTTCTCCATAACTATCTTCAGCAGCCGTTTTTCCTGGAAATTTCTCCGGTGAATAACAATCTTCAAGAGTCGTAATAGAGCCAGCAACTTTTACTGATTCGCCCGATGTACTTTGTGCACATTCAACTGCTTTATATAAACTATCCTTTGCCC
>Ga0207991_1002217_pt1 | contig 11024 bp, 10 predicted proteins | sample ETN07SmetaG_FD_185786 | JGI IMG/M metagenome (GOLD analysis project Ga0207991, IMG submission 185786) | Marine microbial and viral communities from oxygen minimum zone, Eastern Pacific Ocean - ETNP2014F14-07SV275 (SPAdes) (version 2) | ecosystem: Environmental > Aquatic > Marine > Oceanic ... | reverse complement strand
GCTAAAACATTAAAGCGTATCGCCCGGGAAGGTCGGGATGGATTTTATACTGGTAAAACGGCTGACCTTATTGTAGCAGAAATGAATAGGGGAATAGGTTTGATCTCCAATGAGGATCTATTGAATTATAAATCTAAATACCGTGAACCTGTAATGAGTTCATTCAATGATTACAATTTACTATCCATGGGTTTGCCCAGCTCCGGTGGAACTATCTTGGTGGAAATGTTCAATATGCTCGAAAACTTTCCGTTGGCAGAGCTGGGTTGGAATTCATCTGATTATATCCATCTTTTAACTGAAGTTGAACGCCGGGCCTATGCAGACCGCGCGGAACATCTTGGAGATTCGGATTATTGGGAACCTCCATTATTCATGTTAATAAATAAAGAATATGCTAAAGATCGTATCAGTGACTTTTCACCAGATAAAGCAACACTAAGCAAAGACATTTTTGCCGGTGATCCAAAAGTTTATGAAAGCCGGGAAACAACCCATTTTTCCGTTGTGGATAAAGATGGCAATGCAGTATCAGGTACTACAACTATCAATTTGAGTTACGGTGGTGGCTTTTTGGTCAAAGGTGGCGGCTTTTTCCTGAATAATGAAATGGATGATTTTTCTGCTAAACCTGGTGTGCCCAATGCATTTGGATTGGTTGGCAATGATGCCAATGCCATCGAAGCCGGGAAACGTCCCTTAAGTTCTATGACCCCTACTATAGTACTGAAGGATAATAAACCATTTATCATTCTTGGATCTCCTGGTGGTTCAACAATTATAACAACTGTATTACAAACGATATTGAACGTCACAGTTCACAATATGGGTATACAGGAAGCTGTATCGGCACCTAGAATACATTCCCAATGGTTGCCTGATGTAATTATGGCTGAACCATACAGTATAATTAAAGATGTAGAAGAATCACTAAAGAGTAAAGGCCATATAATTGAGCCTTATAAATGGAGTAAAATTGGTGAAATGAACGCAATTCTAATAAATGAAAATGGATATTTTGGTGCCGCAGATACCAGAGGGGAAAACGCGGCTGTAGGCTACTGATTTAATTTACTGCATTAACTGATCTTCGATCAATTGTACAAAGATCGATGACCCCACCAACAGTGCCCGTTCATCAATATCAAAATGAGAACAATGATGCGGTACACTTCGAAAGGGTTTATCTTCCGGTGCAGAGCCAATAAAAAAGAAACATCCCGGTACTTTTTGGGCATAATAGCTGAAGTCCTCTCCACCCATGGATAAGTATGGATATCCGGCGCCATCTCCAACAATCTTCTTCGCGGACGCTAACAGCTTTTCAAACGCAGCTACAGCATTGATTGTTGGCGGATAACCATCACGGTAATCAAATTCGATTGTGGCACCAAATGTTTGACCAATCCCATCAATAATTTCCTGCATTCGTGTTTTGATCAATACTCGATTTTCTTCAGTATATGCCCTTGCAGTCCCTTTTAAGACAACTTCGTCAGCTATAATGTTAAAGTTGTAACCGCCGTTTATCATACCTACTGTTACAACCGTGCTTTCCAAAGGATTGGTATTACGGCTGACGATGGTTTGCAGCGCTGTAATCAAATGAGCAGAAACAACCACTGCATCTACAGAACCTTGAGGGGCTGCGCCATGACCACCGATTCCTTTTATGGTAATTTCAAATTCATCTGCCGCTGCTAATATGGGGCCTTTTTTCACGCCCACTTCACCGTATTTCTGATAATTCCACAAATGGATTCCATAAACTTCATCTACATTTTCTAAACAACCGTCTTCGATCATATATCGTGCGCCGCCTGCCCCTTCTTCTGCAGGCTGAAATAAAAATCGTACAGTTCCATTAATCTGATCTTTTTTATCAGCTAACACTTTTGCTGCACCTAAAAGCATTGCCGTATGGCCATCATGACCGCAGGCGTGCATAATACCATCGTTTTGCGATATATAATCGATGTCTCCTGTTTCCTGCATGGGTAGAGCATCCATGTCCGCCCGGAGAGCAATGGTGGGGCCCTCACCGCATTTTAAATCCCCAACCACACCTGTTTTACCGATTCCGGTTTGCACATCCATTCCTAGTTCTTCTAATCGTTCAGCTACGATTCCAGCTGTCCGATGAACCTCAAAACCAAGTTCGGGATATCTGTGGAAATCCCTACGGGTAGCGATGATTTCGTCTGATATGTTTTCGATCTCTTTGGGAATGTTTATACTCATAATTTGACTCATATACTCATTCAATTTATTCAATTAATTACAGATGATTCCATAACTGCCAACTGCCCACATCCGGCAGCAATATCCGTTCCTTTACTCCAGCGCACTGTTACGGGAAAAGGTGCTTTTTTTAATGTATTAATAAATGTTTCGATAACGTCATCTGCAGGCCGTTTATATTTTCCACCAATATCATTATAGGGAATCACATTCAGTTTACAGCGGTGTCCCGTCAGCATGTCAATCAGCTTAAGGGCATCATCAATATTATCGGTAATTCCGGCCATTAATACATACTCAAGTGTTACAGGGTGTCTGGAAGTCAATGAATAATTATCAATTACTGTTAATAATTCCTCCAGTGGATATTTTTTTGCTATGGACATCGTTTGTAGGCGACTTTTCTGAGATGACCCATTTAAGCTGATTGCCAATTTATAACGATGCCTCTCTTCCGTATATCGTTTAATCTTGGACGTAATTCCAACGGTTGAAATTGTGATTCGTTTAGCTCCAAGCTTAATTCCTTTTTCAGCATTCATCAAATCAGCTGCCGCGATTACTCGATTATAATTCAAAAACGGTTCACCCATCCCCATAAAAACAACATTTGTAATGTTTGTTTTTGCTGCTCTACGGACATGTAAAAATTGATCAACAATTTCCCCAACAGACAGATTTTTCTGAAAGCCCATGGACGCCGTTGCACAAAAATCACAATTCACGGCACAGCCCACCTGCGATGAAATACATAGTGTCGTTCGCTTACCTTCTTTCATGAGAACAGATTCAACCTTTTCACCTGATTGCAATTCAAAAAGGAACTTTTGTGTAGGTTCTGACGATGAACCTGTAACATGAACTTCTTTTAAGGGATGAATAATAAATTTTTCTGAAAGTGCATTTCTAAAATCAGACGGAAGATTACCCATTTGATCGAACGAATCAACGCGACTACGGTAAAGCCATTCAAATAATTGCTGTCCCCTAAATGATGGTTCAGAAAATTCAGTAAGAATTGATTCTAGTTCTTCAAGCTTTAAGCCGACTAAGGCAATTTTTGATTTTTTAGTAGTCTGCACAGGGGCAGAATTTCGATTATCTAAAAAAGATGCGCAAGACAATAAGATTGCTTCAATTTAAAGTGACCATTAAGTTCGAGCCCATTAATTAAAGAATAATTTCAGGAAAAAAACATGTCAACACAAAATGATGCACAACTCGTAAAACAATTAGGCCAATTTCGTCAGGATTTTTTAGATGAGATTGGTAAAGTCATTATTGGCCAACAGAATATCCTTGACCATTTTCTCATAGCTCTTATATGCAAAGGACATACTCTTTTAGTGGGTGTACCTGGATTAGCAAAAACGCTTTTGATAAAATCCATGGCTGAATTACTTGATCTAAAGTTCAGCAGAATTCAATTTACGCCAGACTTAATGCCCAGTGATATTACTGGTACAGAAGTTATAGAAGAAGATCATGCAACAGGGAAAAGGGGGTTCAGATTTTTTCGAGGACCCGTATTTGGGAATATAATTCTTGCTGATGAGATTAATCGAACACCGCCAAAAACACAATCTGCCCTCTTGCAGGCCATGCAGGAACACAATGTAACTGCAGGGGGGAAAACATATATACTGGATGAACCATTTTTTGTATTGGCAACACAAAACCCAATCGAACAAGAAGGGACCTATCCCCTACCCGAAGCACAATTGGATCGGTTTATGTTTAATATAAAAATTGATTACCCCAGCCGAGATGAAGAAGTTGCAATTGTACAAACAACTACAAGCGGTAGTGAAGCTGCGTTAAAATCGATCATTTCCAAAGACCAACTTTTAACATTTCAAGAATTGGTCCGCCGTGTACCCGTCGCGGAAAATGTAGTTGAATATGCGGTTGACTTGGTTCGAAAAACTCGTTCAAAGGCAAAGGATTCTCCTGACTTTATTCAAAATTGGATTGATTGGGGCGCAGGTCCAAGAGCATCTCAATACCTGATACTTGGTGCCAAAGGACGGGCAATTTTGGATGGCCGACCTACACCAGATATTTCAGATGTAAATGCACTCGCTCTTCCTGTGTTACGTCATCGATTAATAACTAATTTTAACGCAGAAGCTGAAGGCGTGAGCGTGGATGACATTATTTTAAAACTTCTAGGTTAGATGTTGGATGATAAATGTTAGACGTTAAATTTGAAAGGTGAATAATTATGGCTTCATTTAAAGAATTAAAGGTTTTCAAATTATCTGTCAAATATGTGAAATCTATTTATCAAATAACGCAATCATATCCAAAAGAAGAAAAATTTGGTTTGGTTAGCCAGATGCGAGATGCTGCAATTGGAATCCCATCATGTATTGCCGAAAGGACAGGAAGAAGAACTGCCAATGACAGAAAACATTTTATAGATATCGCTTTAGCTTCATTGTACAAAACTCATTCTCAATTGATTGTTTCAGAAGCTCTAGAATATATTGTGATTGAACGTTTGAATAATGCTGAACCATTCATCAAAAAATTAAAAGCTATAATTAATTGCGTACCAAAATTTAATAAAAGATAGGCCGTCTAACGTCTAGCATTAAACGTCTTTCATGATCGATAAGAAAAAATATCTGCAGCCGGAAATTGTAGCCAAACTAGACAATATGGCTCTTCGCGCTCGATTGGTCGTAGAAGGATATATTATTGGCCAACATAAAAGCCCATATCATGGTTTCAGCGTAGAGTTTGCCGAACACCGCGCTTATGGACCTGGGGATGAAATACGTCACATAGACTGGAAATTATACGGTAAAACAGACCGTTATTATGTTAAACAATACGAAGAAGAAACAAACTTAAAAGCATATATTTTGCTCGATACCAGCCGCTCAATGAAATATACCAGTGGATCGGTGACAAAATTGGATTATGCATCATTTTTATCAGCAGCACTTACATACCTTATGCTGAATCAGCGAGATGGAACAGGTCTCATATTATTTGATGAAAAGATACGAACATTCATTCCTCCACGGTCTACTCCAAACCACTTGAATACCATCCTTAAAACACTCGAAAAACCCAAACTGGGATCTGATACTAAAATTGGTCTTGTTCTCCATGAAATGGCAGAACGCATCAAAAAACGTGGATTAGTTATACTTGTTTCTGATTTAATGGATAATCAGGAAGCTATATTAAGCGGACTAAAGCACTTCAGGCATAATAAACAGGAAGTCATCCTCTTTCATATTTTGGATCGTAAAGAATTAGATTTTGAATTCAATACACGCACACGATTTAAAGATATGGAAAGCGGATCCTTTCTCACCACGGAACCCTGGCAAATAAAACACAGTTATACTAAACGTATGCAACGCTTACAAGATGAGTATAAAAAACAATGCCGGGAACAATTAATCGACTATGTTCCACTCTTTACCGATCAGAGTTTGGAAATTGCATTACACAGTTATCTAAATAAAAGACAAAAACTGGGATAAAAAAATCCCCCGTTTTCACGACGGATTCTGTAAACTGTTTTTAAATGTAAAATCAATCGTACTTTTTTGATTTTTCAAAATACCGTTTAGCTTCTTGTTGTTTTCCTTGTTGCAACAACACTCGAGAAATTCCCCTGTAATGATTGGCATTCTCCGGGTCTAGATAAATAAGTTCCTTATAAAATTTTTCTGCTTTCCGCCATTTTTCAATACTTTCAAACGTCTGGGCCATTCCCATAATCGCTTCTATATCCTCGGGATTAAGATCGAGTGATGAAAGAAAATGATCCTCTGCTTGATCAAAATCACCAACCTGATTATATAAAACACCTAAATTGAAATGCAAATCTGCTTTTGCTTTTAAATCAAACGTTGTTTGAATTGCTTTTTCATATGTTGAAATAGATTCCTCTGTATTATCTAAATCGTAATAAGTTTGTGCAAGGTTCCGAATCACAGCACTATTTTCAGGATTTAACTCTACAGCTTTTTGAAGGTACGGCAATGCTTTGTCCGGTTGCTTTTTCCGTATAAATATTTGCCCTGCAGCCATATTAGCATTGAAGTCTTCCGGTGCAATTTCTACTGCTTTAGTGATTAATTCGCTTGATTTATCTGCATCACCCAATTCAAAGTAACATGTTGCCAACATGGTATAATTTAAACTTTCGTCTCCTTTAATTTTTATTGCGCTTTGAAATTCACTTATCGCATCACGAACCGCATCATTTCGACTTTGTTCATCTAATTCTTTTGACGCATTAAATACTTTTACACCTTTGTTATACACATCGCCCCAATACCCATATCTGGAAATCTCAATCATTTTCTCAACTGTGCTCCCATCAAGAATTTTTCGATTAGGATCAATTGCCAATGCTTTATCAAATACGTCATTCATTTCAGCCCAGCGCCCATCTTTTCCATAAATATGGTGACCCAATTGAAAGGGGATTTCTGGATTGTCGATTTCAATAGCCATAGCTTTTACTAAAAATTCTTCAGCTTTTTTTAAATCGTTTTGCTGCAAATATAGTTTTGCTGATGTGTATTCCTCGCTTGGGCAACCCCAAAAAACCATGGTAGACAGTATAATCAGCAGTGTCGTTTTACGTTTTGTATGAAACATGTGTCCTCTTATGTAATTATTAATAGAAAATAAGGTTGAGAAAATAACAAGTACACTTCGTTTTTCAAAGGTCTAGAGTCCCATTAAGAAATGATACTCTTTTTGTAATTTCAGCTTTTGTGCATTCCAACATTTTTTCTACCCCAAATCCTTCCACGGTTATAGATGCCATTGCAGATGCCTGGACCAAAGCCTCTCTATCAGTCCCGCCCGAGTTTAAAACACCCGCATAAGCACCGGCAAAAACATCCCCTGCTCCAGTAGGATTGATGTTATATTTTTTCAAAACTTAACCATCTAAATTCGAATTTTCTAACGGCCAGGAAATTTCTTTATTTAGTTGTTTTATAACAGATTTTTCAAATTGAGCTCCTGTAATCTGAATAATTTCTTCAGCTAAATAACCACCAATTTCTCCTGCGACTGTTGCCCTGTATCCTTTATATAGAGCAGCCATGAATCCGGCAGCAAATATATCACCTGCACCAGTTGAATCTGTCGCAAGAATTGGTCGAGAAGAAATTTTGGATATATTTCCATCTTCAACCACATAACATCCATCCTTCCCTAGTTTGACAGCAGCTATATTTATAATTTTTCCTAATGATTTTGTTGCTTCTTCAATATTCTCTGTATCAAATAATATTGATAATTCTGCCTGATTAGCAAAAACAACATCTGCTTCATCTTGGATTAAAGTTAAAAATGCATCCTTAAATCGCTGGACTGCAAATGGATCGGCTACATCAAAAATTACTTTTATTTTATTTTCTTTTGCAATGGCAAGCGCATGTTTGATCGCCGATTTTTGTGAATCTGTATCCCACATGTATCCTGTAAAATATAAAAATTTGGACTTTGCCAATAATGATTCATCAATGTCTGTAATTGAAAATTCCTGACACATGCCCAAATGCGTATTCATGGTTCTTTCTCCATCTGGCGTCACAAGTATTATACTAGATCCTGTAGGTCCATCACCTAAAACTAAACGAGAGATAATCCCATATTTATTTATTTGAGATTTATAAATTGCTCCGAACTCATCATCTCCTATTTTACCTGAAATTACTCCCGGGATTTCTAATCCGGCACACGTAATTAGTGTGTTTGGTGCAGAACCTCCAGGATGGTAAATGGGCGATTTATTCTTGAAATAATTGACAATTTCTTTTTGCCGATTTTCATCAACAAGATGCATAACTCCCTTTTCCACCTCAAGGTTTATTAAATCCTTGTCCTCAATTTTAATTACAACATCTATTAATGGGTTTCCAATCCCAAAAATGGCTGCCTCGTTTAATTTCATTTGGCTTGCTTCCGTTATTTTGGATAGAATAATTATAATTTAGAAAAAGGAAACTGTACTAACCCCAGAAACCTATTTCCCAATCGTGTTAGTTTACGCGGTTTGAAGAATTGACATCAAGCAAATCCTTCATTACTTAACTTGTAATTTTTAAGTACAATGCGGTATATTTCTACTTATGGAAGGCAAAACATTTGCAATAATCACCGATATTCACTCGAATGTTGCTTCATTAAAAAAAGCCTTGGAAATTATTGAAGACCGAGATGATATTGATCAAAAAATATGTCTCGGTGACTGTTTTGCTCTAGGACCCTCGCCAAAAGAAACACTGGAAATCCTCATGTCCATTGAGAACTGCATTTTTCTTCGCGGTAATCATGATCGCTATCTCATTGAACGCCTTTGGGAACAAGAGCGCCCCTCTTTGGAGGGGATGAATCCGGATGATCCCATTTGTCAGGCAATTATTGCAAATGAAGAGTGGACTGCTGATCAAGTAGGCGATGCTGGTGTTGAATTTGTTAAAGCAATGCATATAGCTTATCGGGAAGTTGTTGATAATACCCTTGTAGAAATGACCCATGCCTGGTATCAACGCGATGATATGCCACCAACTATTACTGAAGCACTGAATTGGCGTAACCATGTTAAAAATGCGCACCCCGAAGTCAACCAGTATGTCTTTATTCATGGCCATGTTCACATTCCGAGAAATGAAACAGGTGAAAACTTAACTATCCTCTGTCAGGGCGCCACTGGGTTACCGTTTGATGAAGATCCTCGTGGGTCTGTCGCATTTTTAACGGTTGAAGGAGAATCCTTTAATTGGGATGTTGTACGCTATGAGTATGATCAAAAAATAACCATTGATTTGCTGGAAGATCGCCAACCTCCCTTCTATCAAAACCTCCAGAATTCAGTGAAATACGCTGCCATACGTAACGACGTATAAGTATTCAATTTTTCGTAATTTCCCCAGTTAATTTCCAATAAATAATGCACTACTTCGATCATAGCGCCACCACACCTTTACACCCAAAAGTAAAAAAACTCATGGGTGAAGTGGGCGATTTCCATTTTGGTAATCCTTCAAGCGTACATGCCTTTGGACAAAAAGCCAAAATAGTGATCGAAACTGCACGAGGTCAAATGGCCAAAGCCGTTGGCTGCAGTTCCAATGAAATCTTTTTTACCAGCGGCGGAACTGAAGCCAATAATCTAGTACTGTGGAATTTGATTCATCAAAATAAAAAACATGTTGTAACATCTGTGATTGAACATCCTGCAGTGTTAAAGGTAATAGATAATCTGGAAGAATTTGGTGTTTCATATACAGCAGTTGGAGTAGATAAAAATGGTGGTGTTAATCCAAATGAGGTACAAAATGCCATAACAGCAGATACGGGACTTATATCTATCATGCTGGCTAATAATGAAATGGGCACTATCCAACCTATTCGGGAAATATCAAGCATTGCCAAAGAACAGGGTATATTTCTCCATTCTGATGCAGTTCAAGCATTGGGTAAAATTCCTATTAATGCAAAAGATTTAGGTGTGGATTATATGAGTTTTTCCGCTCATAAATTTTACGGTCCTAAAGGTGTCGGAGCTTTATATATTAGAAAAGGTTTAAAACTTCAACCGTTGATTATTGGTGGAAGCCAAGAGCGTAGAGTGCGAGCCGGCACTGAAAACACTCCTGGGATTGCAGGGTGTGGGCTTGCTGCTGAACTGGCAGTAAATAGTATACAAGATACACATACACATTTAGAATCTTTGGCTAAAGCTTTTAAGGAGGAAATTAAACGTATTTCTCCTGATGTAATTTTTAATGGTCATCCCAAAAAAAACCTCCCTGGACTGGTAAATGTTTCTTTCCCGGGTTATAGAAGCGATCTGCTAATGATTTACTTGGATCGGGAAGGAATTGCAGTCTCCAGTGGCTCTGCCTGTTCATCGGGTGATATTAAACCATCGAGAATTTTATCGGAAATGGAAATAAATGATGAAATCAACATATGCTCGCTACGTATAAGTTTTGGCACTGGCAATACGCTGGAAGATGTCGACTATTTAACTACATGCTTTAAATCCACATTGGAACGAATCCGTTCCTCCGCATAAAATGCCTGAACATATAATCGTAGGAATGAGCGGAGGTGTGGACAGTGCAGTTTCTGCTTTACTTTTAAAAGAGCAGGGGTTTGATGTTGAATGTATTTTTATGAAAAATTGGGAAGAAGACAGTGATTACTGTACGTCCGAACAAGATTATAAAGATGCATTATTAGTCTGCCACGAATTGGGTTTGCAGTTAAAAACGGTTAATTTTTCCATAGAATATAAAAAACGGGTGTTTGATCTATTTTTAAAAGAATATGCTGCTGGGAGGACACCCAATCCTGATACCCTTTGCAATAAAGAAATAAAATTTAAAGCATTTTTGAATTATGCCATACAGCTTGGCGCCAGCCGAATTGCAACAGGACATTATGCCCGACTTGATCAGCATAATGGCTCCGTTATACTACTTAAAGGGAATGATGGAAATAAAGATCAGAGTTATTTCTTATTCATGTTAAATCAGCACCAGCTGAAAAAAGCTATTTTTCCTATTGGAGAAATGACCAAAAAAGATGTGCGTAATCTAGCTCGGGAAAAAGGGTTACCCAATTACGATCGCAAAGATAGTACAGGTATTTGTTTTATCGGGGAACGCAATTTTAATGATTTTCTTCACCAGTATTTTAAATCTGACCCTGGAAACATAATTGCAGTTAATCAAAAAATAATCGGTAAACATGACGGTTTAACATTTTATACATTGGGCCAAAGA
>Ga0207991_1002209_pt1 | contig 11058 bp, 8 predicted proteins | sample ETN07SmetaG_FD_185786 | JGI IMG/M metagenome (GOLD analysis project Ga0207991, IMG submission 185786) | Marine microbial and viral communities from oxygen minimum zone, Eastern Pacific Ocean - ETNP2014F14-07SV275 (SPAdes) (version 2) | ecosystem: Environmental > Aquatic > Marine > Oceanic ... | reverse complement strand
TTTGAGTGGGAAGTTAACGGCCGCAGTGGCATTACCAACAAGGCCATCAATGAATACTGGACCAGCGCCCAGCGCCAGAGTCACAGCTTGCACGAAATTTCCTACCGTGCTTGCTTCAAACCCCAACTACCTGCTTTTTTCATTTCCCGTCTTACTGAGCCAGGTGATGCCGTCTACGACCCCTTCATGGGGCGCGGAACCACGCAGTTGGAAACCTTTTTGCTCAGTCGCAAGCCGCTTGGCAATGATATCAATCCGCTAAGTAAAGTATTACTCGAGCCACGCCTTGACCCGCCAACTATCGAGAAGATTGCTAATCGGCTAAAATCTATCGATCTCTCAGTCGCCGAGGAAGAATACTCAGACCTTGAAGTGTTCTTCCACCCGGAGACCTTGAAGCAGATCATTGCGCTCAAGGAGTATCTCCTAAGCAAAGAGCGTACTGGTGAGATTGACTGCATCGACCGCTGGATCAGGATGGTGGCAATCAACCGACTGACCGGCCACTCTCCCGGTTTCTTCTCAGTCTACTCCTTGCCTCCCAATCAAGCAGTCTCAATCAAATCCCAACGTAAAATTAACGAGAAGCGAGACCAAGCCCCGGAATCGAAAGATATAGTCTCTAGGATCATTCGTAAGTCTAAATCACTCCTCAGGGACTGGCACGGTGTACCACTCGAACACTACCAACTTAATCTCGAACCGACTCTAACTACACAGGACGCCGCCCACGCATCCCAAATTCCCTCGGAGTCTGCCCAGCTTGTTGTCACATCCCCTCCATTCTTAGACGTCGTCAACTACCAGAAAGACAACTGGCTTCGCTGCTGGTTTCTTGGCCTCGACTCTAGCGAAATTGAAATCTCACAGCTAAAGAATCCTAAGGCGTGGCAAACGATGATGACCGAGGTCATGCGCGATCTGTACCGTATCTTGAAGCCAAGTGGCTACGTTGCCTTCGAGGTCGGTGAGGTCCGAAATGGGAAGCTTCTGTTAGAGGAAATTGTTCTGCCTGCAGGTGTGAAAGCGGGACTCGAACCAGTCATCATTATGATTAATGATCAGGAGTTCACCAAGACAGCTAACGCATGGGGTGTAGACAATCGGACCAAGGGCACGAACACAAACCGAATCGTAGTGCTTCAGAGGCAATAGCCTCATGGATTGTGATTAGAACACGAAGGGCGGATGCAATACGATTTTGCAATGCCATATTTCGCTCCGGTATAGGTTATGAAAGTAGTCTTGCTGCAGGACGGACACTCCTCAAAGTCAGGCATGAGATGTTCAGTTCCCTCCCCTCAATAAATAAGTTACGGAAATGATTGGGGAAGAAACATCTGTTATTAATCACAAGCTGACTAAATTGAGAACTTGTCCATTGAATGCAAATCTGGCACAGGGGTCAGGTGGCATTTGTAGGAGCCAACCCATCCCATGTTCATCAGTGGAGCGTTGTGGGCTTCCTCCCCGGTGGCCCATCCCACAATAGCAACTTCCCTGCCCGGTAAAATCCGCTTGTCACTGCGACTCGGAACGTCAATGCAACACCAGACATAGTAGTCTGGAGTTCTAGCTTTGGCGTAGTCCTCCCGAATCGGTAGGTTCAGACGTTCAGAGAGGGGGAAAACACTAGTCTTGACTTCGATTCTCCCCTCGAAGTCGGGACTGCCCTGAGTTTCACCAACCTCATTCTGCCGCCAGTCTCCATAATACCATTCTGCGAAAGCGAACTCCCCAATAATTCCAGAGAGTGTGTCCACTGGCGAAGTACGTGTTCGATGAACCTGAACATTTCTTTCGATAGCAAGAGCGGCATCGATTATTTTCTCTGTGATGGTGATGCGCGGAATCTCATCGTGAGTTAGGTCAACCATGGCGATATACCTATGAGTCAGGGCCTCCCAAGAGTATAGAGGTTCTTGTTGTTAGTATTGAACTCGGCCTTGAATTGCACGGACATTTCATAGATGTCTACAATGGTGTAACTAACTATGCGGAAGGGTGAGCGGTTATTGCCGCTTAACGACTCGACCTCGAAACCTATTAAGAAATGCGGCGCGTCGTGGTGTATCTTACTCTGGTTGGTCGGCTGGTAGTAAAATGAACGCAACGTTGTGTCTTTGGTCTTAGTCTGATATATCTTGACGTCAAAGTAAAGCACAACATCACCGGCCGCTATAATACCGTCAGGGTAGCCCACCGCCTGGGCATGGCCCGCAGCAGTCTTCGGCCTCCCGCATTTGATATCCAGTTCCCGATCCAGCCTTTCCATGAGCAGCCCTTCAACATAGTTGCCAAGCTCGTTCGGTCTGCCTTCGTAGTCAATTTTAATGAGATTTGAGAGCGTTGTCAGGTTAGCTTCGATCCAACCATTTATCATTTGAACAACGGCCCTGCTCGAATCATCGAATGGCAAAATATGATGGCCTGTGGCAGCTCGTATGACATCTCTGAACGGCATATTATCTACGCCAGATTTTAGCAGCCGGACTGCCGCCTCGAACTCATCCCATTCAAAGGCGCTCACCGAGACACCGCTGCGGGGGGTGCAATTAATACATCGTTCTGTTCAATAATACGGTCTTCTGCCATACATTCACTATCGAAACATTCTTCTGCTTAAATCCCCAAAAGCCAGCCTTATAGCGGATGCCCGTATGCGCGCGCATGGGATTCTTTAACCCTCCAGGCTTCGCGCAGGAGGCGGTCGCCGCCATCGAGAAGCAGGTCCAGGGCCGGGCGATTATCGCCGCCTCGGGTGGTGTCGATTCGATGGCGGCAGCGGTGCTCGCGTCGCAGGCGCTGGGCGAGCAGTTGCTGGCGGTGCACGTTGATACCGGCTACATGCGGCAGGACGAATCAACGGCGGTCGGCCGCATGCTTGTTGATATGAAAGTCAAGCACCACGTAGTTGACGCCAGCGACCGTTTCTACGCGGCGCTGGAGGGAGTGACCGACCCCGAGCTGAAGCGTACGCGCATCGGCGAGCTTTTTATACGCGTCTTCGAGGAAGAGGCGCGCGGTTTCGACGCGAAATGGCTGGTGCAGGGGACCATCGCACCCGACTGGATTGAGTCGGGCGGCGGGCTGCGCGACACCATCAAGTCGCACCACAACGTCGGCGGCCTGCCGGAGGACATGGAAATGGAACTCTGCGAGCCGCTGCGCGAGCTCTACAAGGACGAGGTGCGCGCGCTGGCGGAACACCTCGGCGTTGCGGTCGCGCAGCGTCAGCCGTTCCCCGGCCCCGGGCTGGCGGTGCGGGTGATGGGCGAGGCGACCCGAGAGCGCACCGCGCTGGTGCGACAGGCGTGCTACATCGTCGAGCAGGAACTCGAGGCTGCCGCGGAGGCGGGCGAGATGGAGCTGCCGTGGCAGTATTTCGCGGTGCTGCTGCCGGTACGCACCGTCGGCGTGCAGGGCGACGTCCGCGCCTACGGTCATACGATTGCCGTGCGGGCGGTCCAGAGCTACGATGCGATGACTGCGCAGGCGTCAGCGATGCCGTGGGGAGTGCAGCAGCGCATCTCGCGCCGCATCACCAACGAACTCAAGGAAGACATTAACCGGGTGGTTTACGACGTCACAGACAAGCCACCTGGAACTATAGAGTGGGAATGAATATGTTTTGTATTAAAGCCGAAATACCTCAAGAAATATGTGATATTGAAGATGAGTTAAAGGCAATTTATCACAGCAAAGATAGTGTTTGTATTTGGGTGTTTAAGAAAAGAGAACATAGAAATAGATTCGTGGATGAAACTGCCGGTATGATAAAAGACGAAAGACAAATGCATTTTGAGAACTTTTATTCATAATTCTCTTTTTGTAAAAAATCATGGTGCCGGGAGCGGGGTTTGAACCCGCGGCCTCCGGATTATGAGTCCGGCGCGCTACCAACTACGCCACCCCGGCACGCGGTGCGGCGGACGGCGGGCGCCATAAAAGGATTAAGACTCGGGCGGGCTTTTTAGCGGGCGCCAACTGCCGCACGCGATGGCAGCCGACTCCGTCGGGGATTACGACCCGGTAGCGCTCGAACAGGCGGTCACCGCGCGCTGGGCGGCCGACAGCACGTTCGCGCGGCAGGTGGCGCAGCGCGAGGGGGCGCAGCCATTCGTATTCCTGGAGGGGCCACCGACTGCCAATGGCCGTCCGGGTATCCACCACGTCGTCTCGCGGACCTACAAGGACCTGGTCTGCCGCTGGCGCGCGATGCAGGGGCGCTACGTCGAGCGCAAAGGCGGCTGGGACACCCACGGGCTGCCGGTCGAAATCGAGGTGCAGAAAGCGCTCGGGCTGGGGACGAGCAGCGAAATCGAGGCTTACGGCATCGAGAAGTTCAACACCGCCTGCCGGGAATCCGTCTGGACCTACGAGTCGGCGTGGCGCGAGATGACCGAGCGCATGGGATTCTGGGTCGACATGGACAACCCCTACGTCACGCTCCACGACGACTACATCGAGTCGGCGTGGTGGTCGCTGAAGCAAATGTTCGACAAGGGGCTGCTCTACCGCGACTACAAGGTGCTGCCCTACTGCCCGCAGACCGGCACGAGTTACAGCAGCCACGAGGTTGCGCTGGGCTACAAGGAAGTCAGCGAGCCTTCGCTCTACGCCCGCTTCCAGCTGGTCGACGACGACGCGTCCATCTTGGCGTGGACCACGACGCCCTGGACGCTGCCGGGCAACGTTGGCCTTGCTGTCGGGCCGGACGTCACCTACTGCCGCGTGCGCGTCACCGCGCCGCCCGAGGGCTGGACCGGCCCCGGCGGCGCCGCGGTGGGCGACGAGCTTATTCTCGCCAAGGAGTTACTGAAGGCGACGCTGCGCCATCAGGCCGAGGTGCTGGAGGAATTCCCTGGCTCCGAACTTGTCGGCCGGCGCTACGAGCCGCTATTCCCCGGCGCGATTGACGCCGGCGGCTCCGACACGGCGTGGACCGTCGTCGCGGCCGACTTCGTCACCACCACCGAGGGGACTGGCGTCGTCCACACCGCCGTCATGTATGGCGAGGACGACTTCAATCTGGGGCGCGCCGTCGGGCTGCCGGAGGTCCACACCGTCGACACCGACGGCCGTTTCGTGGCGGGCGTGCATCCCGACCTTGACGGGCGTTACGTCAAGGAGTGCGATGGTAATATTATCGGCCTGCTCGACGACGCGGGGCGGCTCTACCGCACCGAGGAATACACCCACGACTACCCCCACTGCTGGCGCACCGACCAGCCGCTGCTCTACTACGCCATGGACTCGTGGTTCGTGCGGATGACTGCCGTGCGGGAGCGCCTGCTGGAGCACAACGCGCAGGTCGAATGGGCGCCGGCGTGGGTCGGCGAGAAGCGATTTGGCGAGTGGATTGAGAACGTCAAGGACTGGGCCATCAGCCGCGAGCGGTTCTGGGGCACGCCACTGCCGGTCTGGCGCTGCGAGTGCGGCCACCAGCACTGCATCGGCTCGCGCGCCGAGCTGCGCGAGCTGGCGCTTGACCCCGCCACCGTCCCCGAAGACTTGCACCGCCCCTACGTCGACGCGGTGAAGCTGCAGTGCAGCGAGTGCGGTGGCGAGATGGCGCGCGAGCCGTTCGTGATGGACTGCTGGTTCGACTCGGGCTGCGCTTCTTTCGCGCAGTGGCACTATCCCTTCGCGGAGGACGGGAAATTCGAGGCGAATTTCCCGGTCGACTACATCTGCGAGGGGGTCGACCAGACGCGCGGCTGGTTCTACTCGCTGCTGGCGGTCGCGACTACAGTCTTCGACTCGCCCTGCTACCGCAGCTGCCTGTCGCTGGGGCTGATTCTGGACCACGAAGGCAAGAAGATGTCCAAGTCGCGCGGCAACATCGTCAACCCGTGGGACCATTTCGACCGCGAAGGCGCCGACGCCGTGCGCTGGTATATGGTGACGGCGGGCGCCCCGTGGGCCGAGCTGCGCTTCGACCCGCAGGGACTGCGGGAAACCTTCGCGCGCTTCTTCCTGACGTTGTGGAACACCTACCGCTTCCACGCTGACTACGCCGCGCTCGACGACTTCGACCCGGGCGCGGAGCCGCCCCTGCTGGCGCCGCTTGACCGCTGGGCGCTCTCGCGGCTCTCCTCCGTGGTCGAGGAATACACGGCGCTTTTCGAGCAGTGGCGCTTCCACCGTGCGGCACGGCTGCTGGAGGAGTTTGTCGTCGACGACGTCAGCAACTGGTATGTGCGGCGGTCGCGGCGGCGGCTCTGGAGCGACGCCGCGTCGGAAGACAAGGCGGCCTGCCAGCACACACTGCACACACTACTCGCGACCGTTTGCCGGCTGATGGCGCCGATTGCACCCTACATGAGCGACCACATCCACCACGTGCTGACAGGCAGCAGCGTCCATCTCGCCGACTGGCCGGCGCCTGCAGAGCGCGACGTCGCGCTCGAGGAGCAGATGGCGCTGGTGCGCGCGCTGGCCGAAGCAGGGCGCCGCGTGCGCGCCGAGTCGCAGCGGCGGCAGCGGCTGCCGTGCCGCGCCGGCTGGATTGTGGGCGGCCCCGACATCGCACAGTTCCATTCGCTGCTGGCGGAGGAGCTGAACGTCGAATCGCTGGCGATCGAGCCGAAGCTGGGGAAGTTCCAGCAGGTCGAGCTGCGCCCCAATTTCGGCACGCTCGGCGCGAAGGTCAAGGGCGACCTGCCCGCCGTCAAGGCGGCGCTCGAAGCGCTAGACCCCGAGGAGGGCGCCGCGGCGCTCGAAGCGGGCCAGCTGGAGTTGGTCGGCCACGCTATTGCGCCGGAGGACGTCGAGCTGTTGCGCGTCGAGCGTCCCGGCTTCGCCGCCGCGACGCTCGATTCAGGCGTTTCGCTGGTGCTCGACATGGCGGTCGACGACGCGCTGCTCTCGAAGGGGCTGGCGCGCGAAATCACCCGCCGCGTGCAGGCGCAGCGCAAGGCGCTCGATTTGGCAATCGAGGACCGCATCGCGCTCGAGGTGTGGCTGCCCGACGGCGCGCCTGAACTGGCCGACGACGACTGGGGATGGGTGCAGTCGGAGACCCGCGCCGTCGACGCAAAGCTGCATCGCAAGGCGGCGCCGAAGCGCGCGGAGCGCTTCGAGGTCGACGGCGTCGCGCTGGGCTTCACCGCCCGCCACGCTTAAGCGGCGGCGGAGCCTGTGGGCACGATGGAGTTCCGCAAGGCGACCGACAGCGAAATCGTCGTCGCCGCAGTCGCGACGCTCGAAGCTTCGGGCCACGTCGGGACGCAGGGCGAAATGCAGCGACGGGTGCTGGCGCGGCTCCACGAAGAGGATGGCGAGTTCCGGCTCGGCGCCGAACGGATGCGGCGGGTGATGGTGCACTCCGGCCGCGTCAAACTGGACATCCGCACCCGGTCGGTCGGCGCAGCCCCGGAACCGGACGAGACCGACCTGCGGCGGATGGGCATGCGCTACGACCCGGTCGTCAAGCGCTGGCGCCGCGTCCGCGAAGGGGATGACCTTACGGGGCACCACCACCACCGCGGCGAGTTCGCCGCCACTGGCGTCCCGTGCCCGGTCTGCCGCGAGCCACTGGCGAAGGTGCACAACGCGACGCTCTCGGGCGGCCGCGTCGCCATCGGCTTCCGCTGCCCGCTCTGCCACTACACGACAGGACACCGCTGGCGCGAGCCGGCGCGCTACGGCTTCTCGCTGCAGGAGGGGTGATGCAGGTTTTCGCGCACGGCGGCATCTGCGTCTCCGACGGCAAGGGGGCAGTCTACCTTGACCCGTCGCGCGGCCGCCCCGACGGGGTGGTAACGCACGCGCACTCCGACCACCTGCGGCCGCAGACGCACATGACACCGGCGACAGCCGAGGTGATGCACGTGCGCACTGGCAGCCGCAAGGCGCAGCTGCACGGCTACCGCGAGCCGTTCACCGTGCGCGGTATCGAGGTTGAATTCTACGACGCCGGCCACGTCATCGGCAGCGCAATGGTCGCGGTCGACGGCGGACGCGTGCTCTACACCGGCGACTTCAACCCGTATGGCACCATCACCGCCGGACGCGCCGAGCCGCAACGGTGCGAGACGCTGGTAATCGAAGCGACTTACGGCAAGCCGGAGCAAGTGCTGCCACCGCGCCAGCGCGTGCTGCGCGACCTGCAGGGGTGGATGCTGGCGGTCGCGGCCAACGGCGGCGGCATCGTGGGGGCATACACACTCGGCAAGGCGCAGGAGGTCGTCGCGGCCGCCAACGCCGCCGGACTGCGCCCTGCGGTCTCCGACGAGGTGGGCGAGGTGTGCGACATCTACGTCGCGTACGACGTGCCACTGGAATACGACCGCTTCGCGGCGCTCTCGCCCGAGCAGCGCGCCGCGCCGGAGATGCTTGTGACGTCATCGACCGCGGCCAGCGGCCGCCGCCCCGACGCGGTCGTGCTCGAGCTGCGGCAGCGCGGCGCGCACACCGCGCGCGTCTCCGGCTGGTGCGCCTTCGCGCCGTGGGCGCTGCGCGGCGTCGACGCAGGGTTCCCGATGAGTGACCACGCCGACTTCGCCGGGCTGCTCAACTTCGTCGAGGCATGCGCGCCACAGCAGGTCTTCACAGTCCACGGCGCGCAGCACGAGCTAGCGCGCGAAATCCGCAAGCGACTGGGGATACCTGCACAGCCACTCCCCGAGCGGGGGGAAACGACGTTGGAGGAATTTACGTGAGCGAAGGCAAGCTAGTGCTGGTGCGCCACGGGCTCTCGACCTACAACGACCAGAACCGGTTCACCGGCTGGAAGGACGTGCCGCTCAACGCACAGGGCATCACCGAGGCGGAGCAAGCGGCAGCGCTGCTGCACGATACGCAATTCGGCATCGCGTTCACATCGCTGCTGGTGCGCGCGCAGCACACGCTCGACATCATGCTCACCGGCCTTGGGCAGGAGGACATCCCGGTCGAGCGCGACCTGGCGCTCAACGAGCGCAACTACGGTGACCTTATCGGGCAGAACAAGGCCGAGGCGGCGGAACGCTTCGGGGCGGAGCAGGTGCACCAGTGGCGCCGCAGCTTCGACGTCGCGCCACCGGGCGGCGAGTCGCTGAAGGAGACGGCCGCCCGCGCGATTCCCTACCTGCGCGACCGCATCCTGCCGGAAGTCATGACGGGGCGCAACGTGCTGGTGAGCGCGCACGGAAACTCGATTCGCGCCATCGTGATGCATCTGCTCGACTACAGCCCGGCGCAAATCCTGCAGACCGAAATCGGCTGGTGCGAGCCGTGGGTCTTCAGCTTTGGCGACGACGGGGCGGTGGTGGACCTGCAGGTCATCCCACGCCCCGGTGTCGAAAGCATGAGCCGGCTACCGCAGTAGCGGGTCGCAGCAGGCTACCGGCGGGCGCGACTCACTCGCGCGACTCTGACCAGCCCTTGACCTGCTTCAGGTTGCCGCGCGTCGGGCGCAACTTCAGTTCGCGGCCCCATTCGTCCTTCAGGACAACGTAGTCCTTGCGCGGGACGAAGCGCGCCGAGACGAAGTAGCCGGACTCGGACTTGAACTGGATTTCCAGCATCTTGCCCTCATCCTCGTCGTCGCTCCAAGTCAGCGGATAGCCCAGCCCTTCGTAATGGCTGGAAATCGCGTCCATGAATTTCTGGACCGGGCTCTTCGAGACTGCTTCGCTCATGTTGACTGCTGCGCGCACACAGACTGCGAGTTTTAATGGTTGCGTGGGAGCGCTTCTATAACCAGCGCCTGCTCGACGGCAGGCAGCCCCGTGGTGTAGCGGTCCAGCATGCAGGCCTTTGGAGCCTGTGACCCAGGTTCGAATCCTGGCGGGGCTACCATATTTGCCCGTAGAGCGCCCCGAACTTCCCCTTCAGGTAGCGCACGAAAGCCTCTGCACCGGGCTCCACGCCGCTGGCGCGCTGCACCAGCTCCTCCGGCTCCCAGCGACTGCCATGCACGTGGATGTGGCTGCGCATCCAATCCAGCAGCGGCGCGGTTTTCCCGGCGGCAATCTGCTGCGGCAAGTCGGGCAGGTCGCGCAACGTCGCTTCCCACAGCTGCGCCGCGTAGAGATTCCCGAGAGTGTAGGTCGGGAAATAGCCAATAGCGCCCATGCTCCAGTGGATGTCCTGCAGGACGCCCTGCGTATCGTTCGGCGGGGTTATGCCGAGGTATTTCTCCATGCGCGAGTTCCAGAACTGCGGCAGGTCGCCTACCGGGACTTCGCCATTGACCAGCGCCTTTTCGACTTCGTAGCGCAGCATGATGTGCAGGTTGTACGTGGCTTCGTCGGCCTCGACCCGAATCAGCGACGGGTGGACGCGGTTCACCGCGCGGTGGATTGTGTCGAGGTCAAGGTCGCCGACGTGAGGGAACGTTTCGCGGAAATCGGGCAGCCAGTGTTCCCAGAACTCGCGGCTGCGGCCGACCAGATTCTCCCACAGCCGCGACTGCGACTCGTGGACGCCGAGCGAGACGGCCTTGCCGAGCGGGGTGCCCTCGTTCTCCGCCAGCAGCCCCTGCTCGTAGAGCCCGTGGCCAGTCTCGTGCATCACGCCGTAAAGGCAGCCGAAGGGGAACGACTCGTCGTAGCGCGTCGTGAACCGCACGTCGCGCGGGCCGGCGCCGGAGCAGAAGGGGTGCGTCGACGTATCCATGCGCCCCGCATCGAAGTCGAACCCGATGGCAGCGGCGACGCGCAGCGAGAACTCGCGCTGCCCCGCCTCGGGGAACGGCCCGCGCTCCATGAACGACATGTCGGGCTGGTCGCAGCGGCCAATGGCCTTCACCAGCGGGACGATTTCCTCGCGCAGCCCGGCGAAGAGCGGGTCGAGCTGCGCGACCGTCATCCCCGGCTCGTAGTTGTCGAGCATCGCGTCGTAGATGTTGTCATCGTAGCCGTAGTGCTCTGCCGCCCGGCATTGCAGCTCGACCATCTTCTCGAGCGCCGGCTGGAACTTCGCGAAGTCGTCCTCCGCGCGCGCTTTCTGCCACACCTGCAAGGACAGCGACTTGTGCCGCGCAATTTCCTCCACCAGTTCAGCCGGCAGCTTCGTTGCCTTGTCGTATGCGCGGCGCACCTCGCGCACGTTGGCCGCCTGTCCCTCATC
>Ga0207991_1002207_pt1 | contig 11064 bp, 13 predicted proteins | sample ETN07SmetaG_FD_185786 | JGI IMG/M metagenome (GOLD analysis project Ga0207991, IMG submission 185786) | Marine microbial and viral communities from oxygen minimum zone, Eastern Pacific Ocean - ETNP2014F14-07SV275 (SPAdes) (version 2) | ecosystem: Environmental > Aquatic > Marine > Oceanic ... | reverse complement strand
CTGCGCCATGAGCGAGGGCAGGAACAGGCTGATCGCGGGAAAGGCGATCAGGATAAAAAGCGTCACGATGTCCATGGCGATGAACCATGTCGTGCCCGAGATGATGTCGCGCAGCTTTACCTCGCCCGAGAGCGCGCTGTGCAGGACATAAAGATTCAGGCCGACCGGCGGTGTCACCAACCCGATCTCTAAAAGCTTGATGCAAATGATGCCGAACCAAATGAGGTTGATGTCTGCGGCTTCGAGCACGGGTAGCAGGATTGGTAGTGTCAGCAGGATCAGACCGATGGAGTCGATCACCATGCCCAAGATGACGAAGAGCGCAGCAATCATCAGGATGATCACGATCTGATTGTCCGACACCGACAGCATCATATCCGTTAGGGCGCGCGGCACGCCCGACAGCCCCATGAAGCGGGTGAACATCACCGCGCCGATGGAGAGAAAGAAGATCGAAGAGGTCGCGAGCGTCGTCTGGCGGATCGCCTCGGCCAGCGCTTTGCGGGTTAGCGAGCGGCGCAGCAATGCAACCGTCGCAGCAAGGAAGGCCCCCACGGCGCCGGCCTCCGTCGGGGTGAAGAAACCGCCGAAGATGCCGCCCAAGACGCCAAGTACCAGCACAGGAAATGGCCAGACGGACCATAGCAGGCCCAGCACTTGCGCCCGGTCGATACCTTCGACCACGGGCGGGGCCAGCTGGGGCGTGACCGTGGCGCGCACGGTGATCATCGCCATATACACGAAGGCAGAGAGCACACCGGGGATGACGCCCGCGATGAAAAGCTGGCCGATCGATTGCTCGGTGAAAATGCCGTAGAGAACCATGAGGATCGACGGCGGGATGAGAGAGCCAAGCGTGCCCGAAGCCGCGACGACACCGGTGGCCAGCGAGGGGTGATACTTTGCCTTCAGCATTTCCGGCACGGCAATTTTCGACATGGCCGCGGTGGTCGCGATGGAAGAGCCGGAAGCGGCCGCGAAAAGCCCACAAGCGCCGACACTGGCTGAGGCCAGACCGCCAGGCACTCGTGCCAGCAACACGCGCAAAAGGTCAAACGCGCCTGCGGTAAGTCCGGTATTGGCGGCGATGAACCCCATGAAGAGGAACATCGGGATTGCAGTCAGCGACCAGTCTCCGATCAAATTAAAGGGCATGGCGCTGACGATGCCAAAAGCGGCTTGCAGGTTGAACATCACCGTGATGCCCACAAAGGACACCGCCATAAGGGCCGTCCCGATGGACATCCGTAAGGCCAGCAGACCGAACAGCGTGCCCACACCGATCCAGCCGATAACGAGATTGCTCATGACATGCCCCCATCAAGGTCGGACTGGGTGACAGGCTGCCCGCGCAGCACCAGCAGCGCACGCAGCAACGCGGCGAGACTGGCAAGGCCGAAGCCAAGCGGCAGAACCATACGCGAGGGCCAGACGATGACTTCACGCCCGCCCATCACGACTTCGCCCACACGCAGGGCGCGCATGGCATCCAGCCCGGTGCGCCATGTCATCACGGCCAAGATGGCGGCGGCGGCGAGGCAACTAAAGAGCAGCGCGAGTTTCTGAAGCCATGCGGGGAAGTGATTGAACAGCAGATCGACCGAGATTTGCTGGTCCTGCATCTCGACAAAGGCCATCGGCAGCATGACCAGCGCGACCATATAGTAGTAGGACGACATTTCGACCGTGCCCTGGATCGGCGCGTTCCACACCAGTTTAGCGACGACATCGGCTACGATGTTCAGCATCATCGCGATGACGCCGAAGCCGCCGATAAACATCAGCCAAGAGCACAATCTGTTGAACAGCGTCAGCATCGGGCCTCCTCCCCATACCAAGACGGGAACCGGGCCCGTAATTCCGATTTAACCTCACCGCTGAACGGTCAGTTGACAAATAGCGATGGTTGATCGAGTGATAACGAAACGCGATCAACACGGAGCCATCAGTGAACGACGGCAGGAAACCCACAAGGCTTGACCTCCGACATCTGCGATACGCTCTGGCCGTGGCCGATGCCCAAGGCTTCCGCGCCGCAGCCGAGATGCTCAATATCGCGCAGCCGGCCATTTCAAAAGCCGTGAAAGACACTGAGGTGGACTTGGGGTTTCGGATATTCGATCGCAGCGGACCGCGCGTGATCCCCACGCCGGAGGGCGTCGTTTTCCTCGACGATGCGCGCCAGACGGTCGCGCAGTTCGAGCGGACAATCCGCGCCTCACGCCAGAATGCTGCCGGGGCCCGTGGGCATATCATCGTGGGCTATTCCGCCCTCGCTACCTCACGGCAAATCTCGGAAGCGCTGGATGCCTTCCACCGCAGCGTCCCCGGCGTGCAGGTCGAGATGCATGTCATGTCTACGGATAACATGCTGAAAAACTTAAAGTCCGGCGCGATCGACCTTGGCTTTCTGCTGTCTCATCCCACCGTCGGCGCACCGGGGATCGACCAAATGCCCGTCTGGAGTTCGCGCATCGGTGTGGTCGCCCCCGCAGGCGAAGCCCCTTCGCACGTCACCGAGTTGTCAGAGATACCCTTCGTCATGGGGCTGCGAGAAAACTGGCGCTCATGGCGCGCGCTGCTCGACAGCGCATGCGATCGCGCGGGCCTTACCCCCGTGGTGGTGGATGAGGCTTGGGACGTGCAGGTGATCTTACAGCGCGTAGCCGAACGCCGCGGCGTGACGCTTTTCCCCATGACCATGGCCGAGAGCCTGCCCGCCGCGCTGGAGATGGTGCCGATAGCAGGGCTGGATGCAGAGGCGACGATCTCGATGGCATGGAGCATTAAAGCAGATACCGGGCTGTTGCGTCAGTTCCGCAACCACTTCCCGCCGCTTGGCTGATCACGTTCGGTTATCGCACGATACCACAAGTCTATTTGCGTAACCCGGCGCTAGCGCCATCTTATGCGCCTATGAAACAAACCCCGATCGCCCCCTTTGACCTGCCCGAGGCGCAGCCTTTTCTTCTCGAAGGCAGCGAAACCGGGTATCTCTTTTTCCACGGCTTCACTAGCACGCCGCAGAGCGTGCGCGAGGTCGCGGAGAAAGTACATGAAATCAGCGGCGCGACTGTATATTGCCCACGGCTTGCGGGACATGGCGAAACCCCCGCCGCCCTGGCAAAAACCGGTCAAGCGGATTGGGTCGCTTCTGCTGAGACCGCTCTCGCCACTCTCTCGACACGCTGCTCGGGAGTGATCGTCGGCGGACTTTCCTTGGGCGCGACGCTATCGCTCAACCTCGCCGCCAGAATGCCCGATAAGATACAAGGTGTGGTCAGCATCAACGGCTCAACAGGCCTCTACCGCCCCGAAGTTGTGGCGCCGCTTTACGAGGCAAACGGACCCGCGTTCATCGACGGCATCGGCTCCGATATCGCCGAACCGGGGAGGACCGAAATCTGCTATGATCGGATTCCACGCGATACACTCAAGGAACGCTTTTTGCTTACGAATGCGACCGGCGCCTTGCTGCCGCTGATACGGCAGCCGATCCAGATTATGCAGTCGCGATGCGACAATGTCGTCGATCCACAAAACGCGCTACGTATCGCGACCTCAGTGGGGTCAAGTGAGATACGGCTGTCTTGGTTGGAGCGGTCTTATCATGTGGCGACGCTGGATTATGAGCGGGGCGAGATTGCGCGGCGGATCGCTGCGTTCATATCGTAACCGGGTCCGATAGCCTGCGGTGAAAATAGCTGGGCAAATCGGCCTGCTCAGAACCCCGAAAAGACCATGTCGAGCGCACCGCGGATTTCATAGTCTGAAGCGGAAAGGTCCGCGATGGGAGGACCTTTGAGCAACGCAGAGGGGATCGCCGCCATCTCGGCAGTGTGCAGGGCATATGCATCGCCGTGAATATCGAACACTGGTTCCAGACGTCGTATGACCCCTGGTCCGCCTGCAATTGGAATCAAAGGAGCGACGACACGGGAACCGGTGTCGATGAGATCCGTCTGAAGGTCGAGTACAAGCCGCCCGCCAGATACTTTGTAGACTTGAAACTGCGCCATCAGCCGAGCCGCAACACCTGCATGTCCGCCAGTGGCATCCCATTGGCCTCAATCCAAGCGCGGCGCTCTGAGATTGCCGCCGCGTTGTCTGCCGCCCAAGCCGCGGCCCGCGCTGCACGCACCGCTTCTCCGACGGCAGCATCGCTGATCGCGGAGACATTCAAACCCAACTCCCGGGCGGCAGAGAGGTTTTCCGCGGTCAAGGTGATGTTTGTACGCTGCTTTTCAACTGTGGTCTGCATATCGCTCTCCTACGCCACATGGAAGATACACATAGATGGTGTGCAAATCAATGGAGGTCGGATCACTTCCTCGCCCGCTTGAATGTTCCGGAGCTACCGACGAGCGAAGAATAGGAGGGAAAGTACTCCTCCTTTGAGCCTCATTAGGCGGATCGGCCCGCGCGCCGCTGATGTTGCGCCTTATCGAGGGTTTAAAGCCTGGGTGGTAAAGACCGCTATGGAATAGCTGAGCTATCAACACCTTACATCACGACATTCAAGCAAAACAACCCGAAATTGTATATGGGTTTGCTTTCGGAAATCTATTCAATGGACTTTATCCATACGCGCAGCGCCGTTCGGCGGGCGCTTTCAGCTTCACGCCGGTAGCACGTCAACGTTCGCAAGGTTCGACGCATCGCCACAGGCCGCGTCGGGCTCAAGCGCGCCAAGAGACGCGCACCTTTGGCGAGATCCGCTTGCTCAAGCCTTTCTGCCATTACCAGCAGCACATCTTCGTCTTCATAATCCAGGCGCGGGCCATCGAGCCGCGCAAGTACCCGCTCCAGCCGGGACATGTCCTCTTGCTGCGCCCGCGTTTGCATTGCCGCCAGATGGTCTCGCTCGGCCTTGGTCACCCGTGCGAGATGGGCTTCAGCTTCAGCGAGGCGCAGCGCCGCCCGAATGCGGGGATCCCGGCTGGCGACGTCGGGCTGGGCCGCAGTGTCTCCAGTGATGATCCGGTACCAGCGTGTCATTTCATCCCAGGGTAAGGGCGTCGTCAGCCCGTGGCGCCGGGCGTTTTGCGAGACTTTGACTTTGCCACGCCGGGATTTCGGCCCGGAGCTGTGCTGTGCGTTGACCTGGTTCGCCCGTCGTTGCCGATCAGTCGTCATGGTCGTCCAAAAGCTTTGCCTCTTCGATGGTTCGGACCCGTACCGCTTTCAACTTTTCATAGTCTTCCTTGAGGTGCCGACGTCGCTTCTCAAGCTCCGCCAACTTCCGCTCGTGGGGTTCAAGCGCGTCTTGCGCCTCTCTATACGCAGCCGCAATCATCTCCGCGGGATCGATATTATGGTCGCTAAGCCAAGCCTGCGATGACGCCGCGTGTTCCGACCTCGGATCAAGCAATCCCGCTGCAAATTCTTTCGCCTCTGGCGACTTCTTGCCAAGCTCCGCAAATATTCCAGATCTTTCTGATTCCCAAAGAGACTCTGCAGCATCACGGTAGCATTTACGCAGCAAGCCTATTCGGACAGCGCGATGACGGTGGATTTCCCACTCAAGGGCGACCAGATTCTCGGCAATCGCGGTTTGGTAAGCTGTTGACGGCGCAAGTTCCGACAGGATTGCCTGACGCAGGTCGTGAAATGCTGATGCGCTCTCGCTTGGCAGAAGCGGCATGCGCGGAATCAAATCGAGCAACTCCTGCTCCGCCCGGGGCTCTCCGGGAGGTTGGACTCATCTCCGGTCATAATCCGATTTCCGACTTCACCTCAATCATGATCATCATATGCAGATTGGAGCAGCAAATCACCAGCTCTCTAAGGCGCCCCTGAAGCTGGCGGGCCAACCGACCCCCGGAAATGGGTTAGGTCACGATGGGTCGGCTTTGATTTGGTGTCTAAACACACTGTTCATCATTAAGCCGAGGATCGCTCCCAGACCAATCCCGAGGACGTCCGCAATGAAATCGGCGAGGTCTCCGCTCCGGCCCACAATTGGCTGAATGACCTCAATCGCCGCGCCATAAAGAACCGCTGTGAGCGCCACTGTGAACAAGCATGCAATTTTGACCCCGTAGAGGGGTGATCGGCGTCCAAAAATGACCCCCTTACACTGATGTGGATAATGCCCCCGAGGCTATCGGGGAGCACAGTGTGGGATGTTGGTTGTGGAGACGATTGCGAAGATCCGGCGGGCGTATTTTCAGGACAAGAAGCCGATTAAGCAGATTTGCCGGGAGTTACGGGTATCGCGGAACACGGTGCGCAAGGTAATCCGATCCGGTGTGACGGAGCTCACCTACGAGCGGACGGTCCAGCCGCAGCCGAAGATTGGGCCCTGGAAAGACAAGCTCGACGAGATGCTGGCGGTGAACGCGCGCAAGCCCAAGCGTGAGAGGCTGACCCGGATCAGGATCTTCGAAGAACTCAGAGCCCTCGGATATGACGGCGGCTACGATGCCGTCCGGCGCTACGCGGCCTCATGGTCCAAGGAGGAACAGGAGGCGTCGGCCGCTGCCTATGTGCCGCTGACCTTCGATCCTGGTGAGGCCTATCAGTTTGACTGGAGCCATGAAGTCGTTGTGATCGATGGCGCGACGACAACAGTGAAGGTGGCGCACGTCCGCCTTTGCCATAGCCGAATGCTGTTCGTGCGAGCCTACCCGCGCGAGGTGAGCCGTTGGAACGCCATTGGTCCGAGCGACAATGGCGAACGGAGATGGTTTTCGACGCCCACGACAAGGCCTTTGCCTTCTTTGGCGGAGCCTGCGCTCGGGGGATTTATGACAACATGAAGACGGCGGTAGATACAATCTTTGTCGGTCGCGACCGCGCCTACAATCGCCGGTTCCAGCAGATGTGCGGGCATTACTTGGTCGATCCCGTCGCTTGCACCCCCGCCTCGGGCTGGGAGAAGGGGCAGGTCGAGAACCAGGTCGGCGTTGTCCGGCGACGGTTCTTCGTCCCGCGACCGAAGTTCAAAAGCTATGCCGAACTCAACGCTTGGCTTGAAGACCGGTGCGTTGCCTGGGCCAAGTCCAACCCGCACCCCGAACTCCGGGATCGGACAACTTGGGAGGTGTTCGAGCAAGAACGCGCCAGCTTGGTGCCGTATGTCGGCCCCTTCAATGGCTTCCACGCGTTGCGGCTGACTTGCCAGCCCGTGGCCGATTGCCAACGTTACGACAGCCTCAGGAGACCCGACCATGGAAAGATCACAAGTGCTGGATGCGATGAGCCATCTGAAGCTCTACGGCATGAAAGCCGCCTACGATGAGATCATCACGACAGCAGTGAAGCGTCAGCACGAACCACAACAGATCGTCGGCGACCTCTTGAACGCCGAGATCAGCGAGAAGCAGGCGCGTTCGATCAGATACCAGATGAGGATTGCCAAACTACCACTGGCCAAGGAGGTCGATGAGTTCAGCTTCGAGAACACGCCGGTCAACGAGACGCTGGTGCGCGATTTGGCCTCCGGAGAGTTCCTTGAACATCAACGCAACGTCGTGCTGATCGGCGGCACCGGGACCGGCAAATCCCATCTTGCCGTGAGCATCGCCAGGGCCTGCATCCGCCGTGGTAAGCGCGGCCGCTTCTTCAACGTCGTCGACCTTGTGAACAAACTCGACGCCGAAGCCCGCGCAGATCGCCAGGGGCGCACTGCGGATCTCTTATGCCGCCTCGACTTTCTGATCCTCGACGAACTCGGCTATCTACCCTTCGCACAGACAGGCGGCCAGCTGCTCTTCCACCTCGTCAGTCGCCTCTACGAGCGCACGTCCATCATCGTGACGACCAACCTCGACTTCGGTGAGTGGCCATCAGTCTTCGGAGACGCCAAGATGACGACAGCACTGCTCGATCGCCTTACCCACCACTGCGACATCGTCGAAACCGGCAACGAGAGCTGGCGCTTCAAGACCCGCGAATGACCTAAACCCCGCTGGCCCGATACGGCTGCGCTGTATGAAGGCTACACCGCATCGGGCCAGCTACCGAGCGCTCCGATGGGGGTCATTTTTGGATGCCGATAGGGGGTCAAGATTGCCTGCCGATTGACATTTAAAAGTCAGAATGGCTCTCGCACTACGGACGGCAACCACACAAGGCTTAAGGATAGCCTTAAGCACGTGCTTATGCCTGAGATAGAAAACATCAACGATGGCGGCCGTCGTCGAGTACCGCCGCGCGACGAGGGCAGGGCGAAGCCTGCAGCTGCAAATGCCGGGGAACCCCGATCTTGTCGCCGAGGGGCGCGTGGTCCTCTCCGGGTTCCGGACATACCTGGACGGGCCTCGGCTGGTGACGCGGGTCGATCATTTCCTCGACAGCGGCGGGTATCGTTGCTCGGTCGTTTGCGAGCCGCCGGAATAGCCGTAGGCTGCTAGTTCCACAAGTTTGCGGCCAAAGCTGAGGTTGCATATAGAGGTTACGTGTTGGGCATGCGGGCATCAAGTATCGCTCAAGCCTCGGGACTTGCCGGAGGGCATAACCGATTACGATTTCGAGAAGCGCGCTACCTGTCAATGCGGTACAGGCTGGCCTTATGTCACCAAATTTCCCAAGAAACCCGCGATGGCAATATGATGAGTGCGGCAATGAAGAGCATCAATTTCTATCGGCGGCATGGCGGCCATGTTGTAAGGGTGGCAGATGAGCAGGGGGCGCGTAAGGTACTTGCAGACCGTGCTATCTATGCGCCTAAGCTGTGGCCCCTGGCTGTCCGTTTGATCGAGTTGCAAGTGTCTGAATAGTAGCCCGTCCCTCGACACCGGCCGCTCGGTTTGCACAAATAGCTTGCACCGTTGCAGTCTATAATAAATGAGTAGCAGCATTCAACTGGGGTCTGTAGTTTTCCCACAATCTGCTCCCTATTTAACGTTTTCGTAGGTTAGAATGTCAGCAATAAGATTTACCAGACTTGTTCTAAGTGAACCAAAATGGGCTGGACTGCTTCTTGTCGTGGCTTCGCTGCTTTCATTTTGGGAGCTATTTGCCGGGCTACCGCTTTCGTTCTTTGCGCTTGTCACTATCTTTCTAGCGATGAGCTTAGGTCAAAGGATGCCTTCCTCATTCATAATCGCGCTAGTAGTATTGATTGGGTACAATACGGCTGTTCTATTAGCGCCAATTTGTAGCGGTAGTATTGGACGATCGCTACTCACAGTATTCGCAGTATCCGTTCTTCTTATTTCAGTTCTTGGAATTTATCGCAGTATCTTTCACAGCATCGACTTCGATAAAGTTGCTTCGACGTTTGTACTTGTGCTTTTCCTCAGTTTGCTTCCTGAAGCTCTCGGATTGCACCTTTCGGGGGCATCCGGCTCTGGTATATTGTTCAAGGAACCATCACATCTGGCGCTTTCGGCGGCACCTTTCTTGGCATTCGTGTTCATGCGTCGGAAAAGCTTAGTTACTCTGGGTTTGGCCTGCCTAATCCTAGCATACTCCTTTTCGGCAACTATCGTTATACTCGTCGCAGCTGCTTGGTTTTTGCCCCAGACGGCAGTCTTTATAAAGCAAATTTTTGGTCGTGGAATTCGATTCCGAAGTGCGGCGGCGTTTATCATTGCGGGTGCCGCCTTATACTTCGCGACCTCTTCGGAACATTTTCAAGACAGACTTGCGTTCATAGCTTCTGACATACCGGCGGTGCAACTTAATTTGAGCTTGCTAGTTTACTTGAATGGCTGGGAAATGGCCAAAGAGAACTTACTTTTAACTAACTACCTCGGTCTTGGGTTAAATAGGATGGGCTGCAATGGAAGCTTTGAAGGGGTTTTGGGAGACGCTATTGAGGCAATCTCTGGATCTCGTTTGAACTTCAATGACGGGTCGTTTCTTGTATCCAAGGTCGTGAGTGAGTTGGGTGTGTTTGGGATACTGATAATTGCTTTGCTATCAGGTTTTTTGCTAAACAGGCTCTTAAGAATAAAGTCATATGATCTTAGCGATCCGCAAACCGCAATGGCCTTTTGCTTTCTCAGCTCTGCTACAACTGCAATGTTCATCCGGAGTGCGGGCTACTTCGATGTCGTTCTATTTTATGCTTACCTCGGTGTCATAGGGCTTTCACGAGAGAGCCGACTGCCAAGGTTGAGGTTCCGTGCACGGCAAGTCGGAACGTAGGAACGAGCAAGAACCCAAGCGTTATTTTCCAGTCCAAGTTTCACGGGCCGTTCTCTTTATGTCCCCGTGAGTGGATTGGAGTTAAGGCTTTGATATGTAAGTAAGTCGATACAATTCAAAATCCCCCGCCTTCGGGCGTGCCGGTTCGCGTCCGGCCTTGGGTACCAATGACTTCGTGTTGATTGTCACTGGGAACTGACCCGGTGGGGGTGCGGACAAAAACTTGGACTGTTTTCACGGCATAAGGCCGAGGCTTTTACAGTACTCGATTGGGCTTCTGCCACCAAGGGACATGTATGGATACCCCCGTTCGCGCAAGATGGTTTTTCGACATAGTGACGTGTGATCGGGTGCGGTCATGTATCAGGCCTGTTGTGCGGCAATCAAATGACCGCTGGCCGGTATGGAGCTGCGCGGCTTTGATGCAAAATCAGTTCTGCGGGCTCTTGGCCCATTGACCCGGATGCGTTTTCAAAACCGTCGTCACCGATCTTTTGTCCTTACTGTCTATGACCTCCTCACACGCCGACTTCCACTACTGACTGCTCGATACAATCAAGCCGCTGTCAGACGTGGATCTCTGTAATCTTCTTTCCGCGTTTCCATCGCCCACAGCGTTCGGGCCATCTTGTTGGCCAGTGCGATCGCTGCCACCTTGCGGGGCTTACGCTGGAGAATGGAATGTAGCCAAGTCCCTGGGGTTGTTCCTTTGCGGGTTGCCCACCGAATAACTGACATTGCGCCGATGATAAGTAGTCGCCGGATATCCCTTTGCCCCATCTTCGACGTTCGGCCCAAGACCTGTTTGCCGCCAGTAGAATGTTGTCGTGGCACAAGCCCCAACCAAGCGGCGAAATCCCGACTGCGCGATCATGCCCCATAGCGTGGTGTAACTCGCGGCTGGCCGGGCGCTTTCGACGGCCGAGCTGATCAGTCCGTCTGCGTTGCAGGCAGGCTGATGATGGG
>Ga0207991_1002206_pt1 | contig 11075 bp, 14 predicted proteins | sample ETN07SmetaG_FD_185786 | JGI IMG/M metagenome (GOLD analysis project Ga0207991, IMG submission 185786) | Marine microbial and viral communities from oxygen minimum zone, Eastern Pacific Ocean - ETNP2014F14-07SV275 (SPAdes) (version 2) | ecosystem: Environmental > Aquatic > Marine > Oceanic ... | reverse complement strand
CCCGCAAAAACAGTTAAAGCAGACAGGTTGTTTAATTTAAAAGCCCTAAGGCAATTTTGGGAACTTTTAATTTGACAAATTTTTATTTGATAAAATAGGCTGAACACAAAAAATATTGAAAAGATCAAAGAATAATTTATTTTTAAAGTCATCATGACAAAGAGTATTATAGCCGAGCTTATTAAATAACAACTTCCTATAAATAAGTTAAGATTGTTTTTAAATTTAATTGCTGTAGACTTTACTCCTATTACCTCATCATCCGAAATATCCTGTATGCCGTAAATCGTGTCATATCCTAGTGTCCAAAATATGGCTCCTATGTAAAGAAGGATTGGGAGATAAGAGATTTCATTCATTACGGACGTCCAAGCCATTACTATTCCCCAGTTAAATGTAAAACCCAGAAATAGTTGTGGCCAGTATGTGTATCTTTTCATAAACGGATAAGAAAATATAAATATTACAGAAAATATTCCAAGACATATAGTCAAGAAATTAAACTGAATTAAAATCAAGAATGCCAATGAGCACAAAATCAAGGTATAAATCCATGCCAGTTTCTTACTTAATAAACCAGAGGCAATAGGTCTATTTTTTGTTCTAAAAACTTTTTTGTCTGTTTCTTCATCAACAATGTCATTTATTATACATCCGGCACTTCTCATCAGAACCGATCCACAAAAAAAAAGAAACAAATAGTAAAGAAAGATATTTAGATCTCCATTAAAATATAGAGCAAGAGACAAACCCCACGAACAAGGCCAGAATAGCAGAAGAAAACCAATTGGTTTATTAAGTCTAGTAACATTAATGAAATTTTTTAAGTGTGCTTTCATTATTAAAGTTGTAAATATCAAACACTAAACACATAATCAATTTGATTCGATATGAATATAGATTACACAGTCACAGCTCTAATGTTTCCGGCAATCCCTCTCTTGATGAGTGTTTATGGCAATCGTTTTCATACACTAAGTGATTTAATAAGAAAAATACATGACGAATATGTTTGGGAAAAACATATTCCTCCAGAATGGGAAAAACAGCTTATTAATTTAAATGGCAGAGTTAAATGGATGAAGTACACACTAGCATGCGCAAGCTTTGGGTTTTTGTTTAATATGTTAACTGTTCTTGCTCTTTATTTGGATAGAATTTTTATGGCAAGGGTTATCTTTGGATCTTGTTGTGTAGCAATGATAGTTTCAGTTATTTTTTTTATTAGAGATATACATCTTTCCACGGAATCCTTAAAATTGCATTTATCAGATATGAAAATAGATGAAGATTAATTGTTATGAAAATTAATGCCATCAGAGCCTTTATCATTGCATCTATTGTTATAATTCTTCTTTATGCCCTGGGCTTGTTTCTTCCTATTATCATGAAATCTAAATCAGAATTAATAGACAGTTCTAGAAATAAAATAGTTTTATATTACAATGATTTGAGCAATGTTTGATAAATTCACCATACTTTTAATCATATTGGTTTTACTATTAATTTTTTATTTCGTAATTAGATTGGGAGCAGGTAAAAAACAGGACATTGAAAATTCAAAAGGACTTACAAATTATTTGTTTGGAGTTCGAATTTTAATAATTATATTAGCAGTTGTGGGTTTAATTTTATGGTTTTTTATTTGAGTCTCTTTGATAAATTGATACTCCGAAATCAGTTTTGTGTTTATAAGATTCTTTAAAAGTTTCTAGCTGCCAGCCAGACATTCTTTCAATCAAAATATTTAAGTTTTCTTTCTTCCATTTTTCTGTTGTACTTTTTTCTTTCCACACTTTATTTTCCTCATTAGTTCTGGCACAACCATAGCAAAAGCCAGTTATGGGATCAGTTTTACAAATACTAATACAAGGGTTAGTTGTGTTTTTAGATTTTGTGCTATTCATTTGGTATTAATATGGCCGGACCTATTATTTTTCTGGACTCTAAATCTTCATGAGCTTTTCTCACATCTGATAAATTATATTCTTTGAAAATTTTTATTTTTACTTTCCCAAATTTAATTTGTTCAAACAATGCTTGTGCCCCTTCTTCAAGTTCATTTCTATTGGCCGTATAGTTCATGAGCGCCGGTCTTGTAAAGAAAATACTTTTTGGAACCATATATTTTTTTATATCTATGAGATTTAATGATCCTGATGAATTTCCAAAAGAAACCATCATGCCTCTGACTTTTAAACAATTAATAGATTTTTCAAAAGTATCTTTGCCTACACCATCGTAAACAACATCAACCCCTTTATTCTCGGTTATTTCAAGAACTTTTTTGTCAAAATCCTCTTTTCTATAGTTTATGACAAAATCACAACCATTTTTTTTTGCCATATCTACTTTTTCGTCCGAACCTACAGTGCCAATTAATTTACAACCAATACTTTTTGCCCATTGACAAAAAATTTGCCCAACGCCTCCTGCGGCCGCATGAAACAAAAGTGTTTCATTTGCACTAACTTTATAGGTCTTACACAAAAGATAATATGTTGTTAAACCTTTCGTCATAATACTAGCTGCAATTTTATGGGTTATGCCATCGGGTATTTTAACAGCAATTTTTTCGGGAATAACTCTTTCATCAGAGTATGAGCCTAAGGGAAGTGCTGCATAAGCTATGTCATCACCCTTACTAAAATTTTTTGTTCCAGGACCAACTTCCTGAATAACCCCGGCACCTTCTAATCCAATACCACAAGGTAATTTTATAGGGTAAAGACCGCTCCTGTGATAGGTATCAATATAATTTAAACCAATAGCCAAATTTTTAACTTTAATTTGTTCTGGACCGGGAGAAGGAACCGAGACATCTTTTAGTTCTAAAACTTCTGAACCACCATGCTTGTTAATAATAACTGATTTTGACATTATCTTATAAAGTTTCCATTGTTATAATCTTCCATTGCTTGCAAAATTTCTTGTTTTGTATTCATAACAAATGGCCCTCCTCTCGCAATGGCTTCTCCAATTGGTTTTCCAGCAATTAACAAAAATTTACTTCTTTTAAGAGCTTTTACATTCAAATTTTTTCCTTTTTTTAAAACAATCAATGACGATCCATCAATTCTTTGATGTTTGTCTTTGCCAATTTTTATATTTCCTTCTACAAGATAAATGAACGAATTATGGTTTAATGGTAAATCAAATTTAAATTCATTCTCTTCTCTTAATTCAATATCAAAATAAATAGGCTCAACATTATGTCCTTTTATTGGACCTTCATAATTTTTAAATTTTCCTGCAATAATTTTTATTTTTTTTTCTTCATCCTTATAAACTTTCATTTGTTTTGCATCTAAATATATATATTCAGGCTTACTCATTTTTAATTTTGCCGGCATATTCACCCATAATTGAAAACCATGTAATTTACCATCAGCCATTGCAGGCATTTCAGAATGAATTATGCCACCACCTGTTTTCATCCATTGAACATCACCTGAAGACATTATTCCTTTTGCACCTGTACTATCTTTATGCTTAAATTTACCTTCAAGCATGTAAGTAACAGTCTCAATTCCTCTGTGAGGGTGTGGAGGAAATCCAGCCATGTAATCATCTTTATTTTCAGATCCAAATTCATCCAGCAATAAAAAAGGATCTAAATAATTAATAGCTGACGTTCCAATACTCCTTTTTAACTTTACTCCAGCTCCGTCAGAAGTCTCTACAGGCTCGACTATTTTTTTAATTTCAATTTCTGACATTTTAAATAGACTATCACAAAATATTAAATACAATAATCGTTTTTAATTTATATAAAATTTTAATGTCATCAAAAACAAGACTTTTTTTTTCTAAAGAACTGAAAGCCGATCTTATTTCGACACTTTCAAAATCTCAATCGCATTATATTAAAAATGTTATGAGAATAAAACCAAGCGAGATAATTTCGCTTTTTAATTCTGTTGATGGAGAATGGGACGCTAGTATCCTTACTCATGGTAAGGATTTAACAGAATTTAAAGTTGAAAAATTATCCAAGCCTCAAAAAAAAGAAAATAATTTGTGGTTAGCTTTTTCTCCCATAAAAAAAATTCCTCAAGATATGATGTTGCAAAAAACAACAGAACTAGGAATACAAAAATTTGTTCCAATTTTGTGCGAGCGAAGTGTTGTTAAAGAAATTAATATTGAAAGAGCAGAAAAGATTGTTATTGAGGCGAGCGAACAATCAAATCGAATTTCTGTTCCTGAAATTTCTGAAATTCAAAAATTAAAAAATTTTCTAAATGAATTTCCAAAAAACGGATCCCTTATTTTTTGTGATATCAATTGTTCCGCAAGTAAATTAGAAAATATTTTGTCAAAGAAGATTACAGGCCCTATATGTATTTTAATCGGCCCCGAAGGAGATTTTTCTGAGTTAGAAAGACAATTAATAGTTGATCAAAAACAAGCTTTTTCTATGACCTTGGCTAAAAATATTTTACGTTCAGAAACTGCCGCAATAGCAGCGACCACAATTTTAAATTATCACCTAAATTTTAAGTAATTTACCTTCAAAATTAAGAAGATTTTGACTATGCAAAATTGTCGCAAAGACCTACTAAACTATGCATTACATGTACTAATTTGGTGGAAATATAACGCATAGTGATGTAGTAAAACTACACCCAAAACAACGATTAAACTTATTGATAACATGAGTACATCATACGCACTTCTTTTAGGATTAATTATATTTTTTGTCTTATTTATCTATTTTTCATTTTTCTCTGTTTCCTTGAGGCTTGAAAAAAATGAAAATGAAGCAGAGATAGCCGTTAAAAGAAAAAACGTTCCATTTAGATGGAAAAATTTGGTTGATAATAAAAATAAAAATTTAGGATGGATTGATCTAGGAAATCATATTTTAGTTTTAGGAATTGTTTTATTTGCAGTTTTTATAATAACAAATGCATAGGTAGAAAAATTTAAAATGGCAGTAGCAATAGTAATACTTTTAATAGCGCTTGGATCGATAGCGTTTCATTTCTGGTCCCCTTGGTGGTGGACTCCCATTGCATCAAACTGGCAAGGTATGGATGATACTATCCTTTTAACTTTTTGGATAACAGGTTTTGTATTTGTTGCCATATGTGCGTTCGTTGCTTATTGCGTTTGGAAATATCGATACCAAAAAAACAGAATAGCAGAATATAAACCTGAAGATAAAAAACTAGAAACAAGATTAATTTTAATAACTACTTTGGGTGTTATAGCATTACTTGCTCCAGGACTTTTAGTTTGGAATAATTATATTTCAGTTCCAGACAACGCTTACAAGGTTGAAGTAGTTGCTTATCAGTGGGGTTGGAAATTTAGATTACCAGGGAAAGATGGAGTTTTAGGTAAAACCGATATCAAATTAATTAATGATGAAAATCCTTTTGGATTAAATTTAGAAGATTCTTATGGAAAAGATGATCTTTTAGTTGACGAAGGCGAACTTCATTTATTATTGGATCGACCGGTTAAATTTGAGCTTCGAGCAATCGATGTTTTACATAATTTTTATGTTCCGCAATTTAGAGGGAAGATGGATATGGTTCCAGGAATGATTACTTATTATTGGATCACGCCAACTAGAATTGGAGAATTTGAAATACTATGTGCAGAATATTGTGGAACAGGGCACTATGCAATGCGCGGACTTGTCATAGTAGACAAAGAAAAAGAATATAATAAATGGGAAGCAAAGCAAATAACTTTTGATAAAATGTTCGCTAAAAATAAAAACAATAAAAATTTACAACTAGCAAAAAACACGAAATGAACTATAGGTTAAGTCAATGTCTGATGAATACGAACATAAACTAGAAGCCAAATCAGATTACGTTTCTGATGCATCCTCTGGAACTTCGGCTTCAGACATAGATAAACTTCCTCCAGCAGAATTACCGGATCAAGAACTTTATCATTCACACAGCTGGTGGACGACATATGTATTTTCACAAGACGCAAAGTACATAGGGGTTCAGTACGCATGTACTGCAATTGGCACTGGGATTTTGGGTTTAGTTTTATCTTGGTTGATGAGACTTCAAATTGCTTTTCCGGGCTTAGGACTTCTTGAACCATCAGCCTATTACCAATTCGTTACAATGCATGGAATGATAATGGTAATTTATCTTTTAACAGCTTTATTCTTGGGTGGATTTGGAAATTTTTTAATACCACTCATGTGCGGTTCACGTGATATGGCCTTTCCTTATGTAAACATGGTTAGTTATTGGATGTTCCTTGTTGCCGTGTTAGTTTTGCTTTCCAGCTTTTTTGTTCCAGGCGGGCCCACAGGGGCAGGCTGGACATTATATCCTCCACAGGCCATAACATCCGGCACTCCAGGACACAACATGGGTATAATTTTGATGTTGGTGTCTCTAGTATTGTTCGTAGCTGGTTTTACAATGGGAGGATTAAATTACATTGTGACCGTTTTACAATTAAGAACACGTGGAATGACATTGATGAGATTGCCTTTAACTGTTTGGGGCATTTTTGTTGCTACTATACTAGCGTTGTTAGCTTTTCCCGCATTGTTAGTTGGAGGACTTATGATGACCCTCGATGGTTTACTTGGCACTAGTTTTTTTATGCCGGCTATAGTGTCAATGGGCGAACAATTAAAGTACGAGGGCGGTAGTCCTATATTATTTCAACATCTTTTCTGGTTCTTTGGACATCCGGAAGTTTATATAGTTGCTCTACCTGCATTTGGTATCGTGTCCGATCTAATTTCTATACATGCAAGAAAAAATATTTTTGGTTATCGAATGATGGTTTGGGCTATTGTAGGAATTGGAGCGCTAAGTTTCTTCGTTTGGGCCCATCACATGTATGTAGCGGGAATGAACCCATGGTTTGGTTTCTTTTTTGCTACAACCACTCTTATTATAGCTGTTCCTACAGCCATTAAAGTTTACAATTGGATCTTAACTCTTTGGAGAGGAAATATTCAGCTATCATTACCAATGTTGTTCTCTCTTGGTTTCATAGTTACATTTTTGAATGGTGGCTTAACCGGATTGTTTTTAGGAAATGTAACAGTAGATGTTCCTTTATCTGACACATATTTTGTTGTTGCCCACTTTCATATGGTAATGGGCATAGCACCCGTTCTGGTCGTTTTTGGTGCTATTTATCATTGGTATCCTTTAATTACAGGCAGAATGCTTAACGAGACACTAGGTAAAATTCATTTTTGGATAACCTTTGTTGGTTCATATGCAATTTATTTTCCAATGCATTATCAAGGTTTTATCGGAGTTCCGAGAAGATATTTTGAAATTTACGACAGCCCTTATATCGAAACATCTACAATGGGTCTAAATGTATTTATAACAGTTGCAGCTTTAATTGTTGGAGCAGCTCAGTTATTGTTTATATATAACTTAATTTCAAGTGCCAGATTAGGAAAAAAAGCGGAAAGAAATCCATGGAAGGCCAATTCTTTAGAGTGGCAAACTCCTGAGATGCCTCCAGCACATGGAAATTGGGGTAAAGAAATGCCAAAAGTTTATCGTTGGCCATATGACTACAGTGTTCCTGGTGCTAAAGAAGATTATATTCCACAAAACGTTGCGCCAAGTGCTGTTACAGAAGCGAAAGTGGAGAAATCGTGAACAAATTTTTTAAAACATTAGCTGAAAAACCTTGGGAAGAAAGCCAAGCAAAAATTGACAATGAACATCAAGGTAAAACACTTAGCTTGAGTAAATATAAGTTAGGACTTAGGACCATTATGGTTGTAAGTACGATTATATTTTCTTTTTTTATCATTGCTTATGCAGACAGAATGCTTATTCATGATTGGCGAAGTATGCCAGAACCATGGTTGCTTTGGGCCAATACTGGAATTCTTATATTAAGCAGTATTATGTTTCACTTAACAAAAATTGCATCAGATCGACAACACAATGATAAGATAAAAAAAGGTTTATATCTTATTGGTTTTCTAGCCTATACATTTTTATTTAGTCAACTTTTAGTTTGGTATCAATTGTTGAATTCTGGGTATTATGCAGCAACAAACCCTGCTAATGCGTTTTTTTATTTGTTTACAGCCCTACACGGACTTCACTTAATAGGCGGGCTGTATTTTTTAGGAAGAACGACTTCTAAATTTTTAAGAAATAATTCTAAAGTTCAAGAGATACAACACACCATAGAACTTTGCGCAATTTATTGGCACTTTCTATTAGCCGTTTGGATAGTGTTGTTTGGGTTAATGTTATTTACTTAATGGGAAAAATATGGATCAAACTTCATTAGATAAGTTACCAAAAGGTTTTAAAAGTATAGGCAGTGATTTTGGAACGGATCAGACTGCATTTAAAGGTGTTAACTGGGGAAAAGCAATGATGTGGATCTTTCTATTAAGCGACACCTTCATCTTTAGTTGTTTTCTAATTTCTTATATGAAGGGTAGGGCATCTACGGTAGTTGAATGGCCAAACCCGAGCGAGGTTTTTGCACTTAATTTTATGGGTGTTCCAGTGCCTCTTTTACTTATTGCAATTATGACTTTCGTATTAATAACCAGCAGCGGAACTATGGCTCTGGCAGTTAAATACGGATACGAAAGAAATAAAAAAATGTGCGGATGGTTTATTCTTTTTACCGCATTAGGAGGCCTGACTTTTGTTGGAATGCAAGCTTTTGAATGGTCTAAACTTATTCACGAAGGCGTTAGACCTTGGGAAAATCCTTTTGGCGCCCATCAATTTGGATCATTTTTCTTTATGATAACAGGTTTTCATGGAACCCATGTTTCCATAGGGGTAATTTTCCTATGTATTTTTGCAAGAAAAGTTTTCAGAGGAGACTTTGATACTGGTAAACGAGGTTATTTTACGACAATGAAATCAGACTATGTTTCCATCGAAATACTAGGGCTTTATTGGCACTTTGTGGATTTAGTTTGGGTTTTCATTTTTGCTTTTTTCTATCTTTGGTAAGGGAAAATTATGACGGATAATTTAAATAAAGAAAAACAAACAACTACTCACAAAATTGGAATTTATTTGTGGATTTGGGCTTTACTCTTTGTGTTGAGTTTTTGTTCTTACATGGTTGATTGGTTTCAATTTCAAGGACTCTTAAGATGGACTTTAATTGTGACATTTATGCTTTTAAAAGCTGGACTAATAATGGCGTTCTTTATGCATCTGTTTTGGGAGCGCTACGCTCTTGTTAACGTGCTGTTATGGCCTATGACGGCTATAGTTTGCTTTGTAGTCCTCATGGCTGCTGAAGGAAAATATACTGTTTTTACAAGACTAGTTTATTTTGTTTTGGGAAGTTAACTAAAAATTTTCTTCAAGAAATTCATTTTTTAAAGCAAAAGTATATGCGTAGATTAGCATAAGACTTGTAGATAGAAAGATACAATCATAATTTTGTATTGTGCAATTTTAAATGCTAGCATCAACACCGTGAAAAACAGAACAATAGAAATAATGGCGCCAGCAGGTTCATGGCAATCTTTGCAAGCAGCAATACAAGGTGGAGCAAACTCTGTTTATTTTGGAATAGAACAATTGAATATGAGGGCTAGATCTTCCAACAATTTTACTTTGAAAGATTTAGTAGAGATCGCTGAACTTTGTAATAAAAAAAATATCAAAACATATATTACCCTCAACACCATTATTTACGATCATGATTTAATACTAATGAAAAAGATAGTGGACACAGCCAAACAAGCTAACATCACTGCCATTATTGCTTCTGATCAAGCAGTAATTGGCTATGCCGCATCTGTTAATATGGAAGTTCATATTTCTACCCAAACCAATGTTACAAATCTAGAGACGATACGTTTCTTTTCTCATTTTGCAGATGTGGTTATTTTATCGAGGGAATTGTCCTTACTCCAAGTAAAAGAAATAACAAAAGAAATAGAAAAACAGCAGATAAAAGGGCCTTCAGGAAATTTAATAAAGATTGAAATCTTTGTTCATGGAGCTTTGTGCATGGCTGTTTCGGGAAAATGTTATATGAGTTTACATACAACAAACTCTTCCGCAAATAGAGGGGCCTGCATTCAAAATTGCAGAAAAACTTATACAGTTACAGACAAAGAAGACGGACATCAGTTTGATATTGATAATGAGTATATTATGTCACCAAAAGATTTATGTACTATTGGATTTTTAGATCAAGTTTTGGATTCAGGATCAAGCATTCTTAAAATAGAAGGTAGAGGAAGATCTCCTGAGTATGTAAAAACAACCACTCAGTGTTACCGAGAAGCTGCTGACGCCTATTTGAAAGGAACGTACAATAAAGAAAAGATCAAAGGGTGGATGAGTAGATTAACGACTGTTTACAATAGAGGATTTTGGGACGGTTACTATTTGGGACAAAAAATAGGAGAATGGACAGGGGCTCATGGATCTAAAGCCACAAAAAAGAAAATATATTTAGGTAAAGCCAAAAAATATTTCACAAAAATACAGGTTGCAGAATTTGACTTAGAAGCACAACATCTTAAAGAGGGAGACAACATTCTCATTGCGGGAAAAACAACAGGAATAATTGAAACGATAGTTGCAGAAATCCGTATTAATGACAAACAAGTTAAAGGTGTAAAAAAAGGGGATAACTTTTCGATAAAGTTAAATCACAAAGTACGACCAAGCGACAAACTTTACAAAGTTATAAATAATTAATGATACAGATTGCCTACAAAAGAGAAAAGTGTATAGGATGTAATTATTGTATCCAGTTAGCTCCAGACAGATGGAGGATGAATAAAAAAGACGGAAGGAGTGTGCTTTTGGGATCAAGAAATAAAAGAGGTCTTTACACTGTTAAAGTATCTGATGTGGAATATGAAGCTAACAAAGCATCCGCCAAAGTATGTCCGGTGAAAATAATACGCATTAATAAATTAAGTAGATGAAGCAACAATCTAATATTATTATCCAAGCACCAAATAACGGTATTACTCGTATTAAACTCAACGAACCTAACACCTACAATGCCTTATCTTTAGGCACACTTAAGTCACTAATAAAAGGTTTCAAAAATCTTCATAAGGACGAAAAAACGAGAGTAATCATTATTGAGGGGAC
>Ga0207991_1002204_pt1 | contig 11079 bp, 10 predicted proteins | sample ETN07SmetaG_FD_185786 | JGI IMG/M metagenome (GOLD analysis project Ga0207991, IMG submission 185786) | Marine microbial and viral communities from oxygen minimum zone, Eastern Pacific Ocean - ETNP2014F14-07SV275 (SPAdes) (version 2) | ecosystem: Environmental > Aquatic > Marine > Oceanic ... | reverse complement strand
GAATTTAAAAAGAATTCTTTAATTCATTTAAATGATTATATACTAGATAAAAATGAACGTAAAATTAAAAAAAATAACCTGGCACTTAAATTGTCCGAAAAAGAAATCAGCTTTCTTATTTTGTTTAGCGAAAACAAAGAACCGATAAGTAGAAGTTTAGTTTTAAAAAATGTTTGGAAATATTCTTCAGAAAGCGAAACCCACACTGTTGAAACTCATATTCATCGACTTAGAAAAAAGGTTTTAGAAAAATTTGGTGATAACAATTTTATTAAAAATAATAATAAAGGGTATTATATTTGAAAAAAAAATCACGAAATTTTATTGCTAGGGATTTATTTTCTGCAAAATACAAAAAAAGAATAGTAAAGCCCAAAAAAGGAACAGGGAGTTTTAAAAGAAAAAAGGCAGTTAGTTTAACCTAGCTCCAATTTTTTGAATTATTTTTGAAGACATTTCAGTTCCTTTTTCTAAACTTTCTTTTATCGATAAATTATTAACATGACCATGTAAAAACCCGGCAGCGAAAAGATCACCCGCACCTGTTAGATCAACAATTTTTAAATCTTTTTTACTATCGCATTCAACGACTTCATTTTTTTGTATTGCAATACTCCCTTTTTCACTTCGAGTAATAACAAGGAGTTTTCCTAGTCGCTTACCAAATAAAATAACATCATCAAAACTTTTAGCGTTAATTAAAGATAAAATTTCTTGTTCGTTAGCAAAAGTAATATCCAATTTATTATTTACTAAGTCAAAAAAACTTTTTTTATGACGTTCAACACAAAACTGATCTGACAATGACATTGCTTTTTTTTTAGATATACTAATAGCTTTATCAAATGCTTTTTTAGGTTCACCCTCATCCCATAAATAACCTTCTAAAAAAATTAATTCGCTATTTTTAACGGCATTTTCATCAATATCTTTGTCACTTATTTTTCCTGCAATACCCAAAAAGGTACACATTGTTCTTTCAGAATCTGGTGTAATTAAAATTAAACAGGTTCCCGTTGGTATTGATTCTTCTTTTTTTTGATAACAATATTTTACTTTTTCATTTTTTAAACTTTTTTCATATTTATTGCCTAATTCATCATTATTGACTTTTCCAATATAGGAAACTGCATTGCCTAATTGTGATAAGCCAACAATAGAATTTGCAACTGAACCCCCCGCTATGGTTTCTTCAATTTTTAAATTTGATAATAGTTTTTTAAATTCAGCTTCATCAACAAGTTTCATAGTGCTTTTGGTAAGCTTATTTTCAGATAAAAAACTTTCTTCTACTTTACAAATTACATCAACTATAGCATTTCCAATTCCCAACACTTTCATCAAAGTTCCTTGTTGTTATATTTACAATATTTTATTATTACACATGTCTTACACGAAGGTATTCTTGCTTTGCAAGTGTATCTTCCATGAAGCAATAAGATATGACCAGCTTTTTTTAAGTATTTTTTAGGGACTACTTTGTACAAATTTTCTTGAACTTCGTCAGGATTTTTTCCATAGGCTAAACCCGTTCTATTACTAACCCTAAATACGTGCGTATCAACTGCAATAGTAGGCAATCCAAAGCCTTCATTTAAAACAACACTTGCAGTTTTTTTTCCAACTCCTGGCAAAGCATACAAATCATCGAAATTTATTGGAACTTTTCCTTTATGTTTTTCGATTAATTGCTTTGATAATAAATAAACACTTTTAGCTTTGTTTCTAAAAAGACCTATGCTTTTAATTAATTTTTCTATTTTTTTTCTTCCTAATTTAACAAAATGTTCTGGCTTATTGTATTTTGGATATATATTTTTAGTAACGTTATTAACATTAACATCGGTACATTGAGCAGATAGAACAACCGAAACTAAGAGAGTAAATTTATTTTTATATTTAAGATCGCTTTTAGGATTTTTTATTACTTTACTTAAATTTTTGAAAAGAGAATTTATTTCCCCAGATTTCATTTAAAATTTAAAACGTTTCTCATTGAGTAAAATCCAGGTTTTTTACTCATTAACCATTTAGCTGCTGTTAAAGCACCCTCTGAATAAAGAGCTCTATCAAATGCCTCATGGTCTAAAGTGATAGTTTCTTTTCCACTTGAAAAGAAAACTTTATGATTTCCTACAATTTCACCTTTTCGAATTGAATTGAAATTAATTTTTTTGTTGTAAGGAAAAGTCTTTTTGTTTAAATATTTTTTTCCTGATAATTTATGAAAATCTTTCTTTTTTCCTACTGCGATACCTTTTCCAAGCATTAGAGCAGTTCCTGACGGATGATCTTTTTTATGCTTATGATGTACTTCAAAAACCTTGCTTAAAAAATTCTCTCCAAGTGATTTAGAGGCTATTTCAGTTAAATACATCAATAAATTTATTCCTAAGCTCATATTACCAGCTTTAAGTATGGGTATTTTTTTAGAATATTTTTTTATTAAATTTTCTTCTTTTTTAGAAAATCCTGTTGTTCCAATAACCACTCTTTTTTTTAGTTTAGAAGCAATTTTTAGTACTTCTAATGTGCATTTTGGAATTGTGAAATCTATAATTATATTTGCATTTTTAAATGCAGATTCCGAATTTAATTGAGATCTCAAACCAGATATTTTTTTATTAATTATTCTGTTTTCTGTAATTGAAACTAGTTTGAAATTTTTTGAACTTTTAGAAGATTTAACAAGTTGTTGTCCCATTCTTCCAAGGCAACCAGTGATTGCTAAATTAATTTTTTTCATTTAACTTTGCCAAAATCTTTTTGCTTTTTCAAAAAAATCTTTCATAATAGGGTTTGTTTTTGTATCTTCTAGTTTTTTAAATTGCTCTAATAAATTTTTTTGTTCCTTAGTTAAAGAAACAGGAACCTCGGTTACCGCTCGAATATATAAATCGCCATAATTCCTATTCCTCATCATTGGCATTCCTTTTCCTTTTAATCTGAACTGTTTTTCATTTTGAGTGCCTGAAGGAATTTTTACCTTTGATTTTCCCCCGTCAATAGTTGGCACTTCAACAGTAGCTCCAAGCGCTGCATCAGCTAATGAAATAGGAAATTCAAAAAAAAGATTTTCTTCTGATCTTTGGAAAATACTATGAGGTTTTATTGATATAAAAATATATAAATCACCACTTCCTGCACCTTTTATACCAGCTTCCCCTTTGCCTGATAATCTGATTCTTGTGCCATCATCAACGCCTTTTGGAATGTTAGTAAATATCTTTTTTTTAGATTGTTTTTTACCTATCCCTCTACACGTTTTACAAGGGTCAGAAATTTGTTCTCCAGAACCAGCACATTCTGGACAAGTTTGTTGAATTGTAAAAAAACCTTGGCTTGACCTTACTTGACCTTGACCCCCACATAAAGAACAAGAAATGGGTTTAGATCCTGGTTCTGTCCCGTATCCATCGCATTTTCCGCATTTATCCGAAGATGAAAAATTAATTTCTTGTTTTTTTCCGTTGTAAGCATCTTCTAGAGAAATGGATAAATCATACCTTAAATCTTCGCCTCTGTAATCTGAAGATTTTCTCCGTCCTCTTCTCCTCGCTCCACCAAAACCTTCAAAAAAATCATCCAAAGGATCTGAACCAAAAATATCTGAAAAAATATCTGAAAAATCAAAATTTGAAAAACCACCTCTTCCACCCACTCCTTCAAAAGCTGCATGACCGAATTGGTCGTAATTAGTTCTTCGTTTTTTATCGGAAAGAACATGATAAGCCTCGCTAGCTTCTTTAAACTTTTCTTCAGCTGCCTTATCGTCTTTGTTTCTATCTGGATGATGTTTTAGAGCTAATTTTCTGTAAGCTTTTTTGATTTCTTCAGCTGAGGCTGATTTGATAACGCCCAAGACTTCATAATAATCTCTTTTTGCCATACATCTATCGACATCTTTATGTTTTTAGCCTTAGGCTCTTTTTTCTTTATCTTTGTCGCTTTTATCTTCTTTTACTTCCTCAAAATCTGCATCAACAACATTTTCTTTATTTTGATCTTTATTTTTTGAATCTTTGCTTTGTTTTGTATCTTTTTTTTCAGGATCTTTTTGCTGGCTTTTATATACAGCTTCCCCAAGTTTCATTGAAGATTGGACTAAGGCCTGTGTTTTTTTCTTTACTTCTTCTGTATCGGTACCCTTAAGTGCATTTCTTAGATCAGAAATTCCAGTTTCTATGATTTTTTTATCAGCATCGGAAATTTTGCTTCCATGCTCTTTTAAGTTTTTTTCTGTTGTATGAATAATTGTGTCAGCTTGATTTCTTGCATCAACTGTTTCTCTTTTCTTTTTATCTACTTCTTTGTTTAATTCTGCATCTTTTACCATATTCTTAATTTCTTCATCGCTAAGGCCACCAGAAGCTTGAATTTGAATTTTTTGTTCTTTGCCGGTTCCTTTATCCTTTGCTGAAACACTTACTATTCCATTTGCATCAATATCAAATGTTACTTCTATTTGTGGAACACCTCTTGGTGCAGATGGTATTCCAACCAATTCAAAATTACCTAATAATTTATTATCAGCTGCCATTTCTCTTTCACCCTGCAAAACTCTAATAGAAACCGCTGGCTGATTGTCCTCAGCAGTAGAAAATACCTGGCTTTTTTTTGTTGGTATAGTTGTGTTTTTTTCAATAAGTTTTGTAGAAACAGCTCCTAATGTTTCAATGCCTAATGATAATGGTGTTACATCTAAAAGCAGAACATCTTTCACATCGCCCTGCAATACTCCAGCTTGAATGGCCGCACCCATTGCAACAACTTCATCCGGATTTACACTTTTGTTTGGTTCTTTTCCAAAAAAAGTTTTAACGCTTTCAATTATTTTTGGCATTCTAGTCATTCCACCTACAAGAACCACTTCGTCGATTTCAGCAGTGCTAAAACCAGAATCTTTTATTGCTGTTTTACATGCAGGTATTGTTTTTTTGATTAAATCCTCAACTAGAGCTTCTAATTTTGCTCTGGTTAATTTTATATTAATATGTTTTGGTCCAGTTTTATCTGCGGTGATAAATGGTAAATTTATTTCTGTTTGTGCTGTTGAAGAAAGTTCGATTTTTGCTTTTTCAGCAGCCTCCTTAAGTCTTTGTAAAGCTAATTTATCAGCTCTTAAATCTATTCCATTATCTTTTTTAAATTCGTCTACTAAATAATTTACAATTTTTTCGTCAAAATCCTCTCCACCTAAGAAAGTGTCTCCATTTGTTGATTTAACTTCGAAAACACCGTCACCTATTTCAAGAATTGATATATCAAACGTACCACCTCCCAAATCATATACAGCTATTTTTTTTCCAACTTTTTTGTCTAATCCGTAAGCTAGAGAAGCTGCGGTAGGTTCGTTAATAATTCTAAGAACTTCCAAGCCAGCAATTTTGCCCGCATCTTTAGTAGCTTGTCTTTGTGAATCATTAAAGTAAGCTGGTACGGTAATTACAGCTTTTGTAACTGCTTGACCTAAATATTTTTCTGCTGTTTCTTTCATTTTTTGTAAAATGAAAGCAGATATTTGTGATGGTGAATATTTTTTGCCTCTTGATTCTAACCAAGCATCATTATTGTCTGCTTTGATAATTTTATATGGCACTCTTGAAACTTCTTTTTTGACAGATTTATCATCAAAATTTCTTCCCATTAATCTTTTTATAGCGAATAAAGTATTTTCTGGATTAGTTACAGCTTGTCTTTTAGCTGATTGGCCAACTAATCTTTCGTCATTTTCGCCAAACGCAACTACAGAAGGTGTTGTCCTTGTTCCTTCAGCGTTTTCCAAAACTTTTGGTTGACTACCATCCATAATGGCTACACACGAGTTGGTAGTTCCTAAATCAATTCCTATAAGTTTACTCATACAATTAATTTCCTTTTGTTGCTATATGGGTGCTTTTTTGCTTACTGCAAGCTAGAAAATCATTTTTTCTCTTCATTTTTCTCACTTTTTATCTCATCAGTTTTGGTTTTCTCATCTTTTTTCTCTATTTTTTTGGTGATTCCAACTAGAGAAGGTCTAAGTAAGCGATCTTTCATCATATAACCTTTTTGTATTTCTTGAATGACTGTTCCAGGCACTTTTGTATTATTTTCGACTTCTAGCATCGCTTGATGAAAATTTGGATCAAATTTTTTGTCAATACATTCTATTGCTTCAATTCCATTTTTTTTAAAGATAGATACTAGATCTTTTTTTACAATTTCTATGCCATCAATAATTTTATTTAAATCTTTATTATTTTTTAAACTTTCATCATTTTTAAATGAAACAATAGCACGATCAATATTATCTATAAGCAACAAAGATTCTGCAGCAAAGTTAAAGCCACCAAATTCAAATGCTTCTTGTTTTTCTTTTTCAAATCTTCTTCTTTGATTTTCCATTTCAGCCATTGTTCTAAGCAGTTTTTCTTGGGTAGCTTTAAGCTTTTCTTCAGGAGTTTCTTCTTTTATTGGAGTAACTTTTTTTTCTTTTTGCTCGTTTTTTAGAGTTTTGCTCTTATCCTCTGATAATATATTTTCTTGTTCCTTTTTTTCCGATCCTGCCATTTGTATGATATATGGTCACTTAAAAAAAAAATACTAGTATAAAATGAATAAAATTAAAGAAGTTGTAATTGGAACAAATAATGGGGGAAAATATAAGGAAATATGCTGTTTGTTGCCAAATAAAGTAAAAAAGCATTCACCGAAAGAATTTGATATTTTAACTCCAGAAGAAACAGGAAAGAGTTTTGAAGAAAATTCACTTATTAAGGCTTCGTATTTTTCAAAAAAAACAAATTTAATTTGCTTGTCCGATGACTCAGGATTGGAAATAGATCTTCTAAAAGGAAAACCTGGAATTTATTCTTCAAGATGGAGTGAAAAAAAAGGTAATTTTAATTTAGCAATCAAAAAAATTTTTGAGGAAATGAACAATATAAAAAAAGATTGGAAAAATGATAATGCAGCAAAGTTTATTTGTTGTATGACGCTTTTTTGGCCTAATGGTAAAAGCTATTCGAGTAAAGGAATTATAAAAGGAAAAATTTCAACCACAAAAAAAGGAAAAAATGGATTTGGATATGATCCAATTTTTATTCCAGATGGTCACAACCAAACCTTCGGTGAAATGAAATTTAAATTAAAGATGTCTATAGATCATAGATTTAAGGCATTTCTTAAAATTAAGAAATTCTTTGTTTAATATACTTTAATAAATTTTTTTTCTGAAACTTTGTAAATTTTCAATTTTTGCTTACTTATACTGCCTTCTATATGAAATTCTCCATGGAGGCCTTCAAATCCGTCTTTGCTATATAGTTGATTTTTTTCGAATAGAAAATTGTTATTGGACCAGCAGTAGTAAATCAGACCCAATGCATCGTATGCGAGTATAGAAACTTTATTAGGTTTTTCATTATATGTATTTAAGAATTTTTTATTGAATTTTTTAAAATTGCTATAATTAATAGCTGGGAAATGTAAATTTTGTAAAGCATTTTCGTTAAAAAAAGTTTCATCAAACCATTGATTAATAGTAAAAAAATTTACTTCACTGGTTAAAACATCAGAAAACATAAAGGAAGTTAAAACACTCTTTAATCTTTCACCAAAGTCTATTACAAGAACGGAGTCAAAATTTACTTTACCCAAAGTATGTTTTTGCTTTAACTCCTTAAGCTCTTGTTTATGTTTATATAAATATGACTTTTCTAGTATTTCAATTCTTCTTTCAAGATCTTTTTTGCGTTCATGATATTTTGTCAGTTTCTCTATTTCACTAGTAATTTTTTTTGGACTGGTATCATAGAAAAAAACTTCATATAATTTTAATTCACTATCTTCAATAATTTCAATTTGATTTATAAATTGATTTTTTGGAGATAAAAGTAAAATTCTAGAAACTTTAATTTCATTAAAATATTTATTAAGAACATCGATTTGAGAATTTATATTAATTCCAAAAGCAATAGTATTATTTGAAATTTTTTGAGTTTTATTTGTTAGTGATATAAAAGTGATGTTATTTATTTCATTAAGTCTTTCTAAACTTTCATAAAAAATTGGACCTATAACAACTTTTATGCCTTGCTCTTCAAATTCTTTAGCAGATTGATAGGCATGTAAAGCATTTGCTTTGCTATCTTTGGGATAAATTTTTACATTTTCATTTGATATATCATACAAACCCAACTGAATGGCTTTTAAAAAAGACTCTCCTATATCTTGAAATTTTCCAGATAAAGGAAGAAGAACTCCTATTTTTAGAACCTTTTCATTTTCTGAATTGTTATGGTTTTGAGTTATGCCACTACTATTTATTGTAAATGATAAATAAGCTAGTATTGAAAATGTAAGTAGTTTTTTCATTAATTTAAATTAACTTAAATAACATAAAATGCAATTTAGGCATCAAATGGACAAAAATAAACAACAAACGTTTAGTTCTGGGCTTTACTTGGTATCAACACCAATTGGAAATATGGAGGATATAACCTTTAGAGCTCTGAATGTCTTAAAAAATTCGGATATTGTATTATGTGAAGATACAAGAAGATCAGGAAAATTACTCTCACATTTTCAAATAAAAAGTAAACTTTTGTCTTATCATAAATTTAATGAGAGAAAAGTTAGTTATAAAATAATTGACTCTATAAAAAAAAATAAAGTTATTTCATTGATTACTGATGCTGGAACACCAACTATTTCTGATCCTGGCATGATACTTGTTAATAAATGTATAGAAGAAAATTTAAGTGTTTATCCGATCCCTGGTTCCTCTGCAGCGACATCAGCAGTTAGCGTTTCTGGATTTAGTGATCAGTATCTATTTTATGGTTTCTTGACGAAAAAAGAAAATGAGCTAGAGAATACACTTAAAAGCTTGTGTAATTTAGATTACTCAATTGTTTTTTTTATTCCTGCTCCAAAAATTAATTTTTATATATTACAATTTAAGCAATATTTTTTTGATAGAAAAATAGTAATAGCAAGGGAAATGACAAAAATTCATGAAGAATTTATCAGAGGTAAAGTTGAATCAATTAAAAGCTTATCTGAAAATTTAAAAGGTGAACTAACTGTTGTGCTATCTGAGAAAATTAAAGAAAAAAATATTAAAAAAGAAATTAACGAATCAGTTAAAATAGAAATAAATAAAATGTTAAAAAAATATAGTCATAAAGATGTTGTTGAGTTTATTTCAAAAAAGGAAAATTTACAAAAAAGAATAATTTATAATTATTGTTTAAAACTAAAAAAATGAATTTAAAAAAAAATATTATAGTATTATTTCTCTTTATTTTACTAAATGCTTGTGTTGGCTCTTCAACAGGAGGAGTTTTTGGAACCGGAGTAAGTGTAGCGTTAGATCCAAGGACATTAGGAACTCAAATAGACGATTCAATTATGCAAAAAAACTTACTGGCAAGATTAACTTTAACTGAAAAAAAATATCTAATTAAGCTATCCGTTAAGGTTCTTGACGGAAGGATTTTTTTGGCTGGTAAGGTAGATGCGCCTGAGGAAAAATTAATAATAACAAAATTAGCTTGGGAAACTAAAGGAGTAAGATCTGTCAAAAATAATATTGCAATTAAGCAAAAATTTTCTTTTATGAATACAGCTAAGGATATTTTGATAACTTCTCAATTAAGAATGGCTATGATTTTAAATAAAAATATAAAAGCAGCTAATTTTAATATTGATACAATTAATCAAAAAACTTACGTTTTTGGAATTGCACATAATAACAATGAAAGGAAAGAAATTATTCAAGAAGCAAAACTAATAGTTGACCTTAAAGAGCTTGTCACTAGTATCTTAATGGTTTCTGATTTAAGTAGGCAAAAAGAGTAAGTTAATTTGTTTTGTAATCGATTACCTCAGAAGAATAAGCTGCAACCGATGCTAAATTTATTATATCAGAAGTGGACGATCTTAATGGTGCAATTTCAATGGGTTGTCCAAGACCAACTAAAAATGGTCCAATAATTTTTGCTCCACCTAAGGTTTTCATCATCTTTAATGAAATTGCAGCACTATGCTGTGCTGGCATAATTAATACATTAGCATTTCCTACTATTTCAGAGAAAGGATAAAGTTCCTTATATTCTTCATTCATAGCAACATCTGGCTGCATTTCTCCATCAAATTTGAAATCAACAGATTTATTTTTTAATATTTCAACGGCGTCTCTTATATATTTTGTTCTCTGAGTCATTGGTATTCCAAAAGTTGAATGAGATATAAAAGCAATTTTGGGATCGAAACCAAACAATCTAACAACTCTTGCACATGATGTTGCTATATCAGCAAGCTGTTGTGCATTTGGATATTCGTGTACATGTGTATCTGCCATAAATATAGTTTTGCCTTTATTTACCACCATACTTAGACCAAACATTATTTCACCTGGTCGAGGATCTATTACTCTCTTAATTTTATCTAATGATGCAGAGTAACGTCTAGTATTGCCGGTTACCATTGCATCAGCATCACCACTAACAACCATACACGATCCAAACATAACCCTATCGTTTCTAATTAATCTATCGCAATCTCTTTCTAAAAGTCCTTCTCGTTGTAATTTTTTATAAAGAAGCCGAGTATATTTTTCTCTCTTTTCTTTATTTGTTGAGTTGACTATTTCTATTTTAAATTTTTCATCGAGACCAATTTCCCTTAATCTTTCTTTAACTTTTTCTTCTTTTGCCACTAAAATGGGGGTTCCTAACCCGCTGTTTTTAAAGGCAATTGCTGCCTTTAAAGTATTTTCGTCCTCTCCCTCAGCAAAAACAACTTTTTTTTGAGTTTTTTTAATCTGGGAATTAATACCTTGCATTATAGTTACGGAAGGATCGAGTCTTTGTTTTAATTGATCTTTATAAACTTCAAAATTTTTAATTTCTTTTCTTGCAACTCCACTTTTGATTGCAGCTTTTGCTACAGCTACCGGTATTACACTAATTAACCTTGGGTCAAAAGTTGAAGGAATAATATATTCTTTTCCATATCGTGGTCTTTCTCCACCCATGGCGGCCGCAACTTCATCAGGGACATCTTCTCTCGCAAGTGTCGCAATTGCATGTT
>Ga0207991_1002203_pt1 | contig 11080 bp, 8 predicted proteins | sample ETN07SmetaG_FD_185786 | JGI IMG/M metagenome (GOLD analysis project Ga0207991, IMG submission 185786) | Marine microbial and viral communities from oxygen minimum zone, Eastern Pacific Ocean - ETNP2014F14-07SV275 (SPAdes) (version 2) | ecosystem: Environmental > Aquatic > Marine > Oceanic ... | reverse complement strand
GAAGAGCTTAAAGAATCTTATCTAAATTATGCTATGCATGTGATTGTAGGCAGAGCTTTGCCTGATGCTAGGGATGGTTTAAAGCCCGTTCACAGAAGAATTTTATATGCCATGCATGTGATGAATAACGATTGGAATAAACCGCCAAAGAAATCTATGAGAATAGTGGGTGATGTAACTGGAAAATATCATCCCCATGGAGATACAGCGGCTTATGAAACTATTGTAAGACTGGGTCAGTGGTGGAGTTTGAGATACATGTTGGTTGATAAGCAAGGTAATTTTGGTTCTATGGACGGAGATCCTCCTGCTGCTGCAAGATACACTGAAGTCAGAATGTCGAGAATAGCTCATGAGATTTTAGAAGATTTAGACAAAGAGACAGTTAAATTCATAGAAAATTACGATGGTCAGGAAACCATGCCTGATGTTTTACCCACTAGAATTCCAAATTTACTCATCAATGGCTCTTCAGGAATAGCAGTGGGTATGGCAACCAACATGGCGCCTCATAACCTGGACGAGACGATTTCTGCGTGTCTTGCTTTTATAGAAAATCCTGAAATTTCTATCGATGAACTCCTAAAACTTATACCTGGACCAGATTTTCCTACTGGAGGAATAATCAATGGAAAGTCTGGTATTCGTAATGCTTACGAAACCGGTAAAGGAAAGGTTAAGGTCAGGGCTAAAACTCAAATAGAAGGGGAAGAAGAAGGAAAACCTCAGATAGTAGTTTCGGAGATACCCTATATGGTAAATAAAGCCAGACTGGTTGAGAACATAGCTCACTTAATGAGAGATAAAAAAATTGAAGGGATCAAAGAGATAAGAGACGAATCTGATAAAGATGATCCCGTAAGAATAGTTATTGAGCTGAGATCAGGAGCAATAGCAGATGTAGTTTTGAATAATTTATTTAAACAAACTCAAATGCAAACTGTTTTTGGAATAAACAATGTGGCTTTAGTTGGAACAGAACCAAAGTTACTTAATCTCAAAGATATTTTGGGTATCTTTTTTAACTTTAGAAAAGAAGTTGTTTCAAAAAGAACCATTTACGAACTTAGGAGGGCAAGGGAAAGAGGGCATATTTTAGAAGGCCTCACCATTGCTTTATCTAACATTGATCCGATGATCGATTTAATAAAAAAATCTAAGGATGGAAATGAAGCTAAAGCCAAACTTCTTAAAAAGAAATGGAGAGGAGGGAAAGTGACCAAGATGTTAAAAAAAGCTGGTGCAGAAGCTTGTCGTCCTGACGATCTTGAAAAAGATGTTGGTTTGAAAGGAAAAAGCTATCAGTTATCAGAAAACCAAGCCCAAGCCATTCTGGATATGAGGCTTCAAAGATTAACAGGATTGGAACAAAACAGATTAATTAAAGAATATGAAGAGATAGTCGATTTAATTACGTCCTTAATGGAAATGCTAGCTGACAATACTAGGTTGGTCGAAGTTGTTTGTGATGAACTTAAAGAAATACAAACTCAATACAAAGATGAAAGAAGGACAGAAATCCTAGATTCTATCGGAGATCTTAGTAATGAAGATCTGATAACTCCCGAAGATAGGGTCGTCACTATTTCTCATGAAGGTTATGCAAAGACACAACCCTTAGATGAGTACAGATCGCAAAGAAGAGGAGGTACAGGGAAAACCGCTGCTTCGGTTAAAGAGGAAGATTTTGTAGAACAATTATTGGTAGCAAATACGCACACCACTCTTCTCTGCTTTTCTAATCTTGGTCAGGTTTACTGGTTAAAGGTTTATGCTATTCCTTCCGCAGGAAGGGTGGCAAAAGGAAGGCCTTTAGTTAATTTGATTCAACTTAGTGAAGGTGAACGTATAACAAGCATGGTACCTGTTGAAGCATACAAGGAAGGTAATTTTGTTTTAATGGCAACCAAATCTGGAAAGGTTAAAAAAACACCTCTAACAGAGTTTTCTAATCAAAGAAAAGGAGGGAAAAGAGCCATTACTTTGGTTGGGGATGATGAGTTAGTAGGAAGCACGGTAACAAACGGAAAAAAATTCGTTATGCTTGTGTCTAATGCAGGAAAAGCTGCTCATTTCTCTGAATCTGAAGTCAGGTCCATGGGAAGAAGCGCTCAAGGAGTTAGAGGTATAAAACTTGAAAAAGGTCAACAAGTCATTTCTCTGATAATTCCTGAAGAGGAAGCGACAATATTTACTGTCAGTAAAAATGGATTTGGTAAAAGATCTGTATCAAGTGATTTTAGAAAAACAAGAAGAGGAGCTAAGGGGGTTATTGCTATGCAAACCTCAGAGCGTAATGGTCAACTAATTGGGGCTGCTCAGGTTTCAGATGAAGATCAGGTTATGCTAATAACCAATAAAGGAATGCTAGTTCGAACCAAAGTTTCAGAAATAAATGTTATAGGAAGGAACACTCAAGGTGTGACTATTATTAGGTTAAAGGAAGGTGAAAAACTAGTCAGTTTGGCTCCTATAAGTGAAGAATTTATAGATGATGCTTAATAATAGAAAATATAACTTTGGTTCAGGTCCAGCCACTATTCCCACAAGTGTATTAGAAGAAGTTAAAGAAGAGTTATTGGATTGGAAGGGTAAAGGTCTTTCAGTTTTGGAAATCAGCCACAGGAGTAATGATTATCAGGAACTTGCCTTAGAGGCTGAAAAGGATTTTCGGGATTTGTTAAGTATTCCTGATTCCTATGCAGTTTTATTTACACATGGTGGAGCCACTTTACAAAATGCAGCTATACCATTAAATCTATCCTCTCCTGATGGCGAAGTAAGCTATGTAAACTCGGGATATTGGGCAAACAGGTCCATTGAAGAAGCCAAGAAGTATACTAATGTAAGAATAGCCGCTAGTTCGCAGGAAACTAATTTTTCTTTTTTCCCTCCTCAATCGAGTTGGAAATTATCAGATAAACAAGATTATATTCACGTAACGCCGAATGAAACCATAGGTGGGATTGCTTTACGAGAGGTCAATAAAGAAGTCATACCCATAGTTGCAGATTTTTCTTCGAGTATTCTTTCTGAACCAATTGAAGTGAGTTCTTTCGGTCTAATTTACGGAGGTGCTCAGAAAAATATAGGTCCTGCCGGGTTGGGCTTTGTCATAGTAAACAGAGAATTACTGGGTTCAGCCCAAAAAACTGTTCCTTCCCCGATGAATTATTTAATTTTGGAAGAGAGCTCTTCAATGTATAACACTCCACCGACCTTCTCTTGGTATGTAGCAGGTAAGGTTTTTAAGTGGCTTAAAGGCAGGGGCGGACTGAAGGCAATAGGTCAAATCAACGAGAAAAAGGCCAAAAAATTATACGATTTTGTAGATAGATCTGATTTGTACTCAAACAAAATAGAAAAATCTTCAAGGTCAATAATGAATATCCCTTTTTTATTAGAAAAAGAGGAGCTAAACAACAAATTTCTAACAGATTCATCTACTCATGGCTTATTGGCATTGAAAGGACATAGATCAGTAGGAGGTATGAGGGCTAGCATTTACAATGCCATGCCTGAAGAAGGAGTTGAGGCTCTTATAGAGTTTATGAAGCTCTTTGAAAGAGAGAACCTTTAGTTTTTATGTCGAAGAAGAAAGAATTAGATAGTATAAGAAAGAAGATAGATGAGTTAGATGCAGAACTTCTGCAAATGTTAAACCAAAGGTCTTCTTTAGCTATTGGGGCAGGTGAAAATAAAAAAGAGGAAGTAATTTATAAGCCAGAAAGAGAGGCTTATATACTGAGACAGTTAAAAAAGATTAACCCTGGCCCCTTGAGCGACAAACAAATAGTTAATATTTTTAAAGAGATAATTTCAAGTTGTAGGGCTCAAGAGAAAGAAATAGATATAGCATTTTTAGGGCCAGAAGGGACCTACTCAGATTCTGCTGTAAAAGAGAATTTCGGCAGTTCAATTAATAAGACTGCTTCAGATACTATAGAAGAAGTATTTAAGGCTGTTAGTGAAAGAAAAAGTGATTACGGAATAGTTCCAATACAAAATTCTAGTGAAGGTCCTATTAATGTGACTTTAGATTGCTTGTCAGATTTCAACTTAAATATTTGTGGTGAAATAGAGATGTTAATCCATCATAGTTTGATGGGCTTAAACCAAGCTCTTCCAAAGAAAGGTTTTGAAATACACGCTCATGAACAAACCCTTGCACAATGTAAAAATTGGTTAGATTCTTATTGCCCTGATGTGAACAGAGTTTCAGTATCCAGTAATGCTCAAGCAGCCATGAATGCTGAGAAGAACTCAAAAATAATAGCTATAGCAGGTGCCTTAGCAGCTAAAAAATATGGTCTTGAAATAATTAAAAGAAACATAGAAGACTATTCCAACAATACAACTAGGTTTATTTCAATTGGCTTACAAGAGGTGGCTAGTACAGGCAAAGATAAAACATCCCTATTAGTTACTACAAAAAATGAATCAGGAGCTTTATATAATTTATTAAAACCTATACAGAAAAATGGCCTGAATCTTACTCATATCACCTACAGGCCTTCTAAAGTAGATAAGTGGAATTACTCGTTCTTTTTTGATTTTGAAGGACACAAGGATGATAAAGAGGTAAAAAGTTTGTTAGAAGAACTTGACGCAACCGACGCAGAAATAAAAATATTAGGCTCCTATCCAAAAGCTGAGAATTAAAAAAGTGGATCTAGAATTAAAGGATTTAATTAATTCTGGCATTAAGGGTTTAACGCCCTATGAGCCAGGAAAACCTATTGAAGATTTAGAAAGAGAATATGGGATTAAAAAAGCAATAAAGCTTGCTAGTAATGAGAGCCCCTTGGGACCTAGCCCAAAGGTGTTAGAAGCCTTAAAAGAAATCATTTCTGGTATTAATCGCTATCCTGATGGAAACGGTTCTAGACTAAAAGAGGCCTTAAGTTCAAGACACTCTCTAAGTGCAGACACGCTCACACTTGGCAATGGATCTAATGATATTATTGAGTTTGTTGCTAGATGTTTTCTGACCCCAAATGACAATGCTGTTTATTCTAAACATGCCTTTGCTGTTTATCCTCTAGTTACTCAGTCACTTGGAGCCCAAGGAGTTGAAGTTGAAGCAAGGGATTGGGGGCATGATTTACAAGCAATGTTAGACGCAGTGAACAATAAAACAAAAGTAGTTTTTATAGCAAATCCAAATAATCCGACAGGAACCTTTCTAGAGAAGAATGAGATTATTAGGTTTCTTGAAAAGATTCCAAATGAAGTGATAGTTTTGTTAGATCAAGCTTATTTTGATTATTCAAATTATGAAACTGAGGATGTACCTTTTAGTCTGGTTAACAATTTTCCGAACTTAATAATTTCTAGAACTTTTTCAAAGGCTTACGGTTTAGCTGGTTTAAGGGTAGGCTTTTCAGTCACTTCAAGTTCTTTGGCTGACTATTTAAATAGAGTGAGGCAGCCTTTTAATGTAAATTCCTTAGCTTTAGCAGCTGCAGAGGTGGCTCTTAATGACACAGAACATTTAGAACAGTGTCTAAAACTCAACAAACAAGAAAAGGAAAGATTCTATAAATTTTTTAAATCTCATCAATATCACTTTATAAAATCATTCGCTAATTTTATTTCCTTTGATTGTAAAGGTAACTCTAATAAAGTTTTTAATAGTCTTTTGCTAAAAGGGGTTATAACCAGATCTATGGAAGTTTATAAAATGCCTGATCATCTGAGGGTTACCATAGGTCTTCCTGAAGAGAACTCAGCATTTATGGAGAGTTTAACCTCATTAAAAGAGATCTAATATGGAACTTTCATTTAAAAATATTCTGGTAGTTGGGTTAGGTTTAATTGGAGGGTCAATCCTCAAAACCATTAAAGAATTAAATATTCCTTTGGAAGTCTATGGACTAGATTTACACGAAGAAGTAACGAAGGAGGCCAATAAGATTGGTCTAATCAATAACTTTGATAATCAACTGAAAAAAATAGAAGAGGATTGTTTAATTATCTTCTCTGTACCAAGCTTAAGTTTTGAAAGGGCTTTTAAATTGATTGAAGGCTCTTTTGATGATGAAAAAGTGATTTTTACTGACACTTTTAGCTCAAAATCCAAACTGCTTGAGTTTTTGGAAGGAAATACTGATATTGGTGATAAATTTGTTATGTCTCACCCAATAGCAGGTTCAGAAAAAAGTGGATTAATGAATTCTTTGCCTTTTCTTTTTAAAGATAAGTTGGTCCTTGTATCTCACTTAAATTCTTCCAGCGAAAATAACAATGTAATTAAAGTTAAGAGTTTTTGGGAGCAACTAGGTTCAAAAGTTTCAATCATGGACCCTGTAGAGCACGACAAAGTGCTTTCAAAAACCAGTCACCTACCTCATGTTATTTCCTTTGCTTTGATGCATTTCCTAGAAAAAGAATTGGGTGAAAAGGTATTCAAATATTCAGGAGGTAGTTTAGAGAGTTATACAAGAATAGCTTCAAGTGATCCATTGATGTGGAAAGACGTTACTGTTTCTAATAAGGAAGCAGTCTTAGAAGCAATTAAAGGATTTAAGTCTTCCTTAAATGAAGTGTCTAAACTAATAGATTCGGAAGATGAGGAATCTATTCTAGACTTCTTAAGTTTTGTTAAGGAAGTGAGAGATAAACAACTATTTTCTGATGGTACTTCTTGGAAAGCTTCAGAGGAGGATTCTTAGAGTTTGGGCCTAATAGTTAAACCTGGAAAGGCATTAAAAGGTAAGATTTTGATGCCTGGGGACAAATCTATTTCTCATCGCTCAATTATGTGCGCTGCCCTTGCTGAAGGTGACAGTGTAATACGAGGGTTCTTAAAAGGTGAGGATTGCTTAGCAACACTCAATGCTTTCTCTAAAATGGGGGTTAATATTGATCAGCATGACAAAGAAATAGTTGTGCATGGGGTTGGCCTACAAGGTCTAAAAAAGCCAGACTCAGATATTTACTTAGGTAATTCGGGAACATCAATGCGTTTAATGAGTGGTTTGTTATGCGGACAAAGTTTTTCAAGTACTTTAAAAGGAGATGTTTCTTTATCTACTCGACCCATGAAAAGGATAGTTACACCACTTACAACCATGGGAGCAAATATATCTAGCAGCAATGGAGGTTGCCCACCTTTAGAAATAAATCCTTCTGAGAAGCTGAAAGCTTTCTCTTATGAGCTACCTATAGCAAGCGCACAAGTTAAGTCATGTCTTATGTTTGCAGGTCTCTATGCAGATGGCCCTGTTGTTATAAAAGAAAAGATACAAACTCGAGATCATACTGAACTTATGTTTAAGAAATTTGGTATACATGTCTCCATTGAAGAATCAAAAGGCTTAAAGGAGATTCATGTTTTACCTCCTAAATCTATGGATGCAGCCAATATTAATATACCAGGAGACTTTTCATCTGCTGCTTTCTTTATCTTGGGGGCTTTGATAACTCCAGGTTCGGATCTAACATTAATGAATATAGGAATTAATAAAACTCGAATAGCATTGTTGGAAGTCTTAAAAGAAATGGGAGCTGATATAAAGCTTTCAAATGTAAGTAATGAATACGAACCTTGCGCAGATATATCTATAAGAGCTTCTGAACTAAAAGGAATTACTTTGAATCCAAAATTAGTTCCAAATCTAATTGATGAATTACCAGTTCTTTTTATAGCAGCTTCTCTTGCTGAAGGGCAGACAATTATTAGAGGAGCTGAGGAATTAAGAGAAAAAGAATCTGACCGCTTAGAAGCCATGGCAAACTCTCTAAAATTGCTTGGAGTGAGATTTAAGGTTTATGGTGACGGAATAGATATTCAAGGCTTAAATCAAGAAGTAAATACATCAAATTCCGATATGCCGTTTGAAGCCTCACATATTAATTCATTTGGTGATCACAGGATTGCTATGACATCTGCTATTGCATGCACAAGGGCTAATGATAAATCCTATATAGAAGATACTAAAAATGTAACAACATCTTTCCCTAATTTCTTAGAGATTTGTGAAGAAGTGGGTTTAGATATTAAATAAATGGAAGACATACCTGTTATAACAATAGATGGTTTGAGTGGTTCAGGTAAAGGAACAATCTCTAAAATGCTATGCCTTGAATTGGGTTGGAATATTTTAGATAGCGGTGCTCTGTACAGGACATTAGCTTATTTGATAGAACAAAGAACAATAGCGATAGAAGATTTTGAGACCAATAGAAAAGAGATCCAAGAAGATTTCCAGGTCACTTTTGGAATAGGCTCTTTAGGAGAACCAGTTAATATCTTCTTAAAAGGTCAAGATATTACTGATCTAGTTAGGACTGAAAAGATAGCTGAGAAGACCTCAGTTTTATCTTCCTTAAAGGGAATAAGGGATTTTGTTAGACCCCATCAACGGGAATTCAAAAAACCTCCAGGCCTTATAGCAGATGGACGCGATATGGGAACAGTCATATTTCCAGAAGCAGATTTGAAGATTTTTCTAATCGCCTCCTTGGAAGAAAGAGCTAAAAGAAGGCAAAGTCAGTTGAAAAGGCTAGGAAGCAAGGTTAACATGCCCCTCCTTTTGGAAGAGTTAGAAGCAAGAGATAAAAAAGATATTGAAAGAGAGCTTTCTCCTTTGTTACCAGCTGAAGACTCATATGAGATAGATACAACTGGACTTAGTCCTGAAGAAGTTATGAATAAAATAAGAAGTTTGTCATCAGATTTTAGGTTTGGAGCTTAAATATGTCTTTAAACTTTGAAGAATTACTAGATAAGAATTTAAGTACTGTCACCATGAAGCCAGGTAGTTTATTAACTGGCATAGTGATAGACATTTTAGACTCCCATGTAATAGTTTATGTCGGCCTTAAATCAGAGGCTGCTATAGCCATTCAAGAATTTGTCAATGAAAAGGGAGAGATTGACTTAAAAGTAGGTGATGAAGTTCAGCTTTTACTGGAGGCGATTGAAGATGGGCATGGAAATACCAGAGTTTCTAGAGAAAAAGCTATAAAACAAGAAGTGTGGAAAAGAATTGAAGATTGTCTTAAAGGTGAATCCACTTTAAATGGTTTAATAACTGGACAGGTAAAAGGAGGAATGACAGTAGATATTCAAGGCATTAAAGCCTTTCTACCTGGTTCTTTAGCAGAGGCTACACCCAGTAAGGATTTAAATCATCTCGAAGGAAGGTATGAAGAATTCAAAGTTATCAAGTTAGACAAGGAAAAGAACAATGTAGTTTTATCTAGAAGAGCTGTTTTGGAAGAAGTGAATTCTGAAGAAAGAGAAAAACTACTCTCTAATCTTGAAGAAGGACAAGAGATACAAGGGGTGGTCAAAAACTTAACAGATTATGGAGCATTTATTGATTTAGGGGGAATAGACGGCCTCCTTCACATTACTGACATCTCTTGGAGCAGAATAAATCATCCTTCTGAAGCTCTGAATATTGGGGAGCATGTAAAAGTAGTGGTCACCAAGTTCGATAAGGATGAAGGCAAGGTATCTTTAGGATTGAAGCAGCTATCCTCAGATCCTTGGAAAGGGATTGAGAATAAATTTCCTTTAAATACCTCTGTAATGGCTAAAGTGACCAATCTAACTGATTACGGTTTTTTTGCAGAAATTGAATCTGGTGTTGAGGGGTTAGTTCATGTATCTGAGATTGATTGGACAAATAAAAACATACACCCTTCTAAGGTTGTCGAATTAGGAGACTCCTTGGAAGTTATGATTTTAGAAGTTGATGAAGAAAAGAGAAGAATTTCTTTGGGTGTCAAACAACTCACTGAGAACCCTTGGCAGGTATTTACTCATAAGTATAAGGAAGGAGATAAAATAAAAGGAATAATAAAATCTATAACAGATTTTGGAGTTTTTATAGGGCTAGAAGGAAATATAGATGGTTTAGTTCATTTATCTGATGTCTCCTGGAATGAAGAGGAAGGGACCATTAGACAATTAGAAAAAAATCAAGAAGTTGAAGCAATTGTACTTTCAATTGATGTGGAAAGAGAAAGGATCTCTTTAGGTATAAAGCAATTACAGGAAGATGCTTTTAATGAGTTTACTCAATTGAATAACAAAGGCTCAAGAGTCAAAGGTAAAGTGAATGAAATAACGGATGAAAGAATAGTACTTCTTTTGTCGGAGGGCGTTCAAGGCTATATACCTCTGAAGGATTATCAAAACTCTTCTCAGAAAGGAGATCCAACCATTGGCGATGAAATCGAGGCAGTGGTTGCAAGTATTGATAAAAAAAATAGAGAAATAATTCTCTCATTAAGAGCTTTGGAGAAAGCTGATGAAAGAGAGGCATTAAAAGATAATGTAGAAAGAAATAAAGAAATAGAAGAGGCTTCAAAATCAAATATAGGAGATATGATCAAAGCAGAACTTGGAGATAATGAAGATGAATAAATCAGATTTGGTCATTAAGATATCAAAAAAACAAGCTCACTTTAAAAGAGTAGATATAGAAGAAGCTACAGATCAATTAACTGGTTTAATATCTAATGCTTTAAGGAGGAATGACAGGATAGAGATACGAGGGTTCGGCACATTTTCTACTAGAAAGAGGGATGCAAGATTAGCCAGAAATCCTAAAACAGGAAGCTCAATAGCAGTTAATTCTAAATCCCATCTTTACTTCAGACCTTCTAAATTATTAAGACAACTAGTTAATAATTAGAAAACTTTCTTATATTCTGTAATATTCCTTTTAGGAGTATGAATTATGTCCGATGAATTATCTTTAAAGGTTAAAAATGCTATAGAAGAGTCTGTAGATCTAAAAAAGTTGGTACTGCATCAAAAGCTTTATAAGATTTTAGTCGAAATGGGAGAGCTAGTAGTTCAGTCTATTCTCAATGGAGGCAAAGTTTTAATTTGTGGCAACGGAGGTTCCGCTGCAGATGCTCAACATTTAACAGCTGAGTTCTTAATTAGACTAACTTCCGAAGTTAATAGAGAGGGAATTCCTGCAATTTCTTTATTACAAGACTCTTCAACTTTTACAGCAGCAATTAATGATTTTGAGCCCAAATATTTATTCAAAAGGAACCTACAAACTCTTGCCAAACCCGAAGATATTTTATTAGCTATATCTACATCGGGGAA
>Ga0207991_1002201_pt1 | contig 11094 bp, 12 predicted proteins | sample ETN07SmetaG_FD_185786 | JGI IMG/M metagenome (GOLD analysis project Ga0207991, IMG submission 185786) | Marine microbial and viral communities from oxygen minimum zone, Eastern Pacific Ocean - ETNP2014F14-07SV275 (SPAdes) (version 2) | ecosystem: Environmental > Aquatic > Marine > Oceanic ... | reverse complement strand
AATCGCCTGGTTAGGCGTGGCGACCGATAGATTTACGGGCTTCATAAGCGCTAGGTCACTGGTTCGAACCCAGTCGGTGCCACCATTTTTTGTGTTAATTCAGATGAAACTATTACTACCCTTAATCTCCCTCTTCATGATCGTCGCCATCGCCTGTGGTGATTCATCTTCTGATAGCACCGGAATCTCTCGGGACGACTACCGCGGCCAGATCGATGATTGGCAAGTGCAGGTTGATGGAATGCTAGCCGAAGCAGACGCCTTGCTGGAGGCTGGACCGATGGAAAACGACGAATGGCTATCGTCGTTGAACGCGTTGGGTATCGGGGTCGATGCAGTGACCTTTGCCGTAGGTACCGTTCATCCCCCATCCGAGCTCCAAGACTTCCACAAAAGTTTTGTGCTTGCCTCAGACTTCTACGGCTTAACTGGAAGATTGCTAGCAGAGTTTGTGGGGTCGTCAGAGGCTGAGCGTGCGGATTTACAGCTACGGCTAGCCAATGAAATCGCTTTCGGTATGGCGAATATGCAGACCGCCCAGGTCATATACGACGAAGCGGCCGAAAAATTCGCCCGCTAAGCGTCTCAGTTAATTTGCGATAGGCCCGTTTTATGCGGTTAAGACGAATGAGCCATTGGGCCGCTATGGGTGTTCTCCTCCTCGGCGTCACCGGAGCCGTTGCCTGCGGCGGGGACTCCAACGGGTTTGAAGAGGAGATGGGTCCGCTGCTGTTCGAGCAGGCACGGTTGGCTCAGGAATTCGATGGCGTGCTCGACCCGCTATTCCAGGAATTTTCCTCCACGGGCAATATGGCGACGGCCGCCCGGGCTTTCGCCCAACGCCGAGAAAAGATAAACAACACCCACTTGGATTTTGTGCGTATCGCCGCGGGATGGGAAGCGCTAGAACCGCCTGCCGAGGCAGAGGCATTTCACATCCTCGCTCTGCTGATGATCAATCTTAGGCTAGAAAGCCTGGCAGGCCTCGTAACCGCCGCCGATTCCGCGGCGGAGATCGGACAACTCAACCCGATCTTGCTCTCGGAGGCCGGCGCGCAATGGGCCGCGGCCCTGGAGTTATGGCCTAAAGTGCTGGCGAACACCAATTCGTTCGACGCTGGAGACCTGGATGAATGACAACATCCCTTTGGCGTGATTCAGCTATGGGTCTCCAATTCCAGCATATCGTCAGTCACCTCAAGTTTTACCGGCGGGTAGGACATCTCAGTGAGTTCGCCCATGGTCTGGCTGGCCTGTGGAGCCGCCGGCTCTGGATTGGAACGGTTGGACCATAAGTCCCGGATGGGCCACTTGGCGACGGCGTAGTAGGTGCCATCATTCCCTTCCATGAGTTGCGATCCGAGGCTGCCGCATTTCGTGTAGATCGCTTCAGTTGCTTCCCGCCATGCTTGCCTGAATTCAGCCTCTCTACCCTGTTTCAGTTTCCATCGATAGATTACGACGAACATTCTCACTCCTGTTCGCTGACCTTCTCCGTTTGCGCATCTTGCGTGCTTAGATAGCGATCATCCAGCCGCGAATCAGGTGTTCCAACGTTGTCGCGCCGGTCATCGTGGCGGTGGCCGCAGGCGTGAAAAAGGAGGCAACGGGGGCGAAACATCGCCTTTTAGCGGCGTCTGGGGGCTGATAATCGGCGGCGGAACAAGTTTCGGCGTTGGCTATTGTCTGGGAGTGCTCAAAACGTTCTTGAGTCCGCCCCAAGAGAACTAGCGAAAAACCCAATGGCCCAGCGCCAAAGCGCGATGTACAATGGCGGGCGGGAGTCTAGTAACCGGACTCCCGCCCTTGTTATTCGACCGTAGAGATTGGAGGAGCCATGGCCAACCGGATCAAACACATTGCCCTGCAAACAGATGACCCGGCCAAGACTGCCGAGTGGTACAAAAACGTGTTCGGCTTGGACGAACTGCGCCGGGTGCCCGCAGAGACCGGCGAGGAAGGCGTGTGGCTGACCGACGGGTACATCTATTTCGCCATATTGAAGATGGGCTCGGAAGATGCGCCAAACTTGGGCGAAGGCTCCTCTACCGTTAAGGGCGTACACCACATCGGCTTTTACGTTGACGACCTCGACGATGCGGTCGCCACGATCGAAGACCACGGTGGGACAGAGTGTCCCGGCAGCAGCAAGGCCAACCGGAAGTACAAGGGGCCGGATGGGCTGATGATTGATCTGCGGTTCCGTGGCTGGGACGAGCAGATACGCGCCCGGAGCACCCTCTACGAACTTACCGAAGCAGCGCCCGCCAAGACCGCCGGGGCCGCAGACTAATTTTCGGAGTCCAACCATTTTTCCTAGTGAACCCAAAATGGAGCAATAAAGCATGCCTGTAAGCAAGCGCATCGGAGCGTTGGTGCCCGCCACAAACCCCGTGGTGGAACCCGACTTCTACCGGGTCCTGCCTCCTGAGATCACCGTTCATTTCGAGCGCATGTTCAACGGCGACTGGGGCAATCAGCCCAAGTCTTCCGAGGACACCGGCCACCAGATCGATATCTCCAGTGAAGAGGCGGCCACCGTAGACACCGCCCTATTTGGGTTCGACGCCGACAAGATGAACGAAGACGTAAGCCGGGGCGCCCGCTCCCTCTCCAACATCAAACCCGACATCTTGGTCTATGCCTGCACTTCCGGCACCTACCACAAGGGCTATATCCAGTTCGACCGGGAGATGTCTGAAGAGATGAAGTTAGCCAGCGGGGTGGAGTCCATCACTGCCGTGGGGGCTTGCATCGAGGCTTTCAATTTCATGGGCTCCAAGAAGCTCAGCATCGCCGGCCCGTACCGGCACTTCCATCTGCGCGAGCGCCTCAAACCGCTGCTTGAAGAGGCTGGTTTCAACGTGATGAGCGCGGATGGTGAGCCCTGGATGCAGGACTCCATGAACCCCTTGGAGATCGAGGAAGAAACGGTCCAGACCATCATCGACTTTGTCCCCACGGTGGTGAAAGACGAAGCCGACACCATCTTCCTGCCCGGCACGGCGTGGCGGGGCCTCGACGCGGTGGAGCCTCTGGAACAGAAGCTGGGCAAGACCGTGATATCGGTGAACCAGGCAACCATCTGGCTAGCCCTGCGCCGCATAGGCTGGACCGAACCCATCCAGGGCTTCGGCAGCCTGCTGCGAAAATTGGCTTAGCCCTACCGCCCGTAAACCGGTGTCCGAGTTGAAACAGGCGCTTCGGGTTTTTGAGTCATCAGGAAGAAGACGCCACTGGCCAGATAGATGGGTAGGAAAGAGATTAGGACCACGGTGTAGCTGCCGGTGCGGTCGAACATATACCCCGCATAGATCGGCGAGACCAGCATCCCCAAGTTGAATGCCGTGCTGATGATGCCCATCAAGGTTGCGAAACTGGTCCGCCCGAAGAAATTGCCCAGCGCCACCCAGTTCAGCGTGCTGCCACCCTGCTCCACGGCCATCAACACGACAAACAGATAGACCGCGGTATTCCCGTCCATGACCAACATGGCCACAACCGCCAGGCCCGCGGCCACCATGCCGCCGCCCATCATAGGCTGGAGGGGAATATGATCGCCAAGATACCCCGCCGCCAACCGCATAGGTATGGAGAGGAAGAACATCAGGGAGAACATCAGGCCGGCTTCTCCCTGGGACATTCCTTTCCACACAAACATCTCTACCGCGTGGACCGATATAGCGCCCCACATGGTGATGCGCAACACCGACCCGGTAAACAGTATCCAATAAGACCGCGTCCGCAGCGCCTGACGCACCGTGAAGTCAACCAGGCTCGTCTGGGTCGCGGTATCGTCTTCGGGCCGGGGCAGATCGGGCTCGATCCCCATCTGTTCCGGCGAGTGGCGCACCAACAAGGCCAGAGGTACGACTATGACCGCCATGAATATCCCGGAGTAGAGCATGACGTCGCGCCAACCAATGGTGCTGACGCCGATGGAGATGAGCGGCAGCAACACGGCGCCGCCCGAGGCGAACCCGGTGATGCAGATAGACATCGCCAGTGACCTGCGGCGGATGAACCACCGGTTGACTGCGCTAATCAGCACCTGCCCCAAGCCCGAGCTCTTCCCGACGCCCACCATGCCCACGAAGATCACCACAAACAAGACGTAGCTGTGCACCCAACTGAGAGCCATGAAACCGGCACTGGCCAGCAGTCCCCCAAATATGATCATGGGGCACGCGCCGAACTTGTCCACGAAACGGCCGACGATGGGCCCGGCGAAGCTGCCTTCGGCACGGACCAGGCTGAAGATCAAAGATGTTTGAGTGCTGTTCAGTCCCAGGTCACGCTTGATCGGACCGAAAAATATCGCGTTGCTGTGGGAGAAGATGCCACCGGACAACACACCCAACACAAAGGTTGCGCCAAGCACCCACCAACCGTAATACGCGCCTCTGGCCTTGCGCACCAACGGCACCTGGTTCAACATCCGTCTATCTTCAAAGGGGTTTTCTGACCGGTCCCTACATTAATATCTAAGACTATGATATCAAACCATGAATACTATTCGCCGCGCCACAACGGCGGTCTTTTCTCGGCGAATGCTTTGGGGCCTTCCAACGCGTCCTGAGAGCTCAGCACTCGGTCTCCCACTTTGGCAGTGAAACGCAGCGATTCTTCCAGACCGTACCGCCGCCAGAACTGGCCTACGGCCTTGGTTCCCTCGACCGCCAACGGCGCGTTGGCTCCAATCATCTCCGCAATCTCAACCGCCCGAGGCATCAAATCTTCGGGCGCCAATATCTCACGAACAAAACCCAGCCGGTAGGCGTCGTCAACGCTCAATGTGTCTCCGGTTAGCATCAGGTACGAGGCCTCGCCGTAGGGCAGCACCCGCGCCAGGTTGTTGATGGCGTAGTTGGCCATGATGCCCCGTTTCACCTCGAACAGACCGAAGTAGGCATCAGTGGAAGCGATGCGGATGTCGCAGTCGGTGGCCCGTTCCATCCCCGCGCCGATGGCCAGCCCGTTGACCGCCGCGACGAACGGCTTGGGGTTCCGGCCAAATGGCTGGTTGCCCCGGTAGCCTTCGATCCGCTGTTCCTCAGTCAAAGACGCCAGCGTGCCGTAGAGGTCCGTCATCTCTTTCAGGTCGGCCCCAGCGGAAAAGGCTCGCCCCGCCCCGGTTAGAATCCCAACCCGCATCTCCGGATCAGCGGCGAACTCGTCCAGCGCCTCACGCAACTCCTCACGCATAGCGGCGCCCTGGGCGTTCAGCCGGTCGGGCCGGTCCATGGTGAAAACGGCATAGTGGCCGCCGCGGAATCTCTCGTAACGCAGGTCGGGCATGGTGGTCCTCCGGTTTTTTGCTATCAGCCGTCAGCGGTCAGCGATTCGAGTGCCAGAAGCCTAGCTGGCCAGTATCTCCTTCACCGCGTCGTCCACGAAACTTGAGTCTACGGGGTTGAAGCCGGGCCCCCCGGCCAGATGGCCCCAGATAGACTCGATGGGGCGGAGTTCAGCATTGGGCATCTGGGCAACTTCGGCCTCGTTATCCTCCGGAGGAAAGTACAGGTCCGTCCGGCCCGGCATCACGATCGCCTTGGCTTTGATGGCGCCGAGCGCCTTGCTGAAATCACCGTTGTAGAGATGGTTGTTGCTGATATCGGCGTTCTGCCAGGTCCAAATCATCGACAGCAAATCGTTGGCGTCCGCGCTGATTCTACGGGCCTCCCAGAAATCTACCAGGTAGTCTTCTAGAGACGGGTATCCCAGGTCCAGATAGACTTCTTCCCGGTAGAATGCCTGGGACACCGCCCAACCGGCATAAACCCGGCCCATGGCCTTCAAGCCCTTCAGCGGCGGCTTCTCGTAGGACCCGCCGGCCCAGGCGTCATCGGCGGTGATGGCTGCTTTGACTCCCTCCAGGAACACGAAATTATGGCGAGAGGTTTTGGCCGAACCGCAGACGGGCACGATCCGCTCGACCATATCTGGGAAAAGGCTGCCCCATTGAAAGGTCTGCTGTGCGCCCATGGACCAGCCGGTGACCAAGGCGATCTTTTCGATGCCAAAAACCTCCGTTACCAGGCGGTGTTGGCAGGACACATTGTCGTAGAGGCTCAATGATGGGAACCGGGCCCGGTTGTAAGGGGGCATGGCGTTACTGGGGGAGCTGGAAACGCTGTTGCCGAACATGTTCGGGACGATGATGAAATATTTGTTGGGGTCCAGCGCCCGCCCCTCGCCAATCACCCCTTCATTTTGGGTGTGTTTGCCCCCAAAGAACGTGGGAAACACCACCACGTTGTCTTTGTTGGCGTTCAGATTGCCGTGGGTCTTGTAGGCTAATCTGGCCCCCCGCAAAGTTTCCCCTGACTTGAGTTCCAGATCGCCTGCCTCAAATATCTCGTAGTCCACCGAATTGCTGGCCAATTTTCCGCTCCACAAACCATCTTTTACCCGCCGAGGGCAAGAATAACACGGGGCCTGACTTAACGGTCCGCGGAAACCAGTGTCACTCGTGCGTTTGACTACGCAAAGCCCAGCTTTTAGACTTGCCTCGCAATCTCATCCCAGACGTTCCCCGGAGGAATTTCCTATGGCCCCAGACCCGGTTAATATCTTTGAGTACGAGGAGATCGCCAAGAAGCGCCTCAACAAAGGCGACTACGATTTCATCGCCGGAGCCGCCACTGACGAGATTACCCTGCGGCGCACCCGCGAAGTCTTGGACTCCATCGTCATGAAACCCAGGATGATGGTGGACGTGAGCAAGCGAGATTTGGGTACCACAGTCCTGGGCCAAAAGATCAGTTTTCCCGTGATGCTCTGCCCGGCCGGTAATCACGGCGCAGCCCACCCAGACGCCGAGTTGGCCACGGTAAAAGCCGCCGGAAAGGCAGACACAGTGATGGTACTGAGTTCCCACTCGGCCAAGACCCTGGAAGACGTGGCAGAAGCCGCCACCGGCCCCATCTGGTTCCAGCAGTATTTCTTCAAAGACCGAGAGTTGACCCTGGGCATGGCCGCCCGCGCCGAAGAAGCCGGATACACCGCGCTATGCCTAACACTAGACGCCAAGATCTCGCCCAAACGGGAGCGAAACATACGGAATGACTACGTAGGCCCGGTCTCCCCCAACTATGCCCACTTAGACCTGGGCACACACTCGTGGAAGTTCGCCGCCGACGCTCCCGCAAGTCCCTCGGACATCCGAGACCAGGCCACGACCTGGACGGACTTGGAATGGCTGGCCGGCCAGACCAAAATGCCAATCGTCGTCAAGGGGATCATGACCGGAGCGGACGGCAGAGCTGCTACAGATTCTGGGGCCAAGGCGATCATTGTATCCAATCATGGGGCCCGGTACTTAGACACTACATTCACGACTATCGAGGTACTGCCAGAGGTGGTGGAGCAGGTGGACGGAAAGGCGGAAGTCTACTTGGACGGGGGCATTCGCCGGGGTTCGGACATCTTCAAAGCCCTAGCCCTAGGCGCCCGGTCAGTGTTGCTGGGCCGGGCCCTCTTCTGGGGGCTGGCCGTGGATGGCGAAGCGGGCGTCAGTTCTATGCTGGAGATACTCCGCGATGAACTGGCCGCCACCATGGGTATGTGCGGCCGCACCACCGTTGACAGCATTGACCTGGATACCTTGGGCGGAATCTCGCCCTTACAATCATTATTCGACAAACGGGACGCAGGCCGCCGGTAGGCGTCTGCAGTCCAGACCAAACCAACTTTCCCGATAGGAGGCAACCTGAAATGGCCACAGTAGGTACCGGCAAATACACGTACGATGTGATCGAGAACTGGGGGAAATTGCCCGCGGGCGACACCTTTGGCATGGTGAGTGCCATCGCCACCGACTCAAATGACCGGGTCTTCGCTTTTCAGCGGAAGGACCCGCCCATGCTCATCTTCGACCGGGATGGGAACCTCACCGACTCCTGGGGCAACGGCTCCTTTGAATTCGCCCACGGCATCCATATCGCAGATGACGTGATCTATGTGACCGACCGCAACACCTCGGTCTGCATAATGTACACACTAGACGGCAAGCCCATCCAGATGTTGGGACGCCACGGTGTCCACTCGGACACGGGCTGCGAGAACCCCGGAGACCTCGTACCGAGAGCTGCCGGACCGTTCAATTACCCCGCTGAATTGGTGCCTTCAGCGTCCGGAGACCTCTACGTGGCCGACGGCTACCGCAACTCGAGGGTGCACAGGTTCTCCGCAGACGGCCAGCTCAAGAAGTCCTGGGGCGAGCCGGGCAAGGGCGGGCCCAATGAATTCCACCTGCCCCACAGCATCCTGGTCGACGGCGACAACGTGGTGGTCTGCGACCGGGAGAACGACCGCATCCAGGTCTTCGGCTTGGATGGGGATTTCAAAGAGATCTGGGACGACATCCAACGCCCCATGGACATCTCCATGGACTCAGACGGCAACTATATGGTGAGCGAAGGCCAGCGCGAAAACTCAGCCCGCATCAGCATCTTGGACAAGAAGGGCGGCGTATTGTCGCGGTTCGATTGCCGCGGTTCCGGTCACGGCAGTTGGATCGATTCACGAGGAGACATATACTTGGCGGGTGTTCCCGACGCAATCGACAAGTATGTCCGAAAGGGATAACGCTTCTGTGGATTAGCGATATAAATCAAGGCCGTTGGGTATTCCACTAGTAATCGAAAATTACCAAGAGGAACATCATGTCAGCTGAGAACAAAGCAGTTGAGCATTGGGGCCTGGCCAACGCCATGGCGATGATGCAGCAACTAGGCGTGATACCGGAGAATTAAACGCAGCATGCCTGAAACTAACGACCAACCGGAAATGGAACCGGCGATTCAAGAGCTGAAGAATGTTAGAGAGACCCTCTCACCGGACGAGTGGAGAGACGCCAGGATCTATCGCCACATCGACGAATATAAGCTGGACTACACCCTGATCGCCACCAAGATCAGCTCAGGCCAGGTCCATTACTACGTCCCGGATACGGGCGTATTCGAGCCCTTGAAGCTTCAGGGGTAGCAGCGTAAGTCAGTATTAAAAAGAAAAGCCAGGGATAAAATGCCCTGGCTTTTCTTTTTAATAAACGCTACGGGCCTAATCGTCGGCAGCAGCGGGGGTGGCCTGATCCCGTGACCGGTCTTTGGCTGGGTCGTAGGCCTGGTGGAAGGCTGCGATGATCGCGCCGGTAATCATTATGCCCACAACCGCAAACGAAGCCGTCTGGAAGCCCTTCACATAGAAATTCTGAGCCTCGCTCGCGACCATGAAAGCGACACCCACTGGCAGGACCATGGCCAAGATGATGGAAGAGATGGTGGCCCCGGCGGCGTGGCCCAAATCTCGGGTTGTTTCCAACATTCCCGATGCGAATCCCCGGTGTTCTGTCGGGAGACCGCTCATTACAACAGCGTTGTTCACCGTGTTGAATATGTTGGTGCCAAAAGAGATCGGCAGCAGCAACAACGGCAGCAGCCAGAAGTTGACCTTGGCCGCAAATACGGCTAGTAACACAAAGCCCACGGCGATGGACAACATGCAGAAAGTTCTAAGCAATTTGGGACTGTACTTGTCATGGATGTTTCCCGCGATGGCCGGCAGCCAAATTCCGAACGAATGGTGGGGTATCAAGATCGCCGTGACGAAGATTGGCGACTTGCCCAGACCGTCTTCGATCATGATTGGCAACAGAGTCATCGTGGCGAGCATCGACACGTGGAACATCACGTTGGACACTAGCGACAGCGAGAAATACTTGTGTCGAAAATGCCGGAATTCCACAAATGGCTGGGATATCCGGCGTTCCACGAAGATGAACACTCCCAATAACACTACAAACAGAACATTCATCGGCAGGTGGAATTTCAACGCTTCAGCGGAGATGAAAGACTCATCCCCGCCGTGAACGTGCATGCCGCCGAGCAGAAATACCACTGCTGTAGCGATCAGTAATCCCGCGCCGATGAAATCGATGGAGACCGGTACTTTGGGCAATGCTTCAGCGTTCCGGCGCAGCATCGGCAGACTGGTCCACATGACGATCAAACCAATGGGCAGCATAGTCAGGAAAACCAACCGCCAGCTGAGGAATTCCAAGAATATGCCGAAGATCGCGATTCCGATCAACGTGCCCATCCTGGAACCAGATATTGGGAATGCGTAGGCCCGACCCCGTTCCTCCGCAGGGAAAGCGAAGGCCAACATTGCGTTCCCGTTCCCGTGGATTAGCCCGGCCCCCAGACCCTGCACCCCGCGGAAAACAATCACCCACAACAGCGTTTGAGATGCAGCGATGGCGACTGCGCCGACCGTGATGATTATGGCGCCGATAAAGAAAATCTTCGGATGGCCGAATTTATCACCCATCCGGGCGCCCAAAAGAACAGTGCTACCCAGCACCAGCAGGTTCAAGATCACGATCCAGGAAGCGGTTTCCAGGTCGGTGCCGAAGCTTCGGGCCATGCTGGGCAGGGCCAGAGTCACAGGCAGGCTGGATAGCTGTACAAGCAACTGGCCGCCGGTGATGGCGGTCAACACCTGGCGGCGCTCAGGCGTGTTGACTACTTCTTTGTAGTTGGCGATTATCCCAGGCACACAATCACCGTATCAATTATTCAATCACTGGTTGGTGGGAAATCTCTGAACGAGCCTAACGGTCCAGTCGCGGAGCATATCCCACAATCTATCACCAAGGCAGATAGCATGCTACCCCAGTTATCAACCAGTTACCTATAAATATTCACCTCTGATGCCAGGTCAGGTAGATCGGATGACTTGCACCAGTGCGGGAATTTGACAGTCGGACCGCCCCAATTAGAATAGAATGTGCAAGAAATGGCATACAGCCAGTAACACCAGATCAGGAGAATCCAAATGATTACCAGGTTCGGGTCGCTCTATGCCGGACACGTTGACTTAGACGATGTCGGGTATGACGCAACACCGGTCAATGACCGTCGATTATCAGACGAGAGATTAACATCAGTATTTCCCAAGGCGCAGGCCATCGCCGTCAAGATGGACGAACTGGGCTACGACACATTTTGGTCGGCCGAACACCACTTCCAGCACGAGGGCTACGAGTGCATCCCAAACCTGTTGATGATGTACGTCCACCTGGCCCACCTG
>Ga0207991_1002198_pt1 | contig 11105 bp, 14 predicted proteins | sample ETN07SmetaG_FD_185786 | JGI IMG/M metagenome (GOLD analysis project Ga0207991, IMG submission 185786) | Marine microbial and viral communities from oxygen minimum zone, Eastern Pacific Ocean - ETNP2014F14-07SV275 (SPAdes) (version 2) | ecosystem: Environmental > Aquatic > Marine > Oceanic ... | reverse complement strand
AAACCTGATGAACTATCTGATGTCCAGTTTGATCAAAGAGTAACTGAAATTGGTGAGATGATAATTACAATGAAAAATATTATTGAATCTGATGCCTAAACAAGTACAAATCATTCTTTAAGGTTAAATGCAAATTTGATTATATTATACTGATAAAAAATGCCATATGAAGAAGTATTCTTTCAAAGATTAGAAGAAGACGATCCTGAAGATTATGAGAAACTAATGAGTAAATTTAGGTTGATTAGTTTCAAGAAATTAAATAGTTAAGCACAAATTTATTTTTCCTCACCATTCTCATTATCTCTTCTGCCTGGACCAACCATATCTTCAGATTTTACCTTGTTGTCCCAGTTTCCTTTTGCCCCTTTAACTAATGCAATGATTCCTGCACCAACAAATCCAATAATCAATGCAAAGAATAATGTCTGATTAAATATTTTAAATGAACAGTTGATCTCAACTGGCTCCTTTTCATCAGAATACTCAAAACATGTTCCAAACTCATTTGATTCCAGAGTTGCTGCTTGATAATTGTGTCCGAATACTCCTAGAATAATAAATCCTACAAAGATTAATGCAATCCCAATTATGGTAAATCGCATATCACTCATACTTTTTTCTTCGATTTATCGTATTTACATTTTAGCCTGAAATTCTTTGTGTTATTTTTCAAGTAATGCTTTGAGATTTTCTAGTGATGCTTCATAGAACGAGCCAATATATGCGAGAAACTCTAAGAACTGTTTCTCAGACATCCTTTTGCTATTAAGATAAGATTGCCATGTTACTTGAACACTCTTTTTTGATTTTGCCTTTATTGAAATTGTTGCAACATATGCTCTTAATGGCAAGCCCTCAGTTGCAATATATGTAAAATATTCTTGATCCTTCCATGCAACAACATGTTCTTCGATTTTATTTCCATCTGCAAATGTGATTAGTCGAACTGCACCAACACCTCTTTTCTTTTTAGAAAGGTAAACTGTCTTTTTTACATCAATTAACCAAGTTGGTAATCCTACAATGTTACTAACTTTTCTCCAAACTTTACCTTTTGATGTTTTAACTGTAATTGTTTTTTTTACAGAACCTATGTGAAATGATTTTTTTACAATTTTTGACATGTTATAACCTGAAATCTGACGAATTTTAAATTTTAGATGTACAACGATTTTTAATCCCCCTAAAATAATAAAATCCAATGGTATTCGGATGGGGAAAAAAGAAGCAAGAGGAATACGTAGAGAGAATTCCTCAGGAAAAAGAGGTCCAACTCTCTGATGTTCCCAAAATAGTGACTGAACTTAATGAATTAAGAAAATCTCAAACCATCTCTGAGATAAAACATCTAAGAAACAATACAGGGCCTTTGATGGATGATCTGATGCAAATAGGAAATGTTCTTGACAAAGATAACCTCAAAGTTGATGATATTGACATACATCTTTCAACTATTGTGATTAGAGGTAAAAAGCAGGTAATTGATGTTATCAAAAAAAATGTTGTGAATCTACCTGAAATCTCATCTATCGATGATGCAAAAAAACTAAACTCTCTTTTGAATCAAATTCTTAAAAAACTTGGTGATGTTTTGGGAAGACAAACTAGGGTAATCCACATCTTTGCAAAAAAATATGCAAATCAGTTAAAAAGAAATCTTGAAGTAATGAATAATAACAATTCCGAGATTCGTAAACTACTAAAAAATTATGATTCTGAACAATCAGCTTCTGATGAAATAGCAAATATTCTAAATCAAATTAAAACTCTAAAAGAGTCACAACTAGAAAAAAATCAAAAGATTGACAAAGCAAATCAAAGTGTAGAGTCATTTGATGAAAAAATTACTTCAATACAGAATTCAATTGAGGAGATTAAGTCTTCGAAGAATTACAAAAAGTATCTTGATTTGAAAAATACATTAGATACATTTAGTACTCAAAAGTCAAAGATAAAAAACGAGGTTGATACACAATTTACAAAAATTTCTCGTCCTCTGAGTAGATACGAATATGGGTCTGCTTTAGATAAAGAACAAAAAAATCTTTTAACTAGACTAATCAAAGAGCCCCTTGAAGTGCTTACCCCACAAAACAAGGATTCTATAATTTTGATTTTGGAAAATGTTAGAAAAGGAATTTCTTCTGGCTCTATTTCTGTTAAAGACATTGACAAGTCTTTGTCTTATATTACAGAAACTGAGGAAATACTCGATAATTTTGTAAAGCAAATTTTAGAATATTTAGAAAAACATGAAAAGATGGAAAATGATCTTAATTCTCTATATCCTAATGAACTTGTATCTTTGGAACAAGAACTAGCCAAAAATACCTCATTTAAGGAAGATTCACAACTCAAATCTGAAACTTTTCAAGGTGAGATAAATGAGATTGATTCAAAGATTCCACAACTTGTGTCTGAAATTGAAAAGAAACTAAGGCATTTCTCAAACACAGAATATACAGTATTGTCACATTAAAATTAAATTAGTTTAGAACTAAGATTTTTTGTGTTATTCAAGAAGAAGAAGAAGTTCGAGCGTAAGGTATTGATCCAAAAAGATGTTCTTGATAGTATCTTATCATATTGCCAAATGAAACATCCAAACGAAGCAATTTTGATATTAAAAGGAAAATCCAAAAATGGAGAAATCAAAATAGATGGACTTGTAATTCCTCCTTTCAGCGAGACTGGACCTACATTCGCAGGGTTTCCTCATTCATTTTTACCCTTTGATATGAGCTATCTTGGAATTGTTCATTCTCATCCCAGTGGCTCAGCTGAACCTTCTATCACTGATTCAAATAATTTCTTTGGGTTGGTCTCACTAATTGTAAAATCTCCCTATAATGATGATTCTATTTTTGCATGGGATAGTAGTGCAAATTCTATCCCTCTTTCAATTGTGTGAAATATGTAAAATGTTTATTGAAAAATACGACAGACACTGACAAAGCTTTATAACCTTTTTTCAAGATACATTTAATGAATTGTTTAATTACAAATCTTATTTGATTTTTCTATTAGCGTCCCTTGTCATTAGTATTGGATTGCAAATGATCCTTCCATTTCCTTTTGGTTTAGCGGCTGCATTGGCAATCTTTATTGCATTCCCATTATTTCTAAGAAAACGAAACATGAACCGTATGCGTGGTTATGGCGGTGACTCTGAAACAAGAGGCGGTGGATTTTTTGGACTGGGCTCATCAGGAGGTTCAACTCGAGTTCAATATGTTTGCCTTGTCTGCAACAGCAAACACAAAGGTGGCACTTGTCCACGTTGTGGGTCAAAAACGCAACGTGCTGATTTTTAATCGTGAAAGAAAGATGGCATTAGAAGAATTAAGAAAAAAAGTCCTATACCAAAACTCCATTGAGATCTGGATTGGAGTAAGTACAGAAAAAAACATAGACTGGTTTGAAACTGAAAATTATCAAAAGTTCATTGCTTTTCTTCTAAAAAATAATCTAAACATGAAACAAATGACTATTTGTTTTGATGAATCAGACGTAGCATCTGAAGGTGGTCACAGCAAAAAAGTATTTGCTAACAAGTTGGCTGCATTCAATGATGAAAATTCATCATGCTATTCAATAAAACTGAATGATGGTAATATTGAATTAATTCGAAAATTTGACCTCTAGTTTTATTATCGTTTTAACTTTGGATTAACGATAGTATCAAGCGCATTCCCAATAAAGACAAATGCAAGACCTGTTATTGCAATCATTACTCCTGGCGGAATTATCCACCACCATAATCCTCTTGCTGCCGCACCAAAAATATTAGCATCATGTAAGATCTGTCCCCATGTTGGAAATGTTGGATCCCCCAGTCCAAGAAAACTAAGACCAGCTTCAGTAGTGATTGCAGCTGGAACCGATATTGCAATGCTTGCAAATGCATAAGGCAACAATTGTGGTAAGATATGTTTGAGAATTATCTTGGAATCTTTTTGACCCATCATGTTTGCAGCATCTACATAGCCTCGAGTCTTGATTTGAAGTGACATACTTCTTGCTACTTTTGCAATTCCTACCCAACCAAAAATCATCAAAAATCCTACCAAAACAAATATGCTATTACTAATTGTAACTGAAAGTATGATGAGAAATGGAAGTGCCGGCAATGCATAGATTACATCGTTGAATCTCATCATTGTCTCGTCTGTTTTCTTACCCTTGAATCCTGCATAGATTCCATATAACAATCCCATGACTACTGACGCAATTGCAACAACAAGGCCAATGAATAATGCAAGTGGTGTTCCCCACAACAATCCTATTGCTAAATCCCGTCTTAACTCATCAGTTCCCATTATTCCAAAAGCTTTACCACCGATGATTAGTTTTGATTCCGGAATCTTGGCTTCAGAATTTACTGTATACAAATCTACTGAAAAAATATAATTCCCTTTTAGAGACTCATTTGTTTGTGTTTTTGAAAAAACAATGTCTTCAGCTGATAGTCTATCAAGAGTAAATGCAAATAGTTCTGATTGCAATAACAAGTTTTTCTTTATTGTCCCATCTGTTGAAAATATTCTCTCACTGTGAGTAGTTTTTGAATTTGAGAATGGAAGAGATGTTGATAACAATTCAAGTTTGATACCATCAGGCCTTATCACTGTCATTTTCAGTAGTGGTGAGCCAGAATATTCTGATGAAAACTCGTATATGAAATCATTTGGAAAGTCATTATAATTATAATTCAATCCAAACTGATGTGTTGTAAGTGAAATTTCTCCTCTTGAATTTGTTTGAATGTTTGGAGTCTCTAAAATTTTATGCTCTGGAATCTTTTCTGTCATGATGAAATTCACCCAAATTGGAATTGCAACCTTCGGATATGAAATCCAACTACCTGGGTTGTTCCACTCTTGAAAAGTCTCAATTGGAATCGTAATAATGGCAATTATTGATATTGCAATAAGAATTGCAAGAATGGTAATGCCTGCCATACCCATCTTACTTTTAAGAAATTCTTGCTTTATTTCCTGAGAAGATATACTACTCATTGACCTGTTCTCACTCTTGGATCACAATTGTATAGTTCTATACGAAATGTGGAAAAGTTACTAACAATTCTAGGCGTAAATTGAGTATGCCATATCATATCTTGAAACGCCACTAAATAAAGACAAATTCTTCAAACATATAAGCACTAGATCCAACAGTCATAAAATTCAGAATAAAATTTTACTAGACTGGTTTGAGAAATTCTGCATTGGCAAGTATTCTGGCAGAACTTTATGGCCTAAAAGAAAGAGCAACCAAACTGATGTCAGACATTTGTCATATGTTCATAGAACAAATCATTTACAGATTAGACTAGGTATAAAACATCTCAAGGAAGATTTGATGAAACTATTTCCAGAGGAATATCAAAAGTATTTGGTTTCAAAACTAGAAAATATTACTAATTTCCCAAAATCTACCTGCTCTTTCTTTTTTACTTTTTCATCAACCATTCCGTGAATTATCTTGAAATTAATTTCTTTTTCTTTACCAAATTGGGGTTGTTGAATTATTACAATTCTAATTTTTTCTTATTTTACTAAATTCTGCTCCTAGAATCTTCTTCCTACTACTTTTTAGTACATTGTAAACTCCTTCAAAAACTTTTTCTGTATTATTTCCTAAAATTTTGACAATGATGCCTGCTTCATTTGGCAGAATTGATGTCCCACCTGAAATTAAATTTATTTTTTTTAGATTTTCATTAATAATATTTTCTAATTCCGTTATTTGATTTTTCTTTGTAAGCACATACACTGTTCCTACAATGTTGTATTTGCCAAACACCCCAAGAGTTTGCATTTCTTGTTTTTTAGGGATTATTTTCATATTCTCTAAACATCTGAATTTCCCATCTTGATTTTTACAATATGTTCTAAGATAACAAATATCATACTCAAAAATCTCCCTCATTGCTACTCTTCCAGGCGTCAAAACCTCTGAATAAATTACAGTTGCATTATCATGTACATTCAAGTTTATTTTTTGATAATATCTTGAATTTTGATACGGAATAATTTGATCTGGAATATATTCTAAATAGCAATTATCATCTACTGTTATGTTAGTAATTTGTAATGCAAAATTTGAATTCATACTGTAGATTCTTGTTGCACCTTGAGTTGTAATATGAGACACTGCATTATTTTTCAGTGTAATATCTATCTTGTATCTATCACCTTGTAAAATTCCGCCTGATGGCGAAATGATATACAAATATGCCATTTCTGGAAGTGATTTTTCTAAATACACTGCTCGTTGAATTTGTAGCGGTACTTGAGAAAATTGTTTTGTAATTGAAGTTTTTTTACTACTCCCTTGCTTTAGTTCTATTTCTAAAATTCCAACTTTCCCTGATTTTCCAACTTCTAATTGTTGTATTTTTGAATCGTATTTTTGTATTTCATTAGGAATATCATCTGGAACAAAATCTAGTTTATTCAATTTTCCACCTTTTTTGATTGTGTTGATTTTGGGGAGGAATCTAGTAATACATCACGTATGATATGCTCTACAACTTTTTTTATTCCCTGATCTGTTTTACAATTGATAAATTCAAACGGTTTCTCTTTTCTTATTTTTTCTGCATCGTGTTTCATAATTTCTAAATCGGCTCCAACTAATTCTGCAAGATCTATTTTATTAATCACTAAAAGATCACAATTCACAATTCCCAATCCCCCTTTTCTTGGGTACTTGTCCCCTCCTGCAACATCAATAATGTACATAAAATAATCTGCTAGAATTGGACTAAATGTTGTTGTGATGTTATCTCCACCACTTTCAATTATGATTAAATCTAGTTCTGGATGATTTTCTTCCATTTCTTCAATTATTGAAAGATTCATTGAAGGATCTTCACGTACTGCAGTATGTGGACATCCACCTGTTGCAAGACCAATTACCATATTTTCTGGTAATAACCCTCTTTCTGTAGCTAAATTTGTTCTCATTCTATCTGCATCTTCTTTAGAGATAACATCATTTGAGATGATACTGATACTATATCCTATTTTAGCTAACATCGGAACTATTCTTTCAATTAACATACTTTTTCCAGAACCTACTGGACCTCCTATGCCTATTCTAGGAATGTGACTCATAAATTAAAAATTAATTTTTATGTAATAAACATTTTAGAATCCATTTTCTCATGAGACATTTGTACTATGTCTAGTTGAGGTGTGAATTGCCACATGTCAAAAACTGATTTATCTTCATTATTTTTTATGGTTTGAGTGATTGTTGATTTTACATCGTGAATAATTTTTTGACTCTCTAAATGCTGAATTAGTCCCAATCTTAATGCTGCTCCAACAACACTTACTGTAAATCCATACAGTAACATTGCCATGCTTTTTTCTTTTTTAATTTTTAGTGCGTTGCAACATATTGCAAATGCTACTGGAAATACACCATACGCCTTTTTTTCTTTAATTGCTTTTTGATACTTGATGAGAATATCATCCTCTTTAACAAAAACTGATACACATTTTATTAATTGTGTTCCTGAATTGACTGATGCATTTCTCATCTCTTTGATTGATTTCATTGAAAATGAAATTTCATCTATTTGAATTATTTTTTCAAAATCTTTATTGTTTGCATTTTTTAATGCATTAACAAGAGCAACACAATCTGATGGTCCTATTTGTTGCATAATACTTGTTTTGATCATATTTCTTAAATCATCAACCCCCTTGATCTGATTTTTTGAAAAAAGAAATTCTAATCCATTTGAAGTGGCAAAAAGACCTGTAGGGAAAAATGAATCAGAAAGCTGCATCATTGCAAGTTCTTCATCAATTTCATTAATGTTCATGAACATCAGCACTTTTGTGTGGCAGGAATATTTTTTCTTCTACATTCATTTCAATATCATTAATTATTTCCTTGAATAACCTTTCAAATACTTCTATCTCCGAGTCTGCTTGAATTGGGAATAATATTGAGTCATTTTCAAATCCAATTGGTCTATGCCTATTCCCTATGATGTGACCTAACAATACTGCTAAATTTTGATTATTTTTTTTTAGTTTAATGGAAATTACTTTTTCAGGAATTTGTTCTAATAGAATTTTAATCTCTTCATTACCAATCACATCCCCATGATGAAGATGAATCCCAGCATCCAGAGAAATCCCTACATCTGTTCCTTTGTCTGTTGTCCTTCTGAGAATTTTCTTTTCTAATTCCATTCGTGAAATTTTCATTTTTTCAAAATTAAATTCTTGAAGTTTGTCATCTTTGAAAATATTTCCAATTACTGAACTAATACTAATCATGATGATTCCCTCACAATGATAAAATTATACTTTGTCAACTCTTTTTGAATTATTAAATACCGTTATAATGCTACTAATTCCATTGATGCTAACTCCTAGAGAACTAGAAAAATTAAATATTTTTGTTGCAGCAGAATTGGCACGTAAACGACAAGGTAGAGGTTTAAAATTAAATCATCCTGAAACTATGGCAATTTTAGCTGATCATATTTTAGAAGGTGCAAGGGATGGACGAACTGTTCCAGAATTAATGAGTTCTGGCAAACAAGTTCTTACAACAGATGATGTTTTACCTGGAGTTCAAGAATTAATCCATTCAATACAAGTTGAAGCTACTTTTGATGATGGAACAAAATTAGTTACTGTTCATGATCCTATAGGGGAACCTCTAACATGATTCCTGGTGAATATTTTATTTCAGATGATCCTATTATTGCAAATTCTAAACAATCAACTGTTTCTTTAATTGTTCAAAACACAGGTGATAGACCAATTCAAGTTGGTTCACATACTCATTTTTTTGAAGTGAACAAAGCATTGGATTTTCCTAGAAAGCAATCATATGGATTTCATCTAAATATTCCTGCAGGTACCTCCATTAGATTTGAACCCGGAGATAGCAGAAATATTGAATTAACTGAATTTTCTGGAAAAAGAATTGTTTTTGGATTTAATGGATTGGTAAACGGTCCACTTGATGAAAAACGTGATAAGGCATTTTCCAATGCAAAAGAACAGGGATTTCGAGGTATTGATTCATGACTCTAACCATCCCTAGAAAAAATTATGTTGATTTGTTTGGACCAACTACAGGTGATAGAATCCGTCTTGCAGATACTGATTTGATTATTGAAGTTGAAAAAGATTTGATAAAGTATGGTGATGAATCAGTTTTTGGCGGCGGAAAAAGTATTCGAGATGGGTCGGCACAAGCTAGTGGTGTATCTAGAGAAAATTCCCTTGACCTTGTAATTACTAATGCTGTAATCATTGATCCAATTTTAGGAATTATCAAAGCTGACATTGGCATAAAAGACGGAATGATTGTAGGTGTTGGAAATGCTGGAAATCCAAACATCATGGATGGTGTTGATATGATAATTTCATCAAACACTGAAGTTATTGCAGGGGAACACACCATTTGTACTCCTGGCGGAATTGATTCTCACATTCATTTTATTTCCCCACAACAAGCAACCCATGCAATTTGTAATGGAATTACTACCATGATTGGTGGGGGGACTGGACCTTCTGATGGAACTAATGCTACAACCTGTACCCCTGGAAAATGGAATATTCATAGAATGATAGAATCAGTAGATAACATTCCCATGAATTTTGGTTTTCTTGCAAAGGGAAATGATTCTCTTGAATCAGTATTATACGAACAAATTGAATCAGGAGCTTGTGGATTAAAATTACATGAAGATTGGGGAACAACTCCTGCAACAATTAATTCTGCTTTGAATGTAGCAGACAAAACTGATACTCAAGTAGCAATACACACTGATACTCTAAATGAATGTGGATTTGTAGATGACACAATTGCTGCAATTGCTGGAAGAACAATTCACACTTATCATACTGAAGGTGCTGGCGGAGGACATGCACCTGATATTTTGAAAATTGCAAGCGAACCTAATGTTCTTCCATCTTCAACAAATCCTACACGACCTTTTACTGTAAACACTTTGGCAGAACATCTTGACATGATGATGGTATGTCACCATCTTAATTCCTCGGTACCTGAAGATATTTCATTTGCAGAATCTCGAATACGAGGTGAAACAATAGCTGCTGAAGATGTCTTACATGATATGGGAGTTTTGAGTATGATGTCTTCTGATAGTCAAGCTATGGGTAGAGTTGGTGAAGTTACAACACGCAACTGGCAAACTGCAGACAAAATGAAAAAAATGACTGGTAGTCTTCCTGAAGATAATTCTAGAAATGATAATTTTAGAGTAAAACGATACATTGCAAAAATTACAATAAACCCTGCAATCACTCATGGCATTTCAGATTATGTTGGAACTATACGACCTGGAAGATTAGCTGATATTGTAATTTGGACACCTCAATTTTTTGGTGTAAAACCTAAAATGATTATCAAAGGTGGCTTCATTGCATATTCTTTAATGGGTGATCCAAATGCATCAATTCCAACAACTGAACCAGTGTTGTATAGACCAATGTTTGGATCCTTTGGTAAAGCAGTCAAATCAACATCTGTAATATTTACATCCAAACTTGCAATAGATAATGGTCTTAAAAGAAGGATCAATTGTGACAAAAAATTACTCCCTGTAAAGAATTGTCGTTCTATTGGAAAAAAAGACATGTTGTATAATGATTCAACTCCTGACATTGATGTCAATCCTGAAACATATGAGGTAAAAGTTGATGGAAAAATCACAACTACTGATCCTGCAACTAAACTATCTTTAGCTCGATTATACCACTTGTTTTAATATATTTCAAAAACTTTACATTTTTGAATTAGTTAAAATCGATCAATATTTGATCTATATTTTTCTGGAAAAACTACTATTATTTAAGAAAAAATTCACTGAAAACTATATGTATCATAGTAAAAGTGATCTATTGTGGTTAAGACCAAATCAATCTATTTTCTTTCAGCTGTATCACTATTAGCTATAGTTGCATTTGCTAGTTTACCACAAACTGTTTTTGCAGCCGGTGCCATTTCTGAAGGGTTTGCAATAGGAGAAGCATTACCTGAATGGATCGGATGGGCAATCGTAGTTGGATTAGGAATGGTTTTCGCTGTAATTATTA
>Ga0207991_1002189_pt1 | contig 11126 bp, 10 predicted proteins | sample ETN07SmetaG_FD_185786 | JGI IMG/M metagenome (GOLD analysis project Ga0207991, IMG submission 185786) | Marine microbial and viral communities from oxygen minimum zone, Eastern Pacific Ocean - ETNP2014F14-07SV275 (SPAdes) (version 2) | ecosystem: Environmental > Aquatic > Marine > Oceanic ... | reverse complement strand
GCCATTAATACATTTTCGGTTGCAGTGACACTAACTGGATCAAAATCTATTGTGCTGCCTTTGAGCCTACCTTCTGATTTAGCGTTTATATAACCCCCTTCTAAAGAAATATTTGCACCCATTCTTCTCATGGCTTCTATATGTAGATTTACTGGCCTGCTTCCAATAGCACACCCACCAGGAAGAGCAACTCTGGCTTTATTGAATTTAGCTAATAAGGGTCCTAAGACCAATATTGAAGCTCTCATGGTTTTTACTAATTCATATCTTGCATTTAAGTTTTTAATTGAAGAGGGATCAACATAAACATCCATATCCTCATTAAGCATGATATCTATACCCATAGATCCCAATAACTCAATCATAGTAGTCACATCATTTAGGTGAGGTAAGTTACCCACTTTCATTGGAGAATCAGCCAATAAAGAAGCTGCCAATATAGGCAGGGCAGAGTTTTTTGCTCCTGAAGCTGTAATTTCTCCATTTAGCTCTTTTTTTCCTTTTATCAATAGTTTATCCATTAAAAATTATTTCCTAAATTGAAGTAGCCCATTTCTCTATAACTAAATCTAAATCATTAGATTCGCTTTTCATAAGAGAATAAAATTGATTTCTAAAAGTTAGTCCAAGATTAACGCCATTTATCACAATGTTAATTAACTTCCATTGTCCTTGGTCATTTAGATACATATCGTAAGCGGCGGGATAGACTTTCGTAGAAGTGACTATTTGTAAAGAAACTTTTTCTCTATTCCCTTTAGACGATTTCTTAATTTCTTGTGAAACTATTATCTTTTCATCTTTAAATTCAGCTAAAGTTTTTGAGTAAGATTTAAGAAGAGTTGATTTAAATGCCTTATTAAATTTTTCAATTTGTCTCTTATTTGCATCTTTATAATATTTACCCATAACATTTCTAGAAATTCTTTTAAAATCTACTAATGGTTGTAAAGATATAGAAATCGCATTGATAAATTCTTCTGGATCTTCTTTATATTGCCCCTGTTTTGCAATTACAACTGCAAAGATATCATCATGTATTTTTTCGACATACTCTGAAGAAGATAAAGAGTAAGCTTCACTTGAAAAAATTAAAACTGGAAAAAAAAGTAAACTAAAATAGAAAAATAATGGTCTCATAAGTGTTAAGAGATAATTAGAGCTATATGAAATTTGAAGTTATTATAACATCTGCATTAAACAACCCTGATGAATTAAAGTTCATTCTTTAAGAGCCTTTGAAGTGACTACTCTAACTTTTGTATATATTTTTTTTGGTACTGCCTTTCTCTGGAAAAGCGCACAAAAATTAGAGAAATACTCTATTTTATCTGCATCCAAGTACGGAATGTCACCTTTTCTTATTGGATCAACAGTGATTGCATTTGGAACATCTGCTCCTGAAATGTTAACAAGCCTTTTTGCTGCTTTGGACAACAAAGCCGTAATGGTAGTTGGTAATGTCATAGGCTCTAATGTGGCAAATATAGCTTTGGTTTTTGGAATAACTTTAGGAGTATTATTTTTTAAAAAGGAAGAATTTTTAGCAAAGCCAGAAATTTCCTTAAACTTGATTATTCTGATTCTATCAACGCTTTTGATTTGTATAATTTTAAACTTTGATCCTTTTAATCTTTACTCTTCAATAACTCTTCTTGCAGCATTGTTTGTAGTCATTGTTATCTGGTATAAAACTAATACAGGTAATGAATCAAAATTTGAGAGATCCAAAGAGAAATACTTATTACCTAAATTACTTTCATCTTTAGCTTTTTTGGCTATTGGTGCTTGGTTAATTACAAAAGGTGCCTTGAATATTTTAGATACTCTAGGATTAGGAGAACTGTTTGTAGGCTTTACTGTCTTAGCAATTGGAACAAGTCTACCTGAAATTGTGGCTGCACTAGCCTTAGCATCAAAAGGAAGATACGAAGCTGTAGCCGGAACTCTTATTGGCTCAAATATTTTTAACGGTCTTTTTGTTTTGGCTATTCCTGGAATTATTGGATCTTCATATAGCCATAATTATGAATGGAACCCTTCATTGGTTTTACTTCTTTTTGTAACGGTCGTCTTTTGTTTATATATATTTTTAAGAACAAAAACACCAAAGAGGGCTAGTTTAGGAATATGTATTTTATTATTTATAAGTTATTTCTTATCGTTATTATTGGTATATTTATATTAGTTAAAAGAAGAAAGCATGAAAAAAACAAATCATATTAATTCAGCTAAAAGGACCTTAGATGTTGAATCAAAGGCCCTTACCAAGCTTGCAGCCAATTTAGATCAAAAATTCTCTAATTTATGTGAAGTGATTTTAAGGAGTAAAGGAAAAATAATTACCTTGGGAGTTGGTAAATCAGGTCACATAGCTCAAAAAATATCATCTACGCTTTCAAGTACTGGTTCTCCCTCTTATTTTATACACGCTACTGAAGCCCTCCATGGGGACATAGGGGTAATCTCTAAAAATGATAGCGTGTTAATCTTTTCACATTCAGGAGAATCAAAAGAAATAATAGATCTAATTCCCTCTTTAAAAAACATTGGATGTAAGATCTTTTCTTTTACGGGACCTTCTAAATCTACGATTGCTAAAAGCACTGATATCAATATTTCGACAGAAGTCGACAAAGAAGCCTGCCCTTTAGATCTAGCTCCAACTTCTAGCACAACAGCCGCTTTAGCTTTAGGAGATGCCTTGGCGATTGCTTTATTGGAAAGCCGAAAATTTAGTCCTCAAGATTTTGCTAAATCTCATCCCGGAGGAAAGCTTGGAAAGAAGTTAACTTTAAAGGTTGAGGATATTATGAGTAAGGGTAAAGACTTCCCTTTTATTAGTCCAAACACACTCCTCTCAAAAGCATTAGTAGAAATTTCTAACAAAGGACTTGGGATAGTTGCCGTTGTTGATAAAAAGAAACTAACGGGAGTTTTTACAGATGGAGACCTAAGAAGAACTATTGGATCCAAAAAAGATATCCATAAAACAAAGATTTCTTTGGTTATGTCAAAAAATGTTAAAACAATACAACAATCTTCTTTGGCATCAAAAGCTATAGAGACAATGGAGAAAAACAATATTTACGTATTAATTGTTCTGGACTCTAAAAAAATTCCAGTTGGGGTTTTACGCATGCATGACTTGATGCAATCTGGTTTGGTATAAGTTTTAAGTGAAAAGAGTTAGCTTTCTTCTTTTTGGTTTTATTTCGATAGGGCTCTACCTATTTATCTATGATCCTAACTCTTCTTTTAAAGAACACGAAATTACGCAAACACAGTTTTTTTCTGTCATAAAGCCTATCTGGAAAATACAAGTTCAAAATACAAAAGATTCTTATGAATTAAATTCTCTAAAAGCATTGCAAGAAGAAAATAAAGAGGTTTTTTTATTAGATGAGCCTATTTTTAAAACTTATTGGGAGGATCAATCAAAAAACTCTGCTTCATCGGTAAGCGCTGTATTTGATTTAGGTAATGAAATGTTAATGATGACAAATAATGTTCATCTAACCATTTCAGTAAAGAATGAAAAGATTGATCTGTTTACCAAAAAACTTAATTTCGATTTTAAGAAAAGGTCCGTAACTTCAAAGAATGAAGTAGAACTAAAGAATTCTTTCTTAAAATTAGAAGGCAAAGGATTTGAGCTTAATCAAGATAAAAATGGACAAAGTGAGTTAACTTTAACCGAAGTTTATTTTATGCAAGACAATGACACAGGAAATAATTTATATGGAAAAGCCGATCTCATAATTTATAAGAGCTCCTCTGATATTTTTACTATGATAGGTTCAGCTCAAATAAAAGATGAATCTTCAGTAATTGATGCTGAAGAAATAGAGTTCAACTTTAAAACTAAAAATATAGTGAGTTCAAAGAAATCTAAAATAACTAAGTCTTAATATGAAGTTGCAGGCTAAAAATCTAACAAAAAAATATCAGGGCAAGGCTGTGGTTGACCAACTCAACATTACTTTAAAGCCTGGAGAAATTTTAGGATTGCTTGGTCCTAATGGAGCAGGTAAAACCACTTTTTTTTATATGATTGCAGGATTAATAAGATCTGATTCTGGAAAAATATTAATTGATGAAGAAGATGTTACTGATAAAACTGTTTCAGTGAGAGCAGGCATGGGTTTAGCCTATTTACCACAAGAACCTTCTGTCTTTGGACGACTAACTGTGGAAGAAAATATTTTAGCTGCCTTAGAGCAAAGAAAAGATATAAATAAAGAACAAAAAAAGCGTGAATTGGAAAAACTAGTTGAAGAGTTTCAGCTAACAAAATTCTTAAAAACTAAATCAATTAAACTTTCAGGAGGTGAAAGAAGAAGGGTTGAAATTGCAAGATCATTAAGCTCAAGCCCAAGCTTTATTTTGTTAGACGAACCTTTCGCTGGTATAGATCCTAAAGCAGTTTCAGAACTAAAGGAAACACTTAAAAAACTTAAAAATTTAAAACTAGGAATACTTATAAGTGACCACAACGTAAGAGAGACCATGCAAATTTGTGACAATGTTTTAATAATGAATGAAGGAAAAGTAATAGCAGAGGGGACTCCTGAAAAAGTATCTGCTAATGATTTAGTTAAAGAGATCTATTTAGGCCAAGACTTCTAGCTAGATTATGAAACAGGGGTTAAAACAACTACCTAAACAATCTCTAGCTCTAACTCCATTGCTTCAGAGTCAAATTAGACTTTTGTCTTTGCCTGGGAGAGAAATTCGCATGAGTCTAAATGAACTTATCAAAGAGTTCTGTGAAGAAGAAAAAAGCAAAGAGTTTTTTCTTTTTAAAGATATAGTTTTAGGAGATCAATACAACTATCTGTTACAAAAAAGAAATCAACCCCTAGAGTATGAATATCTACTTTCTAAAGAGAGAGATATAAAAAGTATTCTTTTAGATCAACTCTACTTGCTAAATATCAAAGAACATGAAATTTCTATTGGGGAGTATCTAATTGATTCGATAAATAATGATGGAAGACTAGATATTAATTTAGACTTTGATGATATTTCTTTATTTGTTCATGAGTCTTTTAATCTCCAAATTGGAAAAAAAGAGATTGAAAAAGTCCTCTTAGTAATTCAAAACTTAGAACCTGTAGGATGTGGCTACAGAAATATACTCGAATCATTGATGATTCAAACAGATAGCTTAGAAATAGAGGATAAAGAAAAGTTAATTATTAAGAAATTTCTTAAGGAATTTTCTGATGAGAACAAAGGCCAAGCTAATTTAGATCCGAAAATAGAAAGCATTTTAAACCAACTAAATTTCAACCCCTGTAACCAAACGGATTCAAATGAAGTGAGCTATATTCGCCCAGATTTAATAATAATTGAAAATGTAGGTAAATTGGAAGTAACTCTAAATGATACTTTTTTAATTGAATCTCTCACACATAAACTTAAAACTTCAGTTAAAAAGACTTCTTCAATAAAAAAAAATGAAGCCCTTTCCTTTATTAATGGGCTTGAGAGACGTCAAAAAACCCTCCTAGAAGTAGCTAAATTTATAGTTTCAAAACAAGAAAAATTTTTGCTCAGTTCTAAAGAACTTTTGCCCTTATCATTAAAGCAAATTGCAAAGTCTACGGGAGTAAGTGAATCAACTGTTTCTAGGATAGTAAGATTTAAGTATCTACAATTACCTAATAGGAATATCCCCTTATCTTCTTTATTAGAAAAAAAGGTAACTTTAAGATCTTCTGGAGGTAAAGAAATTTCTCCTAATCAATTAACCAAACTTATAATAAAAATTATTAAAACCGAAAAAAAATCGGAACCTCTTAGTGATCAAAAAATTAAAAAATATCTACAAGAAAAATACAAGGTAAGCATAGCAAGGCGAACGGTAGCTAAATATCGTCAACAAGCTCAATTACTACCCTCTAGACTAAGAAATTAGAAACAACTTTAAAAATAAAAGATTATTCTTCCTGATAAAATTGCTTTATGAGCCAAGACAATTTGTCAGAGAACAACTTAGTTTTAATAAAAGAAAAGTTGTCTTCTGGGACCTACTCTCAAATAAGTAGGATGTTAAATAAATTACATCCTAATGATATTGCTCGTTTTATTGAATCAAGCCCTCCTTCGGATAGAGAATTTGTTTGGCAGATATTAGATAAGGGAATTGAGGGCGAAGTCCTGAATCAGTTACCTAACAGTCTCCAAGAAGATTTTCTAGAAGACATGGAAGCTTCAGAAGTATTAGAAATAACTGAAACTCTTGAACCAGATGAAATTGCAGACATAATTCAAAGACTTCCTGAAGCTGTTATAGAAGAGGTTCTTTCTGCTATGTCTGCTCAAAATAGAGAAAGATTAGAGCAAGTACTCTCTTACCCTGAAGACTCTGCTGGCGGATTAATGAATACTGATGTTATCGTTGTTAGAAGAAGTCCTACCCTAGATGTTGTTCTTAGATATTTAAGGATACAAGGTAATTTCCCAAGCACTACAGATAAAATATTTGTTGTCAGTAGAAAAAATGAATACAAAGGTTTTATACATCTAAATCAGCTTTTAATTTCTGATCCAAGTCTCCATGTAGAAGATATTTATACAAAAGATTCTGAAGCAATTCAAGTAATTACCTCAGATATTAATGTAGCCAGAATATTTGAAAAGGACGATTTGATTTCGGCTCCGGTTGTTGATTCAGCTAATCAACTTCTTGGAAGAATAACTATTGATGATGTAGTTGATGTTATAAGAGAAGATGCTGATGAATCTCTGAGGCAACTCACAGGGTTGGGTGAGGACACATTTGTTAAAACATCAACTGCAATATACCGAAGAGCAATATGGTTGGGGTTGAATTTAATAACAGCTTTTATTGCAGCGTCTGTGATAGATATATTTAAAGAGACTATTGACAAGGTTGTTACTTTGGCTGTCTTAATGCCCATAGTTGCTAGCATGGGAGGTGTTGCTGCCACTCAAACCTTAACAATAGTTGTTAGAGGTTTGGCGCTAGGTCAAATAAATAAAACTAATTTGAGATGGTTAATTGCCCGGGAAACTATTGTCGGCTTAGGAAATGGTCTGTTATGGGCCTTAGTAGTTTCTGCAGTAGCCACCTGGTGGTTTCAAGATTTTATTATTGCTCAAATTATTGCTATAGCCATGATCATAAATCTTCTTGTAGCTGTACTGAGTGGAGTTTCAGTTCCACTTTTACTAAGGTATTTTAGATTAGATCCTGGTATTGGGGGAATTGTTATTGTAACTACAATTACTGATGTGGTTGGTTTTATGTCCTTTCTTGGACTTGCTAGTATTTACCTTAGATAAGGATTTACTCAAACCATTCAAGAAACTCAGTCTTAGGGTCTTCCATTGGGCCTGATATTTTCCACTTACTGCTACTTAGCTTGTTAAGAGGTTTTTTTAAAGCTTTTCCAGCAATGTAAACCGTGGCAGCAGTTAGAGGTCCTCCCAGTATTAAGGCGTAAGCCGGTAAATACTCCCTTAAAGGCAAGGTAATTACAATGTCAAAATCTAGGTTCTTTAATTCACCTTTATTTGTTTTCTCAATAGATCCATCCCATTTAAATTTACCAGAACCACTATTGAAGACTATGGGACCCAAAGTTTTAATTGAATCTCTATCAATTATTAAAGCTCCTTCTACCCTGTCGGCTTGGAATCCTGAATTAAATTTCTCTTTGAAATTAAAATTGGTTAAATTTCCAAAAGTATTTGAGACATTAAATAAACTTATTAATCTTAAGAAATCTGATGAGGCCAAGATATCTGAGTCTATATCTTTAATGACAAAATCATCTATTCTAAAAGACAGATTTCCTTCAATATTATTGATATTTAATTTATTAGGTAACCCTTCCCATGAGATATCTAAATAAATATCGGTTGCTCCAGCCAAAAAATTTAGCTCATAGTCAGTTCCCTTCAAATCTAAAAGAGACTGACTAAGGTTATTAGTAAAAATATTTCCCTGAAAAGAGGAATAAATGAACTTATCTTTCCTTGATATTGAAAAGAAGTTTTTTTCCATAACTTCATCTTCAACATTTCTTCCTAAATCTAAGTTAATACCTCTAAACTCAATTTGGTTAAAGAAAAGCTTCTCTTTTTCTTTAGTTAGTAAAAGACTCAACTGACCATAATCTTTCTCGTCTAAAAGCAATTTATCAATTGAGAAGTTTATAGGTATGGCTAAATTATCTAGAAGATAAATAAAAATATTAGAAGTATTAAAGTTATCAAGGCTTAATTGCAAACTAGATAGATTAACTCTAATCCCCTCTTTGATGGGTTGTTTGACGACTATTTTGCCTTCAAGTTCAGAGTTTGAAACGACTAAGTCAAAGCTTTTTGAGGAAGGTTTCAGGTTTAAAGTTGTGTCTAGAAACTCTAAAGGTCCTAATTTAATCTTAGAAATAAATGCATCCTCAATACTGATTTTTAGGGTGTTACTTTTACCTGAATTATTTGTAAATAAATAAAAATATTTAGGTATATCAATTTCTTTAATAGAACCTTTGATATTTAGTTCTCTAACTTCTACATAGCTTTTATTCAAAAAAAATTCATTTAATCTATTATTGGAGTAATCTGTATTTAAATTGAAATCCTCAAACTGGACTGTAGCTTTATCGACCTTCAATTCTAAAAACTCTTTTAGCCTGACTAAATTTAGTAAATCTATTTTGATTTCAAGAGATTCTAAGTATACAGAGTTCCCCTTCTCTTTCTCTCTAACACTGACTTCTTTTAAGAAAATACTAGACCTTGTTGGGGACCAATCAATATCAGACACCTTAATCTTGCTTTGATATCCAAGTTCTTCAGATAAAATTTCTAACACCCAGGCGATTGTTTTCTCATTGCTGAATAATGAAGATATAAAAGAAAAGCTTAGAACAGGAATTAAAATACAAATTAATAAGTATTTTAAAAAATTTTTCAATTTCTACTTAACCTCATCTGTCTGATAATTTCTTTTTACCTTTAAGTCTTAATCCATTTTCTTCGGTAGATTCTAAGGACATAAAAAAGAGGTGCCCATGCCAAAGAATTTAACAAAGCAAAAATCAATGATAGTAATGCATAATTCTTATCGGCTAAAGAAAATGAATTTGGATCTGCATTATTTATATCTAAAGCTATAAAAAATTTAAAAATGAGAAATATAAGAAAAAGAATTAAAGCCTGTTGCACAAATTTAAAAGTTCTAAATTGGTAAAAGAATCTTTGAGAGAGATAAGAAATTAGAATCAATATTAGAGGATATACGCCTAAGACAGTGCCTTGCATAAAATCCATTAATAGACCAAAAGTAAAAGCAAAATATAAATTCATCTTTTCTGGCATGGCTATATTCCAGTAAATGAAGCCTAAAAGAAAAAAAGAAGGCTTTATTTGGTCTGCGGTTAGGGAAAAAGAAATCAGATCTAAAAGAATAAAAAAAATTAAACTTAAGCTAATCAATAAATAGTTTTTTAGGCCTTTGTTCATGCTGTATAACTATTTAGTAAAAACTAGGAAGTAATCTTGATCTTCAGGTAGATCTAAAAATTCTACATCTATATTAAGAAATTCATTATCTGGTCTATCTTCAATTAAGACCACTCTCCCAACTAGGTAATTAGGTGGGAAAACTTTACCTAAACCAGATGAGTATAAATCTTCTCCTTCCTTGAATGCTGCAGTCTTCTTAACATTTATTAATTGACCTTTTCTTTGTAACCCATAACCTTTTAAAATTCCATGAAGTCTAGTTGTTGAAGAGATTACTGGTATTAAAGACTGCGGATCTTGACTTATCATTACTTCGGCACTCCTTAACCCTACAGACTTTACCTTTCCTATTATTCCCTCTTTTGAAAGAACAGGCTGATTAATTTCTAAAATAGAATCAGGATCATTTACATCTAATATCAAGGCAGGTTTAAGGGGATTTGAAGAAAGGTTCATCTTTTGCCCCAACAAATAAGCCTCTTTGTCTATCTGAGCCGAATTCCATACAAGATTAAGCTCTTGATTCCTTTTAGTTAGATCTTTCAACTGAGAATTAATTAGTTTTAGTTTTTCATTGTCCTCTTTGTAACTTAAAAGGTTCTTTTTAAGTTGTTGATTGGATTGCCTAATTTCAGAAGCTTTGTTTATAAATTGACTTGGAACTTCTACAATTTTGTATAAAGGTAACAACACATCATGAGCATATCCTCTTATTTCATTGGAAAGATTAAATCTTATATCTATCAAGAGAAGAGAAAGACAAAAAACAAGAGCCATCAAAAACCTTATTGAACTGATAGGCCTTACTGCAAATATTGCCTCACTGGTAATCTTAGATACCTTATGATCCTCGCTACTCATTAATAAGATAATACCGAGCTAAAGAAAGAAAGAAAACTTATTACTTATTCTGTAGACAGAAGATCAATGTCATGCTTGTCCATTATTTCTAGTGCTCTTCCGGCACCTCTAGCTACACAAGTGATGGGGTCTTCGGCCACAATTACTAGTACCCCTGTTTGATTTGATATTAAAACTTCAATATCTCTAAGCAAAGCCCCTCCTCCTGTAAGCACGATTCCTCTTTCAGAAATATCAGCACTCAACTCAGGAGGAGAAGCTTCAAGGGCCGATCTAATGGCTTGAACGATGGAGGAAAGAGGTTCTAACATCGCGTCATAAATTTGTTTGCTTTCCATGGTAAAGGTAACTGGAGTTCCTTCAGCAAGATTTCTTCCCCTTACTTCCATCTCAAGACTCTCAGCATCTGGTGAAGCTGTTCCTATTGTGTGTTTTATTTTCTCGGCCGTAGAATCACCTATTAAAACACCTTGATTCCTTCTGATATAAGCAACAATAGCTTCATCTAACCTATCGCCACCAACTTTAAGGGAATTAGAATAAACCACACCATTCAAAGCCAATATAGCTACTTCCGTGGTGCCACCCCCTATGTCTACTATCATCGATCCACTTGCTTCTTCTACAGGCAAGCCAGCTCCTATGGCTGCAGCCATGGGCTCTTCTATAAGCCTAACCTCTCTTGCTCCAGCTTTTAAGACTGATTCCCTAATTGCCCTTCTCTCCACTTGAGTAGACTGACAAGGAACAGCCACCAGTAT
>Ga0207991_1002188_pt1 | contig 11129 bp, 5 predicted proteins | sample ETN07SmetaG_FD_185786 | JGI IMG/M metagenome (GOLD analysis project Ga0207991, IMG submission 185786) | Marine microbial and viral communities from oxygen minimum zone, Eastern Pacific Ocean - ETNP2014F14-07SV275 (SPAdes) (version 2) | ecosystem: Environmental > Aquatic > Marine > Oceanic ... | reverse complement strand
TAGGCAAGATGGCATTGAAAGTAGATTATGCCTTTGTGGATTACGGCATACTCACGAATACAAATCAACTCGCTATTGGACTGGATTTTTAAAGATGAATCAGAACCCTTGTTTTAAATCTCTACCTCAAGGTATCTTTAAGTTCATTATTAATGATTTTTAAATACGAAACAACAAAAAAGGAGTACCCCATGAGAAAAGCAGTTATTATTGGATTAGCAATTGTGCTATCCATCCCTGTTTTTGGACGGTCAATCCAATCAAATAAACAAGCAGATAAAACACCGCCAACAAAACTACCACGTTTGGTGGAACCTGCATTAATCAATACCCATGGTGGTAACAATCTACATGGTCCTATTACACACCATGTGAATAGAGATTCAGAATTCTCTTCAGTTTTGATAGATTCATCATTGAATGGATATGGGGCTTATAACCCAACTCCTAACCCTTTGGCATATGCATTGGATGAAGGTTATATTGCGGTTTATAGGCAGTATCAGGGATCATATGAGGATGGGTTTACTGCAGGATATATTGGTGCATCACAATCTGAAGATGGTGAAGAATGGTTTTCAGAACAAACATTAAATACATCATATCCTACAGGAGAAGAAGAACCTAACCTGCCAACTGCTACAGGTACACCTCAAGGACGTTATCCCAGTGCTGGTTTTGCACTAGACGGAGCTCCCACAGCAATTTGGAATGAATATACAAATGGTGGTCAAGGTGGTGGTCAATATGGTGGCTATCCTCTTTATGCATACGATTCTGAAGGAATTGGAGAATTCTCAACATGGTCCAATACATACCATTTAAACAATGGTTGTGGTACGCTTCCCTGTGATCCTCCAGATCTTTGGAATGGTAATGCAACTGTAAATGGTGGGGATGGTTCTCCGATATTAACAGGAATTTATAGCGGATGGTCAGATTCACCTTCTGCCTATTATTGGATTTCCAGCTCTTATCATTATGATGGTTATTTCATCATGAACGATCCTTACGTAATTGCTAGTGACGGCGACGTGGATGATAATGATGATCCACTGTGGTATGATGGGGGTGGATATACGTCTTCACCTGATTATCATATTAATGAAGAAGGGATTGGATACATGGGTCTAATCAGTTATACCTATATGTCTGATACTGAAAGTCCAAAACTTCATACCTTCTTTTACAAACACACAGATAATCATGGGGAAACCTGGTCATCGGACGAAGGCTTTAATAACACCGGATACAATTATATTTCTGATGAGGTCATGATTAACTTATCTGATTCGTTGTATACCATGTGGTCTGAAAACACGGAAGATTACCCAGATCAACTTTGGTACCCTTGGGCAGAGTGTGATAGTCTAGATGATTCCGGAAATACGATAACTTACACGTGTGGTGATAGTATGTGGTTTTCTAATGTAGAAGGGCCCAGCTTTCTAACACCAGGGTGGTTCTTCTTTTATGATTTTGATATGAGAACGGACAAGGATGGTGGCTTGCACATGGTTACAATTGCTATCCCAAGTGTATGCCCAGATGAAATAGGTGGCTGTGACGATTTAGATGACGACGGATTAGCTGATACCTTGTATAATTGGTATTGGAACAGTGCAGGGCATTACTATTTTTATAATCCGGATCCTGTTGATAACCCAGATAATTGGACTGCTACGTTTCTGAATGACTTTAATGATACCTATAATGCTGATTGGGCAGATTCTGATATTCCTTTTATTAACTCTACAGCTGGTTATGGACCATGGTATTACTTTTATCCTCAAATCACTTTAAGTGCTGAAGATGACAGTGAGGTCATGTGGTATGCTTCAGCTGAGGGCTCTGAATTCGCATATAATTCTGATTCATCACTTTACCTTCCTGGAGATATTGACATTTATATGGCAAAATCAACCAATTTGGGTAAAGATTGGTCAGAATTAGAAAATGTGACAAATACACCTGGAGGAATATTCCCGGATAAATCACTTGAAGTTGGCGTCCACTTGGCAAATGTAGCCAATGATGATGAAGTAGCTGTCTTCTTCCAAATGCCTGATTTTTATAATGAATCCTTACCACCAGCTCTTGGATACGAAGATTACCAAAATCGTGTCTATGTTGGTTTGTATGGAAATGATTATGAATTTGTTGGGAATGACGGTGAAATGGGTGTGACACCTGAAGCATTTACCTTGAGTCAGAATTTTCCAAATCCTTTCAATCCAATTACACACATCAAATATGATGTGAATATGGCTGGGCTTGTAACAATGGACTTATTTGATATTCGAGGATCAAAGGTTAAATCACTTATTAATGAGTCGAAAACAGTGGGGTCTCATGAGTTCGCTTTTGATGGCTCGAGTATTTCCAGTGGAGTCTATTTTTATAGTATGACTGTGAATGGGGTTACCCAGACTCGTAAGCTCGTGTTAATGAAATAATTTTTCACGAAAAATAAATCTAAAAATAAAGTGGGACATTGTGAGGGCAGTGTCCCACTTTATCGTTTTATACGTAAATAACATGGAGAATCTTATGCGATCATTTTTATGGGTTTTTACTGCGATGAGCCTTTTAATAGGAAAGGATATCACATATAAAATTCAAAACTTAACTCAAGACTCACACCAATTAATTTCTGTAAGGGGTGTGGGACAAACACAACAACATACCAATTCAAACAGATCTTCTCGTGATGATACTACAACTATTTGGCTCGAAGATTTTGAAGGAGATGTTTCCGGATGGACCGTTGCATCAGAATGGGAATTAACAGAAGAATCTAGTTTCAGTCCAACACATAGTTTTAATATGGATGATGACAACTATGATGTTGTTTCAAGCCTTATTTCACCTATTCTCTCAGTTCCTGCACTCGAATCTGAAAATGAAACATTAAAACTTAATTTTGCATTATGGTGCGATTTCCCAGATTTTGATGGCTCAGGTGATAATTATCTAGAGGATTATTATTGGGTTGATATTGCGAACGTTACTGACGTTCCTGTCTTTTTTCATGAAACAAATTTCGATGCGTACGATGGTCAAAGTTGGTGGTGTGGAGATCCGGGTGTTGGTGGATACCTTGATGCTTGGGTACAAGTACTTCAATCGCCCACGATTACACTTCCTGCAATTGATCCTACCATGTCAGCTATGTTGAAATGGGGTCTTGAGGATTATGCTGGTGCCTCTGTGGGTGGAACATGTACAGATGGATGGGATGCGGCAAACGTTCGTATTTCAAATGATGGTGGTTCCACTTGGAACCTTCTTAATGGAAGCGATCTATACGATTTTAGTTATGGATACGGCTGGATTTATAATGATAGCGAATATGACTGCGGTGGTTCCCTTGAACAGGTGGCTGCAGGTTGGGGTGGTCAAGCTGATTGGCATGAAGTAACCTTTGATCTTAGTAGTTATGCTGGGCAAGAAGTCATCATCCAATTCGCATTTGGTTCTGATCCTGCTTATTCAACACCAGACGATAATACATTGACCGGTTTTATGGTGGATGATATTGTGGTTTCAGGTGGGAATGGTGAAGTTGTTTTTACAGATAACGCAGACGATGAAAATTATATGATTCCCATGAATGGACTAGAGTTTGCTTGGGAACAATTATTTTATGATTATGGCGATGTATCTCGCCCAGGGAGTCTAGGATGGGAGATTTATCCACCCGGAGCTCCGTTTAACGGGAATGCTCAGTTAGATATTTCTGGATACGCAGGTGATGATATACGAGTTCGTTTTACTGCTCGTACAGATGATAATGATGATGGTGGAAATGGTGAAGGACTTTATATAGATGATGTTCACATGTGGAAAGTTTCCTTTAATAATGTCCCCATGGTTGACAATCTTGAAGCAGTTGGCCTTGATAACCAGGTTGTTGTTTCTTGGGATATGCCTCCTGGCGGCAGTTATGATGGGGATGATATTTCATTTGTGGATGGATCGTTAGAAGATGCGATCTGGATGGAAAGTGGTACTTCTGTTATGGGAGAGATGTTTAATATGCCCTATGGTGTTGAAGCTGTTTTTGCAAACTCAAGTGCAGTTTGGGGCGAACCAGATCATGGCGGTACAACAACCTTATATGGTTATGAGGTTGTGGCCGGAACCCCATTACCCACTGCAACCTATTCTACTTCTATCACTTTGGATGAAGGAGTATGGAATATGGTTGACCTAGGGTGGACATTTACAGGTGATTTTGTATTAGCAATTGAGGTGAGTACAACCATTGCCATTTCAATTGATGCAGATGCTGCACCTGGTCAACATTCCTGGGCAAACTTAGGTGGCTGGCAACCATGGACAGAAGTGGCCTTGGAATATGGATTGACTGATGGGGAATTCGCGGTCAATGCAAATGTAACCACTGTTGGTGGTATTGATCCTGTTTTCAACGTATACCGAAGCATGAATGGTGATGACTTTAGCATGATGTTCAATGGTGAAGGAATCGATGATAATATGTATACGGATAATACCGTTCAAAATGGAAATGAGTATTGTTACCAAATCACATCTATATACAATGATGATGAAAGTAACCCTGCCGGTCCTGTCTGTGCAATGCCAGAAGCGCAAACCATTTATGAAATTGCATATGATGATGGAACTGATGAAACGAGTATTAATGCAGGAGAAATGAATTTTCTTGGTGTAAAATTCACTCCAAATAGTTACCCTGTAGATTTATATAGGGCGAGTTTTTATACTGTTGGTGCATCCAATGGTGTTGGCTTCGTAAATATTTGGGATGATGATGGAACCGATGGTTTACCAGGAACTCCTCTTATAGAAAATGTACCTATCACTTTTGCCGGTGGAAATTGGACACAGGTTTCCTTAAGTAATTATGGTGTTACGATTGATGATGGTAGTTTTTATATCGGTTGGATGGAAATGGCACAAACACCTCCGATTGGTGTTGATACAAATAATCCAGCAACATACAGTTACATTGATGTTGGAATTGGTGTTGGTTGGGAGCCATTCGGTAATTACTTTGACGGCGCACTAATGATTCGCGCCGAAGTCGATTCCGTTAATGCTATGGGACTCGATGATTTGGAAGGGAATGTCCCTGAGTCTTTTGGGCTAAAACAAAACTATCCAAACCCTTTTAATCCGACAACTACAATTGAGTTTAATCTGGCGTCAGATGCTCTCATTTCCTTAGTATTATATGATGTGACTGGAAGAGAGGTTATGAATCTTGTTGATCGTAATCTTGATGCGGGGCATTATTCATTCGGATTAAATGCAAGTGATCTGCCTTCGGGGATGTATTTTTACAAACTATCCGCGCAGGACTCTCAAAACCATTTGATGTTTACATCAACTAAAAAACTGGTCTTGATGAAATAAGCTTGGAACGATAAACTAATAATGAGGGGTTTTTAACAGCCCCTCATTTTTTTAAAGAGAACAATTTTATGAAAAAATACCTACCAATTATTTTAATCTATCTAACAAGTATCGGGTTATCTGATTTTTATTCTGATCGATTTTTAATTTATATTGATAATTCGATATCATTATTCGAGATCAACGAAAATACAGGCCGTACTAATCTTGAAGAATTAGACCAAAAAATGGACGAAATTGGAGCATCTGGGATACATCAATGGTTATCTTATGCGAGGCCAACAGATAGAGACGGCGATACTTATTTAAACAGGTATTATGTGATTCAATTCAATTCATCTCGTTCAGATATTCAAGCTTTGGTAAAAAATGTAGAATCTCTTCAATCAATTCGAACCTCGGAAATCATGACCATAAATCGGCCAACTTATATTCCCAATGACCCTCGATGGAATCAGCAATGGTATTTACCCAATATCGAAGCTGACTTGGCCTACGATTTATGGGATATTGATGGCGGCCAAATCCCAGGTCAAATAGAGGGAGGAGAAATTATTGTGGGAATTGTGGATGATGCATCCGATTGGGATCACCCGGATCTCATAAATAACATTTGGCAAAATTTGGGTGAAGATGCAGATGGCGATGGCGTTGTACTAGTCCAAAGCGGCAATAGTTGGGTTTTTGATTCAGGTGATGTAAATGGCGTGGATGATGATGGTGATGGCTATATAGATAATTTTATTGGATGGGATATGGCCGACGATGATAATAATCCAATTTATCCATCGAATAATTTAAGCCATGGAACATCAGTTGCTGGGTGCGTTTCTGGTTCTACCAATAACGGGGCTGGAATTGCCTCGGTGGGTTGGTCCGTAAAACTTATGCCATTCAGGTGTTCAGAAAATGGGGAATACATTGAATATGGGTATAATGGAATTCTTGCCGCTGCGCAAATGGGTGCTAATGTGATTAATTGTAGTTGGGGTGGATTTGGTGGCGGAAACCAGTCTGTGATTAATAGTGCTTATAATAATTATGGATGTATTATTGTTGCCAGTGCGGGAAATGGAGATGCAGATGGAAATACTAATTTTGATTATCATGCTCCATCAGGATTAAACAATGTATTATCAGTAACCGCCACAGGATCAGGAGATAATTTTGGGTGTTGGGCAACTGCAGGTACAACAGTGGATCTATGTGCACCGGGTGAAAATATTATGACCACCTCTCTCAATGGAGGGTATGGAGCTGCATGGGGAACATCATTTTCATCCCCTATCACTGCTGGGGCCGTTGCTTTGATTTGGTCAAAATTTCCGACAGAATCACAGGAATGGGTGGTAGACAGAATTATTACTACGACAGATGAATTCGCTGATATGGATGGATCTTGCAATGCGGGTAGTTTAGAAGGGATGCTTGGATCTGGTCGTTTAAATATCAATAAAGCCCTTAGCGCTGGTATTTTTCCCAGTTTATCAATTATTGATGTGAATTATCAAAATGATGATGACGGAGATGGCGTATTTAATCCGGGTGAACAGGTAAAAGTAAAAATTATTGTTGCAAATGGTGAAGGCTGGGCTGACGCCGAAAATGTAGTTGCAACGATTTCAACAGATGATGATCGAATCGCTTTTATAGATAATGTTATTGAGTTTGATAACATCATTCCTGCAGGTGGATCTTCCTTTACCTTGATCGATCATTTCCTTATTTATGGTCTCCCTGATGCTCAATTAGGAGATATCCCATGTACAGTTCATTTAGTTGCTGGAACAGAATCACCCTTCTATGAAACGGATGTGGAAATTGACATTTCTTTGTCTCTGAATCAATTTGGGTATCCAATTACTGGGATTAATATTAAATCTTCCCCCATGATTGCTGATCTAGATGGGAATTCTTACAGTGAGATTTATTTTGGTGGGGAAGATGATAAATTACATGGCTATATGATTGCAGGTATGACCCAATATGGATTTCCATTTGACTGCGAAGACAAAATAAGATCTAGTCCTGCTGCTGGCGATGTGGATGGGGATGGGGATAATGAAATAGTATTCGGTTCGTATGATGGCAATTTATATATATTAAGTACAAATGGAGATCAGGAATTAGCTTATTCCCAAACTGGATATATTGTTGGAGCGCCAGCATTATTTGATTTAGATGGAGATAATGATCTAGAAATAATTTTTACCACTCAAAATGGAAATAATGGTAAAGTTTATGCAATTCACCACGATGGAAATGACGTAGAGGGGTTTCCTGCCGATATTTCCGAAAAAATGTTGGTTGGTCCGGCAGTTGGCGATCTTGAAGGAGATGGCTCACCAGATATAGTCGTAGTTACTTGGGATGAAAATATTTATGCAATAAATGCGGATGGTACCACGAAATCTGGGTTCCCATTCGCAACTTCAAAACGCTTTAATTCTCCGGCAACCCTTGTCGATTTGGATGATGATGGGGACTTAGAAATTGTGGCTGGAAATGATGATGGAGATCTTTACATCCTACACCATGATGGAACTGTCATGGCGTTTTATTCAACAGGTGATGACATTCGTGGAGGTATATCCGTAGCAGATTTGAATGATGATGGTTCTAATGAATTATTATTTGTAGGGTACGATGATTTTCTCCATGTATGGAATCCTATAAGCGGAGAAGAACTAGATGGTTGGCCGATTGATTTAGGATATAATTCGCTTTCAGGACCGGTTGTAGCGGATTTAAATAATGATGGTGATTTAGAAGTCGTTGCGGCGATGAAATCTGGAACTGTTTATGTATTTCATCACGATGGAACCCTTTTTAATAATTTCCCAACAAACTTTGCTGGTAATATTGAATCAACGCCAACGATTGGGGACCTAGATAATGATGGAGATTTTGAAATAATCATTGGCACAACTCAAGGATTACAGGTTATCGATATTAAATCAGAAGCTGGTTCTCGTGATTCTTGGAAGATGCATCGTGGGAATTTGCATCGAACCGGATTGTACGATATCAGTCTTGTTTCAATCGATTACGATAAAAATATACTTCCTGAAAAGTTCTTTGTTAGTCAAAATTTTCCAAATCCATTCAATCCCACAACTCACGTTAATATTCAGCTGCCTGAAAGGAATAATTTAACTGTGAGTATATATGATATTTCCAGTCGTTTAATTAATACATTGGTAAATGATGAGGTAGACGCTGGGTTTTATTCGATAGAATGGAATGGAAAAGACAAATTTAGTCAGTCAGTGCCTACAGGCGTTTATTTTATGAAAGTGATTTCAGGTGATTTCACAGCGACTAAAAAAATGGTCTATATAAAATAATTGGTATGATTGCCAATAATGGAATTTATTAAGTAAGTTTACACACAACCCAACTGGGAGTTTATTATGAGAAAATTATTTGTAATCGTATTAACAAGTGGATTGCTTCTAACTGGAGCATGGGCGGAATTAGATTGTCCCCCAGATTCATCCTATCACATCGATACAAGAACTATGTTACCAGATGGTAGCCCCAATCCAACCTATGGTCAGGAAATAGCAACAGGTTTATGTGGTTGTCTTGGCTTTGTGGATGGTGCTGTTATTGATGGCAACAATATTATTTTCACGATTCGTATGGTTGATAATGAACCCATTCGTGGGATTGAATTAGATATCTTTCATGATAATGTAGATTTAAGTTATGCTGGCCTGTCTAAGGGGAGTAAACTTGAAGATGTTCAAGATGAGGATGGGAATCCAAGAACAATGACTCTATTGGGAAATTATCTTGAAGATCATCTTAAAGTATTAGCATATAGTACATCTCGTGCGCGAACCACAGGCGATGGGACCGAAGGTGATTTGATCCATATAACTTACGCGTTGGCAGAAGGAGCTTCAATGCCGGAAGCAGTAACATTTTATTTTGGGCTAGCGAATCTTCCAGGAACATCAATGGACCCAGAATTATTAAATGTTGTTTGTGGATACCCTGATGAAAATAATCAAGCAGTTGTGTCAACTTCGACCGTATCTGTAGATGGTGGTGAAATTATTCCAGAAAAATTTGCCTTAAATCAAAATTATCCAAACCCTTTTAACCCATCAACTCAAATATCATTTGATGTACCAATTGGTGGTGACCATGTTATGTTGAATATTTATAATATATTGGGACAGAATGTGAATACGCTTATCAATGAAGTATTGAGCCCTGGCGCGTATAAAATGGAATGGGATGCTACGGATGCATTCGGAAGTCCTGTCGCATCGGGAATCTACTTTTATGAATTAAGAAGCAAAACTTTCACTGCTAGAAAGAAAATGCTTTTAATTCGCTAAAGCTACTTTTAAACCCCTACTTTTTATTAAATTCCCCCATCTCTGGATGGGGGAATTTTTTTATGCGGTATATTATAATTAAACTACTTGTTGGATTAACTTTTAGCTTTGTCCTCTCTCAGCAACCTTATAGGTCTGTAGAACATATTCAAGAAGAGTGGACAGATTATACATCCTATCAAAGAGAAGAAATGGTGTCATTTTGCGATTTCCTTTTTAGAGAAGGCCAATATGAAAGGTGCCTACTTACTTCATTTCAATTACTATATAAATTCCCAACTGATCCATTAAAACCGGCTATTCTTTATTATATAGGACGATGTTATGAAGAAATGAAAAATTATACTCTCGCTCATAGATACTATAGACAAGTGTTGGAAATTGAAACAAATACATCAATTACATATAAAGCAGCATCCTATAGGGATTTATACGTAAACCTCCTTGATGAAGATGTTGAGGAATTAATGAAAGTAACTGAAAATTCACGTGATCCTTATCTAATGACGTTTCGAGGCTATGGATTCATGAATCGATTACAGTGGAAGGAGGCAAGAGTTTCATTTATTTCGGCTCAAGAATTATTTAATCATTCTCACTATAATAAACTGATGATGCCACTTTATCAGGCGATAGAAAATGTTTCATCTGTACCAAAACATAACCGATATATTGTTTTTTTATCAGGCCTCGTTATACCAGGCGGTGGACAATTCTTATTAAAAGAATGGGATAAAGGCCAAGGTGTATTAACCAGTGTAGGATTATTGACAATGATTGCTACTTGGGGCAAGGTTAAAACGATGGTTGGGTCAAAAAGAGTTATGGATTCTGAAGGATCTAATATTCCACTTTTTGAAAATTTCAAACAAGGTACTAATAGTGTAAGCCTTTCAGGAAGAGATAGGATACCATCCACTCTAAAAACTTCATCTTCATCATTTAAGTATACAATACCGCCAATAACATTTGGTATGGGAATTTTCATTGGAAGTATTTGGAAGTCCTATGTGGACACTCAGAAAATAAATGAAAGTTTAATTGAATATTATATTCAGGAAAGAATTAATAAGATATCACTTGAAAGGTTCTTGGATTTTCCTGAACCATCTTTAGTTCTTATTCAAGAATAGCTTCACCCAAAAAAGATTAGCAAAAATCAGAATATATATTGCTGATACATATTCAAGTAGGTAGTTTTGCAGGCTTTTTTCAGCATGATCATTGAAAATTTGGTATGCGACGAGTCTAACGTCGATTCCGGCCAGAACGACAAATATCTTTATTACATACAATGGAGAGTTTGATCCTGGCTCAGGACGAACGCTGGCGGCGTGCTTAACACATGCAAGTCAAGGAGAACGTTTTCTTCGGAAA
>Ga0207991_1002187_pt1 | contig 11133 bp, 10 predicted proteins | sample ETN07SmetaG_FD_185786 | JGI IMG/M metagenome (GOLD analysis project Ga0207991, IMG submission 185786) | Marine microbial and viral communities from oxygen minimum zone, Eastern Pacific Ocean - ETNP2014F14-07SV275 (SPAdes) (version 2) | ecosystem: Environmental > Aquatic > Marine > Oceanic ... | reverse complement strand
CCCTAAACAAACAGACGGTCCTGCAAAAGCCATGCTGATTGAAGGAACAAATACAAGTGTTGCAACAATTTCGGCAGTTTCTAATCATTTTTGTGGTAGCTGCAACCGCGTCAGATTGACAGCCAAAGGAGACTTAATTCTCTGTCTTGGACAGAAAGATTCTGTCTCTCTTCGTGATGCTGTTCGCTCAAAAATGAATGACGCAGAAATCAAGAATTTGATTATAAATGCTATTACAAAAAAACCAGAGAAGCATTTCTTTAGCTCTGATATTGATAATATCAGCAACCGACAAATGGTGGAGATTGGTGGATGAAAATTCTCTACTTTGCTTCACTAAAAGAAAATTTAAACACTGCTCATGACGAAATCAATGTTGTATCGCCAGTATCCATTTCATCGATCAAAAAACAACTGATTGAGAAATATGGGGCACAATACTTTCCTGAAAATATCATGTGTGCAGTCAATCATGAAATGGCCAATGAAAGCACTAAAGTTTGTGAAAGCGATGAGGTTGCATTTTTCCCACCTGTGACTGGAGGTTAAAGGGTTATATGAGCCAAAATACTATCAAAATTGGATTCCTTACTATTTCAGATAGGGCTTCTCGTGGTGTTTATGAAGATATCAGTGGTCCTGCTATGCAAGAGTGGATTTCAAAGGCAGTAACAAGCCCATATGAGGTGGTTTCAAGAATTATTGAAGATGAACAGCCTGTAATCGAAAAAACCCTTATCGAAATGAGTGACACTCTCGGTTGTAATCTAATTTTGACCACAGGTGGTACTGGACCAACTACTAGAGATGTGACGCCTGAAGCAACCCAATCAGTTTGTGAGAGAATCTTTGACGGTTTTGCTGAACAGATGAGAATAGTGTCACTTCGTACTGTACCGACTGCCATCCTATCTCGTCAAATTGCTGGCACTAGAGGCAATAGTCTAATTATTAATCTCCCAGGAAAGCCGGTAGCTATTGCTGTATGCCTTAGTGCAGTGTTCTTGGCGGTACCTAAGTGCCTTGAGTTACTAGATAATTCAAAATTGCAAATAAATAGAGATTTTGTCGAGAAAGATTTTAGTTAATTTTTTTCCCTAACTTGTAAGCCTCAATTAGTGTTTTACGAACATTAATACTAATTTCAGATGTCTTAAGATACATAGAAGTTAAAGAGATTTGGCCACAACAGAATTCTTTGTCATTACTTTGTTAAAGATAAAAACAATTGTGGCAACTCTTTTGGTAAAGATTCAATTCTGTCAATGACTGAATAATGCGACCCAAAAATATCTGAAATATAATTGTCGGCCCTATTATCCAAACTAATACAATATGGGTACATACCCTTTTGCTGGCATTCTTGAACTGCCTTATGAGTATCCTTTATCAACATTTCAGGATCTTTTACATCAACATCGGATGGCTCACCATCAGTCAAAATTAACATTAGTTTTTTATCACTTTTTTGAAGATCGAGATAATGTGTGCCATGACGAATGGCGGCACCCATTCGTGTTGAATATTCTGCCTTTAGGTTAGCCAGTCTCGCTTTAACAGTATCATCCCAGTGCTCTGAATAACCTTTAATATGGTAATACATTACTTGTTCACGAGTATTCGAATTAAACCCAGCAATCGCAAAATTATCACCTAATTGCTCCATTGACCATGCTAGTAAAGATACAGCTTCTTGAGAAAGCTCAAGGATTGTCTGGTTTGTAGCCTCTACAATGTCATTAAGTGACTCCGATAAATCTAACAAAAGAAGTACAGATACACTTCGAGAATCATGCTCAAAATCGGTATTAATTCTAGTGTCAGGTTGTGACCCATTCTTAAGTTCAATAACACTTCGAAGTGCAATATCTAAATCAAGTTCAGAACCCTCCTCTTGGAACCGGAGGCGTTTTTTATTTTGCGGCTTTAAGAGATCTAAAACACGTTTTAATTGCTTTACGAGATCACGATTCTTATCAAGTAATTGATCAATAAAAGTAGCATCAGAATGGGAATGCAACCTCTCATAAACTACTGCCCAATCTGGCTTATAGGATTCATATTTATAGTCCCATTCGTCGTAATAGTGCGGTGGAATAACTGCTTCAATTTTTTGGTCTTCTTTGTCTTCGAATTTCTTTTGAAATATATCATCACCCTCATCACCGTCCTCAATAAAAATCCACATAACTCGATTATCATCACGATAGCTAATCTCAGTATCTGTGAAAAATATATCTGCGAGTGAATCTGAAGCATGGCGTGTACTAGCTAAAAAATCTAACCCCAAAGATAAACTATCTTCAGTGGTTGATTCTCCTGTATTCATTAGCTCTTTAAATTTGTTTACAAATTTTAATATTTCAACATTTTTATAGTTATGATTTTCATCAATTAATGCACGACTAAGCATTGAGGCTCGATGCCGAATACAAGACTGAGTTTCTTCATTACAGACACTTTCTCCAATCTTTGGAATCAATTCTTGCCATATGGATTTGAGACCGGGATACTGCTGAATACATAAATATTCCACTCGCGCATCTTCAAAAACCTCAACAAACAATCTTTGATGTGGACTCAGATTATCAGCAACAATCGCAGTGGTGAATTGGTTATGCGCCAACAAGTGTGCTATTAATGCAAAATAGCGCTTCGAGCCATTAATTCCATTTAGTTCGGTATAAATATCAGGCAACCTAATAACGCCATCTTCCAAATATGGATGAAAATGTTCATGCTGCTCAAAGTCTGGTGAATAAGGTGCATACATAAAATCAGTACCCCACAATGCGAGCTGTAATAAATTAGCACGTCTCTCAATGTCAACAAACAAAACTCCTTTTCTCTGTCGTTGGAAAACTGCACGAGAATCTGATGTTGATAATAAGAAAAAAGCCTCTTGCCGTTCTGGGTGACTTTTAAAATATCTTAAACCGTAATTAATCCATTCATATATTCCTTCATAATCCAGTTGTGAAAGTATTACACCTATCCTAGATAAAAAGGCTCTAAACGATGGAGAGCTATGAGTCACATGGATTCCGTGAACAGAGTATGTAGTTTGTTTTAGTTGGTAACCAATCAGGCTTAAAAACTTTTCAAGTTCATCTTCCTTTGCGTAATTAATAACCTCTATCAAGCTAAATATAAAATCAACCAAAAACTCTTTATTTGGGCTTCTGGCAATGGTTTCATAAGAAAAACCAGTGATTGTTTTAATTGAATTCTTTCCAAAATGAGCCCCTACCCAAGGCATAACATTGGCAAAAGCGATCGAAACGCTGTCTCCTTGCCCAATCGTAGCAAAAAATTCAACTCCATCATAATACTCATCCAAAGACTCTTGACTAAGTTTTGAACGAGCAGTGTCTATATGTTTAGAAAATTCTAGATGAACCGACTCAAATGCACATTTTAGATTACGATCATAAGTAGGGTCAGTCATAACAGTGTAACCTGAATTTATCCAAAAATAGCTTCCATAGAGGCATTCATGACTTCCCTAACTTCAGCATCGTCAGTAATAGGCTTTATCAAAGCTATTTGACAAGCGTCTTTTATATCAACACCTTTACTTATCAAAATACCAGCATAATTCAGAAGTCTTGTCGAAGCGCCCTCATCAAGACCGTGTCCGACAAGTTTGCGTGTGGTATTGGCAAATTGAACTAACTTTTTAGCTATTTCAGAATCTACTCCAGACTCATTGCTTACAATAATTGCCTCTATCTCCGGACTTGCAAAATCAAAATCTAGAGCCACAAAGCGTTGTTTGGTGGACTGCTTAAGGTCCTTCATTAATGACTGATAGCCTGGGTTATATGAAATAACCAACTGAAAATCCGGATGCGCTTTTAATAGTTCTCCTTTTTTATCAATCATCAATTCACGACGATGGTCAGTTAACGAATGGATCACAACCATGGTGTCTTGACGAGCTTCTACAACTTCATCAAGATAACAGATTGCACCATGACGAGCAGCAATAGTTAATGGTCCATCTACCCACCTTGTTCCATCAGAATCAAGTAAGAAACGACCAATTAAATCCGAAGCTGTAATATCTTCATTACAAGATACTGTAATAATAGGTTTATCTAGTTTGTAAGCCATATGCTCAATAAATCTAGATTTACCACAGCCAGTTGGACCCTTTATCATGACTGGTAGGCGTGAACTGTAAGCAACTTTATAGAGATCAATTTCATTAAATTGCTCTTGATAATAAGGACTCTCAACTACCTTAAACTGACTTATATTAAAATTAGCCATAACTATTCTCCGAATAATCGTTTGTAAAAAATATAAACACTTTCGCTATTTTAATGTTAAAAAACACACATTAGTTGGTACATTAATTTTGCAAAAATAGCAATGATAAGCATAAAAAAATCAAATAGAGACCAGGCACTTGATCTTATTAGAGGAATTGCAATCATAATGATGATAGTGTTTCATTTGATTTATGATCTAAATGAATTTGGTTATACTAATATCCCCCTATCTAACTTTTGGCTTACTAGCTATTGGCGCTACTTAATTGTTTTCTTATTTCTAAATTCAGTAGGAATTAGTCTTGTTATTGCCTACGGTAATGGTTATAGATTAAACAAATTTATGAAACGCCTTTCTTTGCTTGGTCTTGCAGCTCTCTCAGTTTCTATCGGCACCTTCATATTGTTTCCAGATGCTTGGGTCTATTTCGGCATCCTGCATTTAATCTGGACAGGAACATTGATTGCTATCTTTTTTATACAACTTCCTAAAATATCACTATTTATTGCTGCCTTGATATTTCTGTTTGGTTATTTAAATTTAACCGACCTTTCTTTTTTAAGGATTTTATTATCAGATTATTTGCCACTGTCTAGTGTAGATTTTTACCCACTTTTCCCTTGGATTGCATTTATATTTACTGGCATTTATCTAGGTCATAATCCTATATATAAAAAAATATTTTTCATGAAACTACCTTTATTACAACTTATAGGTCAACATTCATTGATCATCTATTTATTACATCAGGTAATACTGTTTTCCTTAGTAGGTGCAATTTACTCCTTATTTAGTCAATAAATTACACCCTCTTCTAGTCATTCTACTTATGAACACCTAGCTTATCTCTCCATCCCGGATAAAGGTTGTCTGCATCTCCTGGGAATGATTCAAATGCTCTTGCAAATTCATGGTGTTCTTTTGCAAACTCAATTGGGTCTGAGCCTGATTTCCAGCACTCATAAGCTTGGCGAAGAGATATCGCTCCAGCTGCAGGGGAATCGATATGGCCATAAGCGCCACCGCCAGAAGTATTGATTACATTACCATGACCCAAATTCTCAAAGAAACCTGGAAGACGCAACGCATTCATACCACCTGAAATTATTGGTGTTGTAGGCTTCATTCCAAACCATTCCTGATGATAAAAAGGGCCATCTACACTGTCTCTTTCAATCATATATGCAATGATTCTATCATCCGCACCACCTTCCATTTTTCCGTACCCCATAGTACCAACATGAATACCAGAAGCTCCCATTAAACGTGAAAGCTTTGCAAGTACAAGCGCTGTATAACCTCTAACGGCTGATGGAGAAGTTACTGCACCATGGCCAGCTCTATGATAATGTAGGTACTGATTTGGATAGTTACGTCGCGCTGTAGTTACCATACCAGGCCCACCAACATACCCATCAACTAGGAAGGCAACATGATGAGCATTCTCGGCAAATGTTTCAAGAATATAATCTGCACGGGCACACATTTCGTGATGATCATCTGCAGTTATATTTGCAGAGAATAATTTTGCTTCACCTGTTTCATCCTGTGCACGTCTCATTGAGTCAGCTACCAAAGGAGTAACATCTTTAATTCTTGCATATACTTGATTTCCTTGTGGTTCATCATTCTTAATAAAGTCACCACCTAGCCAGAACTGGTATGCTGCTTTTGCAAATGGCTCAGGACGCAAACCCAATTTAGGCTTAATTATGGTACCTGCAATATAACCACCGTCTGTTCGTGAACGACCTAAAAGATTCCATAAATCGGTAATATCTTTAGAAGGACCATCAAAAATATCAAGCATTGATTTTGGAACCCAGAAATCTTGCATCTGTGCACATTTAACATCACCCATACCTTGGTTGTTACCAATAGCAAGAGTTAAGAATGAAACAACCATCGCACTACCATCGATTATATTACGATCAAAAAGATCATTTGGATAGGCAATCTTCATGATGCCATTAGCTTCATCAATTTCGTAGACCATCGCATCTAAATCTTTAGTAAAGTCGTCAGTTGTGGAAACTTCAACATTTGTCCCAGTAGATGACTCTGCAGCAAAGTGAGCAGCAGTTGATAAATAACCATAACCTTCAGCTGGTGTCATAGTATAAGTAACCAATATATGCTTACCTTCAGCGATTAAGGTGTCTTCGTCTAACGACAAATCAGCATATCTATTAGATTGATCCATTTTCTGAACTCCTATTTATTTAAATGAGGTTCATTATAGAACGAGAAATAAATAATGTAAAATAATATTTATTTATAAAATAATAATATTTTATTATGATTAATTACACATTAAAACAACTCTATAGTTTTGAAGCAGTTGTTAGACTTGGAGGCTTCACCAGTGCAAGCAAAGAGCTTCATATTACACAGCCAGCAGTATATATGCAGGTACAACAATTACAAAAAAATATTGGTGCAAAACTATTTAATATTAATGGAAAAACAATTACTCCTACCTTTATTGGTAAGAAGATTTATGAGACGGCAGTTAAAGCTATCAATGTTGTTGAGAACTCAAAACTAGAAATCGAACAAAGTTTAAATCCTAACTCTGGTCACCTTCAAATTGCAGTTGCTACAACAGCAAACTCATTTGTAAGTAATCTTTTATCAAAATTTAAAAAAGAATTTCCAAAAATGACTTTTTATATGGATGTTACCAACCGCCATGCATTATTAGATAACCTAAAAAATAAAAATGCAGATTTGGTTATTATGGGTGAACCACCCAAAAACATTCCATTGATTTCCAGCGCTTTTATGAAAAATCCATTAATTGCTATTGTGCATCCTGACAATGAACTACTTTCTAAGAAAAATATTTCAATCAAAGACCTAAGCAAAGAAACATTACTGACCCGAGAAATTAGCTCAGGTACACGCATTACAATTGAACGCTTTACGGGCTTGGATTTTAACTCTGATATCCAAATTAACTCTAATGAAGCAATCGTTGAGGCAGTTCAAGCAGGCTTGGGAATTGGCTTTGTTTCAAAGCATTCTGTTAGTTTACAACTAAAAAACAACATCATTAAGCAGTTAGATGTTGCCCCATTTCCTATCATCAGGCAATGGCATATCGTTCATCACGCTGAAGCTGAATTGTCTCCAATTGCTAGACGTTTTAAACAGTTCGTTATTGATAACACCTAGTTTGATAAGATTTAATATGATCAGGTGCGATATTCTGCGTTAATTTTAACGTAATCATAAGAAAGGTCAGTTGTCCAAACACTTTCAGAAGATGATGATTTACCCATCTCTATCCGAATCACAATCTCAGATTTTGACATCTCGACACTACCCGCTTCCTCGGTGTATTGTTTATCTATTTCACCGGCAGTAATAATTGGCAAATTATTTAAATAAATATTAATATTTTCAATGACTAGTCCATTTACTTTTGAACGGCCTACTGCTGCCAATATTCGACCCCAATTTGCATCACTTGCAAAAAGCGCGGTTTTGACTAACGGTGAATGGGCAACTGTATAAGCGACTTCTAAACAGTCTTCATCTGTATCCAAGCCGCTAGCACGAATTTCAACAAACTTGGTGGCACCCTCTCCGTCCCTAACAATCATGTGAGCTAAAGTTTTTGTCACTTCATTGAGTGCCATTTGAAAATCTTTTAAACAATCTCTCAGCTGGACACCGGACTGGTTGGAGGCACTTAATGTACAGGCGTCATTTGTTGAAGTGTCACCATCAACTGTAATTCGATTAAACGATTGGTTGACTGACAATGATAAACAGTCTTGCAATTCTTGTTGAGAGGCGCCTATATCTGTAAAAATAAAACTCAACATTGTTGCCATATCAGGCCTAATCATGCCAGAACCTTTAGCTATACCTGTAAGTGATACTGTTTTTCCATCCACTTCAAATGATATTGAGTGGTTTTTTTCAACCAAATCTGTTGTCAAGATTCCTTTAGAAACATCATTAATTGCGCTATCAGATAATTGACTTACAGCCTTGGGAATACCTGACTCAAAATTAGACAAATCTAGTTGTTGACCTATAACGCCTGTTGAAAAAGGAATAATGTGTTCAGTTTTAATATTAAGCTCATTTGCTAATATTTCGCAAGCTTTAATAGTGTTTTCTAAGCCCTTTTCACCAGTACCAGAGTTTGCATTGCCACTATTAATTAACAAAGCAGTGGGGTTGTTTTGTAAATGATTTTTTGCCACAAACACTGGCGCTGCACAAAAAACATTTTGAGTAAAAACAGCTGCAGTTACGCTACCCTCGATCAATGAAATAACGGACAAATCCAAGTCATCATTGTTTTTGATACCAGCATTAACCGCCGCACAACATACGCCTTTAATATTTAACAATGGGTCGTTCATTAATAATAATATACCTCAAATTAGTTATAAGGGATTTTACTGACAAGGGAACTTCGCATTAATAATATTTAATCTGAAAACTATAAAATACAGATTTAGTCAATCTACTCACAATACCTACAATTAGAAATCGTAGTAACTGAGATAAATATTGTCGATGTTTTTTTTACTTGGTAGCAATTTTCTTATTGTACAAAGCCCAATAACCGAACATCGAGAAAGTGAACAAATATTGCACAATAAACTGAGTCCATTCAGGCTTAGAATACCAACCAAATAGTACATGTAATGGAATACCTAAAGAACCATTTTTATGACTCAATATTCTATTTGAAACATTAAAAGCCTTATCAAAAATATAATTATCTGACATAATCATGCCATAGCCTTTCAGAGCTGAAAAGCCCTCATGTATAGAATAGCCCAACAAATACCCAGCTTGCAAAATAAGATAGGCTAAAGTAATCTTAAATAAGAGCGATAAATTTATCTTAACTAAAGAATAGAATATCAATATAGATAGTATTAGAGCCGTTACAATTCCCATGCTAACAACATCAAATGGATATTTGCCTGCAAATGAAAAGATAGCAATCTCAGTGCCCTCACGCGCAATAATGATAAGTGAAATCCAAAACAAAGCGTTTGAAGAAATATTCTGACCCACTTGATTTTCAATGTATTGTGACATGTGGCTTCCATGACGAATCATCCAAACAATAAAAACCGACACAAGCAATAAAGCAACTAAACTAGCGACACTTTCCCATAGTTTTGTTAAGCTTGAGACACCACCCAGGTATTCAGAAAATAGACTTAACAACAAGCCTAGAATGACAGAAATAATTAAACCTGCAACACTTCCTTGTATAACTTTATTTTTTAAATGTCCCTGGTTAATTGAAATTATATATTTCAAAGTAATAGCAATTAAAAGAAAGGCTTCTAATCCTTCTCTAAATCCCATGATAAAACTTGGCATTTGTGTCATTATATTTTCATTAAATGTTTATAAAATTATCATCACTAATATTGCCTTGTATTATTAAATTATAAATGCAAATAAGAATGATTCGCATTATTATATACAAAAAATAGGTTTGTAAACAAATAAAAATATGTTTGTAAACAAATAGGAAATAAATTATTTTGGAAGGCTTACAGTTTAAATAAAAAAATTACTTATTATTGAATTATAGGCAACTCTTCAGGTGCTCTTTTAGTGAGCCATTCTGGGCCATTTTCGGTAATCACAATGTTTTCTTCATGAACCATTTCCTTTCCAGATAGATATTCCATGCCTGGTTCTAGAGTTAATATAACTCCTGGCTTAAGAAGTGTATTGTCTGTTGCTGTATTAGACGGCCATTCAGTAAGCTGAAGCCCTAGACCATGGCCAAGCCTACCAACTGAATTACCCAAAGCACCGCCCTTTTGCATGACATTATTCATTGCATGATATACATCGCTTGTCGTCTTACCTACTTGAGCTGCATTGAAGCCTGCATCAGTCGCATCAAATACAACCTTATATGCCTTTTTAGCTTCATCGCAAATAAAGCCAAATGCATAATTCCGATCAAAGTCACAGAAATAGCTATCAAACACCGACCCTGTATCAACAATAAATAGATCACCCTCTTCTATGATTTTATCTCCTGGTCCCATAATAATAGACCCATAACCGTCCTTACCAGACCCAGCAACCATATAAGGCGTGTCATCTACTCCTAAAGATAGTAAATGTTGCTTAAACCTCTTACAATTTTCATGTTCACTTTCTCCAGCTTTTAATAGATGAGTCAAATCTGTAAAGCCCTGAGAGGTTAGTTGACAAATGTGCTTTATCTTGTCAATTTCTGCTGTTGACTTAATTAAGCGAACTTGGCGTAATATTTTGTTGGCATCTTTAATTTCTATTCCGTCTAGCGATTTAACTAAGTTCTCATAGTCATCCAGTGGCATTCTTAAAACACTCTCTTGACTTTTAGGAACACCGAGACATTTATATTTTTTTGTTAAAGACTTAATAGCCGAGAGAAGCAGCGAAATACCATCATCCTCTGGGTTGGGAGATGTCCAAGTTTGAATATCATCAAGCCAAGTTCTTCTCATACCTGATTCACCGATTGTAGGAATAATAGCTTTAGGTTTGTTGCTACTCGAAATTAATACATACCAAGGGCGTGTTGGGCTTTGAAAAAATTGCGTCTTGAAGCCTGTGTAGTATTCGATATCGACTTGTGTTGTCAATAGAATGACATCCATCCTTGATTCATGCATAAGCTTCTGAATGCTATCAAGTCGATTCTCATATTCAGAAACCTCAAAACCTCTTTTTGGTGAAATGATCATCTTTGCTCCTTAATGATTATGAACCTTTCAGAACTTCTGTCGCCGACCTACCTACCATCTTTTCATACATTTTCTCATCTGTATCACCCTCTGTACCAAAAACTAAAATACGTGAATT
>Ga0207991_1002185_pt1 | contig 11136 bp, 9 predicted proteins | sample ETN07SmetaG_FD_185786 | JGI IMG/M metagenome (GOLD analysis project Ga0207991, IMG submission 185786) | Marine microbial and viral communities from oxygen minimum zone, Eastern Pacific Ocean - ETNP2014F14-07SV275 (SPAdes) (version 2) | ecosystem: Environmental > Aquatic > Marine > Oceanic ... | reverse complement strand
AGGGTGGCCATTCTATTCCTGTTAATTGCTATCGGACTGAGCTATACTGCAATGGACCAATTTGAGGATGGGGCCTCCAATGCTTACCTGGGAGGAATAACCTTGGCCAATGGGACCATGCTTTTTGGAATTTACAATGCAAAGCAGGAGGATTATTTTGGAGGCCAGAAGAATATCAAACAGGGAATGGGCATTGCAATGCTCGCTTTCATTGCTGCTGCAGGCCTAAGTTAACCTATTTTTTGTAGGATTATATTAATATATGTGCATATATACATATAATTAATGAATATTCGCATTTTCAAAGCTCTGGGAAACGAAACCAGATTGAAAATAGTTCAAACTTTAATGATCAAAGAACACAATGTAACTGATCTAACCAGAATCTCGGGAAAAGATCAGACCACCATATCAAGGCATCTTGCCACACTATCAAATGCCAGAGTAATAAATCGGAAACGGATTGGGAGAAACATATTTTATAGTATAATCAATCCTGAAATGAAAGAATGGCTTGAATTGACGATAAGTATAAAAAAGGAAAGTGAGGTTGAGGGCATACTAAGGAACCGAATTCAGAATTTCTTGAATGAACAAAGGAAAGACTAATATGAATGACGAACAAAAGGAACTCAATGAAGAAAAATTGCTGCGTTTGAAGAGACTCAGCCACAATTTGGATGAGGCGTTCACTATACCAGGCACTGAACGCAAGATAGGTATTGATCCCATAATCGGACTTATTCCTGGTGGAGGTGATCTGATTGGAGGGGCACTTTCTATCTACATCATGCATGCCGGGATTAGAATGGGGATGCCAAGATCAGTAATTATTCGAATGTTCGGCAATATAGCACTGGAATTTATTATTGGATGCATTCCGATTATAGGTGATTTATTTGATGCGATGTGGAAATCAAATCAGAGGAACGTGAAACTTATTGAAGATTCAATAATATCTGAGGAAAAAAATACAATATTTGGATATTTCTTGATTGGGGTCTTGATCAAAACCCTAGTAACTGCAATTTTACTTGCAATCATTGCTGTTAGCACAGTAATTTGAGAGCGTAGCCACTATTTAGTAGCCAAAAAAAATGATTTGCTACCTAAATTATGCTTTACCGAGGATACGATACATTCCGGTGCCACAAGTGCCGCATGTTCCCTTCATTGCTTTGCGACCATTCTTCATTGTGACCTCGCTTCCGTCCCCTATCTCTCTCTTATGTTTGCACTTTACGCAATACCCTTCCATGTGCTACAAGCACAGAATCATCGATATAAAGCAATCGGCAGCTTGGTTTCAAGGTCCGTGGCTGATTAGGGTTGTCAAAAATACCAAAATCATACCTAAAATCACAAACCAGGTAGGTGCCTCATTTTCAGGATCATGACTATGGACTTCGGGAAGAACATCAACAGTTGCAACATAGATGAAAGTGCCAGCTGAAAACATCAAAGCTAGACCTATATTATCGTCAGTGGCAAGAGAGGTATCCTTCAATGCGAAGAAAGATAGTATCGCTACTACCGGAGAAGACAATGCGAATAAAATCAGATACATTTGTGACTTGGTTCTATCAATCTGAATGTGCTGTAAGAAGGAGGAAAGACCAAAAGCCGCAGGTCCTTTGTGAAGCATGATTGCTACGAATACAATCAAACCGGTTTCAGTGCTGCTTGAAACTGAAGCTCCTACCGCAAGGCCGTCTACAGCTGCATGAACTGTCAGTCCAACTGTTGCTGAAAGACCTAATAGATGCTTGTCTTCGTCATGATGAACTGCGTGTGGAAGCCCCAATATTTCCAGTAAAAGCATCAAGACAAATCCACACAGAACTACCAAACCTATTGTGGAATGTTCAACATGGCCTTCCAACGTTTCTAAACCTTCGGGTATAATCACAAGAAAAGCTGAACCAAGCATAACTCCTGCCCCTATAGCTATAACTTGTTTTAAACGATCTGATGACAGGTCTAAACTCATAGGAATATAACCAAACACCGCAACTGCAACGAACATTATTGCTGCTAATACGAAGATTAATGTTTGGGATTCCATAGTTTATTTGGCAAATATCATATCGTCTCTACTAAAAGATTTGAATTCAAGAGCATTTCCGCAAGGATCCAAGAAAAACATGGTAGTTTGTTCCCCCGGTTCCCCTTTGAAACGGATATGGGGCTCTATGATGAATTTTATTCCAGACTCGGTCAAACGTTTGGCTAGCTCATTCCAATCATTCGTCTCGAGAATTACTCCAAAATGGCTGGCTGGGACATTATCTCCGTCAACCGGATTAGTTTGGACTGTGCCAAGCTCATCGACTAAATGTGCTACTACCTGATGACCATACAAATCAAAATCGATCCAGCTATCAGAACTGCGACCTTCCTTGCATCCTAGTATGGTGGTATAAAACTCACGAGTTTTATCCAAGTTATCAACTGGAAAGGCGAGATGAAATGGTCGCATAATATGGTAATAATGCCTTCTTTAAAGGAATTCGCTTAGGTAAAATAAGCCTACACTAACCCGAAAATTCTCCAACCATCTTCAGATATACCTTGAAAAACAGGAAGATCGTTAATGCTAAAAAGAAAATAGCTTTGGGAATTCCAAATTTTAGCATTCCTGTATAATCTGCACCGTGTCTTTCTCTTACAACCTCTCTCTCCAATAAAACCATGGATGCCGTGATTAAAATTATTAACAACATGGTTAACCATTGGAAATTTGGAAACAGCACTCCTCGAGAGGACGAAAAGAATAGATCTAGTGCAATAAATATCGCTGAAAGCGTCGCTAGGAAGCCCATAAACGCTGAGTAAAAGGAAAGACCGAAAGATGTCAGTGCTATCTCCTGATCTTTGTCTCTTGACTTTATTCTTTGATTAAATCCATACTTTAGAAAAGCGAAATTTGCTATAGTGAAGAAGACCAGAAGTAATCCAAAGTAGGGGACCGACCTCTTGTAAAATTGCGCCATTGGACTTTCCCAGCCTACAAAATTCCCCTCGAGGACTGAATCATGAAGATCGTTTGCTCCTTGTTGCGTAACGTCAAGTGAGGTGAAGACCAAGACGTAATCATTCTCAGGATTGACAATTATTCGCTGACCATGCAAGCCTGATGCGATGTAAAAACCATCGTGCACCCACCACAGATATCCATAATCACTTGGTGGACGAACTGAATACACAAAATCCGCATTCTCAGGCATGTGCTCTGATGTTGATTCTTGAACCCATCCCTTTGATACCAATTGTTCACCTTCCCAAATGCCGTCTTGCAAGAACATTTGGCCAAACTTTGCCATTTCCCTGGACGTCAAGTATAGTCCAAATCCACCATACGTCAATCCAGAATCGTCTGTCCCCCATCTAGGATCCTGGATTCCTAGTGGCTGGAATAGGGTTTCATTGGCAAATTCCATTAATGACGTATTCGATTGAATCTCAATGATTCTGTTAAGAATTGATGGTGCTTGTGAATCATAAACCCAAGAAGTCCCCGGTTCGCGACTTACTGGGCTATTGAGAACATGCAGAGCTACTGAGCCCTCGACAGGAGGTGCAAGTGTTGGATCCACACCATAATCAAACCCCGACGTCATGGTCAAGACGTGCCTTATCGTAACTCTTTGCTTTTCTGGAGAATCATTATCAAATGTTGTGTTCGGAAAATAACTGACGATGGGATCATTAACGCTACCGATAATTCCTTGGTCTATCGCTATTCCAATCAATGTTGAAGTAAAACTCTTGGTTACTGAGTACGTATTGAATTCCGTCCTGTAAGTAAAATCATTGTAATATTTTTCCCTAACTATTGTTCCCTGATTTACGACCAGTACACTATTTGCCGGATATTCGTAATCATCTATATTCTTTAGCATCAAATCAAATTCATCTGCCATCTCAAACTCGGAATCTAAATTTGCTGTCCAGCCATCATTATCAAGATCATATGTTTTCTCTCCGGCGTGCTCATAATACGAGAAAAGATCGCGGAAATGACCATTATGGTAAATCGTCATTGAAAAGAGGAGGACTACTGTAAACGCGACTAAGATCTGGCTTTTGTTGATGGTGGTCACGTTAACCTGGCAACTTATGCGGTTTGGACAGATTGCCTTCCATAAGCTTGATTTCGTCGATGCCGCTTATCACTATCTTAGGATTCTCTTCCAGCTCTGAATCCTTAATCTTACCTTCGTAATCCAGCCTATTAAGAATGTGTTTCATACAGTTTATTCGCGCCTTTTTCTTGTCGTCTGATCTTATGATAGTCCAAGGGGACAAGCTCGTATTGGTCTCAAGAAGCATCTGGAATTTGCGCATGGTGTATTCCCCCCACAACTCCTGGGCTTGCATATCTACTGGTGATAATTTGTATTGTTTCAGTGGATCCTTGGCTCTCTTTTCAAAGCGTTTCAATTGCATTTTCTTTGAAACCGAAAAATATAACTTGAACAGGATTATGCCTTCTTTAGTTAAAATCCTTTCAAAGACGGGAGCATATTTCAAAAAACGCTTATGTTGCTCATCAGTACAAAAACCCATTACCGGTTCAACCATAGACCTGTTGTACCAACTTCTGTCAAAGATTACAATTTCACCTGCAGAAGGTAAATGGTCAGTATAGCGCTGGAAATACCATTGTGTTCTTTCACGATCACTAGGCTTCTCCAACGCAACTACTCTAGCTCCTCGGGGGTTTAGATGTTCGCGGATTCGCTTTATTGTGCCGCCTTTTCCAGCTGCGTCACGGCCCTCAAACAGCATGACTATTCTCTGACCTGTCTTCTTGACATGGGTCTGCAACTTCAAAAGTTCAATCTGTAACTTGAGCTTATCCACCTCATACTCTATGACTGACTTAGGTATCCAAATTTGAATATCCTTGTCCGAACCCTTAGAATTTATGTTCTTCAGGGCTTCACCTTCTGATAATTTAACATTGTTCGAAGCGGTCACGAGAAGTTCGCACTGTATGACTGAATATAATATTTATTATTAGATTTCCAATTCAGGCGAATATTCGCCATTGCATGCCTTGGAATTCATCTCTGCGCGATGGTAAAACGTGGCATATGTTGTCTCCAGATTTGCATTATCCCCTCCCCAAGCACGTAACGCCGACTGCTGAAGGGCTCTACCATATGAAAAACTCAAGGCCCAAGGGCAATCACCCATGGCATTCATTGCATTCAAGTGCTCGGTGGCTTCGGTTTCGGACTGTCCTCCTGAGAGAAAAACAATACCGGGAACGTCCTCAGGTACCGATGCTTTCAAACATTTGACTGTCCGCTCTGCAACTGTGTTCATATCGCCCTGAACTGGGCAATCCTTGCCTGAAATAACCATATTGGGTTTCAACAAAATTCCTGGCAAGTATACTCCTTCATTCTCTAATTCTTCAAATACGGTATTGAAAGTTTTTTCTGATACTTCGTAACAGGTCTCAATTGTGTGATCGCCATCCATCAAAACTTCCGGTTCTACAATAGGAACTAACTCAGCATCTTGGCAGGCCTTAGCATATTTTGCAAGCGCAGATGCATTTCCTCGAATACAATCATCGGTTGGAATACCTGCGCCAATCGTGATAACTGCGCGCCACTTAGCGAACCTTGCTCCAAGTGAATGATAGTTTACACAACGATCATACAACCCATCAAGGCCCTTGGTCAGTTTTTCCGATGACGAATTCTCCATGGGGTGTGCTCCCTTGTCAACTTTAATTCCAGGGATTACACCTTTAGATTCAAGAATTTCTGATAATCTGGTTCCTTCTTCTGTTTTCTGTTCTAATGTTTCTTCAAAAAGAATAACTCCAGATATGAACATTTCCATGCCGTCTGTTTCAAACAATGCTTGGCGAAAGTCTCTACGATTCGCTTCTGTGTTCTCTTGACCGATTAGGGCCAATCTCTTGCCCATTGTGGGTGTGCTTTCGTCGGCCGCTAAGATTCCCTTCCCTGATGATACTATAGCACTCGCTGTAGCTGCTAGTTTCTCCTTGTTCATAACCTTACAAAACGGCCTGAATAAAACCATTAGGGGTTACTTTTGGCCAATTTCTATTAACATATTCTGGAACCAAGACTGGCTGGTGTCAAATTCCTTACCACCTTTGATTAATTGCAAATCAATCAATCCTAATTTGCCATCATTGTTATCATCCAAACCTACCAAACCGCTCTTTTCTTCCAATGCAAACTCTACTGCCATGAATGCCGATTTCTTAATTAAGTCTAAATCTCTCTCACCAGGTTTTGCCGAACGGGCAAAATATCCACTTTTCTGAATTAAAGTCTTATCGGCACCCAATGCTTCCGCAAACTGATCCGCAAACCACTGTCCGGGATTAATCTCATCTAGACGGACATGTCCAAAAGCGTCACGTGGGACTTCGTTGCCTTGGGATTCAATTTCACGAACTATAGTATCCTTTCCAGCTCCTTCACTCAAGAATATGTTAACACAATCATTCTCATCCATGAATTTACGTAGACGTGCTGATTCCTTCTGAAAATCAATGTCCATTTCAGGGACATAAACAGCGTGTACGTCCCATCTCAGTTTTGATATAAATAATTCTGGAAGGAAATTCCGTTTTCCCAGTAATTTACGGTATTCATATGCTGTTGCTGCTGTAAGCCATCCACAATGACGGCCCATCACCTCGTGGACAATCAACTGACGGCGGCTAGTAGTATTCTCATTAGCAATATTCTCGAAGAATATGGCTCCCTGTTCAGCTGCGGTCCAGGCACCTAAAGTCTGTTTGACTGGAACAACATCATTATCGACTGTTTTTGGCAAACCGACAACTGTGAGGTTTGTACCAGATGATTCCAGATGTTTGGCCAGAGCTGCAGCCATGGAGTTTGTATCATCTCCCCCTATCGTGTGTAAGATGTCAATTCCATCCTTGGAAAGCTGTTGTGCCGCAACGTCCAGAGGATCCTGCCCCTCTGAGACATATCCTTTTTTTACACAATCGTCAACATTAACCAATTTTACACGGCTGTTTCCAATCGGAGTACCACCAAAATCATACAACACTTCGTGGGATTCCTTTACCCTCTTGGAGAATTCCACGGTTTCACCCAGTAAGAGTCCGCGGTATCCATGCATATAGCCAATAATCTCCGCATTTGGGGACATCTCATTGTATTTCTCAATCAATCCCCCTATAGCTGCTGAAAGACAGGGGGCAAGCCCTCCACTTGTCAATATGGCCACTCTTGGCATGATGTGCGAGAGAGTCGGTATGTTAAAAATTACTGCCAAATTTTTTATTGAAGGGCTTTATATACCCCTCCTTATAAAACATGACCGAAATAGTCAAATGTGTGCTTGAACGGTTGGACAATAGAGTTGATGACCGTGCTTAAACTACTATTTTTGATGTTTTCAGAGTAGAATTTAAATAAACCACCTGACTGGCCAAAAGCTCCAGTATTCATTAGTCTAACGGTTAGAGTGTGGAAGGGCCTGTAGCTCAGCTAGGTAGAGCGTCCGGCTTTTAACCGGACGGCCAAGGGTTCGAATCCCTTCAGGCCCGCCAGACATTTTGCTGGAAAGGAAACTGCATGAAATCGGGTAGAAGCGAAACAAACGCGGGTTCTTGCCCCACTTAAAAGGAGAATGAAATGGATAATAATGTATTGTGGTTGAACAAGCTTGTACCGAAGCATGTATTACTTGATAATTCCGAAATTGAAAAGCGACTTAAACCTTTACAAATAGAAAAAAAACAACTACCCAAGATACTTCTGAAGGATCCTGCCCTGAAAGCTCTGGACCAAGAAGCAAAGCCTGGAGATGTTGTTGAAATTCACAGATTCGATGACCATGCAGGTACGAATTTAGCTTACCGACTGGTGGTGGAAGAATAAACAACCGAAAATTAATCAAAGCGTTCTTCAAGAGCCGAAGTACGGCTGGGCCGAGCGCAGCTCTGGTCAACCACCAGTTAGGATCCTTCAATGACTTCTTGCCTCATGACCAAAACCCTGCACCCTGGATGCAGAGAGTGATTGACAACATCTCTGTTGGTGCTGATGAAGCACGAAGAGGTGCTATACGACTTGAGTTGGGCGATCTGGATGTTATCATAGAACTTGGAAAGATACGGATTGGGCGACCTATTGTTTATGAGGCTAATGGTTCTCAGACTGAATCCATCCCTATGATGGCTAGGTTACGTAATATGACCTATTCTGCTCCAATATATCTTGAATTTACAATTGTCGAGGAGGGGATGGAGATTGAAGAGGTCGAGGAAGAAATTGGGAATATGCCCGTCATGGTGAAGTCCATGCTTTGTAACCTACACCGCCATTTCCTTACAGGAGAAGGCTCAAGCGATGATGACTACAAAAACGCATTGAAGATAAAAGGTGAGGATCCTCAGGACCCTGGTGGATATTTCATTGTAAATGGAACCGAGAGAGTTCTGGTGTGCTTGGAGGATTTAGCGCCTAATAGAGTCATGGTAGAGAACGAACAGCGCTACCAAAGGAAGACCGAATTGGCAAAGGTCTTCTCCCAAAGGGAAGGCTTCCGAGCCTTGACTGTCGTTGAAAAGAAAAAGGATGGTATTCTTCAAGTTTCCATACCTGTAGCTTCTGGTCAGGTTCCTTTGGCCGTTCTGATGATGGCTTTGGGAATGGAGTCTGCTGATGATATAATGCAATCCATAACCACTGATTCAGAAATGCAAAACCTGATTCTGGCAAATATCGAGGAAATCCACAGTACGGAAGGAATCTATACTACACAAGAAGCTCTTGAGTATATGGAACGAAGGTTTGCTGCAGGTCAATCCAAGGAATATAGGAAGAAGAGAATCAATTATATCCTAGATAACACTCTCCTACCTCATTTGAGCACTACTTATGAAGCGCGGCTCAAAAAGGCTGTTTTCCTAGGTCGGATGGCGCGGGAGGTTCTTGAATTGAATCGTGGTCAAAGAAAACCTGACGATAAGGACCATTACGCTAACAAGAGACTCAAACTTGCTGGAAATTTGATGGAAGAATTATTCCGTTCAGGGCTTCAGGCTTTACTTAATGACATGAAATACCAGATGGAACGTTCGTATTCCAAGAGAAAGGAGAATCGTATCCATCATGCTGTTCGCAGGGATGTCCTGACAAACAAAATCATGCATGCCATGGCAACCGGGAACTGGACGGGTGGAAGAGCTGGTGTTTCCCAATTATTGGATCGGACTTGCAACATGGCTACTCTCTCACATCTCAGGAGAGTCATTTCACCATTAACCCGATCACAACCTCACTTCGAGGCGCGTGACTTGCATCCTACCCAATTTGGAAGGTTGTGTCCTAACGAAACCCCTGAGGGGCAGAATTGTGGTCTTGTCAAAAATCTGGCCTTGATGGTTGATGTTTCAGAGAATCTACCCGATGCTCAGATACGTGAAATTCTTGATGAATTGGACATTTATCCAATCGAAGAAGGGAAAGCTCAATTAGGTAAAGTGTACTTTAACGGAGACCTGATTGGGACCCATGAATCTCCTGTGGATTTGGTGACGGAGATTAGACAACGCAGACGAAAGAACATGATCAGCAACGTGGTCAACGTGAGGTATGATGATTCTCTGAATGATGTGATCATCAACAGCGACCCGGGCCGAATTCGAAGGCCATTATTGGTCGTAGGACGAAACAATAGGTTGAATATCAAAGAACGTGATATCGACAGCCTACAGCAAGGTAAGTCCGAATGGGATGACCTCTTGAATAAGGGAATTGTTGAATATATCGATGCCGAAGAAGAAGAAAATTGTCTAATTGCACTTAATGAAGACGATTTAGAGCGAAACAAGAAAACTCACAAGTACTCTCACATGGAGGTTGACCCTATGACAATCCTAGGCGTGGCTACCTCTAATGTACCATTCCCCGAGCACAATTCTTCACCCCGATGTACTATGGGAGCAGGTATGTCCAAACAGTCATTGGGTCTGGGGCAGGCGAATTATCGGATTAGACCTGACACTCGTGGACATCTTTTGCATTATACGCAGAGACCTATGCTTCAAACGGAAGCGATGAAATACAATACTCTGAGAACTCGTCCTGCTGGGCAGAACATGGTAGTTGCGATTATGTCATACCACGGCTACAACATGGAAGATGCTCTTATTTTCAACCAAGGTTCTATCGATCGTGGAATAGGTAGATCCACATTTGTCAGAACTTACATGTCAGAAGAAAGGAGATACCCTGGTGGACAGGAGGATCGCTTTCTTATTCCGGGACCTGATGTTAGAGGTGCCCGTTCCGAAGAAGCCTACTTCTATCTGGAAGAGGATGGCTTAATCTATCCTGAAATAGATTTAAGTGGCAAAGAGGTACTGATTGGAAAGACCAGCCCTCCGCGATTCTTGTCCGAGCCAACTGATTTCCTAAGTCCCCAAAAAGTACGTGAGTCCTCATTAACTGTAAGACACGGGGAAAAAGGGACGGTAGATTCCGTGATGCTATCCGAAACCGAAAGTGGATCCCGGATTGCAAGAATCAGAGTGCGGGACCAGAGAGTCCCTGAAATGGGGGACAAATTCGCAAGTCGGCACGGGCAAAAAGGTGTCATCGGACACATAGTCCCAGCTGAAGGAATGCCATTTACAGAACAAGGAATTACGCCAGATCTAATCATCAATCCACATGCAATTCCATCTCGTATGACTGTGGCTCACCTATTGGAAATGATTGGAGGTAAAGTTGGAAGTATGGAGGGGCGGACCGTAGATGGCAGTGCTTTCTCGGGTGAGAAAGAAAACGACCTCAGAACCAGTTTAGCTGAATCCGGATTCCGGCACAGTGGAAGAGAGGTCCTGTATGACGGACAAACTGGCCGCCGTATAGATGCGGAGATTTTCATTGGCGTTATTTATTACCTGAAATTACATCATATGGTCTCTGGTAAACTGCATGCCAGGTCCCGGGGTCCTGTCCAACTCCTGACGAGACAGCCTACAGAAGGTAGAGCTCGCATGGGTGGTTTGAGATTTGGTGAAATGGAACGTGATTGTCTGATTGCACACGGTGCAGCAATGGTAATCAAGGACCGATTGTTGGATGAAAGTGA
>Ga0207991_1002179_pt1 | contig 11149 bp, 10 predicted proteins | sample ETN07SmetaG_FD_185786 | JGI IMG/M metagenome (GOLD analysis project Ga0207991, IMG submission 185786) | Marine microbial and viral communities from oxygen minimum zone, Eastern Pacific Ocean - ETNP2014F14-07SV275 (SPAdes) (version 2) | ecosystem: Environmental > Aquatic > Marine > Oceanic ... | reverse complement strand
TCCATATCAAGCTCTACGGTTAGCGTGGTTTCACCTTCAGCTTCGGCTTTGGCCAAAATCTCACCTTGCGGGCCTGCTACAAAGCTTTGTCCCCAGAACTGAATACCTGGATCACCTTCAACAGGTGACGCTTCAAATCCAGTGCGGTTTGCCACGATAACCGGTACTGAGTTTGCCACAGCGTGAGAGCGCTGAATGGTTTCCCATGCACCATGCTGACGGGTACGTTCTTCTTCTGTGTCAGTTAAATCCCAGCCGATTGCGGTAGGGTAGAACAACAAGTCCGCACCTGCCATCGCCATTAGGCGCGCCGCTTCTGGATACCACTGGTCCCAACACACCAATACGCCAAGTTTACCTACGCTGGTTTCAATAGGCGTGAAGCCCATATCGCCCGGTGTGAAGTAAAACTTCTCGTAAAAGCCTGGGTCATCAGGAATATGCATTTTACGATATTTGCCCGCAATTTCTTTACTGCGGTCGAACACGACTGCGGTGTTGTGATACAAACCTGAACCGCGCTTTTCAAATAAAGATGTCACCAACACGATATTGTGTTTTTCGGCTAGTTCACCAAAAAATTCTGTCGCAGGTCCAGGAATTGGTTCAGCCAAATCAAAGGCGTCAGTATCTTCTTGCTGGCAAAAATACAGGGTGCTGTGTAGTTCTTGAAGCAAAATACACTCGCATCCTTCAGCGGCTAATTTGGCAATTTGCTCGGCACTTTTATTCCAGTTCGTTGCTTTATCGTTATCGGCAACGGCCTGTTGTACCAGACCCACTTTTAGCTTAGCTGGGCGCATGTAATGACACTCCTTTCTTTAAGGTGGTGATAATCGAATCTTTTAATGTGTTTGTGGGAACCTGCATGGAAATGCAATGCAAGCTGCCGTATTGTCTTACGAGTACACTGCAATCGATTGGTTCAACAATATGATTGGGATGTGCTCTTTGTACAGTCTCAATGGCTTCTGCGTCTTCCTCTTCACCGTAAACAGGCAATAATATTGCGTTGTTACAAATTAAGTAATTTGCGTACGATGCCGGCAGGCGATCCCCTTCGTCATTTACAATATTAGGCAGCGGCAGATGAAACTGTTCATGCTCAGGCAGCTCAAGGGCGCACTCGTCGCACAACGCTTTCAACCCTTCAAAGTGACTGTCATTAGGACGGTTGTTACACGCCTGGATAACTAGGCCTTTGTTCGGCGTGAAACGCACTAATGTGTCGATGTGACCGTCAGTATCATCGCCTTCTAAATGACCATGCTGCAAAATAGTAACTTTGCTGCAGCCTAGCATATCTTTAAATGCATCTTCGTAAGCGCTTAGCGACATATCACCATTACGCTCAGGGTTAAGTAAACACTGGGCAGTACTTAATAGGTGTCCGTCTTCATCAATTTCCAGCGCGCCACCTTCTGCCACAATTGGGCTGCTGCGAAGTACAGATTTACACATGCTGGCAAGGTAACGCTGATTCGCCAGATTATCTTCAGCGGCGTTAAACTTATTGCCCCAACCGTTAAAGCGAAATTCTACCGGCGAGCCATTGCCTTCACTGTCTTTACAGGTGATGAAGCCGTAGTCGCGCATCCATGTGTCGTTAAACGAGGCAGGAACAATAAGCACTCGAGCGTTCTCTGGTAAACGAGAATTAAGATCGTCTACGTCACTCGGCGCACATAATAAAATCACACCCGCATCGTTGCGGTTTACTGCAGCAATCACGTTCAGATACGTCGCTCTCGCGTCTTCTAACCATGGAGCCCAGTCGGTTTGCGCATGAGGCCACGCTAACATAACAGCATCAATGTTATGCCATTCAGGCGCCATAGTACGGTTGCCGTGCATAGTAAAATTCCAAATAGCTACGAAATAGGGTTCGGATTATAGCCATGCCTCAGCATGAGACCAAGGCAAATGGCGATGAAATTAATTGGCGGTGACGATTACTTTAAGCCATGAGGACAACTGAAATGACAGAAAAAAGGGGCAGTCTTTATTTTAAATGCCGCCCACCGTTAAGATGAAGGGTTTGCCCTGTCACATAGTCACTATCAAATAAATAGTTCACGGCTTTCACGGCCTCTTGCGCCCCCGGTACTATCTCTAACAGTGATTTTTCTAACGCTTTTTGCTTATAAGCTTCGTCATCACCCTCATTGAACATAAGCAAAGCTGGGGCAATGCTATTTACTTTTACCTTTGGTGCTAGCTTCTTAGCAAATGATAGGGTCAGGTTGTGCAGGGCTGCCTTACTTGCCGCATAAGCCATGTGTTTCTCGCTGCCTGTTTCTTGAACGTAGTCAGTCATATGAATAATGTCAGATTGAACGTCGCAATCACAAAGAGCCTTTTCAAGTGCCAAGTTTATGCGGTAAGGGGCAACAGCATGGACCAACATCATTCGTTCAATCAAGCTATGCTTGTCATGGTTATCTTTTTCTTGCGCCCAATCTGACGCGTTGTGGATCACCGCTCGATAGGTTTTACTGATTGCCTTAATCTCATCAATTGCTCGATCAATAGCCGCCTCAGTGCTAAAATCCGCCTGTAAGACTGTAGCACCTTTATCCTCAAGCATTGAAATACTTGGACGAAGTGTTCGATAAGTCACGACAACGTGGTGGCCCTGGTCAAGTAAACTATTGGCCATAGCTAAGCCTAAACGTTGACTTGCGCCTGTAATTAACACAGGTGAATTCAAGATGATGTCCTTCTTTCGTAAAAGGTAACGGTTTTATTATTCTGTGCCAAATGCACAGTCGGTAGCAATGACATTAAATAAAAGTCATGTTGCCAAGTAATCGATCTGTAACGAACTCATGCTCGTACAAGATCAAAAAAGAAGTAACTACGGATAAAGTAATGTTAGCAAAAGAAGCGGTAATTGTGCGCGACGCACTAGACCCCTCTATTTCAGAGCCAGCACAACGTGTACGAGAAGCATTAGAAGCCAAAGGTTTAGAAACACCTATGGTGGCTAATGGTCTTACTGACGAGCAAAAGCGCAAACGAATTGAAAGTGCTATGCGTGACGTAATGGACACGCTTGGCCTTGATCTAACTGACGACAGTTTGTGTGATACGCCCACGCGAATCGCTAAAATGTATGTTAATGAAATCTTCGGTGGATTGGACTACCGCAAATTTCCTAAGATTACTGCCATTGAAAACAAGATGCAGATTGACCAGCCTGTACAGGTATCTGATATAAGCCTGACCAGCACCTGCGAACACCACTTTGTTACTATTGATGGCACGGCAACCGTTTCTTATATTCCAAAAGATACAGTAATCGGCCTTTCAAAGATTAACCGTCTTGTGGGTTTCTTTGCTCAACGTCCACAGGTACAAGAGCGTTTAACTCAACAAGTGTTAGTTGCGTTGCAGACGTTGACCAATACTGAAGACGTAGCGGTGAGCATTAACGCCACGCACTATTGCGTTAAGGCGAGAGGGATCCGTGATACTAATTCATATACGAAAACGTCTGCGCTCGGCGGCCGTTTCCTCACTGATAATGAATTGAAACGAGAGTTCTTTCGGTAGTTGATGCTTGTTGGAATTCCTGCTTCGGAACTTTATTCAAGAACTTTAAAAGCCGCTCATGAAGCGGCTTTTTGTTTGCTAACATTTTGCTACGCTTTCCAATGCGCTTTATTTGATAACAAGCTCTGCATCCAGTGAATCGACAATCAAATTGATACGGCCACCAATACCATCGGCCGCCGTTAAACTGAGTACTTTATTGCAGCACCCACAAGATTCATGCTGTTCGTGATACATGTCGCGAACTGTTTCTAGCTGGAAGTCATTTATTGCGCCGCAATACGGGCACATGTATTCCAAAGCACTATCACTTTGCATCGTTTTATCCGTTACCATGTTAAACATATCCATATGACATAAGTCGAATCCCGCTGTGTAATACTTCTGCGTGAAGCAAGAAACAAACCACACACAACAAGAAGAGTGCTACTTCCGCGTCAATCAGTTTGAGAGCCAGTCAAACACAGGCCAAGCTACCAAAGTTATGCGGAAGCTACGTGAACTATCTATTCACTATAAAAAGTATAGTGGGTATTTATTGGTGTGCCTGTGAAAAAATGACTTATTCGATAAGTCACTGGCAGTAAAGATAATTAATTTGGCGACTAAGCCGCGGATAACTTGCTAACCACTTTTCAAACAGCAATTAGCAAGATATGGCGAAAGCTCGAACTTTAATTAGCAAGAAGCCACATTTGTTGAAAAGGCTCAAGCAATAGTGGTGAAGCATTCATTTCGACCGTTTCATCAGTTAGCAAATCTCGGCTTGATGCGCCCTTTAGTGTTGCCAAAAGGCTACGCTGAATGGTCTGAGGGTGCTCACTGAAGTTACATATTACAAGCAGCTTGTGACCCTGTGTATTTTCCCGAAGAAAAGCAAAGCAATGATGGTTATCGGCATCTAAAATTTGGGTGCTAGACTGCCCGAAAATCGCATTCTGCTTTCTAATTGCTATCATTTTGCGCAATCCATTAAACACGTGAAGGCTCGCAGTCTCTGTAGGGTTGGCTGGCGACGTGTTTCCTAGCGCCAATTCCGTATCTGCGCGGGTAACGGCAATTCGGTTTACCCATCTGTCGTCGTGCTTTTTGGTGTCATCAAATCGATAGCTGTAGTCATTAAGCTTGCCTACTTCATCACTTGAGTAAAGTAACGGAATACCTCCAATGCTAAAGGTGATACCGTAAAGCAGCATCATTCGTTTCACAGCGTCATCAATGCCTTTTGAATCGTTGGATTTAAGCGCGCCTTCTAGCCCACATAAAGAGGCCAGTGAACCACACACACGACAATCGCCGTTAGAAGGGTTTTCAGCAAACGGCACGCCGTTGGCAAAACTTCCTTCAAAACGACCGGTATAAAATTGATTAAGAAAATGGCGGTGATCGAATGCGTTAATACCCAGTTCGTTGGCTACCGCGTCGTCGAAGGTCCATCCGATATCGTCGTGGCATCGCACGTAGTTCACCCATGTGCAGTTCTCAGAAATAGAGAAGCTCTTTTTCATTGAGCGCGTAAGCAAACGGGTTTTACGCGTGGCTAACGAGTTCCATAGCAGTGCCATTAGCAAAGGGTTGTAGGATAGCTGACACTCATCTTTGTCGATGTACTTAAGTACTTCGTCAGGGTGCACGATGGCTTCTGACTTAAAGACCACGGCAGGCGCTACAATTTGTAAGCAACAGTTGAACGCTTGTATAAGTACGTGGGCCTTTTCCTGATTTTCGCAGCTAGTACCAAGCTCTTTCCAAATAAAGGCCAACGCATCTAAACGCAGTGCAGCGCTACCTATATTGGCCAGAAACAACATTTCAGACGTGATAGCGTTAAACACCTCAGGATTACTGTAGTTTAAATCCCATTGAAAGCTGTTAAATGTTGTCCATACCCATTTCTCTATCTGTTCATTAAAGGTAAAGCTACCTCTTCTTACCTGGGGAAATATTTCTCTTAAAGTATGTTCGTACTGATCGGGAATGGTTCTGTCATCGAAAAGGTAGTAGTAGTCTTGAAACTGCTTCTCACCTGCCAGTGCAGCTTTCGCCCAAGCGTGCTCGTCAGAGGTATGATTGAACACAAAGTCGAGAACAAGATTTATTCCCTCTTTTTGCAGTGCTGAAGCAAGCTTTTCCAGGTCTTTCACTGTGCCTAGCGTTGGATTAACCTTGCGATAATCCGACACAGCATACCCGCCATCGCTATCCCCTTTGGGCGCATCGTATAAAGGCATTAAGTGCACATAGGTAACGCCTAAAGACTTGAAGTAGGGAATTTTGTCATGCAAGTCATTCAGAGTGGGGCCCATCAGGTCAACATAGCAGGCCATGCCGACTTGCTGTTCATCGCGATACCAAAGCGGGTTTTTTAACCTTTCATTATCAAGCTTTTTGAGGGCTGGTTTACGGTTTTTTAAACCGTCTCTTAATATTTCAACCAGTTTTTGTAAATGAAAGTAGCAGTCATACTGGTGCCCATAAACGTAGGTATATTTGTCAAAAAGACGAGGAAAATGTTCCTTCAAGCGACGCGTAAAAGTTGTTGCATCTTTCTTACTTAGGCCAGATAAATCGGTTGATGCCAAGATTCGGTCTAAACATACACCACTGTCAGCAGCATAGCTCATAGAAAACTCCAAAGTGCGACGCTTAGGTGCGTCATACAACCTATCCTAATTAACAGGTTTACAGGCTTTTTAAATTCTGTTAACTTTTATCTTAAACGATTAAGCTCATTTATCAAGTTTATTACATCGTTATTTTTGACCTACTGAATGCGTGCAATGATCAACGTGTTTTTGTGAAGTTTAGAAGGGCTGAACAAGGCCTTTCATACCGTGCTTGTGAGACAGACTATGCCCAATCATGATCCTAGTAGCAGAATTATCAGATGGCTAACCTACCTAATGTTTATGATGTTTGCGATGACGTCAGACTCGGTAGGCGAGATAATCAAAGAAGTGAAAGTGGCGTTCTCTGTCACCAATGCTCAAGCAAGCTTAATGCATTCACTCCCCATGTTAGGTATTGCCTTATCGGGTCTTTTCCTAGGTTTTTTGGCTGATAAGTTAGGCCGTAAGCCTACCATTATCATTGGTTTAGCGTTGTTTGGCCTTGCATGCTACAGCTTCTTAATTGCTAACGACTTTGTGTTGATTGTTAGTTTAATGAGCTTATCTGGCGTTGCCGTGGGCATCTTTAAAACAGGTGCGCTGGCGCTCATCGGTGATATTTCAACATCGACCAAGCAGCACACAGCAACTATGAATGGTGCAGAAGCCTTCTTTGGCGTTGGCGCAATTATCGGGCCTCTTATTGTCGCTTATCTTATCCATCAAGGCGTTGCATGGCAGTGGCTTTATGTAATCGCCGGTGGTGTTTGTACGCTACTTATAATCGGTGCTTTGCTGGTGAAATACCCCGCTTACACTCGCGATACAGCCTCAGGTGAAAAGAAAGTATCGATAGCGCAGAGCTTAAGTTTAGTGAAAAACCCCTATGCTTTAGGATTTTCAGTAGGCGCGTTTTTATATGTCGCCGCAGAAAGCGCCATTTATGTGTGGATGCCGAGTTATTTAGTGTGCGACGCGACTACGCTTAAAGCGACCTACGATTGTTATACTGAAGGCTTCTCTCAAACCTTGGCCATATATTCGGTAACGGCATTCTTTATCCTGCGCGCAGCTGGGCGTTTCGTCGGTATTTGGATGATGTCTCACTTCAACTGGGCATTGGTTCTGATGGTGTTCACCGGTGCTATTGTATTGTGCTTCGGTCTTGGTTTGTGGGGCGGAAAGCAGCTTGCGTTGTTTCTATTCCCGCTAACGGGCATTTTTATGTCAGTAATTTATCCTACCTTTAACTCAAAAGGCATAAGCTGTTTCCCAAAACATCAACACGGAAGCGTAGCCGGAGTAATCTTGTTCTTCACCGCAGCAGGTGCGGCCGCAGGGCCTTTCATCATGGGCCTGGTGAGCGACGCCAACGGTGGCGACGCCAAGTATGGCTTTATGGTAGCCACGGGTTTTGCTGCCGTGCTCTTTGTTGGCTTGGTGTATAACTACATTAAGAACCCTACCAAAGAACGTTTAGCGGAAATTGAGGCAAGCGAATACGCCAACTAAATGCAATGCTCGCTCTTTATTCCTTAAAACCGTAACGTGCCGGGCTTGCTCTCGGCACTGGTTTTTCCTCACGTTGTTGTTTAAGCTTCGGTTATTCCTATCAGTTTCTAGTCTAATCACGTTCCATGGATGAGTTAACACAAGCGCAAGCCCTTTATGACACTCTTGTAGAATTTGCAGTGACCTACAGTTTCCAAATTGTAGGCGCCATCATTATTTTTCTGCTTGGCTGGTGGGTGGCTAATAAAATAGGCCACATGGTTGAAAACCTGATGGTCAGCAGAAATATCGATATTACGCTGAGCCGCTTTACCGGCGGTGCCAGCAAGCTAGTGGTATTGGGTATCGTAATAATTATAGCATTAGGTAATGTGGGCATTAGCGTAACCCCACTTATTGCCGCCGTGGGTGCTGTTGGTTTAGGTGCAGGTTTAGCCATTCAAGGCATGTTGGCCAATTATGCCGCTGGCTTTACCATAATTATTACCCGTCCTTTCGTTGTTGGCGACACTATTCGCGTGCGTGGTGTTGCAGGGGTGGTCGATCAAGTTATGCTGCCCTATACCATTCTTATTGACGAAGACAATGTTCACATCCAAATACCCAACAAACTGATAGTCGGTGAAATCTTGCATAATTCTGCAGAGAACATGTTGATTGAACTTGAAATTGGCGTTGCCTATTCCAGTAAGGTCGATGAGGTAATCGATGTGATTCGCAAGGCTGTTGAAACGGTAGATGGAGTCAGCGAAGAAAAATCACCCGCCATTGGTGTAGATAATTTTGGCGACAGCAGTATTAACTTTGGTATTCGGGTTTGGGCGCCAGCTGTAAGGCATTTCGAAGTGCGCTATGCACTAAACCAAGCTATTTTTAATGCCCTTCAGCAGCATGATATTGAAATACCGTTCCCGCAGCGGGAAGTCAGGATGCTCGACCAATAATAGTTTGTATCGCTATTGATAAAAATGCCGAATAAGAGAACCCTTATTCGGCATTTTTCTATTACGGCTTCGCGATTTTTAGATTTCGTATAGCTCTAGGGGTAAACCGTCAGGATCTTGGAAAAATGTAAAGCGTTTGCCGGTGTATTCATCGGTTCTCACTGGCTCGCATTCAACTCGCTTATTCGTTAGGTGGTTGATCATTTCATCAAGGTTGTCCACCTTGAACGCTAAGTGCCTAAGTCCTTGCGCTTCTGGGCGCGACGGTCTTTGCGGTGCCCCCGGAAACGAAAAAAGCTCAATCTGACTGCCATCAGGTAACGCGAGGTCACATTTGTAAGAGTCTCTGGCTTCACGGTAGTTTTCATCAATAATCGAGAAGCCCAACACGTCCGTGTAAAACGTCTTTGAGCGAGGGTAGTCACTACAAATGATAGCAACGTGGTGAAAGCCTTTCAGCATCTTAATTTCCTTAATATTTATGCTTACGGCATCTCTTGACCGCGAGCAGCCTCAAATAACTTGTACCAGTGCTCTCGACTTAAATGAACATCTTCAGCCTTTTGGCTTGCTTTAATTCTGTCAATATTGGTACTGCCCAAAACGGGCGCAATGTTGGCAGGATGTCGCATCAACCAGGCCAAAACAATCGCTTCAGGTGTAGTTTGATATTCACCTGCAAGTTGAGCCACTAAGTCTGCTGTTGCACGGTCATTACTATTTTCAACTTTTGCACCTGTGTATCTACCTTGTGCCAAGCTTCCCCATGCCTGAAGTTGCACGTTGTTCATCATGCAGTATTCAAGTGTGCCGGGCGCATAACCTGTATCGCGATTAGCAGCACTGTTGGTAGTAATACCGTCTTCTAACCAGTCTCTAAAGCCAAGGCTCATTTCAAGTTGGTTGGCAATAATAGGAGTGGAAAGTGCAGACTGCAGGTAATTAATTTGGTGACCATGCATGTTTGAAACGCCAACATGCTTTATTTTACCTTGCTGCTGAAGCAGCTTCAGTGTACCGGCGACTTCGTCTAGCTCCATAAGTGGATCTGGACGATGCAGCAGCAGTATATCAAGCTGTTCTATTCCTAATCTAGAGAGAATGCCTTCAACCGACGTGTGAATGTGATTTGCTGAAAAGTCGTAACGCTTTGGTCCTAAATCATCCTCAAATCGTATTGCACATTTAGATTGGATAATCATTTTGTCTTTTAATTCGGGCGCTTGCTTGAGCGCTTCACCAAAAACCGTTTCGGCTTTGCCGAACGTATAAATATCAGCATGATCAAACACATTAATATCTAAACTCAGCACAGTATCAATGATGCTTCTTGCTTGGCTTATATCGGCTTTGGTTGCCGGTTTGTCGTTCCAACCGCCACCTAAGCCCATGCATCCATATATTAAGCGGCTTGCGTGTGGAAAGTGTGCATTCATGTCATTTTCTCCCTGTTTGAGAATATCGAGTGGGCAGGGCCTGTATTAGCTCAAGGCTTGTTTTAAAAGCACTGTAATATGGTCCAAGCGATAAGAAAAGTCTGATTAGGCGAGCGTATTTTTACTGTCGACCGTTAGCCTAGCTTGAAGGTTTATGGTGTTGCAGCACCGATAAAGATCATTTTTGCGATGTAGGCGTGTATTTAAATTAATCAGTGGGCTTTTTAAAAGCTGAGTTCAAGGAAAAGAGGGCATATGTTTAAGCAGTTAGTTTCAATGATTATGGCGGGTATGGTGTGTGTGGGCTTGTCTGGCTGTACTGGCGTACCTGACAAGGTAGTGCCGGTTGAAGGCTTTGAGCTTCCTCGTTATTTAGGGAAGTGGTATGAAATAGCGCGCTTTGACCATAGCTTCGAAGAAGGATTAAGCGAAGTTACGGCAACCTATAGCATGCGCGATGACGGAGGGGTTAAGGTAATTAATCGCGGTTTTTCAGTAGAAGAAAATGCATGGGATAAAGCCGAGGGCAAAGCGTATTTTGTAGAGTCTGAGACGACAGGGCATCTGAAAGTATCGTTCTTTGGCCCATTTTACGCCAGCTATGTAATTATGGAGCTAGATAAAGAAGGTTATCAATATGCTTTGATAACAGGCCCAGATAAAGACTACCTTTGGATTTTAGCGCGAACACCTTCTATTTCAGATGAAGTTCGCACCCGTTTACTAGAAAAAGCGACATCGGCTGGGTACGACGTTAGCAAGCTTATTTGGGTAGAGCACGGCGAAGAGAATTCATAGCCACTTTCGAGCGAGTTGTTCTGCGCGCAAAATGGGAATTGTGCTATTATTGCGCGCATCTTCCCCTCTGTTTGAATAAGTACTAAGAGAGACAAGGCATGCAAACGCTCACCATTACTACGCCAGACGATTGGCACCTTCACTTTCGCGATAACGAAATGCTAGCTGAAACAGTGCCTGCAACCGCACGTTGTTTCCAGCGCGCTATTGTTATGCCAAACCTTGTACCACCGGTGGTTAATGCTGAAATGGCCATGGCGTACAAAGGGCGAATTGAAGCTGCGCGACCTAAAGG